>Ga0207674_10001955_pt1 | contig 26110 bp, 25 predicted proteins | sample KBSCornC72_FD_184303 | JGI IMG/M metagenome (GOLD analysis project Ga0207674, IMG submission 184303) | Corn rhizosphere microbial communities from Kellogg Biological Station, Michigan, USA - KBS Corn C7-2 (SPAdes) (version 2) | ecosystem: Host-associated > Plants > Roots > Rhizosphere > Soil ...
GATGGCGCCGGCAGTCAGGCGGCGGTGAAGCTCGCCGTATTCAGCAATTCCGCCCTGCTGCACGCCAGCGATTTCCTGATCGTATAGCGCGTCTGCAGCGCGATCCGTCGCAACCCTTGCGTGGTTGCTCGCGCTTGAGCGGGCGACCACGCGTAATTTACGCGTATTAAGCCATAGCTCTGTGCGATCGGTGCCCGAAGGGGTAGCGATCAGGGCGCATGCAGGCTGTTGCCGGACAATTGGTCGATGCGAGCCGAGACCTGCCACGATTAAGAATTTATTATTGCTAATAAAGCATGTTCCGATGTCGGGCGGGGGTGCCGGCTTCGACGGACAACGGGTGAGCCAATGTTCCAGCTTTTCCTTCGGGCCCGGGCGGACAATTTCTTCCGCACCCGATCAGGTCGCCGCGACAGCGAAACCGATCATGCACGGGTTGCCTTGATCGCTCGCTCCATCGAAAGCGCGATATCAGCCGCCGAAGTCGAGTGGACGGGCCTCAACGCTCGGATCAATGATGTGCTGGCGCGCGCTGCTGTCACCTCGGGTAACGGAGACGACGAATATTTGACCCGTGACTCCCTCGAAACGCACCACCAAAACCTGTTCGATGCAGAGATCCTGAATGGCCAGCAAAGATTGGCCGCACTTTCCGAAAGTATCAAGCATTTCAAATTTCTGCGGGCGGTGCTGTCGACCCGCTTTCCAGACTTCAAGGAAGGCGCCCCCGCGCAGCCGCACTGAGCTTCCGTGATAAATCTTCAGCCTTGAGCAGGCCGCCGATCGGCTGCATGCTGCGACCGGTCGGGCGTTTCTTCTCGCCCCGGACATTCACGCGGGGTTTATTGCCGTGTACCAACTTGGCCGAGGGGCCGTACATGGGGCAGTCCAGTTGAGTTGCTCCGGGCGAGCCAATGCGCTCCTCGTCAGTCTGGTTCTGATGCTGCCGCCGGGCGGCCCCGCCTTCGGTCAGGGAATGACCGGCGAAATGGCCGCGCAATCTGAAATAAGCCGCGAACAATGGATCGCCCAGGTGCAGGAAGCTCGACGCAAGGCCCGTGAAGCGGCCGCGGAGCGGCGAAAAAATTTCGTGCCCGAGGTGCCGTCCCAGGCTGACGAGGAGCGCAGGGCCTCGGAGCGGGTCCTCACAGATGACAGCCTTCAACCGGGTGACATCGTTTCAACCAATAGGGGCCTGTTCATTTTCAGGGGCCAGCCTGATCGCGAGCGGCGCAGCGCGGACTTTTTCCCCCTGGTGCGCTAACAATTTCACCCGGAAGGTAGCAGCGACGCTTAGTTCGCTCGATCGAGGGGAACGTTGGTGCGGTTGCTGTTCTGATAGCCGCGCGCCGATACCGCCGGCGGCACGCCCTGACCAAACGGATTTACAAACGGATTGTTGCTGGGCTGTGTTGCGACGGCGCTACGCGATCCATAGCTAAAGTCGTGCCCGGTCCTCGTCCTTTTTGAGTCAAAAGCTTGCTGGGCCGTTGCGACATCCATCAGCAACACCGCGACAAGCAAGCATCTGATCAAAACCATCGGACGCTCCGAGGTCGAAACCGGCCAGAGTGTTAAAGGCTCTCGTGATCGAAAGTTCCGCTTGGCTAGCATTTGAATCAAATTCAACCGGTCAAATTAGTCTGGCTGAAAGATGATTTAGTTACATTTTGTCTCAATAATATAGGGAGGCAACATGTTATCGGCGGTCTGTGTGGTGCTTGGGCTGGTCGTTATCGCGGGCGCACTGGTTGGAGCGGCTTTCGTCAGGCGGTACATCCTCGATTGGCATGAGGTCTGATCGAGAGATCGCTCGGCGGCTTGCCTCGTCGCTATGTCCAGCGATGGGCTGGTGTTTATCTCGCAACCGTACGGGAAGCAGATTGATTGCCGTCTTGCCTGGACCTCTGGCCAAAGCGGCGGCTTGATCCCGCGGCGGTCCCGCGAGCTTTGCGATAGACGCGTCGCGCCGGTTGAGGGCGAGGCATCAAAAGATCCAACCGATTGTTAGCAGGCGCCGCTACGTCCACTGTCGATCAGCAACTGACAATCGCAACCGCTCCGATAAACGTTTCATCCAGGAGGAGGGGTGCCGGGACCTCGGTTGATAACGGAATCGAGCTCGTGGAATCCGTGTGCTCCATCGCTGCGCGCAAATTCAACGGCATCCCGACCAGTCCCGCGTACGCCGGGTGAACTATCCACGCCAGCATTGCGAGCGCGAAGCCTAGGCGTGACATGTTTGCTGGCGTCTTCATTTCGATATGCTCCTCTAACGGAGGGAGCATAGGTCAAATCCATTTCAATAGAGCTTGGAGTTGCGTTCGAATGCTCCGCATTCAGGAAAGGTCATGCTAACCATCGGTTTTCCGCGCCCGCCGCGGAATTAGCTCCGCTCGTCGAGTGACAGGACCGTCCCTGCGATTCTGGCGGCGATCACGCCAATCATGCCGCCTGCGAGCTTGGTCGTCGCATCGATAAACCGGGCGTGGCGGTCGGGAGTAAGCAGTTGCAGCAACTCCAGCAGGATGGCGCTCGCCACCATCAGTGTCGTCACCGCGACAAAATGGCGCGGGTAAGCCATTCCGAAGAGGAACGCCAGGACAATAAATGCCGCCAGATGCTCAAGGGCCTGATTGGAGAATTCTGGCCGCAAACCGATCGGCGACAGCGTCGCAAAGCTGATCAAGGCAAAGGTGAGCCAGGCGGCAACAGCAAAATACCGATGGGACATCAGAATTTGATAGCGTGATCGAGCGACGCTTGGAAGTAATCGCCCATGCCAATCTGCTTTTATGGTTCATCGAGCGATTGGAGCATCCCTGCCCATGCGATGAGCAGCCACCGCAAAATGTCCAAACCGGATGGGAGCCTTCTTCCGGTGGGTATTCCTTTACGGCGAGAATCTGGCAAAACCATTCCTGGTGGTTGCAATCGAACGGAATTGGGCGGGCTAAATTGCCATGCAGACGTTGTTGAGAGGCGGCAGGGTTTGGGCTGTGACCGGGGCGCTGGCCCTGTTCATGATGATCAATTTTTTCGACAAGGTCGTTCTCGGCCTCGTTGCCGTGCCCATGATGGACGAGTTGAATCTCACGCCCGAGCAATACGGTCTGATGGCCGGCAGCTTCTATTGGCTGTTTGCGATCGGGGGAATCGCCGGCGGTTTTCTGGCCAATCGCTTTACAGCCAAATGGCTGCTTTTTGCGATGGCCCTGCTCTGGTCGGCCTGCCTCGTTCCCGTCTTCTACTCCAGTCTGGTGACGACCATCCTCCTCTGCCGCGTTCTGCTTGGGTTGACAGAAGGGCCAGCCTGGCCGGTGGCTGTCCATGCGCTCTACAAATGGTTTCCCGACAGCAGACGCAATCTACCCGTTGCCCTCCTGGGGCAGGGTTCGGCGCTCGGGTTGATGGTAGCCGGGCTCACGCTGCCGCCGATCACCCTGCATTGGGGGTGGCGGGCCAATTTTCTGGTGCTGGCGGCGATCGGGCTGATCTGGGCCGTTCTATGGGCCGTGCTGGCAAAAGAAGGGCCGCTCGGTTTTGACAATCGAGAGGACGGGCCCGCGGCCAAGCCTGTTTCGTATCGAGCGCTGCTACTCGACCGCAGCGTTCTCGGCTGCTTTATCACCCATTTCTTTGGCTATTGGAGTCTGGCGCTGGGACTCACCTGGCTGCCAGCCTATTTCCAGCGCGGCCTCGGCTATGACGGCATCATCTCAGGGCGAATTTATTCGTTGGTGGTGCTTTTCACGATCCCGCTCAGCATCGCCATGGCCGGGTATTCGCAGTTCATGCTGAAGAGAGGCGCAAGCTCGAAGCTCGCCCGCGGCCGATATCTGTCATGTTCCTTGCTGATTGGCGGGGCGCTCTTTGCGCTGGTTCGCGTGGCGGGCCTTCCGGATTGGGGCAAGATCGGCATTCTCGCGCTGGGTGTCGGATTGACGCCAGTGGTCTATTCGCTGGGCTCCGCCATTCTGGCGGAAGTCGTGCCGCTCTCTCGGCGCGGCGCGGTGTTGGCGATCAACAATTCAGTCGCGGCCATGGCGGGCGTTTTCGCGCCTGCGATCACCGGCAAATTCGTGCAGGATATGCCCGGCGCGACCGGCTATGAGATGGGATTTGCGCTCTGCGGAGGCCTGATGATGCTGGGTGGCGTATTGGGATTCTGGCTGATTGATCCCGCTCGCTCGCAACGGTGGCTACCGGCTGACAAGATGGAGATGGGGACATCGGCCGCCCCGTGATCACGGGTGAGCTATGGACTAATGCGATGCAAACCAGCGTAGCTCATTCAATCGAGCGGAGCGGTCAATCCGGAATCGCGCCCTTCAAAAAGATTGACGAGCGGCGGCCCCTGGTATTGTCCCGGCAAGTCGCGCGGGTGAATGAACTCGTCGCGAAACCAGGGAAAGGTCTTCGGATCAAAATTTTCGACGATCCAGTCGATTAGACGCCTGACGCGGGGCAGGCGTGCCGCGTCGGGATGATAGGTCAGCCAAATATCGAACGGAAAGACCGTGCCATCGATATCCAGGGGCACCATTCGCGGCCCCATGGCGTGAACATAGGTCGGCGACCAGCCGATACCCGCGCCCTTGATGATAGCCCAAAGCAAGGCGGTGCTGTTGTTGGTGCTGAACTTCACCAATTCGCCGGGCGTGGTGCCGGGAAAAAGTTGCTCAAAGAATTGGTGGCTTTGGGTTTGATCAGCGAATTGCACCGCGAGCCGGTGGTTGCGAATATCTTCGATCGACTTTGGCGTACCATAGAGGTCCAGGTAGGACGGCGCCGCGGCCGGCATGGAATGAATGCGGCCAAGCCGAAGTATCTTCACATCCGGGGTGGTCGGTCGGCTCAATTGGATGGCGACATCAGCCTCCAGCCGCAGCACATCCGCCGAACGCATCGCGCAGGCGAGGTCAACGACCAGTTTCGGGTAGGCGCGCTGAAACTCCACAAGACGCGGTCCAAGCCAGAACGTGCCGAAGGCTTCGGTGACGGCCAAACGCACCTCGCCACTCATCTCGGGCAAGGTGCGGTCGCGTGCACGGACGAGGCCGAAAGCAGCTTCTTCCATCTTTTTGGCGGCGAGAAGTATTTCACCGCCCTCAGCGGTCGTGCGAATCCCGTCCACGTGCCGGGTTACCAGAATCATTCCAAGGGAGCGTTCCAGATCGTCGATTTTTCGGCGCAGCGCGTTGGGAGAAAGGCCGAGATGTTCCGCCGCCGAACGGAAGCTGCCGTAGCGGACGAGTTCCAGAAAGGTGCGAATGGCTTCCCAATCGGGGGCAACGGGTCCCGCGCCCAAATGCGCATCTTGTGGACCACCCCTGTTCACAATCGTATGCATACGGTCTCCCGCCCGTCGCATAATTTCGCAAAGAACCATTGGTTTGGCAACGGGAGCGGGAAATGACGATTCATGACCGGGTAACCACGAGGGCGGCGGCCGCGTTATTTCAGCCGCAACGACCAGCCAAGCGGGCGCTGGATGCTCCGGGTTTGACCAAGTTGTCACAACGCCTTGTTGTGTTCAGCGCATCCGCCCACGACATCGAGAGCCTGGTTCCCCGCGCCCGCCTGGAGATGGGCGGCGGAGCCGCCAACGAGGTGGTTTTGCGGATCGCCCGCTACAATCCCGACTCGATCTGGGGAATTGCGCGCCGAGACCCTTACCTGGCGGGCGATACCGCGGCCGAAGGTTATCTGGCGTTCCTCATGCTCAACGAGGAAGGCGCTGAACGGCTGATGAGCGGGCAGCTCGATGCGACAAATCCGCCCTTGAATCTGCTGGTTCGGCAAAACGAGAAACCAGCCCTCATCTATGTGTGGGGTGTCTACGCCCGGGGCGCCATCGCCGGAGGCGTACTTCTGGCGCTGGAAAAGGTCTGGTCGCCAAATTATCGCCAGGCGCCCTTGTTGGCGCGTGCTGCGACGCCGGAAGGCTTCCGCATGCTGGAAGGTCTCGGCTTTCGGCGAGGGGCTCGGTTCAAAGGTAAGCTCGCTGCCCACCTTCACATGTTCCCGCGCGGCAAGTCGATCAAATCGCTGCGAGAGATTTACGACACCTATCTCGGCGGTGAAGATGAAGACAGGGATGAGACCTCGATCACCGTGGTGCGATCGATCGAGGAGTTCATGAAGGTCGTATCGATACGTGCCGCGACATTCGTCGCCGAGCAGGACTGCCCTTATGAGGAAGAGTTCGACGGCAACGACTTCTCCGCAAGTCACCTGTTGAATTATGTCGGGAACGAGCCCGCGGGCTGCCTGAGAGTTCGTTACTTCGCGGATTTCGCGAAACTCGAGCGATTGGCCGTGCGTCACGAATTCCGCAATCGCAAGCTCGGTACCAAGCTGATGCAGGCAGGCGTCGAACTCTGTCGGATGAAGGGCTATCGCAGGATCTATGGTCGCGCGCAGAAAGATCTGCTGGGCTATTACGTCAATATGGGCTGGAAGCCGCTGGAAGGCCGGCCGGAATTTTACTTCTCCGATCACGCTTATATCGAGATCGTCTTCGATGCGAAGCCAGATCCGAGGGCGGTGAGGCTGGGCGTTGATCCCTACGTCTTGATGCGTCCGGAAGGGCGATGGGATCGGCCGGGAATCCTCGACCGGTCGGCGCTGCGCCAAACTGCAAATCCGAAGGCCCGAAAGAAGCGGTCATGAAGAACGTCGTCAATCTGCGATCTTACGCCAACAGATCAGCCGTTCCCACACTGGTATTACTCGATCTGCAGCAGGAGTACACGGCCATGCCGCGGTTGTTTGCGCTGCCCGGCATTGAGACGGCGCTGAACAATTGCCGGACCGTGCTGGCGTACGCGCGGCGGGTAGGCTTGCCAGTGGCGTTTCTTCGCACGGTTGGTCGATCGCCGTTCTTTAATCCGGCGTTGCCCTACTCCAGGTGGATTCCGGGATTTGAGCCGGTCGGTTCCGACATGGTGTTCGAACGCACCAAGCCGTCCTGCTACGCCAGCCGGGAATTCGCGCATGCGATCACCGAGGTCGGCGGCCATTTTGTGCTCGCGGGCTTTTCCGGAGAGGGCGCTTGCCTGGCGACAGCGATGGAGGCGTTCCACCGGGATCATCGGATGACGTTTCTTGCCGATGCCTCCGCAAGCCATGCGCTGGATGATGTCAAAGCCGAGGCCGTTCACAAGACCGTCGAGCGGTTGATTGGCCTGTTTGGCGAAGTGACGACGACAGACCAGTGGTTAGCGGAGCAGTCATGGGCGCGGCCGGCCCGCTTCGTTGACCATTCACTCCCTAAATAGAAGAGGCGGCCCCGGGGCCGCCTCTTCCGGCTAATCAATTCGCTGGTTATTACGCCGCCAGCGGCGAGGTATCTTTCTCCAGCAACTGGATGATCTGCTCGCGCTGATGGCGGGACGAACCAAGCAGTTCGGCGTTCGAACGCGCGCGCTTGTAGTACAGGTGATTCGGCATCTGCCAGGTAAAGCCGATCGCACCGAACACCTGGATGTTACGGAAAGTGGTGTCGCGATAGGCTTCGCTGGCATAGCTTTGGGCCATGGCGCAAGCGATCGCGGCCTTTGGATCATTTTCGGTCAAGGCCCAGGCAGCATAGTGGACACCCGCGGAAGCGCACTCGCTCATCCCCTTCAACTCGGCCAGTTGATGCTTCAATGCCTGGAACGAGCCGATCGGACGACCGAAGGCGACCCGTTCCTTGGCGTAATCGACGGCATCGCTGAGTGCTTTCTCGGTGCCGGCTGCGCTTTCAGCGGCCAACGTGAGATAGAGCCGATTGCGGATCCAGACCCAGGTGTCGGCGTTGCTCTCGGGGAGCAGTTCGGCCGCGACCTTGTCGAACCGCACGTTGGCAACCTGCCGGGTGATATCGCGCCATTTCAGGAGCTCGACCGTCACGCCCTTGGCCTTGCGGTCGACAATAAAGAACTTCTTGCCGGCATTGGTGTTGGCCATGACAACGATCTTGTCCGCAGAGGGGGCGTCGACCACATAGGATTTACTGCCCGAGATCTGCCAGGCGCCGCCGCTCTCCGTGGCGGTCGCGTCGGATTTTTCGCCCTCGATGTTGCCGTCGGCATCGGAGACGGCCAGTGCAAGTTTGAGTTGGCCCGAGGCAACGGCGCCGAGCAACTCTCTCTTCTGCTTCTCGCTGCCGGCCTTCTCAATCGCCCAGGCGCCGGCGAGGGTGCCGAACAGCGGCGCCGATGCCAGATAACGGCCGGTTTCGCCGATGATCATGACAAGATCGATATAGCTCATGCCAAGGCCGCCATAGGCCTCGGGGATGACGATACCGGGCCAGCCGAGTTCGACGATCTTCGGCCACATCTCGTCATATCCTGCCTGCTCGACGGTGGCGCCGGGCACCAGCAATTTCGAGAAATTGACCTCCTTGGAAAGGAAGTTTTTGGCGACGTCGCGCAGCGCCTCGTGTTCTTCGCTTAGCGTAAAGTTCATGGTTGTTTTCCTTCCTTAGCCAGCGGCCTTGAGCTGCGGGCGCGCGATTTCTTTAAACGGAATGCCAGCACTCGGATCGCTGTCGCGCGGTAGTCCAAGCACTCGCTCCGCTACGCTGTTTTTTAGGATCTCCTGGGTGCCGACGCCGAGCGTTGCGGCCACACCGAACCAGTAGGAATAATCCCAATTGGCGAAAAGCCCATAATCCTTGTCGGGCAGCGGGAGCACTTCCGGGTTCTCGATCATGCCCGCCGGTCCCTGGGTTCGTTTGGCAAGATCGGACATGCGCTGGCCATGCGGGGAAGCGACCATCTTGCCGAGATTGGCCTCGAAGCCCGGGGGCGTGCCATTGATGCGGTGACTGAGGTTCCGATAGGTCAGCAGCCGGAGGAGTTCGCCTTCGACATAGAGCTTGGCGGCTTCGTCCCGTACCACTGGATCCTTGATCTTGCCGGTCTGGATCAGGCCCAGCACCAGCTCGCGCGCGGTCGGACCAAATCCCCAGACGGCGCCGGGATTGGTCATGCCCATGCGCTCGGTCTGCAGCTGCTCCATCACGATGCGCCAGCCATCTCCTTCCTTACCGAGCATGCGCTTGGCGGGGACCCGCACATCGGTCAGGAACACCTCGTTATATTCGGGCTCCTCGCCGGTCATGTCCATGATAGGACGGACATCGACACCCGGGGTGTTCATGTCGATCAGGAAGATCGAAAGCCCCTTGTGCTTCGGTACATCGGGATTGGTGCGAACGATGACGACGCCGATCTGGGCCTTATCGGCCATCGAATTCCAGATCTTCTGGCCGTTGATGATGTAGTGGTCGCCATCGCGGCGCGCCGTGGTGCGCAGCGAGCCGAGATCGGAGCCGCCCGATGGCTCGCTGAACAGCATGCACCACCTCTGCTCACAGGCAATCGCTGGGGGCAGCAGTTCCTGCCGCAACTCCTCTGTTGCATGGGTCAGCAGCGACTGCCCGCACTGGTTGGTGGCAATCGGACTGTAGGTGTGCGGCGGCACAATGCCTGCACGTTTTGTTTCTTCATCAATGATCAGTTGCAATTCGGGATCGGCCTCCAGCCCCCAGGGCTTCGGCCAATGCGGCACGGTGTAGCCTTGCTTGGCCATTTCCGCGTAGCTTGCCTTCGGATGGGCTTGGAACCATTTGCGCACTTCGACGCGTTTGGGGTCGTTCTCTCCCGGTAAATTAAAGTCCATTATAATTCTCCTGTCTGCGAGGGGCAGGTTTAAGTTAATATCTCACTGAAAAATATCTTGTAGCAAGAACTTCGCGGTGGTCAACGCTGCTGGGCAGGAATTCGAGCTCAGGACGGCCCTTTCCGGCCCTTGACTCTCCGCAGGATCCTTTAACCCGGCATGCGGAAAGATCCTGGCGCGGCTAGTTTCCGATTCGATCGCGCCCGGACCATGCGCGTGGCGTGGCCGTCCGGTGGCTTGATCTGGATCACGCCGGCCCGAGGTTGCCCGTCATCGGGCCGAACACGCTGGAGGTGAATCGATCACCTTGAATCCGCGAGCCTGCGAGCCCGAAAGTTCGGGCGGGCGGGGAGATCTGCTTGCCGCTCGATAACAAGGTTAACGAAAATGAAAGGATCAGGATGAGGCATGATCGGCGAATGAGCCGACTGTTCATATTTGGTGGGCTTGCTCGATCAAACCCTTTTGATAGGCAGGAATGGATCATGGACGGCGGAGACACGGTTTTTGCATCAGCCGTCCCCAGGGAAATTTCGCCGTTTTCGGGGCGCCGGTAGTCAAATGATGGCCCAACAATTATGTCTGCCTTCTCACGTCCTGCTTCGTCGAAACGAAGGATTTGATGGCGTATGGAAGACAAGCGGAAAGCGCTGCGGCAACGGGTTTTGAAGGCCGGAACCATCGAATTCGGCGGCGCCATCGATTGCACCGTGCGTAATCTCTCTGAGACTGGCGCGGCCCTGGACGTCGTCAGCCCGGTCGGTATTCCCGAAAGGTTCACGCTGTTTTTGCCGGCCGAAAGCCGGCGGCTGCCCTGTCGCGTGGTATGGCGCAGGGAAAAGCGTATCGGCGTCACCTTTGAACAAATGCCGCCGGCGGCAGGTTAGCGTGCAGGTTTCCCTTCGGACCGGTTGCACGCATTCGCATGGTCAGGCGGCGGTGTAACCGCCATCGACGATTTGCGAAATACCGGTGACGTAGGACGCCCTGTCCGAACATAGCCAGGCCACGGCTTCCGCGATCTCCTCCGGCATACCCAGCCGACCGATCGGCACTTTGGCCATGACGGCGTCGCGGTTTTCGGCCACGGCCGCTGTGGTCATCGGCGTCTTGATGTATCCCGGATTGACGCAGTTTACGCGGATGCCGTCCGCGGCATATTCGAGCGCCGCGGTCTTGGTCAGCCCGACGACTCCGTGTTTGGTCGCGCCATAATGACCCGATGTGGCGAGGCCGACCAGTCCCGCGACCGAGGCCGTGTTGACGATCGCCCCGCCATTGCCCTGCCTGAGCATCTGGATGATTTCGTGCTTCAGGCAGAGGAATACGCCCATCAGGTTCACCGAAATGATCTTCGAAACACTCTCTTGCGAGAGTTCATGGATGCGTTGGCCGGCCGGGCCGACCGAGCGTCCGGCGATGCCCGCGTTGTTGAATGCGCAGTCGATGCGCCCAAATGCCGAGACGGTGCCTGCCACCATGTCCGCGACGTCGGCCTCAATGCTGACATCCCCCGGTATCGCGATCGACTGACCGCCGGCGGCCTGGATGAGCGCGACGGTATGGGCGATTCCCTCCTTAGAGAGATCGGACACGGCGACGCGTGCCCCTTCACGTGCCATGACGATCGCGGTTGCCCGGCCAATGCCGGAGCCCGCACCCGTCACCAAAGCAGCTTTGCCGTCCAGAATTCCTGCCACGACCACTCCTCCCCAAACAGCGACTGACAGCGCTGCAATTTTGCCAAGGAGGATATCAACAAGCTCGCTTTATGCCAGAAAAAAGGACCGGACCTGCGGGGCCGAAAATGCATGGTCGGCGCAACGCGGAGCCGGTATAGAAACCAATTAAAAAATTTCCGAAAAGTTATTTGCCAAAATCAATTTTGGGAAACGTTCAATGTCTTCGTCGCCAGAGATTGTTGTCATAGTGCTGCGAGGTAGTTTTTCTTCATGCTTTTCGGGCGGCGGTTTCGGTTCGCGACAAGCGGCGCTGCGGGTTTTTGCACTAGGGATATGGCTGTTCGCTCTGACGGATTTTGCGCAGGCCGCATCGGGCACCATTGTCGCACTCGGCACCAGCAACACGAGGGGACGCGGCGTACCGCTTTCGGAATCCTACCCGGCGCAACTGGAAGCCACGTTACGCGCGCGCGGCCACAAGGTGCGTGTCGTCAATATGGGCGTGAACGGCGCCAGCAGTGCCGAGACGCTGGCGCGGGTCGGCTCGGTGCCGAGCGGCACGGCGCTTGTGCTCTATGAATACGCTCGCTCGAACGACCAGCGGAAAGGTGTCGCCAACAGCGAGGTCAATATGGCCGCTATTCAGCAGCAACTCGCAGCGCGCGGGATCAAAAGCATCGATGTCACAGGCCCGATCCAGGCCGAATTCCGGCAGGCATTTCCCCGCGGCATGATCGTCATGGATGCTGGGCCGCATCTGAACAGCCAGGCTTATGGCGAAGTCGTGCAGTCGCTCGTCACGCAGGTGGAATCCGCGCTCGGGCGGTAATGCGCCGGTTTTCTCTTCGGCAAACAGCAGAGTAAGACCTGAACAGCGAATGCTGCGCGGATTTCTACACTATAGCGTTTTCGAGCGAAGCGGAGACCGGTTTGCATGAAGAAAACGCGTCAAAAACAAACAACTAGAGCTTCGGTTGTGATTCAATCAGACCGAAATAGCTCTAGCCGCGCAGCAGCTCGCGATCGTGCCGCGCGCACGCTGTTATGAACTCGATCGTTGCGCGCATCGCCGGAAGATTCACCAGGTCCGGGTGGGCGAGCAACCACATGTCGGACAGCCACGCGAGCTTCTGGGGTGCAACGCGGACGAGGTCGGGGTGCGCGTCACCGACAAGACAGGACAACACGCAGATCCCGAGCCCGGCCCGGATCGCCTGCAGCATGTCGGCCTGCGAAGAGCAACGCATGACGACAGTGGCAGATCGCGTGACGTGATCGCTCCAGCGTCCGAGTTCGGCGTTAGCGCGATCATCGGCGAACGCGATGACGTGATGGCCGGCCCAGTCGTTGCGATTTTCGGGCAAGCCGTTCTTGGCGGCGTAGCTCCGCGCGGCGTAAAACCCGACGCCGAGTCGGCCGATCTTGCGCCCGACCAGGTTCTCGTCGCCGGGCTGGGCGATCCGAACCACGAGATCGGCCTCGCGTCGGCGCACGCTCACCGGGAAGGGGTGCGTAATGAGGTCGAGCTCGATTTGCGGATGGTTGTGCAGGAAGCTTTGGATGCGTGGCATCAGCCAATAGGCTGCGAGCGTCGGACCGATCGACACCTTGACCGCGCCGCGAGCGCTGGTACCGCGCGCCGCGGCTTCCACCTCGGCGCGCAGCGCCGCTTGCGCCATGGCGTCGGCGTGCTCCTTGAAGGCGCCACCGCGCGCGGTCAGCGCCAGTCCGTCGTTGGTCCGAGCCAGCAAACGGGTGCCGAGCTCGCGCTCCAGCGCGGCGATTTGCCGTGCGACGGTCGGGTGGCTGCTGCGCAGGCGTCGCGCGGCGGCGACGAAGCTACCGGTTTCAGCGACGGCGATGAAGGTCTTGCAGAACTCCCAGTTCATGGGGGCACTATGTTCAAATCTGACAGTTAGCCCGTTCAATCTTGAACAATTATCCCGGCACGGTCCAGCTATAATGCGAAAAAATAACGGACCGACGCTACGTGGCGATCTAGCTTTCGGCACGAAACAGCGCGACGGTCGAACCAGACCGAATGGAAATGCCATGCCGCTGCCACCATCTCTGGTCAATTCGCTCGCGCTTCCGGTGGTCGGCTCGCCGTTGTTCATCGTCTCCGGCCCGGACCTCGTGATCGCACAATGCAAGGCGGGTATCGTCGGCTCGTTCCCGGCCCTGAATGCACGCCCGGTCGACAAACTCGACGAGTGGCTCGGCCGGATCGAGACCGAGCTTGCAGAATACAAGGCGCTGCATCCGAAGAAAAGGGTCGCGCCCTACGCGGTAAACCAGATCTGCCACGCCTCCAACGATCGCCTGATGCGCGACATGGAAACCTGCGTGAAGCACAAGGTGCCGATCATCATCACGTCGCTGCGACCGCCTGCGGAGATCGTTGAGGCAACCCATTCCTATGGCGGCCTGGTGTTTCACGACGTCATCAACGTCAAGCACGCACGCAAGGCGGCAGAGCAGGGCGTCGACGGCCTGATCCTGGTATGCGCCGGCGCCGGCGGGCACGCCGGAACACTGTCGCCGTTCGCGCTGGTCCGAGAGGTCAGGCAATGGTTCAAAGGCACGATCCTGTTGTCCGGCGCCATTGCCGATGGCTGGGGTATCGCATCTGCACTCGCGCTCGGCGCCGACCTTGCCTATATCGGCACGCGGTTCATCGCCACCGAAGAGGCCAACGCCGACCCGGCCTACAAGACTGCGCTGGTCAGGCATTGCGCGGAAGATATCGTCTATTCGAATCTGTTCACCGGGGTGCACGGCAACTACCTCGGTCCCTCAATTGCCGCGGCAGGACTCGACCCGCGAAATCTTCCTGTCGCCGACAAGAGCAAGATGAACTTCGGCTCCGGGGGCAATATGAAATCCAAGGCCTGGCGCGACATCTGGGGTTCGGGTCAGGGCATCGGTCAAATCAACGATACACCGCCGGTCGCCAAACTCGTCGCGCGGCTTGCTGCCGAGCTTGACGGCGCACGCGACAGTCTGGTGATGCGGCTCACGGCATAAGCCACGCTAACGACTAAACGTGAAGACCAAGGAGGAGATCATGAGGAGGGGAGTGCTCGCGCTCGCCGCACTCTTGGCGCTCGCGACTGTCTCAGCGCGTGCCCAGAACGGCGTCACCGAATCCGAGATCCGCATCGGACAAACGATGCCGTATAGCGGTCCTATGTCGGGCTATTCGTTGCTCGGCAAGTTGACGCAGGCCTATTTCGAAAAGGTGAATGCGGAAGGGGGCATGGCCGGGCGCAAGCTGAAGCTGATTAGCCTGGATGATGCCTACTCGCCGCCTAAGACGGTGGAGCATACGCGCAGGCTGGTCGAGCAGGACGATGTACTGCTGGTGTTCGGGACGCTGGGCACCCCGACCAACACGGCGATCCATCAATATCTCAACAACAAGGGCGTACCCCAGCTCTTCATCACCAGCGGCGCGACCAAGTGGGCCGATCCGAAGCAATTTCCCTGGACCATGCCGGGCATGGCCTCCTATCAATCGGAGGGCGTCGTTTACGCCAAGCACGTGCAGGCGACGAAGCCGGATGGTAAGATCGCGATCCTGTCACAGAACGATGATTTCGGCCGCGACTATGTCGCCGGATTCAAGCGTGGCCTGGGCGCAAAGGCGGCGAGCATGATCGTTGCCGAGGCGGTCTACGAGACTACGCAGCCTACCATCGATTCCCAGATCGCAGCGCTCAAAGCCTCGGGCGCCAACGTGCTGTTCGGCGTGGCGATTGGCAAGTTCGGCTCGCAGATGATCCGCCGCGTCGCCGAGATGGGCTGGAAACCGGATCTGTTCGTGGTGCCGACGTCGGTCACGTCGATTGCGACCATCCTCGGGCCCGCCGGCTTCGATAACGCAACCGGGCTCGTCTCGGCAAACTATCAGAAGAACGTCAATGATCCGCAGTGGGCAGAGTCGCCCGACGTGAGGGAGTATTTTGCCTTCATGAAACAATACCTGCCGAGCGCCGACATCAAGGACACGACCTACGTCACCAGCTACATCACGACTACGCTGCTCATCAAGGTACTGCGGGCGTGCGGCGACGACTTCAGTCGCGCCAACGTAATGAAGCAGGCCTCCTCGCTCAACGGCGTCGAGCTGCCGCTGCTATTGCCGGGCGTCACCGTGACGACCGGCGCGGACGACTACATGCCGTTCCAGCAGCTGCGGCTGCAGCGCTTCGACGGGAAGAGCTGGGTCGCCTTCGGCGATCTGCTCGATGATCAATAGGTGATCCATGTTGATCATCAGCGGCGACCGGAGCATCAGCTATCCCGCGATCGGCGAGCGCGCGCTGCGCGCGGCGACCGGGTTCAAGGCACTCGGCCTCGTCGCCGGCACGCCGGTTGCCATGATGCTGCGCAACGACTTCGCTTTATTCGAGGTGTCTGCGGCGGCGGGAATCCTCGGCTCGCCCGTGGTGCCGATCAATTGGCATCTCAAAGCTGAAGAGGTCGGCTACATCCTTGCCGACAGCGGGGCCGGAGCACTCGTATGTCACGCCGATCTGTTACCGCAGATCCAGGGCGCGCTGCCGCCGGAACTGCCGCTGCTCGTCGTCAGAACGCCCCCCGAGATTGCGGCGGCTTACGGTGCCGCAGAGCTGGCCCGCGTCCCTGTGGGCCTGACCGATTGGGATCAATGGCGCGACCGTCAGCCGCCATTCGCCGATCCGCCCGGCCGCGCCTCGCCGATGTTCTACACTTCGGGTACGACGGGCAAGCCCAAGGGGGTCCGGCGTAAGCCGATGAACCCGGCGCAGATCGCCGCCGCCGAGAGGATCGGCGCGCTCACTTATGGCATCAAGCCTGACGATGATCAGGTCGTCTTATTAAACGGCCCGATGTATCATTCGGCGCCGAATTCCTACGGCATGCTGGCGTTTCGTCACCGTTGCACGATCGTCCTGCAACCCCGTTTCGATCCCGAAGACTTGCTGCGACTGATCGAGCTTCACCGCGTGACGCACATGCACATGGTACCCACCATGTTCGTGCGGCTGTTGCGACTGCCGGACGAGGTCAAGCGGCGATACGACTTGTCCTCGCTGCGGTTCATCATCCACGGCGCCGCACCATGTCCACCGGACGTGAAGCGCGCGATGATCGAGTGGTGGGGTCCTATCATCAACGAGTATCTCGGATCGACCGAGACTGGCATCCCGGTGTGGCATTCGGCGGCCGAAGCGCTTGCCAAGCCGGGCACGGTCGGTCGCGCCATCGAAGGCGGCATCGTCAAAATATTCAGACCCGATGGCACGCCCTGCGAGGTCGGTGAACCCGGCGAGATCTTCATGCGGCAGACCGCCGTGTCGGACTTCGATTACCACCGCAATGCCCAGGCGCGTGCCGAGGCCGGACGCGATGATCTCATCAGTGTCGGCGACGTCGGCTATCTCGATGCGGATGGCTACCTGTTCCTGTGCGACCGTAAGCGCGACATGGTGATCTCGGGAGGCGTCAACATCTATCCGGCGGAAATCGAAAACGTGCTGATCGGCATGCCTGGCGTACGTGATTGCGCGGTATTCGGCATTCCCGACCCCGAGTTCGGTGAGCAGCTCTGCGCCTATATCGAGCCCGACGCCGGCGCCATCCTGTCGGTTCAGGATGTTCAGAATTACCTTCGCGCCCGGCTGGCCAACTTCAAGGTGCCGAAGGAGGTCTGCTTTCAGGAAGCCTTGCCGCGCGAGGCAACGGGAAAGATATTCAAGCGCAAGCTGCGCGAGCCTTATTGGCAACAACACAGATAGCCCCGGCCGGAGGGGCGTCAAAAACCGCAAGCGTCAAAGAACCAATATTGGGCAGGTTGGAAGCGACGAACTTCGCGTGTGCGGTCCTGGCCAACGGCGAAGAAATTGTGCGCACTCCGCTAACTGGACCTGTGCCGTAAACCCATCCAATATCCCATTGGTGAGGCCATCATCAAAGCGATCCTGAATCGTTTCACCGTTCAGGATTGCTTTGCTGGCGCTCGCAATGATGGCAGCGTATCCTCATCTTTCAGCGGTAGTTGGCTATTTTCAAGCGCACGAAGAGAAAATCATGACGAAGGCGGTTCTTGGCATCATCGGCGGCTCCGGCATCTACGATCTGCCGGGTCTTCAGGGCGTTCGCGAGGAGACGATTGCCAGCCCGTGGGGCGAGCCCTCGGCGCCGCTTCTCCGCGGTAACCTTGCCGGCCTGCCGGTCGTGTTCCTGCCGCGCCACGACAAGGGACATCGGCTGTCGCCGTCCGACATCAATTACCGCGCCAATGTCGACGTGCTGAAACGGGCCGGAGTCACCGATTTGATCTCGCTGTCGGCTTGCGGCTCCTTCAAGGAGGAATTGCCGCCGGGTACATTCGTGCTCGTCGACCAGTTCGTCGACCGCACCTACAAGCGCGAAAGCTCGTTCTTCGGTAGGGGCTGCGTGGCCCACGTCTCGATGGCGCATCCCGTGTCGCCGCGGCTGCGCGTCCATCTGGCGGCGGCCGCCGAGGCGGAAGGCATCGCATTCGCGCGCGGCGGCACCTATTTCTGCATGGAGGGGCCTCAATTCTCCACCTATGCCGAAAGCATCACTTACAAGAGCCTCGGCTATTCCGTGATCGGCATGACCAACATGCCCGAGGCCAAACTCGCCCGCGAGGCGGAGATCTGTTACGCCTCCGTCGCGATGGTGACCGACTTCGATTGCTGGCATCCCGACCACGACGCGGTGACGATACAGGACATCATTCGGGTGCTGGGAGCCAACGCCGATAAGGCGAAACGCCTGGTCGCGCGGCTGGCGAAGGATTTTCCCCGGGATCACGAGCCGTGTCCGATCGGATCGGACCGGGCGCTCGACACCGCGCTGATCACCGCTCCCGAGGCGCGCGATCCGGAGCTTTTGAAAAAGCTGGATGCGGTCGCCGGCCGGATTCTGCGCAACTAGCAACAGGGCGTCGATGGTTCGCACATGAAAGTAGACGGCCGGCATTTCCGCAGTATCTGGCTCGAGCCTGATGGCCGCACCGTCGGCGCTATTGATCAGCGGCGGTTGCCGCACCATTTTGTCGTCTCGCGGCTTGAGACCCGTCAGGATGCGGCGGATGCGATCCGTTCCATGCTGGTGCGCGGCGCGCCGCTGATTGGCGCCACCGCCGCGTTCGGGATGGCGCTGGCCATGCGGGCCGATGCGTCCGATGCTGCGCTCGATCAGGCCTATGCGACGCTGATCGCAACGCGGCCGACCGCGATCAACCTGAAATGGGCGCTTGATGAGATGCGTTCGATGCTTCGGCCGCTGCCGAAACCGGATCGGGTCGCCGCCGCCTATTCCCGCGCTTGCGAAATCAGTGAAGAGGACGTTGCGATCAATGAGAGCATCGGACGCCACGGTCTTGCGGTGATCGAGTCGGTGGCCGCGAAAAAGAGGCCGGGCGAACGCGTCAACGTTCTGACGCATTGCAATGCCGGCTGGCTTGCGACGGTCGATTGGGGCACGGCAACGGCTCCGATCTATATGGCCCATGATCGTGGTCTTCCCGTTCATGTCTGGGTCGATGAGACCCGTCCGCGCAATCAGGGCGCCTCGCTGACAGCCTGGGAGTTGGGCCATCACGGTGTGCCGCACACGGTGATCCCTGATAATACGGGCGGGCACTTGATGCAGCGCGGGATGGTCGACCTCGCGATCGTCGGCACCGACCGGGTGACGGCCGATGGCGATGTCTGCAACAAGATCGGCACCTATCTCAAGGCGCTCGCCGCGCGGGACAATGGCGTGCCGTTCTATGTGGCGCTGCCTTCGCCGACGGTCGATTTCGGCGTCCATGACGGGATCCGGGAAATTCCGATCGAACAGCGCGGACCTGAGGAGGTCACCGACGTGACCGGCCGTACCGCCGACGGGCGGATCGAGACGGTGCGGATCGTGCCGGACGGATCACCTGTCGCCAACTATGGTTTTGACGTGACTCCCGCGCGGCTGGTGACCGGGCTGATCACCGAGCGCGGCGTGCTGACGGCCGATCGGGCGGCACTGACCGCGGCTTTTCCCGAAAGAGCATCAGTCGCGACCGAATAAAAGGACGTGAGACAATGCAGAGTGCCTGGAGCGATCGCGACGCCGAAGCAGCGGTGGCCCGTTACGAAAAGTTCGGGCGCGATGTCGCGCTCCGGGTCTATACCACGCGGCTGCTCGGTTCCGATCCGCGGCTGGTCTTGCATGGTGGCGGCAATACTTCCGTGAAGACGCGCCTCGTCGATCTCAACGGCGAGGAAGCCGACGTTCTCTGTGTCAAGGGCTCCGGTTGGGACATGGGCACGATCGAGCCCGCCGGCCTGCCGGCCGTGCGGCTCGCGCCGCTGCAAAAGCTGCGCGCACGCGAGCAACTCGTCGACGAAGAGATGGTGAGGCTGCAGCGCGCCAATCTGATCGATCCGTCGTCACCCAATCCGTCGGTCGAAACATTGCTGCATGCGTTCATCCCGCACAAATTCATCGACCACACGCATTCGACCTCGGTGCTGGCGCTGACCGATCAGCCCGACGGCGAGGCGCTGTGCCGCGAGGTCTACGGTGCGCGCGTCGGCTATGTCCCCTATCTGATGCCCGGCTTCTTGCTGGCGAAGGCGGCGGCTGAGGTTTTCGACCGGGACCCTTCGGTCGAGGGCCTGATTTTGGTCAAGCACGGCATTTTCAGCTTTGGTGCCGACGCGCGGCAGGCCTATGAGCGGATGATCGCGCTAGTGAGCATGGCCGAAGAGCGGCTCGCCCGGAATCGCAAGCCGGCCTTTGTCAGCGCAACTCTTCCGGCGCGGCCCGCGGCACTGGCCGAGGTCGCGCCAATCATCCGCGGTGCCTGCAGCCTGCAAGACGCGAAATCTGACGGCGCATGGAAGCGGTTCGTCCTGGAGTTCCGCGGTTCGGGCGCGGTCATGAATTTCGTCAACGGCGCGGAAGTGGCGCGCTATGGACAGGCGGGCGTCGTTACGCCCGACCACACCATCCGTACCAAGAATATCCCGCTGCTCGTCGGCGCTCCGGAAGCCGGCGATCTCGGCGGTTTTGGAAAGCAGGTGCGCGGCGCGGTGGCCGCCTATGGTGAGCGCTACCGGGATTATTTCGCCCGCAACAATTCGCGCGTCGGCGGCATCAAGACCATGCTCGACCCGATGCCGCGCGTGGTGCTGGTGCCCGGTTTCGGTCTGTTTGGGCTCGGCCGCAGCGCCAAGGACGCGAAGGTCGCCGCCGATCTCGCCGAGGCCGCGATCGCGACCATCACCGACGCCGAGGCGGTCGGCCGCTTCGATCCGTTGCCGGAAAGTGATCTGTTCGATGTTGAATACTGGTCGCTCGAGCAGGCCAAGCTCGGCGGGGCAAAGGATTTGCCGCTGGCCGGACAGGTTGCCGCGATCACGGGCGCGGCCGGCGCAATCGGATTCGCGACGGCAAAAGCGTTTGCTGCGGCCGGGGCCGAGGTCGTGCTGCTGGACCTGAATGAGGCGGCCGTCAAATCCAAAGCGGCGTCGCTCGGCGGCGCTATGCCGGGATTGCGATGCGATGTCACGGATGCCGCCTCGGTACGGAGTGCCTTCGACAGCATCGCTTCTCGCTTCGGCGGGGTCGATATCGTGGTATCGAATGCCGGCGCCGCATGGCAGGGCCGGATCGGCGAAGTCGACGAGGCTGTCCTGCGCGAGAGTTTCGAATTGAACTTCTTCGGCCACCAGCGTGTCGCGCAGGCGGCCGTGAAGATCATGCGGGCGCAGGGCACCGGCGGGTGCCTGCTGTTCAATGTTTCGAAACAGGCGGTCAATCCGGGTCCCGATTTCGGACCCTATGGCCTGCCGAAAGCGGCGACGCTGTTTCTGGTGCGGCAATATGCGCTCGATTACGGCCGCGACGGCATTCGCGCCAACGCGGTCAATGCCGACCGGATCCGTTCCGGCGTGCTGACCGAGGAGATGATCGCGTCCCGCTCCAATGCCCGCGGCCTGAGCGAACAGGACTATATGAGGGGCAACCTCTTGGGGCGGGAGGTGGCGGCCGAGGATGTGGCGCAGGCCTTTGTCGCGCAGGCGCTAGCGCTCAAGACCACGGCCGACGTGACCACCGTTGACGGCGGCAATATCGCAGCCGCGCTTCGGTAGTGTCTGATGTTACGCTGCGGCATTCTGCTCCTTGTGGCGGGCCTGGCGACACACTCTAGCTAAGGACCTTCTGCGCGGCAGACATGACTTCGTCGGCTGATGGCTTGCCGAACATGAAGCGACCACCCTCCGGAACCTCTGTGAAACTCCAGCGAACGATGCCGTTTCGATCGAGCAGAAACTGGCCGAACAGCTGCCCGTTGCTACCTGTCGCCAGCATTCGCTCATCGTCCTTGGTGATCTCATAGCCGTCTTTAGCGTTGAGAATCTCGCTGGCCGCCATCCGGTTCATCGGCGCAGGCAACTCAGGCATTTCGATATTCATGCTCAAGATAGTATTCATCCCGATCTTGCGCGGCCACTCGGTCTCGCTTTCGGTGAACTCGAGAGTCGGCAGGCCGAAAGCGCGATGCGAGCTACGCTCCGGGTCGGCGGCAGCAAGCAGATTCGGGATCGGATGATAGCGGAAATAGAGTCGCGCACGATCAATCGGCGTGTTGACCACCGTAAGGCTTTCCACGCCTTTCTCCCTTAGGGCGCCGTCGAGTTGTGCCTGGGCAGTGATATGGCGCCGGCAGAACGGGCAATGCAGCCCTCGAAACAGGCCGATGAGGATCGGGCGGCGGCCGCGATAGTCGTCAAGGGAAATCTTGCCTTCGCGGGTAATCGCATCCAGCACGATGTTCGGCGCGAGATCGCCTGGTCCCAGGGGGCCTTCGCTGTGAGTGTCAGACATGATCAACCTCATACGGTAGATATCTAGTCCAGAAACGGCAGCACGATAAGCGCTTCCGGAGCGAGTCCATGCCGGGCGCAGATATCCTGCGCCAAGGCGAAATAACGTTCCGCTTCCTGCATGTTGCCCTGGTCGAGATTCACAGTCGCAAGCCCATCATAGCACGGGAATAACTGCTGCGGTTCGCCGGTTTCCCGCGCGACCTCGAGCGCCTCGTGGTAATATCGCACCGCCAGCATCGGCTCGCCATGACATTGGTGAATCTGTCCAAGCACAATCAGCGGAACCGGCAGATGCTCGCGCTGATCCAGCGCGCGATCGATCTCGATCGCTTTTTGAGCAGCCGGTATGCCTTCGACTTCGCACCGGTTTGTAAAGGTACAACTGGCCACCGCCAGGTTTGCCAGCAGACGCGCCTGATAGCCTAAGTCGCCGATGCGGCGAGCCACGTCCAACCCGCGCTGACAGACCTCGATCGCCCGCGCCGGATCAACGAAGCTGTAAAGCACGCCGAGGTTGTTGTAGCCGCGACAGGCCGCACTGAGCAGGCCGGCGGCCTCGGCTGCGGCGACGCTTTGTTCCACCTCGCGCACGGCGTCACGGGTGCGGCCGAGCCGCGCCAGCGCAACGCCTTTGGTGTTCAGCGCTTCTGCCACTGCGCGAGACGCTTCGAAGCCGCTACTTTCATCAACATCGGCCGGCACGATCCGGGCTTGGCTTAGCGCATCATCGGCCCATTTCGCGGCGGCGACATGATCTCCCAGGCGGAAAGCCAGACGGCCGCGCTCCTGCAGCAAATGTGCCTGCTCGACCGGAGCGTGCGTTCCTTCAAGCAGCGTGGCAGCCTCGGCGTAGTGCTCCTCGGCCTTGTCACGCCTGCCGGCATCCCAAAGCAGCCGTCCGATCTTTCGCAGCATGCGAGCGGCACCTGGTCGATCGCCTGAAGCCCTGCAGGCTTTCAGCACGACTTGGTAATGTTCGTCGGCGAGATAGCGCCCTCCGGATGGTCCAGACAGATCCGCAATCCGCTCGCGCAACGTAAGTCGCTCCGGCATCTCGTCGTCCGCAGGCAGAATGGCAAGCGCTTGTTGATAAAGCTGGATGGCGTCCTCGTTGGCATAGGTCGCTCGAGCGCGGTCGGCTGCTAGCTTCAGGTACCGCGCCCCTTTTGTTCTATCGGTGCTCAGGCTGAAGTGATGGCCAAGCTGCAGCGCATCCTCAAGCCGCTCCGGATTGCTGCCGCAAAGCCGCTCAAGCGTGGAGCCGATTTGTCCGTGCATCTCGGTGCGGCGCTGCATGAGAAGGTTCTGATAGACGACGTCATGCAGCAGCGTTTGCGTAAAGCGGTAGGACTGTGTCGGCATCGACCTTGCGCCCGCAACCTCCTCGATGACCTCCGCATCGCATAGGAAATCGAGGCCTGCGTCGACGTCGCTCGCATTGACCGCGATCGTGCGCAGCAAGTTTGCATCGAAGCGCGGGCCAATGACCGCGGCTTCCTGTGCCAGCATTCGAACCTCGCGCGGCAATCGATCGAGGCGCGCCAGCAGCAGCGCCTGAACGCTTGCGGGGATTTCGGCGGCGGCATCGCTCCGCGTGACCCGCCATTCAGCCCCAACCGGTTCCGCCGCGCCCACTTCGACTAAACCGCGCACGATCTCCTCGATGAACAGCGGGTTGCCGCCGGAACGCTCGAGGATTCGCAGGCACAAGTCGCTGGATGATTGAACTGCCTGCTGGCCGAGGAACGCAGCAAGCAGCTCCTGCCCTTCCGCGAGGTCGAGCGGGGCAAGGCGGAGCGCGCTCTGGCTTATCCGGTTGGAGGCGAGCCGATCGTTCTCTGGCATCGGCCGATGCGTGAACAGCAACATCAATCGGCCGCTCTCAAGCCGGTCCATGACGAACCGCAGCGCCTCCAGCGAAACGGCGTCGGCCCAGTGTAGGTCCTCGACGATGATCAGCAGCGGCGACTGCGCAAGCCGTCGCTCGATGAGAATGCGGATCGCGAAGAAAATCTGCCGGCGCAGCTGTGCCGGCTCGATCTGATGCAAAGCGGCGTCAGCCGTCGAAAACCCGAGGACATGAAGGTAGAGCGGGACCAGTTCCTCGATCTCGCCGGCGGCAAGGCCAAGTCCGGAGAGCGCCTCGAACAGGCTCGCCCGTATGGCCGCCTTCGACGCTTTGCGATCGATTTGATAGGCGCTGCGCAACACCGCGGCGAGGGCGCCATAGGTCTGTTCGCCAAGCGACGAGCAGACCGCGCGCCGGATCGCGACGGTTGAAAACCTCGGATCCTGGCCTGCACGGGTAAGGAACTCGTCGATCAGGCGCGTCTTGCCGATACCGGCTTCGCCGATCAGCCGGACGAGTTGAGCGCTGCCGCCGCAGGCAAGCCCGAGGCAGCCGATCATGTGTGCAAGCTCCGCCTTGCGTCCGATCAACGACGCACTCAAGCCAAGCGCCTCCAATCCACGCGCGGGACGTGGCGCATCAAGCGCACCGCGCAGGCGATTGACGAGAACGCTGCCGCTCTTGCCCTTAAGAGCAGCTTCACCAAGCGATTCAAACGCGAATGCATGACGTGTCAGACGCCAGGTCAGCGGCCCTACCAGCACTTCGCCCGGCGACGCCATGGATTGCAGACGCTGCGCGACGTTCACGGTGTCGCCAGTCACCGAATAGGACCTGGCATCGCCTGATCCTATTCCGCCGGCGACCACGGGACCGGTGTTCACTCCGACATGCAATGCTAGCGGCGAGGTCAGTTGCGCTTTCACGCGTTCACCGACGCGCGCGGTGCGATCGATGATCTCGAGGGCAGCGCGCAAAGCGCGTTCAGGGTCGTCCTCGTGCGCCACGGGGGCGCCGAACAGAGCGAGCATCGCGTCGCCGATGAACTTGTCTACAAAACCGCCGTACCGCTGAACCGCCGCTGTCATCTCTGCGAACAACTGGTTTTGCAGAGATTGCACGTCTTCGGGATCGAGCCGTTCGCTCAACGTCGTGAAGCCACTCAGGTCCGCAAACAGTACGGTCACCGGACGACGGTCGGCCTCCGCGGACTGACGTATCTCGATTGTCCGCGGCGCTTCCTTTGGCTGGACCGGCGGGGGAGCCGGCTTAGCTTTATCGGCCCGGTTGGCGGTCGCATTGGTAGCGCCGCCAATGGTGGTGCCGCATTTGGGACAAAACGCGAAATCCGGCGCGCACAGGAAGCCGCAGTCCGTGCAAGCAATCGGCTGCCTTGCCCCGCATTTTGGGCAGAAGGCGAAGCCGCTCTGAACCTCGAAGCTGCAACCGGAGCAGTTCATCAGTCCTCGCGAGCCCCACAGAGAGCCGAACGCACTTGTTAGATCAAGAGATTAGCAGCAATCGGTAGTCGTGCAAGAATGCAGCCGCCCGATTTGGATGGGAGAGCGACCTTTATGGTTCGTTCGGATCATGTACTCAGGACGCGATAGACCAATGCTGCTTCAGAAACGCCATGAAGGGGCGGGGTGAACTCTTCGACACTGCAGGTAGCGAGAAGCTGACTGACGCCCGGCGCGGTATAGAGCGCTTCCGTGATACAAACTTCGCCAGCGTCCGCGAGAGACTGAACGCGCGCAGCGACGTTCACGGTCTGGCCGAAATAGTCGAGGTTCTCGTTCAGGGTGACGGCGATCGACGGGCCGCAATGAGCGCCAATCTTCAGGATGAAACCAGGATCGGCATGCTCGCTGTGTGTGCAGTCGGCTAACTGGAAGCGAGGATGAGTTTAGTTGGTGCCCCTGGCCGGAATCGAACCAGCACTCCTTGCGGAACTCGATTTTGAGTCGAGCGCGTCTACCAGTTCCGCCACAGGGGCTTCGAGAGCCCCG
>Ga0207674_10001956_pt1 | contig 26100 bp, 12 predicted proteins | sample KBSCornC72_FD_184303 | JGI IMG/M metagenome (GOLD analysis project Ga0207674, IMG submission 184303) | Corn rhizosphere microbial communities from Kellogg Biological Station, Michigan, USA - KBS Corn C7-2 (SPAdes) (version 2) | ecosystem: Host-associated > Plants > Roots > Rhizosphere > Soil ...
GGCGATAACGGTCAAGAGCAGAACTAAGCTGCCGATGATCAAAGGTCTGATGAGCGTTTGCATAAGCTAACCCTGAAAATCAACGGCATTCGAAGTTGTTCCGTCCTCCGTATTTCCCTGGCCCTTGTAATGCCACTGTGTAGAATCGGCTTCGTATTTCCACCTTATCGTTGATGCTCACCTCGACCACCGCACCGTCTGGAGCGCGTTCGCGGGCGAATCCAACTGCAAAGCGATGATGGTATCCATCTCCTTACGCGCGGCAAGGGACACGAAAAGTTCGATGCCGCCATCGGTCTGGGTAAGGCTTACCTCGCCACCCGTCAGCACCGACGCGCGGACAATCTTTGCCGGGATCGCTGGCAGCAAGAGCTTGCCCTCCGGCCATTTCAAGACGTGGACGTATATGGTCCTGTCTCGGCGGGTCGAGACTCCGTAGTCGCTTGGCAGAAAGGGGCCACCGCGGGTCGCATAAATGCTCTCGCCGTACCTCCTGAGCCAGGCACCGATCTCGCGCAGTCGCTCGGCCTGTGGGAGGTCAATCTGTCCGTCGGGGCGCGGACCTACATTCAGCAGAAGGTTGCCGTCGCGGCCCACGACATTGACGAGCAGCTGAACGTAGTGCTTGAGCGGCTGCGGCAATTTATTCGGCTCGTAACCCCACGCTCCGGCGATCGTCGTGCAGAGTTCCCAAGGGTGCTGGTCGTCGAAATCACCGACCGCGGCGTCGCCTTCGCGTGAGTGGAAGTCTTCGGGCATGTCGGCGCGGTTGTTAATGAGAACCTGGGGCTGCCGGTGGCGGAGCATGGCGTAGACTTTGTCGTGCTGCCAACTGAACCCGCCTTTGTACTGCTGGCCCTGCGGACGTCTCCTCCAGCCAGCAATGAACCACTCGCCGCCGAAGTTGAGCCAGTCCTGCTCTCCGCCGTCGAACCAAAGCACGTCAAGCTTCCCATAGTTGGTGAGCAACTCCTCGATCTGTCGGTGATACTGCTCGCGCATGGCCTCTGCGCTCTGGCGCTGCAGATCAGGGAAGAAGAACCCGGGGAAGCGCCAATCGAGAGGGGAGTAGTAAAGCCCGACACGCAAGCCAACCTTGCGAACAGCTTTCACATACTCGGCGACGAAGTCACGGCGCGCCGCGGTGTTAACGCTAGTGAACGGGTTTGCGCCGTCGTCGAAAAGGCAGAAGCCATCGTGATGCCGCGCGGTGAGCACGACGTACTTCATGCCCGCTGACTTGGCCAGTTCAGACCAAGCATCGGCGTTGAAGTTTGACGGTTGGAACTGGTCAGCGAGCTTTGCATACTCTTTGACAGCAATCTGTTCGTTCCACTGCACCCACTCGCCGCGCCCAGGTATGGCGTACAGCCCCCAGTGAATAAACATGCCAAAGCGCGCCTCACGCCACCACTTGATGCGCGACTCCACGCCAGCAACTCTGACCGGCTGAATCTCCACCACCCCTTGCGCAGCCCTGGACGGTATATCAAACGTCAGGGCCGTTAACAGAAAGCCGAATATGAGACCGACCATTAAGTGAGCAATTTGTTTCATCACGCTGTTCTCTTGCGCCAGAGCATTGGGATAAACTCATTGCGATTGGCTAAGATACTTCAATTGTAATTGCAGGAAATGTGCCGGCTACAACATCAGCTGGCACCGCGCCCCACTCCGCGCGCGAGAGTTGGTGCGCTCGCAACGCAGTCGAAAATGAGATAGTGGTCAGCAACGCCGCAGCGAGACATCCGATCCGCTTCAGGCTGATTTATGTTCATGTCGATTAGCGGCTCCGGACAGGGTCGCCATTTTAGCCCACCTTGAGACAAAAGGGATTAGAATAAGAAGCAATCCTCCCTCTTTTGCATGAGAGAGAAATGGTCAAAGTCATCAAAGGGCGCTGACACCGCAAACAGAGTGCGGAATACACTTGAAGAGTAAGTTCTCGAGTTCTCGCGGTTGATGGAACATTTTTGTGTTCAGCGCCCGAGCAGGCGACGAAAATGTAGTATGTGTAACGCTAAACCCGCATTCGATGCGAATACCAGTGCCCGGATCCCGGCGTTGGGGCGCAAGCGACAACCCTGGGATAACGATCTACATTCCTAATTGCTAATCAACCCGAAAGCATTTTCACACGTGGTGAACCCGTTTAACGCATATTCTTTGTTGCTGCACAGGATGCTCGCTACGCTCGAAGCCTGGGCTAAAATTAGCCAACGCCTTCGGCGTTTATCAAGGCGACATTAATGTAGGTTTAACGACGCGGAGCGACAAATATGTCTGTGAGCCTGAATCGCCTCCACTTCCCCTCAGATCGACGTTATTAGCCCAGAGCCTTACGCAATCCCGCCAAAAATAGGATTTCCTGATCCAGACTCGTCTCTTAGACCGAAGTGGCATGACGATTGTTGAGACTCATGGAAAATTTCCAATCGCAGGTGGTCTCCGAGGTGTGGATCGGAACACCTGCAAACATCAACATTGAGGAGCCAACACCACGATGAGTGAGAAAACCACTGACACGAAACGGAAGCTGTTGTTCCTTTGTATTCGCCTGAGAGATCGATGGGCAAGCCGGAAGCCATGGGCTGTTAGCGGTCATTCTCAGATCAGATCTCGACAATTTGTTGTTGCAGCAGCGGTTCTGCTGGTTTTGCTGGCGTTACCACTGGTCGCAATGGCAGGCGATCCAACGGGCTCTGCGACCGGGAACTCCGGCACAGTCAGCGCGGCCAAGCCGGGGGAACCAACAGCGCAGGAGTTAGCTGACGCAGTAGGTCACGCGAATATCTCAATCAACTTCGTTTGGACGTTGGTCGCATGTTTCCTGGTCATGTTCATGCAAGCGGGCTTTGCCTTGGCCGAAACAGGATTTACTCGCGCCAAGAACGCGGCCCACACCATGGCGATGAACTTCATGTGTTACCCACTGGGGATGCTCGGCTTCTGGATTTGTGGGTTCGCGCTCATGATGGGCGGAGTGGGTGCAATTGCCGCTTTGGGTGGAACTGGACCACTCACTTCAGCTTTCTCGATCGATATCGGCGGTCATACCCTGAACATCTTCGGAACCAAAGGCATCTTCCTTCGAGGCGACTCTTATGACGTGGGTGTGTTTACCTTGTTCATGTTTGCGATGGTCTTCATGGACACTGCGGTCACCATTCCGACGGGAGCGTTGGCTGAACGTTGGAAGTGGGGGTCATTTGTCGTGTACTGCTTTTTCATGTCGATGTTTGCCTACCCGATTTTTGGGAATTGGGTGTGGGGCGGCGGCTGGTTGTCACAACTCGGCGCTCAATTTGGTCTGGGGCACGGTCACGTAGACTTTGCCGGGTCTTCAGTGGTTCACATGGTCGGAGGTGTCGCAGCTCTTGCAGGTGCAATTGTCGTTGGGCCACGAATCGGCAAGTACGGCAAGGACGGAAAGGTCAACGCTATTCCGGGCCACCACATGCCGATGGCGATTCTTGGTGTCTTCATCCTCGCTTTTGGCTGGTTTGGTTTCAACGCAGGCTCGTCGCTTGCTGGTACAGACCTGCGCATCTCTGTTATTGCCGTCAACACAATGCTCGCGTCGGCGGGTGGTGCGTTCTCGTCAATGCTTGTGGCTCAGCGATGGTTCGGTAAGCCCGACCTCGGTTTGATGGCCAACGGCATGCTGGCTGGGTTGGTTGCGATCACGGCCCCATGTGCGTTTGTTACCAGTTTTGGTGCGGTAGCGATAGGTGTAATCGCAGGTGTATTGCTGGTTGCGAGTGTTTACTTCGTTGAACATAAACTGAAGGTTGACGATCCGGTAGGAGCGATCAGTGTACACGGCGTCAACGGTGCATTCGGGGTGCTGGCCGTTGGCTTGTTTGCGGATGGCTCTTATGGGGCTGGTCTCAATGGAGTTGCCACACCTGTAATTGGTCTGTTTTATGGTGGTGGCTTCAGTCAGTTAATCGCGCAAGTCATAGGCGCCGCAACTTGCGGGATCTTCATCTTTGCTTCGTTCTTCATCTTCTTTAAGGTAGCGGACAAAGTGCTTGGGAATCGCGTATCAGCGGAAGAGGAACTCGAGGGATTGGATCTGGGCGAGGTTGGCGTCCTGGCCTATCCGGATTTCACTTTGCGGCCCCATGTTTCATTGGGTTCGCCTGAAGTTGGAACAGTAGAACCGGCAATAGTAGAAGACATCATTCCTGCGAAGGCTCAGACTAGTGCAGCATAACCGGAGATGGGGACTCCTGCTAACCTCGACTCTCCGATGTTCGACGAATGGCTTACCTGTTTCTTCAAACCGTAGAGACAACAGGTAAGCCTCGAACATTTCAGAGTATCCGATTAAATCTATGAGTGTCGGCGAAGCGCTTGGTAATCAAGGTCCGGTTCATGGTCTGGAACCAGTAGTGCTGGTTGGAATTGCCGCAATCCTGGTAATTGCCAAACTATCCGGCGAGCTATTTGAACGTTTGGGGCAGCCGCCCGTGCTCGGCGAACTACTCGGCGGCATTGTGGTTGGTAATCTGACCCTGGCCGGCTTCAACGGCGCTGAGTTTCTGAAAACCAACGAGATTATCGCGGCCCTGGCGCAACTTGGGGTCATCATTCTGTTGTTTGAAGTCGGCTTGGAATCAAACGTCGCGGAGATGATGGAGGTTGGTTGGTCATCACTCGCGGTTGCTGTGGTTGGCGTAATTGCTCCTTTCTTTCTCGGCTGGGGAGTGGCGACATACTTTATCCCCAACTCATCACAGCTCGAACATATCTTCATCGGTGCGACCTTGTGTGCCACCAGTGTGGGTATCACCGCGCGGGTTTTGAAGGATCTGGGCCAACTCGCGCGACGCGAGGCTCGAATTATCCTGGGTGCCGCCGTAATCGATGACGTATTGGGCTTATTAATTCTGGCGGTAATTGCGGGAGCAATTAGGGCGGCACAGAATGGGACATCGCTGGCAGTGTTGGATGTTACTCTGATTGCAGTGAAGGCAATCTGCTTCCTGGTGGGATCGACTCTCGCCGGCCACTACCTCGTGCCCAGGGTTTTTCACCATGCGGGACGATTACAAGCAAACGGTGTGTTGTTGGCACTCTCAATCTCGTTCTGTTTCGTCCTTGCCTGGATTGCGGCACTTGTCGGACTCGCGCCTATCGTCGGAGCATTCGCTGCAGGTCTGGTCCTCGATGAAGCTCACTTTGAGTCATTTCGTAGTCGTGAAGAACTCCGCCTGGAACAGTTGCTCGCGCCTGTCAGCGGATTACTTGTGCCTTTGTTCTTTGTGTTGATGGGATTGAGAGTTGAGCTGCGAGCGTTTGCCAGGCCGGAGTTAGTACTTTACGCAGCGGCTCTCACCGCGGCAGCGATAATTGGTAAGCAGGTGTGTGCGCTTGCGACTTTCGAAAGAAACATAAATCACCTGGCCATCGGCATTGGCATGATTCCGCGAGGAGAGGTAGGACTGATCTTAGCCGGTATTGGGGCCACTCTAACCTTGCCTGACGTCCAGGGAGTCAATAAGCCGGTGGTTAGTAGTGAAACCTTCGGAGCGATTGTTCTTATGGTGATTGCCTCGACGTTGATTACTCCGCCGCTTCTGAAGTGGTCGCTGGGACGACGCACAAACACGATGCTCAAAGAAGCTGGAACAAAGGAATCGTTAAGCGAGGTAGCTGAATAAAACTCGACGCCGCTGCCGGTTTATTCGTCAACCAACAAAAGAGGAGACAATAAGATGCAGAAGATTGAAGCAATCATCCGACCGCACTTGCTGGATGCGGTGCGCAATGCTTTGCAGGAAGTAAACGTAACCGGAATGACGATTAGTGAAGTTCAGGGGTATGGTCGCCAAAAAGGCCATACTGAAACCTATCGCGGCACTGAGTATCAGATCGAGTTCATACCAAAGATCAAAATCGAGGTAGTTGTTTCCGAAGATATTGAAGAATCGGTTGTGGAAGCGATTATGAAAACAGCACGAACCGGGAAGTTTGGTGATGGAAAGATATTTGTCGTAAACCTCAACGATACGATTCGCATTCGCACCGGTGAACGCGGGGAGGCCGCGTTGTGATGGTATCAGGTAGCAGGTCGCATTCTACGGATCTCGGTCGAAAGAAAATATTTCTCGTGCAAGACCGCGCAGGCGCAAAGAAAACCTAATGAGCTGCTGCTTCGGTTATCAATACTCGCGGTGGTTGTTTCGCCGAAGAGCCGGGTTGATTCCTCTTCGAAATCTTTTCCAGCATTGCGGCTTCAAGCTTTCGCATCGCCTCTTCAGAGAGTCTCATCCCGTTTGCATCAGTCACATAGAAGACGTCAAAGGCGTCGCTCTTCTCCGTAGTGATCTTTGCGTAAGTGATCTCGAGTCCGAGGGCCGTGGCCACGCTGGCAATCTTGTAAGCCAGCCCAACTTCATCCGAGGCCCGAACTTCAATGATAGTTGCTGCCTGGGCGGCTTTATTATCGCAAACAACATGGGCCAGCTTCTTGTGGCGCGAATTAGTTGGTCTTAACCGGCGACGTGGCGCATGTTGCGTTTGCCACTTCTCTACCAGGGCGGCGACATCACATTCCCCGGCAATAGCCGCCCGCAACGCCCGTTCAATCTTCACCCACCTGCTTTCTTCGATCGCCTGGTGGGTAGCCGCAGCCCGCAGAATGAAAACGTCGATGGCAATTCCATCTTCGCGTGTATTGATCTCTGCCCTGAGAATCTCTACACCCTGAGTCGTCAGCGTTCCAGCGAGGTCAGCGAAAAGGCCGTGACGATCGCGTGCACAGATGGTTAGTTCTGTGATGGTATTTCCGTGCTGCTGCCAGTGCCAACGAAAGACGTTTGTCTCGAGGCCTTCGATCAAACGCAGCTGTTGCGCTGCGGCAACGGGTGTCGTAGTCCGCAAGTAGCGATCGGGAAGTAAGGCTAGATGTCGTTCCACTATGCTGCGTGGAAACTGGTGGGCGAGCGACGTCAAAACGTTCTCCTTCAGCTCCGCCAGTCGTGCCGGACCGAGTGCCGGAGTCTCTGTTTCTACCAGGTGGCGTCGTGAGCGTTCGTAAAGATCCCAGAGAAGCTGTCCTTTCCACTCACTCCAAACACCCGGACCCACTCCATTCATGTCAGAGAAGCTGAGAAGTAACAGCATGTTCAACTGATCGATGGTTTCCATCTCGGCGGCGAAGTCTGCTGCGACGTGTGGCTCGGTGAGATCCCGACGCTGCGAGATGTGGGCCATCGTAATGTGATGTGCGACCAGAGAAACTACCTTTTCAGCGTCGTGCTTACTGAGTTTTAGTCTCCTGCAAATTTGCTCCGCGATGGTCACGCCGCGAGCAACGTGACCAGGCCCCTGGCCCTTACCAATGTCGTGCAGCAAGAGTGAGAGATACAGCAGAGCCGGATCGGTTACTTCGCCAAAGACCGAACGAAGGTTGGCGTGACGGCGGTCTTCACTGTTGTTCAATTCATCCAACGCCTCGACCACCCTGAGAGTGTGTTCGTCGATGGTGTAGTGGTGATAGAGATCGTGCTGAATGAGCAAGCTGATCCGGCCAAACTCGGGTAAATAGCGTCCCAGGAACCCGACTTGATGCATCAGCCTTAACACACGGCCCACCCGTCCACGACGTCGTAGCAGCCTGAGAAACGCTTCAGAGGCCTCAACAGATGAGCGAAATTTCTTGTCAACCAAGCCGAGGTTACTTCTAATCGCCTCGTGCAGGCCGTGCCCGAGGGGAACATTCGCCGCCTGGGCCAGCTCGAACGCGTCAAATATCATGAGTGGATTCGCGACAAAGAAAGACGGTTCCTGGTCGAGCTGGAGTTTTCCCTCCTCGATGGAAAACGATTCGCTGAGTGAAACCGGACGATGCCGGGCGAACCAACGAGAGCGTTTGTCATGTTCCGCTGTCCGGGCCATCACGGAATCGGAAACCAGATAGAGATCGAGTGCGCGTTTGTAATAATCGCGCATGAATTTCTCCGAAGCCTCGAGCTGAGAATCAGACATGTAGCCAAACTCGTCGGCGAGTTCCGGTTGCAGGTCGAGCGAAATGCGATCCACCTTGCGACCCGCGAGCAGATGTGCCCGGTAGCGAACCTGGAGTAGAAAGTCGTACGTGCGTTCAGCGACTTGCCGTTCCTCTTCAGAAATGAGATGACGTTCACATAACTCGTTGAGCGTTTTGCTTCCATACTTTCCGTACGCAATCCAAAGTGTGCTGTGAAGATCTCGTAAACCACCAGCGCTCTCTTTCACGTTTGGTTCCTGCAAACAAACAGCATCCCCAAACTTTGTGTACCGTTCGGCGCGTTCTTTAAACAGTGCGTTGATGAAAGTACTGCCACGTTTCCGGCGATCTCGTTCCAGAGCGGCGACCAGACAATCGTGGACGCCGGCACTTCCGGCCACCAATCGAGTAGTCATTAATGCTGTCGCCAGGTGAAGGTCCGTGTGACTTGCGGAAATGCATCCCTTCACCGTGCGGAAACTGTGACCTACGGTCAGGCCGGCATCCCACAACAAGCGCAAAATGCTCTCCACCGCATGTTGAACGTGCGCGGTTCGTAGTCCATTGTGGATAAACAGCAGGTCGAGATCGGAAAACGGCGCGAGTTCGCCGCGGCCATATCCACCGAGGGCTACGACAGCGAAAGCGCTCTTTGCCTTTTCCAGAGCAGTGATATTCGGTGAAGGTAAGCCCGCGTCCCGAAACGCGTGCTGAACAACAACGTCCAGCGCAAAGCAACGGGCTTCTGACAACCATCGCCCTGATGCTCCGCGCCGGCTTGCCATTCGCAAGCGTTCATCCTCGAGTTTCAGGAAACGGCATAGGCGTTGAGCTGCCTTGGCTGGATCGAATGGATCGGTTAAGGGCAGACGGCGTTCCGCATGTTCGCGGACCTTTTCCCGGTAGATTCGCAAAGAGTCCCGTAGCATGATTCTCGTTACCAAGCTGGTAACGGATGGCAATAGGCATACCGCAATTAGTTGCGCGGAGAAATTTAGACCGGGAAGCGACCCAGCATTGGAGTTTCGTTGTAGATGCGAATGCGAGCGGCCTACAAAAATGTCGATCCCGTGCTTGAATCATTCAAAGTTGTAGGAAAGAGAAAATAAATCTCGCGCAAGACGCACAGGCGCAAAGAAAACCCTCAGAAACGCGGCAGCAGTTTGGGTCTTTGTGCCTTGGCGCGAGAAATTCTCCGGGTGAAAGGTGCGTCTCGTGCAAAACCAATCTCCCTGTCCGGCGTTCTGGCCTTATCGCGACATTTTTGCGGGCACACTGAACTAGTCTGACAGAATTGTCGGACTTATTCGCCAGTCATCGGAGTGAATTCCGAGCCTGTCATCATTTCCCTCAGCAAAACTCAAACAATCTCTCAGCATCAGGACAATGGCACGATTCTTGAGATGTGATCGATCGGCAATTACAGAATTCGATATTGATTGGCTGCACTCAGAACGTGAGTGCGTCAGTGGTGATTCATCGCGATCGCGATGAGCTGGAAATTACATGGCCCATCTGTCCTGGCTTTGGCGGCGCGGAACAGATAGGCCACTGACATCGTCCCTTTAGGAGACGATATGGAGCAACATACAACATGCTCAAATCGAAAGCAATCCAGTGGGTGTTCAGCGCCCTCTGCGTGGTTACGTTTGCCTCGAGCATCGTCAAAGCACAGTCAACACTCTTCAATATTCCTTCGACTGATGTTGTTGCAACCAGGAAAACTTACGTCGAGTTTGACTTCATCAGTCACTTTGAATCGCATGAGAAAGGAGGGTTCCAAGCCTACGTACCACGCGTGGTTGTCGGTGTCGCAAAAGGTATCGAAGTCGGCGCCAATGTAGCGTTCCTCGATACGCTGGCGCCCGATCAGCCAGTGGAGTTGCAGCCGAACGTTAAGTACCAGTTCTACAACAGTGAAAAGTACGGAGTGGCTGCAGCAGCGGGAGGCATTCTTTATACCCCGATTGCCAATCGGACGGGAATCGATACCTTCGGTTTGCTCTACTCAACGGTTAGCAAAAAGTTCAAAGGTGACCATGGGCCGCGGTTAACAGGAGGCGGCTATGGCTTGGTAGGACGAGCGAACGGAAACGGATCTGAAGGCGGAGCAATCGTTGGTTATGAACAGCCGTTGCATTCACGTGTGAACTTCGTTGCAGATTGGCTCAGTGGGAAGAATCGATTTGGCTATGTCACCCCTGGCTTCTCATTTGTGGTTACAAAATCCAGCGCGTTCTACGCCGGCTACACCATTGGCAATAGTGGCCGAAAGAACAATGCGCTCTTTGTGTATTACGGCATCACTTTCTAACGCTGTAATTTCAAGTAACAGAGAGCAGCAGCCCCCTGCACTGCTCGCTGAACGCAGTACTACAGGAGGAATAAGTCAACTAAACAAGAAAGGAGAAGAACGCCTTAGCCTAATCAATAACCGCCATGGACGGCATCGGTTGGTGCACTACGCACAATCGATCCCGTTCATGGCCTTCTGGTGTGTTCAGCGTTTTCTCTGTGCGGTCAATGCAATTATCAATCTCTCTAGTTATCGAAGGAAGGACAATTCATGAGTGTAAAGGACGTTCTTAAATTTGCGGCCGAAGAAAATGCGGCCTATGTAAATGTTCGCTTCACTGATCTGGTGGGCGCATGGCACCACCTCACTTTTCCGATTGAAGAACTTTCAGAAAAGTCATTTGAAGAGGGTTTTGGTTTCGACGGTTCCAGTTTACGCGGTTGGGCATCGATCCATGAGTCGGACATGTTGCTGGTGCCGGATTCTTACCGTTACTGGATCGATCCATTCATGTCGGAAAAAACGCTCTGTCTCGTGGCGGACGTTGTCGATCCAATTACGAAGGAAGGTTACTGGCTGGATCCACGTGGCGTCGGCCGCAGAGCTGAGAGCTATTTGAAGTTCACTGGAATTGCCGACACTGTATACTTCGGTCCAGAAGCTGAGTTTTTTGTCTTCAACGATGTTCGTTTCCAAAACGATGGACACTCAGCCGGATTCTCGATCGACAATCCCGAAGCTATCTGGAACACAAATAGTCAGAACGGCAATTCCAATCTCGGCTATCACATTCGCAACAAGGAAGGCTACGTGCCTCTGCCGCCGTTGGATACGTTGCAAGACTTTCGCACCGAAGTCGCGAACGAGTTGAAGAAAGCCGGCATCCACGTCGAATGTCACCACCACGAAGTCGCCACTGCCGGTCAATGTGAGATCGATTTTCGTTACTCAACGCTGATTGGAACTGCCGACAACCTCCAGATCTTCAAGTACACAGTTCGTAACGTCGCTCAGAAGCAAGGAAAGGGGGCGACGTTCATGCCCAAGCCACTCTATGGCGACAACGGATCGGGAATGCACTGTCACCAATCGCTCTGGAAGGGCGAAAAACCGCTCTTTGCTGGAGACGGTTATGCCGGGCTCTCAGAGTTGGCGCTGTTCTACATCGGTGGTCTGCTCAAACACGCCCCTGCCATTGTCGCGTTCGCTGCGCCAACGACGAATAGTTACAAACGACTCGTACCAGGATTTGAAGCACCGGTGAACCTGGCATACTCCGCACGCAATCGGTCGGCAGCGATTCGCATCCCGATGTTCTCAACCAATCCAAAGTTGAAGCGATTGGAGTTTCGTCCTCCTGACCCGTCGTGCAATTCATATCTCGCTTTCTCCGCAATGTTGTTGGCCGGACTCGATGGTATCCAGAACCGAATCATGCCCGGTGAACCACTCGACAAAGACATCTACGATCTGTCGCCCGAACAATTGCAGGACGTTGCCAGTCTTCCAGGATCACTGGACGAATCACTGAAGGCCCTCGAAGACGACCACGAATTTCTGCTGAAAGGAGATGTTTTTACTCGACAGCTCATCGAACGTTGGATTAGCTACAAACGAGAGCGTGAGATTCAGCCGTTGCGATTGCGTCCACATCCGTTGGAGTTCGGGATGTATTTCGACATTTAAAGAAATCCACAGATTACGCAGATTCCATAAATCAATCTGTGTAAGTTGTGGATAAAACCATGAGACACACATCTGAACCACACAAACAGGGACTTTACGACCCGCGTTTTGAGCACGATGCATGCGGTATTGGTTTCGTCGCTGACATTAAGGGTCGCAAGTCACACGAAATTGTTCAGCAGGCGATCCAGGTTCTCGTGAATCTGAATCACCGGGGCGCCTGTGGCTGCGAAGCGAACACCGGTGACGGAGCCGGAGTGCTGCTCCAGATACCGCAGCGTTTTCTGGCTCATGAGACAGAAGCGTTGAATATTGTCCTTCCACCCGTGGGCCAGTACGGCGTCGGTATGATCTTTCTACCAACCGAACAAGAAGCTCAACTGGAATGTGAACGCCTCTTTGAGAGGATTGCGGTTGAGGAAGGGCAGCACGTACTTGGTTGGCGCACCGTTCCCGCTGACGATGCTCTGCTCGGTCCCACTGCCAAAGCCTCACAACCTCTCATCCGACAAATTTTCATCGGGCGTGACCCAAATCTTCAAGACGATCTCGCTTTTGAACGCAAGTTGTACGTGATTCGCAAGCGGGTGAGCAAAGGCGCGAAGCGCGGCATTCACGAGCGTCGCATGTTTTACGTTTCCAGTCTGTCGTCACGAACCATTGTCTACAAAGGAATGTTGACGGCCGACCAGTTGATGGATTTCTACCCCGATCTGGGTGATCCGTTAGTCGAATCTGCGCTGGCACTCGTTCACTCTCGTTTCAGTACCAACACTTTTCCGAATTGGGCTCGCGCTCATCCTTATCGTTACCTGTGTCATAACGGCGAGATCAATACCCTTCGCGGCAATATTAACTGGATGCATGCTCGAGAGAGTAAGTTTCGATCCGAACTGTTTGGACCTGACCTCAGCAAGATCTTTCCCGTCGTTGATGCTGAGGGTAGTGACTCGGCGATGTTCGACAACGTACTCGAGATGCTTACTCTGAGCGGTCGCTCCTTACCTCACGCCATGATGATGATGATTCCGGAACCATGGAGCGGTCATGAATCCATGAGTCCGGAGAAGAAAGCCTTTTATGAGTACCACTCGTGTTTGATGGAACCGTGGGATGGGCCGGCGAGCATGGCATTTACTGATGGCACGGTGATCGGAGCGGTGCTCGACCGCAACGGACTCAGACCGTCGCGTTATTACGTTACGAAGGACGGCCTGGTAATTCTCGCGTCGGAAGTCGGAGTACTCGATATTCCGCCGGAGCACGTACTCTTAAAAGGACGACTGCGGCCTGGACGCATGTTGCTTGTCGATACCAAGCAAGGTCGAATTGTTGATGACGACGAGTTGAAGCAGCAGATTGCCACCGAACATCCCTACGGTGAGTGGCTCAAAGAGAATCTGATCGATCTTCATGAGTTGCCCGCAGCATCTTTTGTTCACGAGACGAAAAGCGCGACAGTCATTCAGCGACAGCGAGTGTTCGGCTACACGCACGAAGATTTGAAGATGCTCATGGCGCCGATGGCTGAGGGTAGTGAGGCGATTGGCTCGATGGGTACTGACACCCCGCTCGCAGTTCTTTCCGCAAAGTCGCAACTCCTCTACAACTATTTCAAACAATTGTTTGCCCAGGTAACGAATCCTCCGGTGGATGCGATTCGCGAAGAACTGGTGATGTCTACCGACACAACGGTTGGACCAGAAGCAAACATGCTCGAGCCAACACCCGATTGCGCCCGTCAGATAAAGCTATCTTCGCCTATTCTCATCAACGAAGAGTTAGAGAAGCTGCGACTGCTGGGTAACCCTGAAAGTCAATGGGGCAGCAAAGGCTTCAAGTCGATCACGTTGCCGATGCTTTACGAGGTTACTGAAGGTGGTCGCGGGTTAGAGCACGCTATGTCTGAACTGTGTAATCAGGCCAGCAGAGCAATCGCCGGTGGTTATGAAATCATCATTCTCTCCGATCGCAGCGTAACTGAAAACCGTGCTCCGATACCTGCGTTACTTGCCGTGTCTGGTGTTCATCATCACCTCATTCGTGTTGGGACCCGCACACAAGTCGGTTTTGTGATCGAAAGTGGTGAGCCACGCGAGGTTCATCACTTTGCCTTGTTACTGGGTTACGGCGCCGCTGCGATCAACCCTTATCTTGCGTTTGAAACCTTGCACGACATGGTCGATCAGAAGTTGTTGACGATTGATTATGAGAAGGCAATCAAGAACTACATCAAAGCTGTTGTCAAGGGAGTGGTAAAGATCATCTCCAAAATGGGCATCTCGTCTTTCCAGAGTTACTGCGGCGCCCAGATCTTTGAAGCCATCGGTCTCAATCAGGACCTCGTTGATAAGTACTTCAGTTGGACTCCGTCGCGTATCGGAGGCATTGGTCTCGATGTGATCGCCGAAGAGATCAGGCAGCGTCACAATCTTGCCTACTCGAAGCGATCACTGAATGATCATGCGCTCGACGCTGGTGGTCAATATCAATACCGGCGCGACGGTGAACTTCATCAGTTCAATCCCAATACTGTTCATAAACTTCAGTACGCATGTCGCACCGGCGACTATGCGGCATTCAAAGAGTACAGCAACGAAGTGAACGACCAATCTCGTGAACTCTGCACGTTGCGTGGTCTGATGGAATTAAAGTCGACCCGCGAACCGGTGCCAATTGATGCAGTCGAACCGGTGGAAGCCATCGTAAAACGTTTCAAGACCGGGGCAATGTCTTACGGCTCGATTAGCAAGGAAGCTCACGAAGCGTTGGCGATCGCGATGAATCGCATCGGCGGCAAGAGCAACACCGGCGAGGGCGGTGAGGATCCAGCTCGTTACAACCATGACGAAAATGGCGACTCAAGAAACAGCGCCATCAAACAGGTCGCTTCGGGGCGGTTTGGTGTTACGAGTAACTACCTGGTGAACGCGGAGGAATTGCAGATCAAGATGGCCCAGGGCGCCAAGCCGGGCGAGGGCGGGCAATTACCCGGTCACAAGGTCTATCCAGCGATCGCGAAAGTCAGACACTCGACTCCCGGTGTCGGTTTGATCTCTCCACCACCGCATCACGACATCTATTCAATCGAGGACCTCGCGCAACTCATCTACGATCTGAAAAGCGCCAATCATCACGCGCGTATCAGCGTGAAGTTAGTTGCGGAAGTCGGAGTCGGAACTATCGCTGCGGGAGTTGCGAAGGCACACGCTGATGTCGTCCTCATCAGTGGTTATGACGGCGGCACGGGGGCGTCTCCGCTGACGAGCATCAAGCACGCCGGCGCGCCATGGGAACTAGGTTTGGCCGAGACACATCAGACGCTGATGCTTAATGATTTGCGTAGTCGCATTACAGTTGAGACTGATGGACAACTAAAGACCGGTCGCGATGTTGTCGTTGCTGCATTGCTCGGCGCAGAAGAGTTCGGTTTTGCTACGGCTCCGCTCGTGACCCTCGGCTGCATCCTGATGCGCGTCTGTCACTTGAATACCTGTCCGGTTGGTGTGGCCACACAAGATCCGAAACTGCGAGCGAAGTTTAGTGGTTCTCCCGACAACGTCGTGAACTTCATGATGTTTGTTGCACGCGAGGTTCGCGAGTTGATGGCCCAACTCGGCTTCAAGACGATCAATGAAATGATAGGTCACACGGAGTGCCTCAAAGCCCGAGATGCAATTGAGCATTGGAAAGCTCGCGGTCTCGATCTTTCGCCGATCCTTTATCAACCCCAGGTTCCGGAGTCAGTGGGCCGGTATTGTCAAATTGCCCAGGACCATGGGTTGGAAAGTGCTTTGGACAATCGTGTCCTGCTCGAGTTGTGTCGACCAGCGCTGGAACGCAGTGAACGCGTCAACGCATCGCTGCCCATTCGCAACATCAACCGCGCTGTCGGGACAATCCTTGGTAGTGAAATAACTCGTCGCTTCGGTGCATCGGGTTTACCAGGCGACACCATTCAACTCAAATTCAGTGGTTCTGCTGGCCAGAGTTTTGGCGCCTTCATACCACGTGGTCTAACACTGATCCTGGAAGGTGACGCAAACGATTACGTCGGCAAGGGCCTCTCTGGCGGCAAGATAGTCGTTTTCCCACCGGCTAATTCCACGTTTGTTGCTGCAGAGAACGTGGTGATCGGCAACGTTGCGTTTTACGGTGCCACTAGCGGTGAAGCCTACATCAATGGAGTCGCCGGTGAGCGGTTTTGTGTACGCAATAGCGGTGTTGTTGCAGTAGTTGAAGCAGTAGGGGACCACGGTTGCGAGTACATGACAGGTGGACGTGTGATCGTGCTTGGTCCAACTGGGAGAAACTTTGCGGCAGGCATGTCCGGTGGGATTGCGTATGTGATGGATGACGGTGGAGACTTCGCATCTCGATGCAACAAGGAGATGGTACAACTGACTTCACTTCGAGATGCCGAGGACATTGAGTTTGTAAAGCAGCAGATCTTCCGGCACGCGGAGTACACAGGCAGCATTCGTGCGACAGAAATCCTTCTATCGTGGGAAGAGTTCGCGCCAAAGTTTGTGGCCGTTATGCCGAATGACTATCGACGTGTTTTGGAAACACAGGCGCTTCTATCTGTGGCTCAAATTTGATTATGGGTAAACCAACCGGCTTCATGGAGTATTCACGCAGTCTTCCGATTGCGCGCCCGGCGCGTGATCGCATATGCGACTGGAGCGAGTTTCATGAACACATGACCGAAGATAGTTTGCAAGAGCAGGGCGCGCGCTGCATGGATTGTGGCGTGCCGTTCTGTCATACCGGAACGCTGGTGGGAGGAATGGCGTCCGGATGTCCGATCAATAATCTGATTCCTGAATGGAATGATCTGGTTCATCACGGCAACTGGCACGAAGCGTTAATCCGATTACAGAAGACAAACAACTTTCCGGAATTCACCGGCAGAGTATGTCCAGCGCCTTGCGAAGGTTCATGTGTGCTGGGAATCAATGAATCGCCGGTGACTATAAAGACGATCGAGTGTGCAGTGATCGATAAAGGTTTTGCGGAAGGCTGGGTCTTACCGGAGATACCAAAGCTACGGACTGGAAAGAAAGTGGCGGTGATTGGTTCTGGTCCTGCCGGCCTGGCATGTGCGTCGCAACTTAATCACGTGGGCCATTCCGTTACGATCTTCGAGCGTTCGGATCGACCTGGCGGACTGCTGATGTATGGCATTCCCAACATGAAACTCGACAAGTCGATTGTCCAGCGTCGTGTCGATCTGATGGCAGAAGAAGGAGTGCAATTCGTTACCAGCATCAATGTCGGAAAGGATTTGCCCGCTGAGAAGTTGTTAAGCGAATACGATGCTTTGGTCCTTTGTTGTGGCGCGTCCAGGCCGCGTGACTTGCGTGTCGAAGGAAGGGATCTCAAAGGGATTTACTTCGCTATGGATTTTCTCCACGCAAACACGAAGAGTTTGCTCGATAGCGGACATCGCGACGAAAAGTACATTTCGGCAAAGGACAAAGACGTGATTGTGATTGGCGGTGGCGACACTGGCACAGACTGTGTTGGTACGGCGATGCGTCACGGTTGCCGCAGTTTGGTACAATTCGAAATCCTGCCGCAGCCGCCGGAAATGCGGGCGGCTGACAACCCATGGCCACAGTGGCCAAAGGTCTATCGTCTTGATTATGGCCAGGAAGAGGCTGCCGCAGTATTCGGAGCCGATCCGCGTTCGTACTGTGTCATGACCAAAAGATTTTTTGGAGATGCCGAAGGAAATCTGACCGGAGTAGAGACCGTTGCAGTCGAATGGGAACCCCGTCAAAACGGGCGCGCCGTGTCGAGAGAGATTGCGGGCACTCAGAAGGTATGGCGCGCCGGAATGGTGTTATTGGCGATGGGTTTTCTCGGTCCCGAGAAGGAGGGGTTACTGGATAAGTTGGGCGTCAAAATCAATGAACGCGGCAACGTTGCGGTGGACAAAAATAAGGAGACCAGTGTGCCGGGTGTTTTTGCGGCCGGCGACGTTGAGCGCGGCCAATCACTTGTAGTTTGGGCGATCGCCGATGGGCGTCGGGCTGCTCGCGAAGTCGATAGGTATTTGATGGAAGAGACGGTGCTGCCGTGATGACACTCGGTCCAAACATTGCTGCTGATCGCCTGCGAGCGGCTCGGCGCGTGGTTGTCAAGCTGGGCACCAATACGGTCACTGGTCCAGAGGGCGAGGTGTGCTTACATCGAATCACGCCAATTGTACGCTCGATTGTTGGTCTGAAGAATGATGGTCGGCAGATGGTCCTTGTCTCTTCAGGCGCCGTTGGTCTTGGTGCCGGTCGGCTTGGTCTACCACGTTTTCGCCTGAACGATCTGGTCCTTCGCCAGGCGTGTGCTGCGGTTGGGCAAAACTTGCTCATGTCCACTTACGAACAATTGTTTGGCAGGCACAATCTGAAGATTGCTCAGGTGCTGTTGACCGAAGAAGACTTTGCTGATCGCGGTCGCTGCCAGAATCTTCGCAGCACAATGGAAAAACTTCTGAAGTTTGGCGTGGTGCCGATCGTAAATGAAAACGACACGGTCTCAACTGCTGAACTCGAGTATCTGGATACAGGCACCGATCGCTTCTTTGGTGACAACGATCGCCTGGCTGCTCTTGTGATGAGCAAACTCGAGTCTGAAGCGTTGATTTTGCTGACCGACGTTGAAGGTCTTATGACCAACACGGACCATGGTGAGATTATTCCACTGGTCGAAGCGATCACTCCCGAGTTGCGCTCGCTCGCTTCTGGACCAGCGAGTGGTGGACGTGGTGGCATGCTAAGTAAGCTGGACGCGGCGGAGTTGGCAATGCGATCGGGAGGAGTCGCAGTGATTGCCAGTGGCCGGCGCGTTGACACGATTGAGCGACTATTTGCGGGAGAACAGATCGGGACAGCATTTGTTTCAGCCTCGCGAATGCACGGCAAGCGGCGTTGGATCGCTTACGCAGCTAATGTACGAGGGCGTGTGATCGTTAACTCGGGAGCACGTGACGCGATTGTAAATGGCAAAGGAAGTCTCCTGGCTTCTGGTGTAATACGAATCGAACAGGAGTTTGCGCCGTCGGATGTAGTTAGCATTGCGGACGCTGAGGGGCACGAGTTTGCCCGTGGCATGGCAAGTCGCGCCAGCAGCGACGCTTTGGCGTCGGGCGTGGGTGCAAGAACGCGAAAGTCAGGTGTACTGGTGATGCGAGACAACATCGTCATCATGGACCAGCGTTCGGAAATGGCTGGAGGTTAGACCAATGAAGAATGCGGAGAGAAAGGAATCAGAAGACACAAACGTAGCCGAAGTCGCGCGGCGTGCCAAAGAGGCTTCGCGTGTGCTGGCGACGTTGCCGGCTGCGCGACGTGATGCCGCGTTACGCGCTGCGGCTTATACCCTTGAGCAGCGAAAGCTCGAAGTGGTCGTTGCGAATTGGAGAGACTGTCACGATGCGTTGCGGGCAGTTAACACGGGTGAGATGTCGCCGGCGCTGTTCAAGCGACTACAGACAAACGAGCAGGGCATTGCAGAAATGTCGCGATGTGTGAATGAGGTGGCGGCACTTCCAGATCCACTTGGTCGTCAGTTGGCCGCAACTGAGTTGGATGATGGCTTGATGCTGTACAAAGAATCGTGTCCGATTGGCGTTATCGGCATAATCTTTGAAGCGCGGCCGGAGGTGATTCCACAAGTTGCGTCGTTGGCCCTCAAGTCAGGTAACGCAGTAATTCTCAAGGGCGGCGCGGAAGCTGTTCATACCAATAACGCACTGGTTGCGATCTGGCGCGATGCCCTTAGTTACTTTCTTGATATTCCGCCCGCCACAATCAACCTGCTCCACACCCGAGACGACGTGGGTAAATTACTTCAGTTGGACGCAGACGTCGATCTGATCGTCCCACGCGGTACGCAACAGTTTGTCAAATACATCGCCGAGAGCACTCGCATCCCGGTGTTGGGCCATGGCGAAGGCCTTTGCCACGTCTACGTCGATCGGGCTGCCGACCTGGAAAAGGCGCTCAATGTTGCTTTCGATTCAAAGGTTCAATACCCAGCTGCGTGTAATGCGATGGAGACGTTACTCGTGCATAGAGACATTGCGCCACAGTTTCTACCGTTGATGATCCAACGTTTTAGAGCAGCAGCAGTTGAGATGCGAGGTTGTCCGGGAACGGTCCCGTATGGAGATGTTGTTCCTGCGAGTGAAGATGATTGGGCGACGGAGTATTCCAACCTCATTGTCTCGATCAAGGTTGTGAACAGTCTTGAAGAAGCGATCAAACACGTCGATAAATACGGTTCTGGTCATACCGAATCGATCGTCACTGAGGACAAGGCGGCAGCAACAGAGTTCATGAATCGCGTCGACGCAGCCAGTGTCTACCACAACGTGTCCACCCGCTTTGCGGACGGTTTTCGCTATGGGTTAGGTGCTGAATTGGGAATCAGCACTAACAAGCTGCACGCCCGCGGGCCAGTCGGTCTCGAGGGATTGACCACTTACAAGTACAAACTATTCGGCGACGGTCATATCGTAGCCAGCTACAGTAAAGGTGAGCGCACATTCAAACATCGCAGACTGGAAAAGAGGGTGGAGCAGGTAGAGAGGGCTGCGCGTGGCAACGGTGACCGTGGCAGGCCAGTCGACCAGTGTGATTGGCGCTACCTGAGTTCCAGTTAAGAGATCTTCGACAAGTCAAACGAGAGGGTTATGAATGCTACTTCAATACCTGCATGCAATACCTCCCAAAGAACAAACACTTATTTTCCGCGGGAAAACAGTCGTTTGAGCAGGACATAACGCACGACACCGCATAATGCGCAAGGAAGATTACAGCAACTTTACAACAAAAACTCAGAGTATGGCCGCGAAGCTACAGTATCCCCGAACAGGATCGCGCTCCCGCGACTCGGGCTTATCGAAGAAGGGAGTGCCGGATTTTTTGACTCAATCGTTCAGAGCCTGCTAACCGAAATGCTACGATTCGCTCCGGCGTAAACTTTCAACATTTTTCAGGGCCAACCAAAAGATTCCGCGCCTTGCATAAGGCAATAATGCTGCGCTTGCGGGCTTGATGTACAGTCACGAAGTCGTTCATGGCGTAGTGGGATGTCAACTGCGCTACCACTCTAGGTCCAACAACGAGTTATCGTTCAATCGTGTTCGCTGAAGGAGAGAGATGAAGAGAACCGGCGCCCAAATACTGATGGCGATCGCCACCTTCCTGACCGTGACGGCGTTGTACGCACAGGATGGGCAAAAACCAGCTTACCTGAATCCTGACTTGCCGGCGCCACAACGAGCGGAAGACCTCGTGCGCCGCATGACGGTTGAAGAAAAGGTCACACAACTGGTGAATCAGTCGCGCGCGATTCCGCGGCTCAATGTCCCCGATTACGACTGGTGGAGCGAAGCTTCGCATGGAGTTGCAACGAAGGGTACAACCGAATTTCCGAATCCGGTTGGGTTGGCGGCGACGTTCGACGTGGATGCAATTCATCGCATGGCTGTCGTAATCGGAACCGAAGGGCGAATCAAGCATGTGCAGGGTATGCGCGATGGGCACAGTGACATCTTCGAGGGCCTCGACTTCTGGGCACCCAACATCAACATCTTTCGAGATCCACGCTGGGGTCGGGGGCAGGAAACGTTCGGAGAGGATCCGTTCTTAACCGCGCGAATGGGTGTCGCTTTCGTGCGAGGGATGCAGGGTGATGACCCAAAATACTACCGTGTCATTTCCACCCCCAAACACTTCGCCGTGCACAGTGGGCCAGAGCCATCGCGCCATAAGGACGACATCAAGGTCAGTAAGCACGATCAGTTGGACACGTACCTGCCTGCGTTTCGTGCAACCGTGACGGAAGGCAGAGCCGGTTCTGTCATGTGCGCATACAACAGTATTAATGGACAACCAGCGTGTGTGAACGAGTTCCTGTTGCAAGACCAGTTGCGCAAGAAGTGGTACTTCCAGGGGTACGTCGTTTCGGATTGCGAAGCCGTCGTCAACATCTTCCGCGACCATCGCTTTACAAAGACGCAGGCCGAAGCATCCGCACTGGCTTTGCAACGCGGCATGGATAACGAGTGCATCGATTTCTCGAAAGTAAACGACGACCACGACTACAAGCCGTACCTCGACGCTTACAAGCAAGGCATTCTGAAAGAGAGTGAGATAGATAGAGCACTCATCCGATTGTTCACAGCCCGGATAAAACTCGGAATGTTCGATCCACCTGAGTTAGTGCCTTATTCGAGTATTGACGAAAAGAAACTTGATAGCGCAGAACACCGCGCGATGGCGCGCGACATTGCAAACAAATCGATGGTGCTCTTGAAGAATGATGGCATCTTGCCGCTAAAGAAGAGGGCGACCAGAATCGCGGTCATTGGACCACTCGCAGACCAGACAAGGTATCTGCTCGGCAACTACACAGGAACTCCTACGCACACGGTTTCTGTCTTGGAAGGACTCAAAGCGGAGTTTCCTGAGGCTCAGATCAACTTTGTCCCCGGAACGCAATTCCTTCGCAAAGACGGAGTGCCAGTTCCATCTTTAGTCTTTACTACAGCAGACGGTCATCCAGGCGTCATTCAAGAGTTTGCGACCGGACAGATGTTTGGAGGAAAGCCGACCGTACTCGCGACCCGCTCGGTCAGCTCCGTTGATGTGAAGTCGGCTGATATTCCTTCAGCGGCTGCGAACAAGTCTCCATTGCTGGTTCAGTGGAATGGCTTTCTCACTCCAACCGAGACTGGAGAGTTCCGCATAGGTTTGCGCTTCCAGGGAGGCTTCGCAAGCGTGTTCGTGGACGGGAAGCAAGTTGCGCAAGGATGGGGTAGCACTAGCGAAGTGGAGTCGAAGGTGGGGCGCGTCCGTCTTGAACAAGGGAAGAAGGTCACGATTAAGGTGAATTACGCGATCGGAAATGGAGAGCTGAAACTCGCGCAGTTGATCTGGTCCAAGTATGATCCAAGGCCAAGCACGGAAGCGATCGAAGCTGCTAAGAACTCAGACGTCGTAATCGCCGTCCTGGGTATCACCAGTGAACTCGAAGGCGAAGAGATGCCTGTTGACGAGGAAGGCTTCAAGGGAGGCGACCGAACGAGTCTTGATCTGCCTAAGCCGGAACAACAGTTACTCGAGGCGGTATCAGCTACTGGAAAACCGGTCGTCCTTGTTCTTGCGAATGGAAGTGCCCTGTCCGTGAACTGGGCGAGGCAACATGTGAACGCGATTCTCGAATCATGGTATGCGGGGGAAGAAGGCGGTGCCGCGGTAGCAGAAACTCTTTCCGGAAAGAACAATCCGGCAGGACGACTTCCTGTCACCTTCTACACAGGCGTTGAGCAGTTGCCGCCGTTCGGAGACTACGCGATGAACAACCGGACGTACCGGTATTTCAGAGGCACTCCCTTGTATCCGTTCGGATATGGACTGAGCTACACGACGTTCTCTTACAGCGATCTGACGCTTCCGAAGAATGCAATCAAGGCGGGCGATCCACTCGTCGTAGAGGTAACCGTCACCAACAGCGGAAAGCGTGATGGAGACGAAGTGGCCCAGGTTTACCTCAGTTTCCCGCACGTCGCGGGAGCGCCGCTACGTGCGCTACGTGCGTTCAAGCGCATCCACTTGAAGGCTGGCGAAGCGCAGAAGTTGCGCCTCGAATTGAATGAACGCGACCTCAGCATGGTGAGTGAAGCTGGTGAGCCGATCATTGCCGAAGGACAGTATTCCGTTTCGGTCGGCGGAGGACAGCCCGATACCGGAGCGCCGGCTATCGCCGGAAAGTTCCAGGTGAAAGAAACCAAAAAGCTTCCCGAGTAGCGGTCGTAAGAATCACACCCTAACAAATGGCAACCTGTGGCTGAAGCCAAACCCAAAGTCCAGTGCTTTGATGTTAAGTAGTGACGGCGGGCCACAATCAAACCATGAGACTAGTTCGCAACGATCGACTATGCGGGCACGTCTACTTCGGTGCGTCTTCGATCGCGACTGTGAAGTGCTTTGGTGAGGCTGAGTTCGTTGGTCTGTTTCGTTTCGCCTGATGGACGGCTCCATCAGTTCACGTTCTCGAGTACCCAAATCCCTCCTGATGCTTCCATCATCGGAAGAATCAGCCGGTCTGATGTCAACGCCATTTCCAATTGAACAATATTCGGGATGATCATCTGCGTTGGGCTCTCGAAGTCTGTCACACGCGTTGGTTGGCCCAATGGCTTTCCCGTTGCTGGATCGAACCGGACTCTCCATACATTAAAAAATCCCGTGCGGTTGGAAACGAAGTAGATGGCCTTACCATCCGGTGACCACCGGGGCTTATCGTCCCAATATTTACCTTCAGTTAGGCTGACCCATGAGCCTCCTGATGCCGGAACTACGTAGACGGTGGAAGCTGATGGGTCGGTAGCGTTGAAAGCGTTGAAACTAATCCATCGGCTATCGGGAGAGAACTGGCCCTGCCAAAGGTTATATTCGGGATGGGACCCGATCACACGCATTTGGGTCTCCGCATGCGGTGCCGCGTCGAGTGGTAATAAGCACAGGGCCACCCTGCCGGGCGTTTGCAAATCGGAACTGATGAGGATCCATTTACCATCCGTTGTCCAATCCGTAAGAGAAAGTCGACCCTGTAACGCAGACGTCACGATGTGTTCGTCGCTGCCAGTCAAAGTTCGTAATACGAGTGTGCGGCTTATCTCAGGATCGGTCTCCGCCTGTCCGACGTTTGATGCGTTCGAACGGATATAGATCAACTGCGAACCGTCATTCGACAGGATCGGGTTAACACGTCTGAAATCATCGGCACCGGTTAACAGTGTCTCGCGACCATTCGCCAGTGATTTAGCCCACAGCTCTTCTTTATCAGCCCGCCGCTTGCGAAACACCAACATCTTGCCATCTGGTGACAAACCTGGCTGCAGCGCATCTATACCGGCCACGGTGAGCGGCTGAGATGCTCCAGTAGTTCGGCCACTGACTGGATCGAACGGTACAGTCCAGAGGCGACTTCTTTCACTGGAAATAGTGAAAGCCAGTTTCCGACCATCCGAAGAGACAGTGATGTCCATGTCTTTGCCGGCACCCGTAGTTAAGCGTTCCAGCCCATCAGTCCAGCGGAGTGTTTGCGGGTCAACTTTTACTTTCCAAAGGTTTCTAACACCGTGCGATTCGCCTTCAAAGATCAAACCCTTCGCCGACGGCAGCCACAGAAAGTTAGTGAACCTCACTCCGGCCTCATTGAGCTGCGATTGCAATACAGAATCCATTTGCGATCTCAACGGAGGCCCGCCGTTTGGCGCAACGTTCCAAAAGCTCCAACCGACCTGACGGTGGTTACCCCAAACGGAGAGCCGATTACTGTCGGGATGCCAAGCCACAAGAAGCGGAGAAATGAACTCCGGGACAAAGTCTTGCAACACCTCGCGGGGGACCCCTCCATTACCGCTGATGACATAGATCTTTGATTTAACAACACCTGGGAATGCTGAACTGTAAAAGAGGACTTGGGAACCGTCGGGCGACCAGCGTGGAAGATAGCCGAAATTGCACAGCTTACGTTCACTGCCGCCCAACGCGGGAACCACGAACAGACCGCCGCCTTCACGTTCGGAGCGGTAAACGAGCGAAAGTCCATCCGGTGACCAGTTCGGTTGCCAGTCATGCGCCAGGGAGCTTGTCACCTGAATTGAGTTTCCCTCGCCTACCGAACGGACCCATATGTCGTAATTTCCACTTTGATCGGAACTGTAGGCTACGAAGCGTCCATCCGGAGACCACGAAGGACCCGTTTCGAGTCCGGCCTCAAACGTTAATTGCCAGAGCTTGCGTTGTGGTGGCCTCGGCTGACTTGAGTGCGACAACCGCTGAACCAGAAAATAAGCACCGATCACCAGTGCCGCACCGAAGCAGGCGCATGCGATAGCCAACGTGATCAAACGAGCTCTGGTGTTAGGAGGGTCGGAACTCACGACCGCTTCATGTACAGACGTTGTTAGTTCAGGTTTAGCTGATTCGGCGGGAACAGTCTCGATTAGAGAGGGATTCGGTGCGCCGTTTGGAGAGTGGGGTTGTCTGACCTCTGCTACAAAGCGGTAGCCTTGCCCCGGAAGAGTGACGATATATTT
>Ga0207674_10001957_pt1 | contig 26096 bp, 24 predicted proteins | sample KBSCornC72_FD_184303 | JGI IMG/M metagenome (GOLD analysis project Ga0207674, IMG submission 184303) | Corn rhizosphere microbial communities from Kellogg Biological Station, Michigan, USA - KBS Corn C7-2 (SPAdes) (version 2) | ecosystem: Host-associated > Plants > Roots > Rhizosphere > Soil ...
ACTCTGCCGACCCGGACCACCTGTTGCCCAAAAATTTGGAGACGACGGCCCTCTTTGCTGCTGAGGAGCGCCGTACTGGCCATGTTTGCCCTGCACATAGCCCTGTGTCGGCATGGGTATTGTGTTGAAATTCTCGCCGGAGTTGCCGGGAGTATTGGCCGCTTGCTGCTTAAGCGTATCCAGATCATCAAGCGAAGGCTTTTGCGGTTTCTCCTTTTTCGGGTCTTGAAACGGCTGCTTAAACTGGCCACTCATACCTGTCACCTGCTTTTTGCTGATTTTCCCTGGGCAACTCCTCCCCTCTTCGCACTATCCCATCCTCTGCACCAGCGTTCTCATGTGTTCATCAGCTACAAATATCGCTATAGCTTATGCACATATAACAAAGACAGAGCCGTTTGGGAAAAAAGTATGGTGACCACACGTGGGCAGTTGTTATACGCTGCCCACTTGCTTTTTCGTGCTACTCTTCAATTTCTGCGAGGCGATTTTCCTCTTCGCGGCGTGCCTGCAAAAACGAGAGGATGAGGCTGCCGACGAGGACGATAAGCAGCACAATCTCCATTGTGCTGAACGTTCTTTTGCGTTGCATGAGTTTTTCCTTCCAGATCTTTCTACTTGTCTCTTTTCTCCCTCCATTATACAGAAAATCACCGCACCCAGAGTTCCTGACCTGGGCCATAGGTGTCTATCAGATGGAAATGTTGGGCAACCCAGGCGTGGAAAGCGGCAACGTCGGGTTCTGAGAAGCGACCGGTGTAGAAAAGGACGGCATGGACGCGCGGATTTGCGGCAGCCTGCTCAAGCTGAGCCAGCGTGACATAGCCACTGGCGATACGTACAGACGAAGTATCGACGAGCGAGGGCGGCGTGCTGCGATCAGCCAGGCCCGCGATAAATTGCCCGTCGGTAATGACCCACTGATCGGGCGCGATGGCCTGGCGCAAATCATTGGCGACGCGCTGATCCTGCTGAACGGTGGAACTCACATTAGTAGCGCTCACGGCACTGGCGTTCTGCACGTCCTGCACAACATTGACGACCGAGGCAAGCAGGATGAGCAGCAAAGCAAACGCCGGAATCACGGGCGCATATTTTCGCAGCTTGTCCTTGTTGAGAATAGTGAATCTGGAGAGTGCAATTTTGTCCTTGTATTCAGCCGGTTTTACCACGCCAAGCACGGCCAGCACGATAAACGGCGGTTCAAGCGCGATCAAATGGTGAAGGAAAAGTGGGTGCTGGAGCAGCAGGAGAATGACCGTCACCAGCAACCAGGCCAGCAGGGGCAACACACGCCAGTCCTTACGCGCGAACGCGGTTAGCGTGCCATAGACGGCGGCGAGCGTCAACAGCGTGAAAAGCGCCGGTTTCATCTGGTGAAAGTTGCCACGGAGCGTGCCTGGCTGCACTTTAGCCGCGACCTGGTGGAAGGTGATAACGCTCGCCCAAAAAGTCTGGAAGGAGCCGGCGAAAGGCAGAACAAAGGCCAGGGTGGCCAGTACCGCGCCCGCGACACCGAGCACGATCGGCCACCAGCTCCGGCTATTCGTTCCCGGCTGTTTACGCCAGATTTGCCAGATACGCGCGCCCATCAGCAACACAAGCGGGACAAGCGTTGAAATACAGAGCAATTTACAGAGAATGCTCACAACGAGCATCACGCCAGCCAGCACGGCCCAGAGCGTCCCGCGCCAGCCATCAGGATTTTGCCACCAGAGCAGGACAAAGCCAATCGCCAGAAAGGTAAAGGCCACCGATGGAGCTTCGGCCTGGATAATCTGGGATTCAGCCAGAAAAATCGGATCGACAATCAGCAGCAACAGCCCCACGAGCATTCCCACGCGCCCGGCCAGCATCTTGCCCACGATCAACACCCCAGGGATGCTCAACAGCGAAACAAGCGCGATGCTGAACCGTGCGGCCCAGAGCGTCCCGCCAAAGGCCGCGAAAGCCGGGAAGATGGTGAGCAGAAAGGCTGGTGGCTGTGAATAAAAGATCGTGTGATAGAGGCCATTGCCCGCGAGCATGGCACGCAACGATTGCCAGTATACGCCCTCGTCATAGCCGTCGCGATCAAACGGCACGTTCAACTGATAGAGCCGCGTCAGCACCGCCGCTATCAGCAGCAGCACGAGCGCGCCCCAAAACAACAGTGCCCGCCATCGCGCGCTTATCTTATATATCTGTCTACCCGCGCGGCGGGAACTTTCCGGCGCGTGTGCGATTTGATCTGGTGAAAGAGACATAATTCCTAAGCATCCTCTGGCTATTCGCAAAATATCATTCAAGCGTGTTCGTATCATATTAACGAGAAATGGACCTGCTCGGCCAGACAGTAGGAAAAATGCGTCTTTTTTCGCTATTTATAGGACATCCGTACAACAAAAATTTGCAAAAAACGCTGGAATTGTGTAGGATAGAGAAAATAGAGCACGCAATTTGCTCAGGCAAAGCGGGAGTATTGAGAGAACGATCGCCAGATAAAGACACCGCCCACGCGACCGGGCAGAGGGGGAAGACCATGGATACGAGCAGGGATAGAGGTGCAGCAGAGGGTGTATCGATCCGGCTGCGCTATAGCAGACAATTTCAGAGTGGAGGCCACGCGCACAACATTGACGCGGAGGCCACACTACCCGTGGGCGCAAATTCAGAGAAGCGCGAGCAGGTTATTCGCGAACTGGAGAGCAATGTTGAGCACCTGGCACGCCAGATTGTCTTGCGCGCCTCCAGGTCCAGCGGCGAGACCCGACCAACAACCCCGGCGCGTCCCGCCAGCACGAGCGGTTCAGCAACGGCCCCCGCGCCAGCGCAGAAAGCGGAGGATGCCACGTTACCCGCGTTACCTATGCAAAAACCCGCGTCCAGCCAGCCAGCGGCCACAACCGCGCCAGTCAGCGAGAGTATGCCCGCGACGCCAGCCAGGAGTAGTGAAGGGACGACGGTCAGGCTTCCACAATTCATCAACGCCATCAAGAAGCGTTGGAACATGTCGCCCATCGAGGCGATGGACCTGCTGCATGTGTCCAGTCTGGAGGGCATCAATCTCCGCGAAGCGTACACGCAGTTACAAGGGATCGTGGAGGCGAAGAACGCGCCGCAACAACGCGCGAATCCGCAACCCAGAATTACCCAGGCTTCGCCGATCGTTGAGGCTCCGCGCCAGGATACGCGCAACGCGCCCCAGCCGCCTCCCAGCCGCCTCCCGCCCAATCCAACATCGCCACCTTCGCCCGGTCCACGCGCGCAAGGGCCAGCGCCGATCGCGCTGAAAGAGGTCCCGCGTCCAGCTCCTACGACTGCTCCAGTCAATACGCCGCGCCCAGAGCCGTCGTCCGTGCTGAACGAGCTACCGCCCGGAGTCGAGTTGGGAGCGAACTTTGCAGGCTCACCCAAAGCGCCGCTGCCGATTCATCTCGCGACTGTCCGCGATATGTCGGCGCGCAACACCTATCGCTTTAACGAAGAAGAGGACGACGAGCCGGAGATAGAGTTGCCCGACGATGAAGACGAATTGATGGTGCGAGCGCAGGAGAAGCTGGATGAGCTAAAAGCGGTGCGTGGCACAAACGCGGCCAGCGCCGAACGCCTGACCGTGTTGATGAATGTCACTGACGGTCTGGTTAGCGAAACCGAGTTAGCGCAACTGATTAAGGGCGTCTGGGGCCACGCGACCCCGAAAAAGCTCAAAGCGACCCAGGCCGAAAAACTCATCTCGTGGGCCAAAGTGGATGACTTTGCCGCCGAGATTGAGGCTGTCCTACAACTATTAAATCCAGAGGATGGTGCATAAAATGCGTGTGGTAACAGGAGCGGCAAAGGGACGCAAGCTAAAAGGGCCAAAGACGCCTGGTACGCGCCCGATTATTGACCGCGTAAAAACGGCTCTCTTCGATATCCTTTCCTGGCGCGTCGAGGATGCGCGTTTTCTCGATCTCTTCGCTGGCACCGGTGGCGTCGGCATCGAGGCATTGAGCCGGGGCGCGGCGCACGCAACCTTTATCGAGTTGAGCATACCGATCATCAAATTGATCCGCGAAAATCTGCAAATCACCGAGTTGAGCACGCAGGCCGAAGTGCTGCACATGGACTCGTTCAAATTCCTGAATATGTACGCTACCGAGGCAAGCAGAGCGCCCGGCACCCAGCCGCGCACGTATGATATGATTTATGTAGCGCCCCCGCAATATCAGGAAATGGCGGCGAAGGCGCTGGGCATGCTGGACAGTTCACCCTTGCTGGCACACGGAGGCATGGTAATCGTCCAGATTCACCCCAAAGAGCGACCCGGTGTGGCCGGAGTGGCGCTGAACAGGCTCGTTCAGACCGATGAGCGCCGCTACGGCAGCACACTATTGATGTTCTTTAAAGAACGTAATCTAGAAGAAGAGATAACTCATGCCGATACATCTGCAAACGCCTGAGCGTTTTGTGATCTATGTCAGCGATATGCAGCGTTCCACCGCTTTCTACCGCGACACGCTGGGGCTACCGCTGAAATTTAGCTCGCCCGGCTGGACCGAGTTTAACAATGGTGGAACGATCATAGCCCTGCACAAACATATGGGTGGCGAGGCGAAAGCGGCCCAACCGGCGTCAGGCCAGGCCACGCTGGTCTTCGTTGTCGATGATCTCAAGAGCACGTACGAAACGCTCAAGGCTGACGGCGTCCAGTTCGCGCAGGAGCCACAGAAACAGCCATCGGGGTTGACTTTCGGCGTGCTGCTCGATCCCGACGGATTCGGCATCACCCTGCAACAGCGCCCGAACGAGACGCACGAATAAAGGAAAAACATCTATGATGGTTGGAAAACCCGGAGGTGGTGGCGGACGCTTTGCCTTTCTCGACGCGGGCGAAGTCGCGCGCCGCCTGGGCATTGATCGCGTCACACTGGACCAGTGGACGCGCGACGGACGCATCAAGGGCATGCGCGGCGTTGGCAAAGATGTCTTCTACCGCGCCAGCGATGTCGAGGCGCTGCAAAATGAGCTGCATCCCGCCACCGAACTGGCCGCAGCGGTCGAGGCCGACGAACGCGAAAGCGCGGGCGAGGCTGCCACGACCAAAACGCCTGCGCGCAAAAAGCAAGATCCGCAGATGCGCGTCTACCTGCGCTTACAGGCCGACGCCAAATGGTACGATATCTCCGAAGAAGATATCCACACCTGGTTCCAGCAACTTGCTCCCGATGGCTACGAGCGCAACAAACGCAATGCCGAACACACCCTCAAAAAGTTGCAATATCTGGTAAGTCTGCTTGACGAAGGGATGCAAAGAAAATAACCTCCATTGCGCTCAAATAGTGAATGTAGGGCGGCCCTTGCGCGCCGCTCTGCATTCACTATTTGAGCGAATTTGATATAAGCTGCATAGAGCATAGAGATAAAAAGGCTATTCCGACGTGAGCATGTGACTGGCGGTACGTGACAATGCGTATATAATAGGGTCGGTAAACTTGTTTCTTTGTTTCTTGTGTGCTAATCCGAGTGCCGAAAAGACGACACCCGCAAGAGGGATTTCTGACTATGACTCAACCCGTATCCTCTGGACCCTCTCTGACGCGTTACCGGGTCGCGGCTATTCAATTTAATCCACTCCTGGGGAAGAAAGAAGAGAATGTGGAGCGGCTGCTCCAGATGGTCGAGGAGGCAGCGCGCCAGGGCGCGCGGCTGATTGTCCTCCCGGAACTGGCGACGACGGGCTACTGTTGGGTTTCGCGCGAGGAGATTGCCCCATACGTTGAAGCTATTCCTGGCCCGACGACCGCGCGTTTTCACGAACTGGCAACCCGCTATAATTGTTATATCGCGCTCAGCCTGGCAGAAGAAGACCCCGCGACGCACGTCTACTATAACGCGCTGGCACTGCTTGGTCCACAGGGTTTGATCGGCACGTATCGCAAAGTTCACTCATACATCTCCGAACCACGCTGGGCACGCGATGGCGATCTGGGCTTCCCTGTCTGGGAAACGCCACTGGGACGGCTCGCCGGGATGATCTGTATGGACGCCATGTACTTCGAGACGGCGCGCATTTCTGCCTTGCACGGGGCCGATGTGCTGCTCTTCCCTACCAACTGGTCCGAGGAGAATTCGCCAAGTAGCTGGTGGATGACACGCGCGCTGGAGAACGGGGTCTACATCATCGCCGCCAATCGAAGCGATGTCGAGCGCGCAGAGGAATTTAGCGGCGGCACGTCGATCCTGAATCCAGATGGCAGTATTCAGGCATCGCTTGATACGGGCGAGGGAATTGTCTACGGGGAAGTCGATCTTGAGCAGGCGCGCGCGAAGAGTTGGAGCAAAGACGAAGCCATCGGCGACCGACTGGCGGATCGCCTGCCCGCGCACTACACGCCTCTGGTCCACAACACTTACCTCTGGGAACCACTGCGCTATCACGGCCTCTACGAACTCGGCCAGTTGCCGCCGGGCCAGCTCTCCTGCGTGGGCATTATCCAGACCGATCTCCAGTCGTTGAGCGGCGAGCCGGTGCCGAAGATGACCGCGACCGTTTTGCGTGACCTGCTCGGCACGTTATTACGCGATCACGAGCCAACGCGCCCTGATGTGCTGGTCCTGCCTGAGTTGCTGCTGCCTGGCCCGCTGGTCGGCACAGCGCCAGAGGCGATCTCCGCGTTCCAGGCCAACGCCATCAGCGTTCCCGGCCCCGAAACCGCCGAGATGGTCGCCCTGGCGACAGAATTCCAGATCACGCTGGCCCTGGGTGTGGCCGAGCGCGTTGAGCGCTCCAACGCCCAGGCACTCTTCTATAATACGGTCCTGTTGATCGATCCCGAAGGCATCTATGGAAAATATCGCAAGCTGCACCTGACGCAGAGCGATCGGCTCTGGGCCAGCCCCGGCGATCTCGACCTGCCGACCTTCGATACTCCGGTTGGACGCATCGCTCTGGCGACAGGTTACGACGTGCTCTTCCCTGAAACCTTGCGCGTGCTGGCGGGCAAGGGAGCCGATCTGGTGTGCGCACCGACCTGTCTGAATTTTCCTTCGCCCATCGGCCACCGCGCCTCCAAGATTCGCTACACACGCCCGGTTGCGCCCGCCGAATACGATCCGCTGCACCTGCTGATCTGGCGCACACGCGCCTCCGAACACCATGTCTACCTGGCGCTGGCCAACTGGGTCGGCCAGAACGGCGATCTCAAGGCGAATGGCTATAGCGGCATCTTCTCGCCCTCGACCGCGACATATCCCTGGCACGAAGTCGTGGTCGAGCCAGAGGACGAACTGGGCCTGACCATGATGACGATCGATACACGCGAACAGCGCACTGGTCGCCGCTCAACCACCTACTTGAACTACGCGCCAGGCGAACTTTCCGGCTCGCTGACCGGCGAACTCGCCTACGACGTTCGCGATAGCATTCCAGGCAACGTGGTCCGCAGCAAACCCCTTTTACGCAAACGCCAGCCATTCTGGTATCTCGACCTGGTTAGACCGAATTGAGGGAGCGGAAAGGCAATCAGGCACCCTTTCTCATCACGGGCAAAGAGAGACGTGAGCATAACCTCGCGCCTCTCGTATGCACCGCGTCCACTTAAGAGCGGGCAGGTTCGGTAGAGCGACCCAGGATGTGTAAAAACACCTGCTCAAGCTGTGAACCAGCGTCGGCAGCAGGGGTGCTGGCGCGCCAGGCCACAAAACCATCAGGCCGCACCAGCACAGCACTGTCAGATGACGCCCCGAACCTTTCCGCCCAACCATGCTCTAGATCGAGCAAATCAGCTTCCGGCCCGACACGATAGATCGTCACTTCGATTCCTAGGGATGCTGCGATTGCTGCCGCTGCCTCACGCCAGATCTTTCCATCAGGCCCGGTGAGTAAGATGAAATGGCCATCCAGCAAGTCCAATGTCGAGATGCGTTGTCCCTGCCGCTCTACCCACATGTGCGGGAGACGTGTCCCAGGAAGACCAGCAAGTTTCTCCCGATCCAGCAACACAAGCTCCTCCTTCTGCGCTGGCATAGCAGCGTCGTCTGAGAAAATGGCCGCTGAACAATAGCGGTAGCCAACAATGGGATAAAAGAGCGGCAAATCCTTCTCCACTGGTAAAAGCTCGCTCTTTGACCCCTCACTAAGCCAGGCCGCGCCCGGTCCGGTCAGCGATTGCTTGGCGGCAAACCGTCCGACAGGATGTCGCTCTTCCTGATAGGTGTTCAGCAGTTCGGGAGTCGCTTGCCCGCGCAGCACCAGCGCCAGTTTCCAGCCAAGATTCTGCGCGCTCTGCACTGCCGTGTTCACACCCAACCCTTTGTAGGCAGGCATGGTGTGGGCCGCGTCACCGACCAGGAAAACGCGCCCCTGTTGGAATTGCTCCGCCACGCTTTCTGCTGGCTGCCAGTAAGCCATATCCACAATCTCAACAGGCATATCTGGAAGTCCGATCGCTTTCTCGACCAACTCTTTGCAACGCTCGACAGTAAAATCCTGCAAGGATTCTCCCAGCGTGGGCCGAAAGGTAATCATAAACATACCGAGATCATCCTTAGCGATGAGGAAAATGCCCTGAGCATCAGGGTTCTTGATAGTAAACGCATCAGCTTCGTAGCCTGCGACCAGTTCCTGCCAGGGTGCGCGGAAGTAGACGAAGATGAAATGTTCAGGCAACACGCCAAACCCTTGCGTTGAGATGCTTAGCGCCTCGCGAATGCGGCTATGAGCGCCATCCGCCGCGACCAGGTAATCGGCCCGTACCACGTACTCTCTCTCGGTATCCCGTTCCTTCAATGTTGCCAGCACACCGTTCTCATCCTGAGTGAAAGAAACCAGTTCGGTGTTATAGCGCACATCGCCACCGCGTTGTCTGACCGCTGCCAGCAAGACTGGTTCAAGCTGGCTCTGCGGGCAATGCCAACCGAAAGGCTCTGGACTAAGCGCCTCTACCTGTTCCATCAGCGTGCTCGGATCAAAGATATGCTCTTGCGTTGAGGCCAGCGTCTCTTTGGCGATGACCTGCGAGATTTTGCTACCTGCCGCGTGTACCTCGGCAGCCAATCCCAGGCCACGCAACACTTCTAAGGTGCGGAAATTGAGGTTACGCGCACGCGGATAAGGGGAGATAGCATTCCGGCGCTCAATCAGCAGGGGGTGAATCCCCTGTTGGAGGAGCAAGAGCGAGAGGGATAAGCCCGCGCCACCGGCACCGACGATTAAAACTGGAACATGTTCTTGAGTCATTGGATATTCCTTTCCGCCATCTCTTCTGTTTCGCACTCAGGGTCAATCGCTGGCGTTTGTTGTAGGAACTGTTCATTATCTTGAGTATTTTGCGCCATGGTGAAAGTCGCGCCGTCCTCCGGCTGCTTTTGCCCTGCGATCCCATAGAGGAGAGCATCAACCAGCCGTTCAATAGCAAGCGGTGCTGGAGGTATACTCCGCATCTGAAAAAGCAGGTAGTACCAGACGGGTCCAGCAATCAAGCTCAGGATCTCGCTCACGTCAAGATCTTGCCTGACCATTCCCCGCTCCCGCGCCCGTTGAATCATCTGAGTTACAAGCTGCAGACGAGGCGCGAGTATGCGCTCATCATAGATCTGGAAAACTTCAGGATGCGTTGTCGTCATTCTGATAAGCTCAAACAGTAAGTCTCTCGCATCAGACCTGGCCCATGCTTGAAAGATACTGCTAAAAAGAGCAATGAGATCATCCCGCAGCGATCCTGTCTCGATCACAGGAACACTCGCCTGTTGCACCTGTTTAATAGCATCAATAACCAGGGCTTCTTTTGAATTCCACCAGCGATAGATGGTTTTTTTGCCGACGCCGGCTCTGGCGGCAATCGCTTCGACGCTCATCGCATCAAATCCTTCGCTTGCCAGTAAGGCAAGGGTGGCATCAAGAATCGCTTGCTGTGCCTGTATGCTGCGCGGGCGTCCTCCTTTCGACGCATCTCGTGCCTCACTGGTCTCCATAAAATATCTTCCTCTCTCTTCAGTATGGTTACGACACCGTGTCGTTTCCTTTCCTAGATAAATATAGCATGAGAAGGTGGAAGAGTCAAGAGGGAGAGAGCAAAAAATAAAAGATAATTGTGGAGCTGCTAAGCAACCCCACAATTCGCATAAAACGAGCCTCCAGCCATATTGGCCGGAGGCTCGTTACTGATGGAAAGCTTTACGCCATGTTGCGGTTCAACGTGGCCAGGAACTCGAAATTGCTGCCGGTCTTGGCCATTTGCTGCATGAGCGCCTCCATCGCCTCCATACCACGCTGGTCGGCGAGAGTCGAGAACATGCGGCGCATCGTGACCACGGCACGCAGGGTCTTGTCGTCGAGCAACAGCTCTTCGCGGCGAGTGCTGGAGAGCGAGATGTCGATCGAGGGGAAGACGCGGCGTTCGGCCAGTTTGCGGTTCAGCACCAATTCCATGTTGCCGGTGCCTTTGAATTCTTCGTAAATCACATCGTCCATACGGCTGCCTGTGTCCACCAGGGCCGTCGCGATGATCGTCAGACTACCGCCCTCTTCAATCTTACGGGCTGCTCCAAAGAAGCGTTTGGGCGGGAAGAGCGCGCTTGGATCGAGACCACCGGAAAGTGTGCGCCCGCTCGGCTGGACAGCCAGGTTGTAGGCGCGGCTCAAGCGCGTGATACTATCGAGCAGGATCACCACGTCGCGGCCAGACTCGACCAGGCGTTTCGCGCGTTCAAGGACCATCTCGGCCACGCGCGTGTGGGCTTCGGTTGGCTCATCGAAGGTCGAGCTGATGACCTCGGCGCGCACCGAACGTTTCATGTCGGTCACTTCTTCCGGGCGCTCGCCGATCAGTGCAATCATCAGATGTGCATCGTTATAGTTCTCGGTGATTGAATTGGCGATCGACTTGAGGAGCATGGTTTTGCCCGCTTTAGGCGGTGAAACAATCAGGCCACGCTGGCCGCGACCAATGGGTGCTACAAGGTTGATAATACGCCCGGAAATGTTTTGCGGGGTGGTTTCCAGGTTAAACATTTCGCGGGGGAAGATGGGGGTCAACATGTCGAAATGGGGACGACGTTTGGCGATTTCAGGATCGATGCCGTTGATCGCCTCAACACGCAACAGGCCGTAATACTTCTCGTTATCTTTCGGGGGACGAACCTGGCCGGAAACCATGTCTCCGGTACGCAGGCCAAAGCGGCGGATCTGAGATTGGGAAACGTAGACGTCCATGTTGCCAGGCAAGAAACGTTCCTGGCGGAGAAAGCCGAAGCCGTCCTCAACGATTTCCAGCACCCCGGCGCTAAAAATGTTGCCTTGCTGTTCAGTATGGGCCTGGAGGAGTCGGAAGACGAGATCTTGCTTTTTGAGGGTGGTATAGCCGGAGAGTTCGAGGTCGCGCGCGATGTCGCGTAACTCCGCTATAGTTTTAGTTTCTAGTTCAGCGATATTCACAATGTTCTAGGGCGAGGCAAAGCCTTGAGAGGTAACACGCCCTTTCTCCTTTCTGTGATGGAACCTGAAGTATTTACGTGGGAAATACATTTACAAGGCCGTTTTACGAGTAAAAGACCCTGGGAAAACGCGGATGCACAACGTGCTCAATCGATGGATGATAGAGGCATTGGCCTGTCAACCTAAGCAATAAACACCACAACGTGAACGTTTGGGATTTTGGCAAGCTTCGCCATCTTTTGTGGCTTGCATCTTAGGAGCTATAAGGACTATATCATAAGTTGTCCGTCAGGTCAAGAGTATTTTTTGATTGAATTTTCCCGATATCCTCCATTGGCAGGGTACTTAGGATGGTGTCTTGTGCTGGCTCCGCGCGGGACGATACTGGGCGGGCAGCGCGAGCCAACCGGCATCACGCTGTTTATCATAGAACGCAAACCACTGGTTGTCAATCCACTCGTCACACAGGCGCATGGTCTCGCCCAGGCCGCGCCGCTCCAGTTCGCGTTTCACGACGTTATTGGCGTGTGGATGCTCATAGAGGCGCGGCAGAGGCGAGCCAAACCCGTGCGCATAATGGGTCAGTTCGTGAGCGATGGTCGTGGTCAGGATATATTCGGGGATCTCTTCGAGCTGCAAGAGCGCGTTGATCCCAATAAACGACGTCACATTATCCAGCGAGAGGCGGATTAGCCCCAGGCGACGCTTCCAGGGCTGGCAATACGCGATCTCAACCTGATTAACACGAGGGACGTCCGCGAAATAAGTATGCCAGATTTCGTCGAGATAGATTGTGGGATTGCGAGTAATAGTTATCTGCGAATGAGTAATAGGAATTTCGAGCAAAGACATGAAGCTGGCTCCTTTTTCGGCGGAAATAGTCTGTTGTGAGTCCAGTATAGAGAGGGGTCTAAAATGCGCTTGGAAATATGTCAATTGCCCCATGTCGTCTGCTTTTGCTTCCGTTATGCTTAGCTTGCAAAAGAATAAGATATCAGGAGGGTAGAGAAAATGACGAGCTGCATACTTGAAAGATCGGCTGAGACGGAACTGGATTTGCGCTGTTTGTCGCTGAGCAGTCTGCTGGACGATGAGTATTTTGCCACGCAGCCGCTACTCGTGGCATATCCACAATCCACGAGCCGTACCGAAGATGAGGATGAACTGTACACGTCGTTTGAGCAGGCCATCAGTGAGCGAGTAACGCGCATCAGCCGTCAGCTCAGCGAGCTTCCCCTGGCCACGCATTCGCGCCCTCTGACCATTGAGACACAACCCCTGGCTACATCCGGGGATAGCTTGCCGCACCAGCCTCTCTGGTCGGCTCACCAGCGCGTCCTCGCACTGAGCTGCCTTGGTCTGAGCCTGGCGCTGGCTGGCTTCGACCTGATGGGTCTGCTAGTGATGGCACGTTAACGCCATCGTCGATAAGCGAGTTCTATGCATGGTGGCGAGATGGTTGCGATGGCGCGCAGGGCGCGGGCAAGCGGCGCCCTGCGTGCCATCACAGCCATCTCGCCTTAACCCCACATATCTAGACTCCTACTCATTGTGCCGCTCGATTTTGCTCTCTTTCGCCAGAGCTAACAGATCAGTGCGAATATTCACAAAGTGTTCGCGCAGGGCTGCGAGTTGGACACGCTGCCCCTTGATTTTGAGCCAGATACGCCGCTCCGGGAAGTAGAAGGTCACGCAGAGGCTGAGGATCAGCAGCACGGCAGTCGGCCAGATCAGGCTTGAGCCGGCATCTTTTGTTACCAACAACACCGTGGCCTCGCTGGCGCTACCTAGCGTGACTTTCCAGCTCTGATTGACAGTTCCCGCCTGGCCCGGCGCGAGCCTGACCGTATCATTGGTCTGGACGCCCTGGCCCGCCTGGTCCACAACCAGCAGGATCATGGGATGCGCGACCTGGGCCAGTTGCAGTCCCGGCGCGTGTGGGAAGAAAACACTCAACGTATAGCCAGTGTCGGCGATCGGAATATCTTTGGCCAGATCGATCTGCAAATTATCCGCCGTCTCCGTCTCGCTCAACACAACGGCCTGGTTGCAGACCAGGCAACCGCTGGCATCCGAGACGGTCACTTTGACCGAAGCAATCAACGATGATTGATGGAAGATCACGCCGTCATAGGCGAGCGGATCATTGACGCGCAAATGGTTGCTGCGCGCGACGAGCACCCCATCTCGGTAGACACTCAAATCGGTCACATAATCGGTCGCCATGCCGGTCTTTGGATTGAAGGTCGCGGTAAATTTGTTCGCGCGGAAACTGATATTGTGCGGCGTGCCGCGTGGATAGACCATCGCGCTTGTCCCGGTCGGCAACGCTTGATCAAAGGTAAAGCCCGCCAGATCATCGGTCAAAGCAACGAAAGGCGCTGGCAGGATACTCCGCGCGGGACTATTGACCGGGAAGCCATGCCATTGTGAAAAGACGCCTGCCATGAGCAACCCGACCAGGGAGAGATGGAAGACAAAGGTCGAGAGCGTGGCCCAGGAATTTTTGTTGGCGTAGAGAAACGCCACTTCCTGTTTTTCGTCGCCTGCGTCAACCTCTTCAACCACGCTCCGCACGCGATAGCCACGTTTGCGCAAGGCCTTCGTGGTCCAGTCTACTGCATCTTCACGCTCGAAGGCGATGCGTTCCAGGGCATTTTCATAGAATCTATCGGTGCGACGCAGAAGAGGATGACGGAAGTTCTGCCAGATGGCCGGTAAACGGTTGAGCAGCCCACCGACCAGAATGCTCATGGAGAGCAGGGTCAGCAGGAGCATGAAATACCAGCTAGAGAAGATCGTATAGAATTGCAGCCAGTTGAAAATCGGCGTTAACGAGCCATATTTCGGTAGCTCATTTAATTGAACCCAGTTCGCGTACGCGGTAGGATCATTGAGCACCTCGCCAGGAGCCTGCTGAAAATAGATACCGAGCAGGCAGATGAGCGTAACCGCCGTAATCAAGATAATGGCCGTGCGTACCGAGCTAAGCCAGCCCCAGGCCGCGTTGAGCGGATGCCGCAACCAGTATTTCGCCCGTTGCTTCAGGCGCGAAACCGGCGGAACTGTGCGTTTCACAGGCGCGCGCTTCGGTGTTCCCTTCTTCACCGTCGTTCTCTTCGGCGGTTGTTTTGCCAGTGTTGCCATGCTGCCTATCTATCTTTCCGCTCCAATGGAACCTATCGATCTATGTTGCTTTTACTGCCCAACCGACGCAAGCAAAAATCGGCGGAGCATACCTCGTCATATGATAGTGCAAGCGCTGGATTCTGACAAGCTTTCTGTGCTTAACACTCCCCACATATCCTCACGGCAAGATTTAACACAAACTTAACTGACTTTAACCTATCCATAAAGATCATTTAACCCATGAATGCTACTTTATGAATGCAACGGCAACGAAGAAAAATAAGCCGTCAACAATCGATGGGTGAACGATAGAAATCTATTTTACGAACGCGACAAACAGGAGGACTCATGTCTAAACGCTTGCGTTACCCGCTACTGGCCGGTTTGGCCCTGGCGATAACTCTCCTTATTTCGGCGTGTGGAGGCACGACAACGGGCAATGGCGGCATGCCAACAGCCACATCTAGCACATTCGGCACGCCTGGCGCGTATAACTGTGTTTCTGGCAGCCTGGTGGCCAGCGGCTCGACCGCGCTGGCTCCATTGGTGCAGAAAGTCGCCACAGCGTATCAGGCGAAATGCTCAAGCGCGAACATCACCGTCAATCTGGGCGGCAGCAAAACCGGTCTGGCTAATGTTGAGGCCGGGAGTGTGGGGATCGGCAACTCCGATGTCTTCGCGGCCTCCACGCAGTCGGACCTGATAGACCACCAGGTAGCGGTCGTGATCTTTGGGATGATCGTCAATCCCAAAGCGAACGTGACCAACCTGACCACCGCGCAGATTCAGGGCATCTACTCTGGTAAGTATACCAACTGGAGCCAGGTTGGCGGCGCGAATCTGCCGATCGTGGTGGTGAGCCGCCCGGCCAGTTCCGGGACGCGCGCGACCTTCCAGACCTACATTAACAACGGCCCTGAGAAAGTCAGTGGCCCGTCCAGTCTGACCTCTGATAGCACCGGTACCGTCGTCACCGAAGTCAGTCAGACGACAGGCGCGATCGGTTACGCCTCAACCGGCCCGACGAAGGCAAATAGCGGCGTGACCTTGCTCTCGATCGACGGCGTTCAGCCAACCGCGACCAATGTCGAGAGCAATACCTACAAGTTCTGGAACATCGAGCACATGTATACTAAAGGTCAGCCCACTCAGCTTGAGCAGGCGCTGATCGACTACATGGCCAGCAAAGACGGTCAAGCAGCGGCAGCCAGCCTGGACTTCGTTGTCCTGAGCAGCATGCAGCCATCGGCTGTACAGGCCCATCAGCCACAACAATAACCCTATAGAGCAGGTGTGATTTGTTGAGATCACACCTGCTCGTGCATGAATTTGATATGGAGGAGAAAGGAGCGAGCGGTGCAATATAACCAGCGAGCGCGTTGGTCCGATCAGGTCGCGCGCGCGGTTTTCTTCCTCTGTGCGATTTTGCTAGTGGTCATCATCCTCGCGGTGATTGGTTTTATTAGCTCAAAAGCCTTCAATATTTTCTTTGAACATGGAGGAACGAATCTCAAAACGTTCTTTTTCACCGATAACTGGGACCCTACGGGGGTCAACGATCCAACTGGCAATGGCAATCCCGGCTTTGGCGCGGGCGGCCTGATTCTTGGCTCGCTGGTGATCACACTCGTGTCAGTGCTGATCGTTATCCCACTGGCGCTCGGTACCGCCGCCTTCTTCACCGAAGTGGCACCACGCTGGCTGGTCAACTTTTTGAATCCTCTAATTGAAATTTTTACCGGCGTTCCGTCGGTTGTAATCGGAGTCCTGGGTTTGACCGTCCTGGTACCGTTTTTGTCCAGGCTGCTTACCCCTTTCGCACAATCTCTGGGAATTGTCGGGGCAACTGCTGGCTTTGGCTGGGGCGCGGCCATTCTTGTGCTGGTCATTATGATCTTACCAACCACGCTGAGCATCGCCATCGATGCCCTGCACGCGGTACCAGCGAGTGTGCGCGAAGCCAGCCTGGCTCTCGGTTCAACGCGCTGGCAGATGGTATGCAAGGCGGTGCTTCCCGCTGCTTCGAGCGGCCTGGGGACCGCGATTGTCTTGGGCCTGGCCCGCGCGATCGGCGAGACGTTGGCCGTCGAGCTGGTACTGGGAGGCAATGCACTTCCGAGAAATCTCTTCTCACTCGGCGCTCTCTTTCAGCCGAGTATCAATATTACCGCGAGCATTGCCGAAATCTTCCCTGAGACCTCTGGTGTCTCGCAGGATGCGTACTGGACGCTGGCCTTCATCCTCTTAGCGATCACCTTTCTCTTCATTTGTATCAGCCGTTACCTGGCGAGTAGGAGTGTGTATCAATGAGTCTCCAATCAGCTTCTCCGCTTCTGCTGCCACAGTCAGAGAGGACAGCAGATCCGACGCAACGCACGCGGCGGCTGCGCCGTCTCCATTTCAGCAATGGCCTCGCGTTAAGCCTGCTCTGGTTTGTCACGATGCTAGTCGCGGCGCTTTTTGTGGCGATTATTCTCAATCTCGTCTGGACAGGTTTACCAGCGCTGACGAGTCCCGCTTTTTACGGCACAGGCGCGCAGGGTATCGGTCCAGAACTGTTCAATACGTTCTACATCTTAATCCTGACAGAGCTTTTCCTGTTCCCGATCTCGCTCGGCGCGGCAATCTTTCTGGTCGAGTATGCGCGGCAGGGATGGTTAACGAACGTGATCCACTTTGCCGCTGAAACCCTGGCTGGCGTGCCCTCAATTGTCCTGGGCATGTTCGGCTTTCTGGTCTTCTCTTCGGACGCCCATTTAAGCATCAGTCGCTTAGCGGGCGCGTTGACGTTGCTCTGTTTGAACTTTCCGCTTGGTTTGCGCCTCTTTGAACAGGCGCTAAACACGGTGCCGCGTGAGTTGCGCGAGGGCGGGCTGGCGCTTGGTGCAACCCGGTGGCGCACTATTCGTACAGTCATATTGCCATCGGCTCTGCCAGGGATCGTGACCGGCTTGATCCTCACGGCAGGCAAAATCATTGGCGAGGCAGCGGCTCTGCTCTTTACCATGGGCCTGTTCAATCCCGCCAATGTCTTTACGCTCAATACTGGCCTGGCCAGCGACACATTGACCACCAAACTCTACTATCTCAAAGGAGCTGGAGCAGGCTCTACCGGCCTGACCACTGCCCAGGAAACCCTGCTGGCGGCTGGCATTTCGGCAGTGCTGATCCTGCTGCTTTTGATCATTAATATTACCGCTCGTTCTATCGGGCGGCTCATTCAACGCAAACTGACTGCCGCGTGAACGGGAGTTAGCGCGCTGGATAGAGGGCGCAAGGTTATTTCGTCCGCCAAAGGAAAGTGAACCGCTTCAGCGAGTTCTCTTTCGGATATTGGCGTCATTTGTTGGAGGAGATGACGCGAGATTCGCCGTTACATTTACGAATGGAGAAGCTTATGAACACTGCAAGCGAGACCTCTGGAAATGGCCTGGTGCCGCTCCCGGCGAACGCGAGTATTTTCTCGCGCAAAGTGGCGCGGAGCGGACATATCTCGTACGAAGGGCGTCCGTACTTCATTAGCAAAACGCTGGCCGGGCGCTATATCCGGCTGATCGTGCTGGCCGATCGCCTGATCGTCGATACCGCCATTCCATTGCACAAAGAGTATCCGCTCATGTAAGCGACAAGACGATAAGTCAGAGCAACAGTCTGACTCGTAAAAGGAGAGAGACACACCAGTATGTTTACCGCTGAAATAAAGAAGGAGAATCTCGTGGACACGCGCTTAAACCGTTCCTCACAGCAAGCACAGGAAGCCGCTGCTCAGGAGAATCCACAGAATCCGCTGGTGGATTTCAAAAGCCAGTTGCACATGTTGGAACCAGATCAGCAACTGAATCAGCGCGCGGCGGTGAAAATCGAGGTCAAAAACGTTGGCTTCTTCTATGGTACCCAACAGGCGCTCTTTGACGTGAGCATTCCTCTTCGTGAACATCAGACGACCGCGCTGATCGGTCCGTCCGGGTGCGGCAAATCGACATTTTTGCGCACACTCAACCGCATGAACGACCTGATTCCCAAAACGCGCACCGTTGGCGAGGCCATGATGGGCGGCATCGATATTTATGACTCGACAACCGATGTCGTGGCCCTGCGTCAGCGCATCGGCATGGTCTTTCAACGCCCGAATCCCTTTCCCAAATCGATCTTTGATAATGTCGCCTACGGTTTGCAAATTCAGGGCAAAGGGCGCAAAGAGATCGCGGAGCTGGTGGAGCAGAGTTTGCGTGGCGCGGCGCTCTGGGACGAAGTGAAGGATCGTTTGAAACAATCCGCGCTTGGCCTCTCTGGCGGTCAGCAGCAGCGTCTGTGTATCGCGCGTGCGCTCGCGGTTCAACCAGAAGTCCTATTGATGGACGAACCATGTTCCGCGCTGGACCCGATCGCGACGCTCAAGATTGAGGAACTGATTACCAGCCTCACAAAAGCGTATACTATAGTTATCGTTACGCATAATATGCAACAGGCGGCGCGCGTTTCACAATATACCGGCTTCTTCTTGAGCGGGAAGCTGATCGAGTACGCTCCCACGACGGAGCTTTTCAAACGTCCGCGCCGCAAAGAGACGGAAGATTATTTAAGCGGGCGTTTTGGTTGATGCTGAAAGGTTGGCCGACAAACATCATGGCGAATAAGATACTGGTCGTGGATGACGAAGCGGTGCTTCAAGAGACGATCGCCTACAACCTGGAACAGGCGGGCTATCAGGTGATCGCGGCTGCCGATGGGGCCAGCGCTTTAGAGGCCGCGCATCGGGAGAAGCCGGATCTGATTATCCTGGACCTGATGCTGCCGGTGATTGATGGCCTGGAGGTTTGCCGCCGTTTGCGCCGCGAAGACGATACATCGGACATTCTCATCTTGATGCTCACCGCCAAAAGCGAAGAAATCGATAAAGTAGTGGGACTGGAAGTTGGCGCGGACGATTATGTGACCAAACCGTTCAGCAAACATGAGCTGCTGGCGCGGGTCAAAGCGCTCTTGCGGCGGCTGGTGAAAGTCTCCGCCACAAATGAGGAGTATGCCGCGAAAGAGCAAGAGGAGACCGCGCGCCGTCCCCGCACCCTGGAAGCTGGCCCGATCAAGATGGATCTCGATGGCAGGCGCGTCTATCGTGATGACCTGGAGATGGAACTACAACCCAAACAATTTGAACTGTTACGTTACCTGATGCAGAATCGCGGCACCGTCCTGACCCGCGACCAGCTTCTGCAAAACGTCTGGGGCTACGATTACGTTGGCGACACGCGCACGGTAGATGTGCATGTGCGCTGGTTGCGCGAAAAGCTAGAAGAAGATCCAGCCAGCCCTCGCCTGATTCAAACAGTGCGCGGCGTGGGCTACTGTTTCCGCGTCTAGATGCAGAGGGGCATCGTTTCCGCGTGAATTTGCTTTATCCGTACAGGCTAGTTATACTAGCGTCATCAGGATCTTCTATTTTTGTCATGGATGAGGAAAAGCATGCACGTCACCGAAAAGCGCGCGTTGGGCGCACGGCTGCGAGGCTTCTTGCGACTCGGCCATCCCGGACCGGTCTTTTTTCATCTGCTGGCCGTTGCGCTGTTCGCGCTGCTGGCAAGCTGGCCGCGCCCGGTCTGGACGGTGCTGGTGCTAATCGTGGGCGCGCATACGGCAATGCAGTTGGCCATCGCGGTGTTCAACGATTACTGTGATCGCGCGAAAGACGCCGTTGGCCAGCCGGAGAAGCCGATTCCGAGCGGGCTGGTTACGCCTCTAGAGGCGCTGATAACGGGATGTGGCTTAATCGGGCTGATGATTCTCTTACTCTTGCCGCTGCCTCCGCTGGCCTGGCTGCTCTCGCTGCTCTACCTTGCACTGGGTATGGCCTATAATCTTGGTCTTAAGGCGACACCGCTGAGCGGCATCGTTTTCGCGCTGGCCATGCCGCTGATCCCACTCTACGCCTTCGCTGGCGTGGGGCATATCCCAGCTTTTCTCACCTGGCTGGTACCGCTCGGTTTCCTGTTAGGGGTCACGCTCAACCTGGCCAATTCGTTGCCGGATTTAGAGGAGGACGCGGCCAGCGGAGTGAGGACGCTCGCGGTGGTGCTGGGACGCCAGCGCGCGTTTCTTATCGGTGACTCGCTACTCGCGTTGAGCGCGTGCCTGATCCTCGCGCTTCATCTTTCCGACCTCTTGCGCGTGCAACCACTGGTGCTGGCTGTCACGTTGACGCTGACCGGGCTGCTGTTCGCGGCTCTGCTGCTGTGGACTGGCCCCGGCAAACCACGCGAGACGCGCAAACGCTATTTTTATCTTGTCGTGCTGGTCTGCCTGGTTCTCGCCGGAGGCTGGCTATTAGGAGTCTTGATCTAATGCTTATGCGTTTAACCGCGCTGGAATGGTTATTAGCCCGCCTGAACCTCCTGCCCACACCGTTACTTGACACGCCACTGGCTCCCGGCATCGCGCGTGTTCTCACCACAGCTTGCGAGCTAGGCGTATTCGATGCCCTGAATGAGCGGCCTATGACGACGGAAGAGTTAGCCGCACACCTGCATTGCCAGCCGCAGAGTTTACGTTTCCTGCTTCAATTGCTGGACCTGGCAGGCTATGTGCGCGAGAGGCGCGGACGCTATCGCAATCGCACGGCGGCGCGGCGCTGGCTCTGCCGCACCTCAACGTATAATCTCGCACCCTACATCATTCACGCGCCCGATATCGCCGCGATCTGGGAACATTTGCCGGAGGTCGTACGCACGAATCGCGCGCAAGTCTCCATGCCGTATACCGATGATAGCTCTCAGCCGGGGAATCAGGCTGCATTGGAGCGTCACTACGCCGGCCTGGCCGTTCTGGCGCTCGTCCTGGGACGCGAACTGGTCGCACGCGCGCCTGTGCCAGAGGGAGCTATGCGCTTGCTCGACGTCGGGGGGTCGCACGCGGCCTACAGCGTGCTTTTCTGCCGTAAATACCCTCATCTACGCTCCACAATCGTCGATCTACCAGCGGGCATCGAAGCCGGTCAACGCACCGCTGAGCAGACTGAGATGTGTCAACGCCTGGATTTTCACAGCCAGGATATTGTACGCGATCCTTTTCCGACTGAATTCTCGCAAACGTTTGATGTCGCTTGCTATTTCCATATTGCCCATCTCCTGCCCGCTGAACTCAACGCGCAATTGCTGGCTCGCGTGGCTGCCTGCCTCAAACCCGGTGGCATCCTGCTCTATGTCGATCAGGTCGATGACCAGGCCCATTTTTCGCGCCTGGGAACCGCGATGGTGCAATTGATGGCGCTAACAGTGAGCGCGATCGGAGGAACCTGCTATTCCTTCGCCACCGTCAAGGACTGGCTAGAGCAGGCTGGTTGCGCGCAGGTGCGCCGTCATCGCCTGGTAACGCCAGGCGCGACGCTGATTACAGCCCGAAAAATCTAAGCGAAACAGCCATCTCTCTTCTCCTTATTTCTTGCACTCTGCCTATAGAAAACATTTACTCTATCGACCTGCTAGCAAGAGGGAAAACCAATCTGCGCATAATAAGAGTGTGTCTGATTTCTTTCCATTCGCAGGCGCGAGCATGCCATGACATCGCGAATCAAACACACTCGAAGAAATGCTTGACAGATAGAGGGCAAATTGATACTGTAGGACAGTAATTCTTTTCTAGAAAGTGAGCGTGGAGAGAAAACAGATGAAAAAAAAGCCTGGCTCTGGTGGAAAGAAAAAGCCGTCGATTGTTGATGTCGCGGAACTGGCAGGGGTCTCGCTGGCGACCGCCAGCCGGGTGAGGAGCAAAGCAGCCTATCCGCTCAACGAGGTGACGCGCCAGAAGGTGCTGGACGCGGCGCAAACGCTGGGCTACACGCCGAACTCTCTGGCCCGCAGCTTGCGCTCACACCGCAGTCGCTTACTGGCGGTGCTGGTTGGTGATAATGTCGACCCCTATTTCGCGGAGATTACACGCGGCGTCGAAGAGATCGCCAACGAGCAGGGCTATCTGACCATCATTTGCAATACCGAGCGCAACCCGGAGCGCGAATTGCACTACTTGCGCACATTGCGCGACTACCAGGCTGACGGTGTGATTTTCGCGGGCGGCGGTCTGAACGATCCTACCCACGCGGCTCAGGTCGAAGCGCTACTCACGGAAATGCACGAACGCGGAGCCGCCGCCATCACGCTCTCCCAACACCTGGAGCGCATTCCCACGCTGCAAGTTGATAACTTCGCCGGTGGCCACGCGATGACAGCGAGATTGATCGAACTGGGCCACCGGCGCGTTGCCTTTATCACTGGCCCGGCTAATCTCGGTGCCTCACATGTACGCATGCAGGGCTATATGGCCGCGCTGGTCGAGCATGGCCTTGCTATCGATCCTCAACTCATCCTGGCTGGAAACTTCGATCAGGCCAGCGGTGAACGTGCGGCTCAGAGCATTGCACGTATAGCTCCCGACGCGCGCCCGACCGCGATTTTTGCCGCGAACGACGAAACGGCATTTGGCGTGATGCTCGGCCTGCAACAATTGGGCGTGCGCGTGCCTGATGATGTGTCGGTGTGCGGCTTTGGCGATCTGCCGATGGCGCGCATCGTGACGCCTGCGCTCACCACGATTCATATTCCTCTGCGCCAGTTGGGCAAACTTGGTGCCAGTCGCCTCCTGGCCGCGCTCCGTCACGAAGAGATTCCCCAGGCCGAGACGCTGCCCGTCACGCTCATCGAACGCGCCTCGACCAGAAAGCTACCATAATTCTCAGACATGCTCCAGAAAGCGCTCACACATTAGCTTCACGAGCTGGTCGCCGGGTAATTGCCAGAGGTCATTATTGAAAATCTCGACTTCAATGGGACCATGATAGCCGGCTAGGTCAACGGCCTGGCGCAGACGGCGAATCTCGATCGCGCCATCGCCCATCATGCCGCGTCCATTCAACATATCAGGCGTGGGTACCAGCCAATCGCTGACATGGAAGCCGAAGATGGAGCCGCGCGCCTCCGCGATCCGCTGGTAGATATCCGGGTCCCACCAGACATGATACACGTCGATAATTACGCCAAGCGAAGGCGAGGCGAAGCGTTGAGCCAGCCTGAGAGCTTCATCCAGCATGGTGATTACCGAGCGATCAGCGGCGAACATGGGATGCAGCGGCTCGATACCCAGCCTGACGCCGTGTTGCGCGGCATAGGGCAGAAGCTGCTCCAGCGCGCCCGCGACCATCGCGCGCCCGGCAGCAATATCTCTATCAGGTGCCGGACCACAGACCAGCACCAGCACGTCGGTTCCCAGTTCCGCCGCCTCTTCAACCGCGCGGAAGTTATCCTCAAGGCGCTGCTGGCGAGCCTCCGCGCTGGCTGCGGGAAACCAGCCGCCGCGACAGAGGCTGGAGACACTGATGCCGGTCTCGCGTACCAGCCGAGCGCTTGCTTGCAAGCCGAATTCAGCAACCTTCTCGCGCCAGAGACCAATGGCTGGCACACCCGCCCGCGCACAGCCCTCGATGGCTTCGCGCACGTTCCATTGTTTCGTGGTCATTTGATTCAGGCTGAGCCGCTCCAGGTCAATCAATGTAGACATTACGCCTCACCTCCATGCGTCGCAATGACTCGTTGCATGCGTTCAACTGCCAGCTCAGGCTCGCGCAAAAGGCCCGCCTGGTCGGCCAGCATGAAGAGTTGAGCCAGGTGCGCGAGCGAACGAGCGTTTTCCAGGCCGCCAACCATGCGAAAGTGCGGTTGATGTCCGTTGAGATAGGCCAGAAAGACCACGCCCGTTTTGTAGTAATAGGTTGGGGCCTGGAAAATATGACGCGAAAGCGAGACAGTAGACGCGAGCAGCACTTCATACGTTGTGATGTCTCCCTGATCGAGCGCCTGGAGCGCGGCGGCAGCGGCGGGTGCGATGGCGTCGAAAATGCCGAGCAGCGCGTGACTATAGCCCTGTGCATCACCACGAATCAACCCCACGTAATTGAAATCGTCGCCGGTATACATCACCACACCAGCAGGCAGGCGGCGACGCATGGCGATCTCACGTTCCGCGCTGAGCAAAGAAAGCTTGACGCCATCTATCTTTGCAGCGTGGCGCTGAATCAAGTCCAGGCAGATCGTCATGGCCTCGTCAAGCTGCTCGCTTCCCCAATAGCCGGTCAGCGCGGGATCGAACATCGCGCCCAACCAGTGCAGAATCACCGGCTGCCGCACCTGCGAAAGCACGCGCTCATAGACGCGCGCGTAGTCCTCTGGCGATCTGGCAAGCGCGGCGAGGGCGCGGCTGGCCATGAGGATGATGCGCGAACCCTCGCCCTCGATAAACGCGCACTGTTCCTCGTAAGCCGCGCAAATATCGTCAAGCGTGGTCGTGGCGGAGACGGCGAGTTGATCGGTTCCCGCGCCACAGGCCAGGCGATCCTGCGCGCCAATTGCGTGCGCCTCGCTGGCCGAACGACGAATTAGCGCCCGCGCAGTCTCCCAATCGAGGCCCATGCCGCGTTGAGCGGTATCCATCGCCTCCGCGACAGAGAAACCAAGCGACCAGAGATGGCGGCGATACGCGCCGGTTGCCTCCCAATCAATCTGTTCAGCGACCGGTTGATCCGCGTGCGCATCCGCGCGACTGACGATATGCGCGGCGGCGTAGACTCTGCGGCTGCTTGGCGGCTGGCAGGTTTGCGGAAAGTTACCCGGCGCGTGGAGGGTATAATCGACGTGGCTCCCATCTTCGCCGGGCAACAGAATATGCACGCTCATCGGCTATTCCTCCGTTAGCTCAGGCACATCGAGCCAGCGCCGCTCTTGCCACGATTGCAGACCCAACTCAGCCAGTTGCACGCCGCGTGCGCCTTCCAGCAGGGTCCAGGGGAACGGCGTGTCGCAGACCACGTGCTTTAAGAAGAGTTCCCATTGATATTTGAAGGCGTTCTCAAAAATCTGGTTGGCCGGAACCTCCGCCCAGTCATCGCGAAAGACGTGCGTCGAGGGAATATCGGGATTCCAGACCGCTTTAGGCGTATTGATCCGGCTCTGCACCTTGCATGAATGCAATCCGGCGATGGCGCTACCCAGCGTGCCATCGACCTGAATGGTTAGCAATTCGTCGCGGTAAGGGCGCACACACCAGGACGAGTTGAATTGCGCAATAATCCCGCCGTCAAGCTGGAAAGTCGCGTAGGCCGCGTCGTCAGCCGTGACGGTATAGCGTTTGCCCTGCTCATCGAAACGCTCAGGCACGTGGGTCGTGCCGAGACACGAGACGGCGCGTACCTGGCCGAAGAGATGGATCTGGCGCAGGCGATGTACAACAAGTACGTCGCGCTCTACCCAGAGGATCCGGCCGGCTACAACACCCTCGCGTTGACCTACAAGCGACAGGGCGAGTACGCGCAGGAGGAAGCGCTCTACCGGCAGGCGCTGAAGATCGATCCGATGGACGATCACGTGCTCAACAATCTCGCCGTGAACCTCGCGCACCAGGGCCGCTCCGACGAGGCGCTCGCGATCATGGACGAGCTCGAGCGGCTCACGCCCGGCGATCCGTACGCGGATCTGCACCGCGCGAAGATCTTCGCGACGATGGGCAAACGCGACAAGGCGTACAAGTACTT
>Ga0207674_10001958_pt1 | contig 26088 bp, 17 predicted proteins | sample KBSCornC72_FD_184303 | JGI IMG/M metagenome (GOLD analysis project Ga0207674, IMG submission 184303) | Corn rhizosphere microbial communities from Kellogg Biological Station, Michigan, USA - KBS Corn C7-2 (SPAdes) (version 2) | ecosystem: Host-associated > Plants > Roots > Rhizosphere > Soil ...
GGAGTCTTGTTTTTCGGGTTTTTGAAATGAGTGGGAGATTGGGGTTTTCGCTGGACGGGGGAGAGACGGGTCGTTGGAATTCGGCACATGGACATTCCGCGACCATGGAATCTGCGGCGGGGGCGGGTGGGGCCGGCGGCGTACCTGGCTGCCGGGGTGGTGTTGTTTGCGACGAAGTATGCGATTGACTATGGCGTGGCGCGGGGGGTGTTCGGGCGGCCGTGGTCCCTGATGGAGTACCTGGCGCCGGGGCAGGCGATCGTGACGCTTTTGCGGGACACGGAGGATCGGTGGTTTTACCTGGTGATGTCGGCGGTGGCGCTGCCGTACATCCTGGTCGGGTTGTCGTTGACGATTCAGCGGCTGCGGGACGCGGGGATGTCGCTGGCGCCGGTGTTCCTCTTCTTCATGCCGCTGGGGAACCTGTTCTTTTTCCTGGCGCTGTGCCTGGTGCGGTCGCGGCCGCCGCTGGCGACGGCGGTGGACGAGGCGGCGGCGGAGCGCCTCGCGGCGGCGGCCGCGGGTGAAGGGGCGACGGATCCGCCGGTGCGCCTCGGTTACCGGGAGTGGGAGCCGAATCCGGCGCTCTTCCCGCGCGTGCCGCTGCTGCGGGATTGGCCGCGGGATGCAACGGCCAGCGCGCTGCTGGCGATCCTGTTGCCGATCCCGGCGATGGTGGGGATGGTGCTCCTGTCGACGTTCGCGTTTCGGGATTACGGCTGGGGGCTCTTCATCGGGCTGCCGTTCGTGAACGGGATGCTGGCGGCGATCCTGCACGGAATGCGGGTGCCGCGGCGGGTGGGGCAGTGCCTGGGGGTGGCGTCGCTGGCGCTGTTGGCGTCGGGGGTGGCGATCCTGTTCTTCGCCATCGAGGGATTGGGGTGCCTGGTGATGTTCTTGCCGCTGGCGTTTCCGATCGGGCTGTTCGGGGCGACGCTCGGGTACGCGATTCAGAGCCGACCGACCCCGCGCGAGGCACGGTGGCGGGTGGGGTGCTGCGCGCTGGGGTGGTTGCCATTGACGATGTCGGCGGAGCACGCGATCGCGCCGCCGGAGCCGGTGTTTGCGGTGACGACGACGGTGGAAGTGGACGCGCCGCCGGCGGCGGTGTGGCGGAACGTCGTGGAGTTCGGCGACATCCCCGAGCCCGCCGACTGGTTTTTCAAGACGGGCGTGGCGTACCCGGTGCGGGCGCGGATCGACGGGCGGGGGGTGGGGGCGGTGCGGCATTGCGAATTTTCGACGGGCGCGTTTGTGGAGCCGATCCGCGTGTGGGACGAGCCGCGACTGCTCAAGTTTGACGTGACGGAGAACCCGCCGCCGATGCGGGAGTTGACGTTCTGGCGGAACGTGTCGCCGCCACATTTGGATCACTTCCTGGTGTCAAACGGCGGGGAGTTTCGCCTGGTGGCGTTAGACGGCGGCCGGCGCACGCGGCTGGAGGGGACAACGTGGTATCGGCATCACCTGTGGCCGGCGGGTTATTGGAGGCTTTGGTCGGACTTCATTATTCACCGGATTCATTTGCGGGTGCTGAATCACGTGAAGGGATTGAGCGAGGGGGGGCGGTAATAGTCGCGCGGTGAATGGCGTCAGCGGGTAACGAGGATCATGACGAGGACCGCGGCGGCGTTGTTGAGGGCGTGGGCGGTCATCGGGGCGATGAGGGAGCCGCGCCACTCGCGGAGGGCGGCCAGCACCAGGGCGATGGCGCCCAGCATGGGGATGGCGACCCATCCCTGCGGATGAATCGCCGCGAAGATCAGGCTGACGACGGGGGCGGAAATCCACCAGCCGAGGCGGTTACGCAGGTGCGCGAACAGCGCCCCGCGGAACATCGTCTCCTCCACGATCGGCGCGCCGACGGCGGCGAGGAGGAAGAGTGAGACTACGGCGCTCGACTGGTCGGTCGGCATCTCGGTGATCGGATGCGTCGGCACGTTGCCGGTGATCCAGACCAGGACGTAGGTCAGGACGTAGCCGATCGCCAGCAGGGGCAAACCGGCGACGTAACCGACGACGCCGGCGCCCATCTCGCGCAGCGCCCCGTGCCCGGTGGTCCAACCCACGGCGGACGTAACGTCCCGCCACGGAATGCCGCGCAGCCGCAGGTAGATCAGCGCGATCGGGAGCAGAACGAAGATGACGAAGTTTGGCGCAATTTCGTGACCGGTCGGGTAGAAGCGCTGGAGGAGCAGCGACAGGCCGATCATGCCGACGAGGTAGATCGCGAAGGCTTCCACCAGCGGGCCGGCGGTCCAGGGAGTGGGCGGGGCGAACCGGCGGCGGAGGCGGCCTTTGGCGAGGAGGACGATCGCGACGGTCGCGAGGACCAGGCCCGCGACGCCCAGGACGCCCAGGAGCAGAAAACCCGCCCCCAGGACGACGAGCGTTCGCCGGGCCGGTTCGAGGGCGGCGGCGCGACGCGGGTCCGACGCGGGCAGGCCGCTCGAGACGGCCAATTCCCCGAACCAGTGGTGTCGCGAGATCAGCATTCTCGCCCGATCGCTCGCCAGCGCATCGGGGCCCTTCGTGTAAATGACGCGCAGGGCGTCCACGTCGCCCCGGAGACGCACGACCGCGTGCGCTTTCTCGAAGCGGTCGAGACGCGCCAGGGCGTCGGCGGGACCGAGGAGTTCGCCGGCGACGGGGATGACGCGGAACTGGTCGATGGGGTTGTCGGCGGCGACGCGGTCGAGCTGGTTGATGAAGCTGTCGGTGGGGACGGCGGGCGCGGTGGTGGCGCTCGCGCGGTCGGAGAGGTGTTTGACGGCGACGGCGTAGCGGGCCATGACTTCGAGCTGGCCGCCGGGGATTTGTTCGACGGGGGTGACGGCGGCGGGCGCGGTCGTGGGGTTGGTGGCGGCGCGAACGGCGGCGGCGGCGGCGGCGCGCTTCATGCGGTGGGGGAGGATGGCGATGGCGGCGACGCAGACGACGATCACAATCCAGGCGATCACCGTCCCCGCGCCCGAGCGCCGCGCGGCGACCGGCTCGGGGAACGGCGAGGCGAATTCGGGCAATGTCGGTGGGAGATTTGTCATCGGCGAGCGCGGCAAACGACGGCGGCCGCACCGTCCCCGGCGCGGTCGCCATCCGTACGCCTGAATCTCCCGCCCGTCTTAACCGCTCCCCTCACCGGCGGCAACCGGCGTTTCGGAAAGCGGCGACGCGGACGTCGCCCGTTCACGGATTCGAATGCAGGACGTCGTTCGTCACCCCGAGCGATGTGTTGCCGCCGACCAGCCACATCTGGTTGTTCAGCAGGAACGCGCCGCCCGTCGCACGGGCACTGGGCAGCGAACCGGCCAATACCCAGTTCGCGCCGTCCAGCGAATAGTAAATCGAATCGACCGGGCTAAAGTTAAAATCCCGTCCGCCCACCAGCCACAGCCGATTGTCGAACGCGAACGCCGAACCGCTGCTCCGCGGCGGCAACGAGGAATTGCCCGAGTTGGCCTGAACCCACGTCTGCCCGTCGGCGGAGGACCAGACGTAATTGCTGACGGGGCTCAATCCACCGACCGTGCCGCCGATGATCCACAGGCGTCCGCTGTAGGCGACGACCGACATGCTGTCGAGTTTCCCGAACGGCGCGCCCGACGCCACGTCCGCCTGCCAGGTGACACCGTCGGCGGAGGACCAGACGTCGTCGAGCCGGCGACCGAACGACCCATCGGTGTAGTACCCGCCGATCACATACATCCGGTTGTTGAAGACCGCAACGCCCGGGCTGCTACGGGCAGGGAACGCCCCCCCCGCCGCTTGGGTCCACGTGACACCGTCGGCGGAGTGCCAGACGTCATCGAGGTAGGTGTTGCCGGCGCCGCCACGGCCCCCGATGACCCATAACTCGTTATTGAAGACCGTAAGGGATTCGTCGTTGCGCATGCCGAACGCCGCGCCGGCGGAAAGCGCCGCGGTCGCATTCGTCCACGTGACACCGTTGTCCGCCGACGTCCAGACGTCGTCGCGCGTACCGTTCGTGTTATTGACCATGTACATGACGCCGTTCATCAGCACGGTGGGACCGGAGGTGTTGGGCGCCGGCTGGGTGGGCGATTGCGTGACGGTCGCCCAGGTCTTGCCCAGATCGGCGTCGGCCTGATCGCGGAGGTTCAGGACCTTGGAATAAGTGGCGGGCGAGTTGGCGGTCTGAATGCTCACGACGGACGTGAACGTGATCGCGCCGCCGGCGCCGCGGACGGCGGAGATCTCGTCGCCGCCACCACTGAAAAGCACGGTAGACGGGTCGCCGTTGGACTGCCAGGCGCCCGAGGTGTAGTTGAATCGCCGCGCGCGGACCGTGCCCGGTTCGTAGAACACGAGGCGGGCGTCGGCGCCACCGGGTTCGAACCACAGATTGGTGTAATAGCCTTTGCCCCCGAAAACCGACTGGGTCGTCCAGGCCGATACGCCCCTGACGGCGACGTTCACCTGGGTGTCGGTGGAGCGGTAATAGCTGACCCACGGCTTGTTGGTACCGTCGAACGCGAGCGAGTCGTACGCCGGGGCGCCAGTTGCGTCGACCGTCTGCAAGGTGACGCCGCTCCCGTTTTGCTGGGCATATTTGCACCCCGTGCCGGTCACGTACGACATCGCCCAGCCGATCGAGGAGTTAATCGCCAGGCTGCTGTAGCGGCCGACGTCCGCGCCACTGTCGACGGTTAGCATATTGGCGGGGTCCCACACGCCCGCGTCCCGCCAGCGCAGCTTCAGGTAATCGGTGCCGTTGGTGACGTCGGTCCAATAGCTGACGAACGGATTGTTCTTCGTGTTGAATGCGAGCGACGGGTAGTTGCCGACTCGCCCCGCACTTTCGATCGTTATCGGCGTCGCCCAAGCGCCCGTGGACGGGTTTCGTTCGACGTATTTAAGGTCGGCGTTCGTGCCGTCGTAATAGGCGACGCCCACTGTGCCGTTGGGCGCTACGGCGATCGACGGTAGCTTGCCGACCTGGGTTGACGGGGTTTGGTCCAGGATCGATTCTGCCGACCACGACCCGCCGTCGACGCGGCTGCGGGCCTTAAGTTGTTGCACGGTGGGGTCGAAATACGCGACCCAGGTGACGTGGTTTACTGCGTCGTAGGCAAGATCGTTATCGTCGCCGCTCGGGGCGACCGCACTTAACATTGCCCGACGTTCCAATTGTTCAAGCGCGTACCGGTGGCGCACCATCTCCCTTGACCGCATTTTTCTCTCCTTCCATTAGCCTTTGCTAACGGGTTCCTGTGGACGTTCCACGCGCTTAGGCATGTACCTAATGCGATCGTCGTCCGATAAGGCTGAGCTTACGGGGCGCAATAATCATTGCAATATTAAAAATGGCGAACCGCATTTTTTCGCGAAGCTACTGCAAGTTGTTGCGATTCAAAACGTTCGGAACCACCGCGGTTTGGCTAACCGGCGAATCGAATCGTATATCCCGGTAACCGATTAGGTCTTAACAGGAGGTGTGATGAACCATGTACGTTCGACGCAAGCGATTGCAACGTATCCACCGCCTTCTTCCGCGGGTCTCACGCCCCTCCGCGTCCTGATGGAGGCCGTCGAGGCCAGGATCCTCTTTTCAAGCCCCTCGTTTTGGCAGTCCGGCGACAGGGCCGTCGGAACGCTGAAAGACCTCGATGGAAACCTGATGGGTTCCGCGACGCTGGTGGACGGCATGCTGACCGTCAACGGCACCGATGCCGGCGAGGAAATCGTCCTCGGCATGGCTTGGGGCGACCCCACGAAAGCTTATGTCCGCATCACGCGCCCCGTTAATCCCGACACCGGCCAACGCGAGAGCGCGACCTTCGTCTACGATCGCGAGCAACTCAACGGCATCGTCGTCAACGCCGGCGACGGCGACGACTACCTCGACTTCCTCAGCTTCGGCCGCGCCCTCTCCCTCCCCGTCACCCTGAACGGCGACGCGGGGAACGACACCATCGAAGGCAACGGAGTGGCCTGGGACGAGAACCGAAATGATTACGTCGTGGATACCACCGACGTCGGTGTCGTCATGCACGGCGGCGACGGCAACGACACGTTGTATTCGGGCTCCGGGCCCGACGTGCTGGACGGCGGCGACGGGGACGACCTGATTGAAGTCGCCGTGGCCGACGCGTTCCGCAAGACGATCGTTCACGGCAGCGGCAACGACACGCTGCGCACGTGCGACCAGAACGGGGGATACGTCGATTCACCGCTCGACGCGCCCGCGCCACAGCCTGCGCCACCGGTCGCGGCGTCGCCGGCAACGGCGCACGCCAACGACGTGATTACTCCCGCGCCCGCGCCGACCGGGGATGCCACGCCGCCGTCCCCGCTCATCTGGGCGCCTCCGCCAATCGCGAATGGCCCGTCGCCGTTCGGGACGAACACGCTATTGGCTTCCGACCGCAAGCTCTGGGAAGCTTGAACACGCGGCTGCGCACCGCCCCGCCCCGCACCGCCCCGCGCCCACCGGGATCATGACTCGTCGGGCAGGGGTGTGGGGGCGTCCCCCTCTGGCGTCGGCGCGGCGTCGGCCGGACCGGTGTCGCCCGCGGGGGGGGATCCGCCGTCGCCGGTCACGGCTTCTTCGCCCGTCGCCTCCTCGGCGTCAACCCGGGCCATGGCGACCAGGCGATCCCCTTCGTCCACGCGGATCAACCGCACCCCCTGTGCATTCCGCCCCGTCTCGCGGATCTCGCTCACCCGCGTCCGCATCAGGATCCCCTTCTCCGTGATGATCATCAGCTCATCCGTATCGCAAACGGCCTTCATCCCCACCACGTTGCCGTTCCGCTCGGTCGTCTTGATGTTGATCACGCCCTTCCCCCCACGCTTGATCAGGCGGTAATCATCGACCGGCGTGCGCTTGCCGAAGCCGTTCTCGCACGCCGTCAGCACCATGCACGCCGCCAGGTTCCCCTCCGGGATCACGATCATCGACACCACCTCGTCCATGCCCGGCGACTGCTCGGTGGCGGGATCCGCCTCCGTCAGCTCGATCCCCTTCACGCCCCCCGCCGGCCGGCCCATCGCCCGCACGTCCGTCTCCTTAAACCGGATCGCCATCCCCTGCTTCGTCGCCAGCAGAATCTCGTCCACCCCGCTGGTCAGCTCGACGGCGATGAGCTGATCCCCCTCCTCCAACCCGATCGCGATGATCCCGTTCTGCCGGATGTTCCCGTACGCCGACAACGCCGTCTTCTTCACCACCCCCTTGGCCGTCGCGAACATCACGAACGCCTCTTCCTTCCCGAAATCCTTCACCGCCAAAACGTTCGCCACCTTCTCCCCCGCCTGGAAGCTCAGCAGATTGGCGATCGACCGCCCCTGGCTGGTGCGGCTCATCTCGGGCAGGTCGTACACGCGCCGCTCGTACACGCGTCCCTGGTTCGTGAAGAACATCAGGTAGTCGTGCGTGTTGGCGACGAACAAATGCTCGACGAAGTCCCCCTCCCGCCCCTCGATTCCCTTGATCCCGCGCCCACCCCGCCCCTGGCTGCGATACGTGTCCACCGGCAGCCGCTTCACGTACCCGTTGTGGCTGACCGTGACGATCATGTCCTCCTGCGCGATGAGCTTGTCCATGTTGAACTCGCTCACGCCCCCCGTAATCTCGGTGCGGCGGTCGTCGCCGTACTTGTCGCGCATCTCGTACGTGTCTTCGCGGATGATGTCGATCACCGCCTGATCGTTCCCCAGGATGTACTCATACCCCTCGATCTCCGCGACCACCTCGCGGTACTCGTTCACCAGCTTCTCGATTTCCAGCCCCACGAGCTGAATAAGCTGCAGCCGCCCGATCGCCTCCGCCTGCGCCTGGCTCAGGATGACGGGCCGCTCCGCCGCCAACGTCAGCAGCCGCTCGGGAATCTGCGGCGCGTACGGGTGCGTCGACGCAATTCGGAACCCGCGCTCGCGCAACTTGCCGATCGCCTCTTCCCGCGTCTTGCTCGCCCGGATCAGCTTGACGATCTCGTCGATGTCGCACACCGCGAAGATCAACCCCTCCAAAATGTGCCCCCGCTGCTGCGCCTTCTTCAGCAAATACCGCGTCCGCCGGATGATCACTTCCTTCCGGTGCGCGATGAAGTGCTCGATCAGCTCCTTCAGCCCCATCGTCCGCGGCTGGCGGTTCACCAGCGCGATGTTGATCATCGACACCGTGATCTCGCACGGCGTGTACCGGTAAAGCTGCTCGATCACGACCGTCGGATCCGCGTCGCGCTTCAGGTCCACCACGATCCGGCACTTGTGCTCCCGCCCGCTGTGATCGTTGACGTCGCTGATGTCCTTGATCCGGTCTTCCTTCACGCAGTCCGCCACCGACTCCACGATCGTCTTGCGGATGATCCCGTACGGGATCTCGTCCATGATGATCTGCACCCGCCCGTTCTTCAGCGTCTCCGTCCGCATCTTCGCCTGGAGCGTGATCTTCCCCCGCCCGTTGCGATACCCGTCGATAATCCCGTCCCGCCCGCGAATCGTTCCGCCGGTTGGAAAATCGGGCCCGGGCACGATGTTGAGCAGTTCTTCGAAGCTGAGGTTCGGCTTGTCCAGCACCGCCACGATCGCGTTGCAAATCTCCCGCAGATTATGCGGCAGCAGATTGCACGCCATGCCGACGGCGATGCCCGTCGATCCGTTCACCAGCAGGTTGGGAAATTTGCTCGGGAAGACCGTCGGCTCTTCCCGCGTCTCGTCGTAGTTCGGCTGAAAGTTGACGGTGTCCAGGTTCAGGTCGGCCAGCAGCTCCATCGCCGGGTTGTCCATGCGGGCTTCGGTGTACCGCATCGCCGCCGGCGGGTCCCCGTCGTTGCTGCCGAAGTTCCCCTGCCCGTCGATCAGCGTGTACCGCATCACCCAGTCTTGCGCCAGGCGGACCAGCGTCGGGTAGATCACCGATTCGCCGTGCGGGTGATAGTTGCCCGACGTGTCGCCCGCGATCTTGGCGCACTTACGATGCTTGCTCCGCGGCCCCAGCCCCAGGTCATTCATCGCGACAAGGATTCGCCGCTGCGACGGCTTAAGCCCGTCCCGCACGTCCGGCAGCGCACGATCCATGATCGTGCTCATCGCGTACGTCAGGTAGCTCTCCTGGAGCTCTTGTTCGATTCGCAGGTCTTCAATGCGATCCATCGGTGCGGGCGAAGGCGCGGCGGCGGGGGGCGTCGTGTCAGACATATGTAAGCTCTAATTCGCGTCCGGAATTCCGCCATCCCTGGCGGCAAAAACATCCGTTCAAACCAGCCCGAAATGACCCCAAAAGGCGAGGCGCTTAAGGCGGGCATGGAAACGAAATATTCTAGGAGAAACACCCCCCAAAAGCGAATCGCCAACCCCCCGGAAATTGCACCCGAAATCCGCCCCACACGACGACGCGCAATCCGCCGAACCGTGCCGGAATTCGCTCGCGGTTTCGCACCCTCTCCGAACGCGCGCCACAACGTATCCTCCGCAGGAAAACCCGCACAACTGCTGCGCGATCCTGACCCCGCGCGCGCAACCCCTTCCGACAGCAAAATCCCAACCCCAACCCTCATTCCCAATTCAGAAATCCAACATCCCACCCCCGCGTTGCGCGCCGCGCGCCCCGCGCGCGCAACATCGCCCGTAATACGGAGGACCATCATGCGCCCGAACAACCTCGTCCCCCCCGTTCGATTCATCCTTCATCCCTCCGCATCCATCCTTCGCGACGATTCCCCAAAATTCCCCAGAATCGAAGACACGCGAAAAACCGCCCCGAAATCCCGCCCAAATTACCACCCCGCGCCGGCGCAAATCGAACCCAGATCCCGCCCCGCCGCATCCGCCTTTTGGCTAATTGGCTGTTTGGCTACTTGGCGTCCAATCGCGCGCCAAACCCTGCCAAGGCGCGCCAAACCACGCCACCCCGCGCGCCGGCGCAAAACGAACCCACCTCACTCCCCCGCCACCTCCGCCATCACGCCAATCAACTCTCGCCCGAACTTCAAACGATCCTCCACCTCCGGCCAATGCCCCAGCTTCCGCCCCATTGCGATCCGCTGCTCCATCAACATCACCGGCACGCGGTATTCGCCGAACAGCGAGTTCGTGTCGTCCACCTTCTCCTTGACCGGCGCGAACGTCCCCGTCGGGTCGAACGTCGTCCGCTCGGCCAGCGCGTCATGCAAGCGTTGCATTCGTTTCAGCACCGCCGGGTCGTCCGCCTGCGTCGTCAGGTACTCGCCCGTCTCCGTGTTGTGCAGGTTGACCATGAAATCGATGTGCCCCGCCGCCACGATCGCCTTTTTCGTGTACCAGACTTCCGGCATCAATTGCAGGAACCGCTTATCGCGCAGGTCCACCTCGCGCCAGTGCCGGTTCACGTCGTACCCGTTCCCGTTGAACCGCACCTTGCCCGTGGCGCACCCGTCCACGTCCACCATCGGCGTAAACTTGAAGATCGTTTTACGCCGAAGCTCCGCCGCCCCGGCGTCGTCCGACGTCACGAACCGCAGCGCCCCTTCCATCACGTACGACGTCCCCGCCTCCCACGCGTGCTGCCGCGCCATCAGCCAGACGACCTTCTTGCCCGCGTCCGGCACGCCCAGGTCCGTCACCGTCACCAGGTGCAGATCCCGCCCCTGCGTCGTCTTCCCGACCACCTCCACCCGCGCGTGCGGCGAGCGATCCACCTCCGCCAGCAGTCGCGCCAAATCCGCCGGCGTGTACGGCGGCACGTGCGCGATCCAGACCGAATCGGACGTGGGGCGCAGCCGCAGCGTCACCTCTTTCCGCTGCGCGTCCCAGGTCGCCGCCTCCCGTTTGAAATGTTCCCACCGGCGACCGTCTTCACTGAAGACCGGCACGATGTCCGGCCCCATCGCGACGGCGCCCGGCTTGTCGTTGTACTCCCCGACGAAATCCGTCAGCGTCACCGTCAGCTCACGGCCCTTTACGTGGTCCATCCGAAAGTAATACCAATTGGCCTGACGATTATGCCCGCGCTGATCACACTGCCCCTCGACCCAGCACCGGAAGGACGTGGGCCCCTGCGCCTCGATCCGCCCGATCGACCCCCCTTCGAAGTTCTTATTGAACGTGACCGGGGTCATCGTCGTGTCGGCGGCCGGGGCGGGAACCTGGGCAAATCCGCGGTCGCACCAAAGGAAGAGCCCCCATCCGACGAGGAGAATCAGCGGTCTGGCCATGCCCCGATGGTAGCCCAAGGTGCGCCACGCAACAAAACCGCGGGTGGCGCGTTTCACGATTGCCCCCGAGCCGCGTCCACGTTCGCGGGATCACAATTCCGAAGGCAACCGATGGCGAAAACAGGGATGCCGTTCCTGACTCTGCTCTGCCTGCTGCTCACCCAGGCCGCGCCCGCAAGCGCCGCTAAAAAAGCGGACGCCGCCGAATCCTTCTTCGGCAACGGCAAGCTCCACACCATCCACATCCACCTGTCCGCCGCGGACTGGGAGCTCATGCAGCCCACCCGTCGCCCCCGCACCGCCCCCCTCGTCGCCGACACCATCCCGGCGCCCGTGCCCACGACATCGCCGCTTGCGGCTTCGCGCGCCCCGTATAGACACGAACACAAACCCCTCCCCATCTCCGGCGAAAAACTCCCCCCCAACAACTTTGGCTTCGAATACGTCTACGTCAAAGCCCAATTCGAGTGCGACGGCGTCGCAATCCCTAACGACGTCGCCCTCCGCTTCAAGGGCAATTCCTCCTACGATAACTTCCAGCGAAGCCTCAAGCGCCCCCTCAAGATCGACTTCAACCGTTACTCACACGATCAGCGCTTCCACGGCCTCGAAACCCTCAACCTCGGCAACAACGCCTTCGACGTCACCCAGCTCCGCGAGGCCGTCTCCTACGAGGTCTACCGCCGGGCCGGCGTCCCCGCCCCGCGCACCACCTTCGCCATCGTCTACCTGACCGTGGACGGGCAATACGATCACGAGTTCGTCGGCTTCTATACCGCGATCGAAGAGCTCGACGACAAGCCGTTCCTCAAGGAACATTTCGGCGACGCCGGTGGATTGCTGGTCAAGCCCGAGGGCATCCGCGGCCTGCCGTACATGGGGGAGACGTGGGCGCCCTACGTCGATCGCTACCATTCGAAGACGGGCGCGCCGGACGCGGACGCCGCCCGGCGGTTCATCGACTTCGTCAAGCTCGTCAACTACGCCGACGACACGACGTTCAACGCGAAGATCGGCGACTACCTCGACGTCGATCACTTCCTCCGCTACCTCGCCGCCACCGTGCTGATCACCAATCTCGACAGCCCGCTGATCACCAACCACAACTTTTACCTCTACGCCAACCGCGCCGACGGCAAGGTGCACATCATGCCCTGGGACATGAACCTCGCGTTCGCCAGTTACGGCGGCGGGTTCAGCGGCGAGACGTTCAACCTCAGTATCGACCACCCCTGGGCCGGCGACACCAACAAGCTCATGGCCCGCCTGATGGCCATCCCCGCGAACAAGGAGGCTTACCACGATCACCTGCGCACCTGCGTCGCGCGCTTCTTTAACGAGAAGGATATGACGGAGATCATGAAGCCGATGCACGCGGCGCTGGCGAAGGCGGACGAGGCCGCCGCCGCCGCCAAGCAACCGGCCGTCTCCAACGAATCGAACGGCGGCGGGGGGCGGCGGTTCGGTCGCAATAACTACACGCTCGAAGAATACGTCCCCAAGCGCGTCGAATCGGTGCTGGCCCAGCTCGACGGCAAGGGAGACGCGACCTTCGAACCCCGCCCGAACAACGGCGGCGGTGTGGGCCAGCGCTGGGGGATCAACGCCTTGGCGGAATTCGGCAACCTCCCGATGATGGCCCAGGCGGTGCGCCGCGCCGCGGATACCGACGGCGATTTCGGCTTGGACGTTCGCGAGGCGGACGCGGCGGGACGGGCGCTGTTTCGAAAGGCCGTGAAGAACGCGGACCAGCAATCGATCGACGAGCGCGAGCTTGCGACGGCGCTCACGCCGCTGATTGCGGATTTCGCCCAGCAGCAACAACAGTCTCGCGGGTTCTTCTCGTTCGTCCGCGGCACGCCGTCCGCCGCCCGCCTCTGGGCCAAGGCGATCGTCTACGCCGCGCGCAATAACGTCGTCGGGGGTGACGCGAAGTTGAGCGAGGACGATTTCGCCGCCCTGGCGACGCGATTGTTCTGCCTGGCCGACGTCAACCTGGACGACCGCCTGGACGAGCGGGAGATCATCGAGGCGCTGGACCTGCTCGCGCACTGGGCCGACGAAGCAGACACGGCGGCGGCGGCCGCCGCGACCCCCAACGAGCGCCAGCGTCGCCGGCGATAATCCCCGGGGAAACCGTCGAGCCCGCCGGGTGATACAATGGCCGCCGCCATGGATTCCGCACCCACCTGCCGGCGGCAACAGCTCGCGCAGCACCTGCGGCGCCCGCCCCCCGCCTCGGCCGAGCCGATCCTGCTGGTTTCGATCAAGCCGCATTACGCCCGCCTGATCGAATCCGGCCAGAAGCGCGTCGAGTTCCGCCGCCGCGTGCCGCGCCGTTTCACGTCCGGGCGCGCGATCTTCTACGTTACCGCGCCCGTGCAGGCGATCGCGCTCACCGCCCGCGTCACCGCCGTTCACCGCGGCGCCCCGTCCGCGCTCTGGCGCCGCTTCGCCGATGTCGCGGGGACCGAGCCGCGGGCGTTTGCCGATTACTTCGCGGGGGCGGGCGAGGGGGTGGCGCTGGTGCTGGAGGAGGTGCGGGCGCTGCGGTCGCCGATCGCCCTGGCGGACCCGCGGCTGCGCGCGGTTCACTTCCGCCCGCCGCAGTCGCTGGTGTTGCTGCCCGCCGCCGGCGACGACGACGACGACGATCAGCTCTTCTGCAAGCTCTCGTCGTGGGCGGGGTCTTCGTGTTTGATGTAGTCGACGGTGGCCTTGACCTGTGCGGGCGCGGGGATGCCCTGCCGGGCGCGAGCCGCGGCGGTGACCGGGACGGCGTGCTCCTCGGGCACGACGCGCGAGCCGCGGACGCTGGCGTACTCGTGCGTGAACTCGGCGCCGAGGAAGACGAGCTGCGCCGAGTAGTAGACCCAGACCAGCAGCACGACGATCGACCCCGCGCCGCCGTACGCCCGGCCGACGCTGGCGTTGCCGAGGTAAATCCCGATCACGTGTTTGCCCGCGGTGAAGAGCAGCGACGTCAGCATCGCGCCGACCCAGACGTCGCGCCACGGCACCTTGGCGTCGGGCAGGATCTTGAACATCATTGCGAAGAGCACCGTGATGACCAGCACCGACGCCACGCTGTGCGCGACCGTCCAGGTCATCGCCAGCGTCTGGAAGCGCGAGTCGATCAACTGCTGGGCGACGGCCAGCCCGGCGCTGAGGACCAGCGACACCATCAGCAGGAAGCAGATCCCCAGCACCATGGCGAAGGAGACGAACCGCTGGCGGAGGAAGCTGAACAGCGCGTGCTTGCCGAAGCCGGGGGCGGGGACGACGCCCCAGATGGTGTTGAGCGCGTCCTGGAGCTGGGCGAAGACGCCGGTCGCGCCGAAGATCAGCACGCCGACGCCCAGGTAGGTGGTGAAGCGCGTGGGCGGGTAGTCGGGGCGGGAGGTGAGGATGGCGCGGACCGCGTCGGCGCCTTCCTTGCCGACGAGGGCTTCGAACTGCGAGACGATCCCGCCCTGCGCCTGGGCCGGGTCGTGGAAGACCAGGCCGATCATCGGGGTGGCGATGATGATCATCGGGGCGAGCGACAGGATGGTGTAATACGCGAGCGACGCCCCGAGGCGCGGGGCCTTGATTTCCCACCAGCCGGCCAGGGTTTGCCTGGCGATCCGGGCGTAGTCGCGCGCGATCATCATGTCAGTTGGTCGATCACAGCGGGCGTGGCTGGGTGCTGGGGCCGTCGACGCGCGGGCCGTCGTCGGTCCAGCGGATGGGGTCGATGCACATCCGCCGGGCGGTGTGGCCGGCGTCCCAGGCGTGGTAGACCATGAATCGGGTTTCGTCGTCGGGGCCCATGACGGTGGAGTTGTGGCCCGGACCGACGACCTTGCCGGGGATACCTTTGAGGACGACCGGGCCGTGGGCGGCGAAGTCGTCGCGCCAGGGGCCGGTGGGGGAATCGGCGACGGCGTAACCGACGCCGTAGTTGTCGCCGTACCAGGCGCCGGCGGAGTAGAGGCAGTAATACTTCCCCTCGTGGTAGACGACGCTCGGCCCTTCGACGCAGTGCCAGGCCTCCCAGACTTTGCCCTTGTAATTGCGGTTGGCCTCGTAGATTTGCCAAGGCGCGCTGGCGCGGATGACGGGCTTTGGATCGCCGACCGTGCTCAGCAGGTCGCGGGCCAGTTCGATGACGGCCAGGCCGGTGCCGTAGGGGTGCTCCTTCTCGTAATCGGTGGCGAAGTAGAGGAACCAACGGCCGGATTGCGGGTCGCGAAACGGGCAAGCGTCGATCGTGAAGCCGAGTTGCGGGATCAGGATGTGACCGCTGTCCTCGAACGGTCCCCACGGGGTATCTGACAGCGCGACGCGCAAGCGGTGGTGTTCGTCGGACGTGCTGGTGGAGGCGGAATAGAAGAGGTAGTAGCGCCCGTCCTTCTCGGCGACTTCCGGCGCCCAGTAGCTGATGGCGGACGGGTTGTGCAGCGGCTCGAGCGCGGCGCCCAGCGGTTCCCAGTGGATGAGGTCGATGGACTTCAAGATGGGGAATTGGCGGTTATCCGGGCCGTGGGGACCGGTGCCGTACGCGTAATAGGCGTTCCGGGTTTTCAGGACGAATGGGTCGGCGAAGTAACCTGGGTAAACGGGGTTTTGATATGTCGCGGCGGCGATTTGCACGATCACGTCTCCTTCCGGCCGGTCTTGTTTTGTCCGGCGTGGCGTTCCATCTTGTCCGGCGGGCGCTGGGCGCGGAAGGGACAAATCGTGCGCGGGGTCGAATGTAGTTTTCGTCACGGACGAGGCACCGTGATTGCGGCAGCCCGGCCACCGCCGGGCGCGGCCGTCACGTTTCGGGACGGATTCTTCGTTCCGCGATCGGGGCGGGTGAGTTATGGATGAGTCGTCGACCGGGTTGCCCGACAGTTTGACGCGAATCGTGGTCGCTTTGACACTCGCACAAACCAGTTTTCCCGATGACTCGTCTTAACTACGGGACTACGGACGCGCGTGTGTGTCCGGCCGGCCGAATGGAACTTCGTCGCACGAGTGTGATTTGACTTCGCAGGAATTGGGCCTGGGATGATTGACGTCAACGAGCAAAGCGTGTCGGAGCGGTCGGATCAAAGCGGCGTCGCCAACCGCGGGCGACCGCAGCAGAACGGCAACGGCGCCGGAGGACGGGGCACGACGAGGGACAACGCCGTCTCGCCCCCGGCCACGGCGCCATTGATTCGCCCGCCGACGCCCGAGGAGATCGTCGACAGCCTGCGGTTCATGTTCGCCGTGGGCATCGAGTGCTCCAACCCGACGATCGCGGGCAACCACCGGGTGGACCAGTTGGAGGTCACGGGCCACTACGAGCAATGGAAGAAGGACCTGCGGCTCGTGCGCGGGCTGGGGTTGCGGTACTTGCGGTACGGCCCGCCGATCCATCGGATCTTTCTCGGGCCGGGCAAGTACGACTGGAACTGGCTGGACGGCGTGATGGCGGAGATGCAGCGGCTGGGGATCCGGCCGATCATCGACCTGGTGCATTTCGGGCTGCCCGACTGGCTGGGGACGTTTCAGAACCCGGAGTGGCCGTACCACGTCGTGGAGTACGCGCACGCGTTCGCGACGCGTTACCCGTGGGTGCGGTTCTACACGCCGGTGAACGAGATCTACATCACCGCGCAGTTCAGCGCCGCGTTCGGTTGGTGGAACGAGCGGCTGATGAGCGACGAGGCGTTCGTGACGAACCTGAAGCACTGCGTGAAGGCGTCGGTGCTCTGCATGCGGGCGCTGCTGCAGCACCGCGCCGACGCGATCTTCATCTTCAGCGAATCGACCGAGTACATTCACCCCGGCAGCCCGCGGATGGTGCAGCAGGCGACGTTCATGAACGAGCGGCGGTTTTTGTCCCTCGACCTGCTGTTCGGTCACGACGTGTCGGCGACGATGTACCGCTACCTGCTGCACAGCGGCATGACCACGGAGGAATACCTCTGGCACCGCGACCAGAGCGACCTGCGCGCCCACTGCATCATGGGGACCGATTATTATATTACCAACGAACACGTCATCCGCGACGACGGCAGCACGATCGGGGCGGGCGACATCTACGGCTATTACGTGATCACCCGCCAGTATTTCGACCGCTACAAGATGCCGGTGATGCACACGGAAACCAACCGCACCAGCCTGAACGCGGTGGAGTGGCTTTGGAAGGAGTGGATGAACCTGCTGCGCCTGCGCGAGGACGGCGTGCCGATCATCGGGTTCACGTGGTACGGCCTGATCGACATGAAGGACTGGGACACGGCGCTGACGCGGGCGCAGGGGCACGTGAGCAAGGTGGGCCTGTACACGCTGGACCGCAACGAGCGGAAGGTGGCGCGGGAGTACCGCAAGCTCATCGAGAGCTTCAGCCACTTCCCCATCAGCAGTTCGAAGTTTCCGGTTTTGACGGCGTGAAAAGACGGTGATGGCAGGATTTGCTATGGTAAGAATCTCCCAAGAATTACCATAGCGATTTTCGTTATGGCCATTTCCACCCGTAGTCCTTAAAGCAAGAGAGGCCCACGTGTTTCGTGGGCCTCTCCCGTTCAGGGTGATGCAAGTTTCGCGGATTCCGGATCAGGCTTTGCCCGGATTCGTCTTGGTTGACGGGCTGGTCGTCACGCCCAATTCCTCTTCCGAGACGTGCGGCTGGTTGTCCTTGTCGCCGGGCTGATCGGGGTTGAGTTTCTTGAGCTCGGTGACGGCGGTCGCGGCGCCGGCGATGACCTGGCCTTTCTTGGGCGACCCTGAGCCGGCGACTGGACTGCGCTCGTGAACCGCGGCGTTGCGGCCGTCGGCGGTGCTGGCGTACTTCATGCCGATCGTCGTTTCGGGCTCGCCCAGAAGCAGGCGGTTGACCAGCTCGACGCCCTGCATGAGGCTGTGGTCGGTGTTGCTCACCTCGTACTTCCACATGCCGAAGCGGCCGCGGCTGTAGATGTCGTGCTTCTCGAGGTACGGGATGGCCTGCGCCAGGATGCCGTCGCGCTCGACGCTGGGCGTCGGGTAGCTGTACTTGGCGTCGAACAGCCAGGTGCTGACGATGTCCTTGCGGTCCTCGTCCTTCAAGAGGCCGGCGTTGATCAGGCCCTGGATCGTCCGCTCGACGATCGTGGCTTTGTCCTCGGGCTTGAACTCGCTGTAGCTGGTCTCGGTGAGCAGTGAGTAGTACTTGTCCTTGTCGGGCGTCATGTACGGCGAGTAGTTGCTGAGGTACGTGACGCGGTAGAACGGGCAGTTGTCCTCGGGGAAGTACATCCAGCTCTTGGTGGACGGGCACGGCTGCTTGATGCCGATGCCGACCATGTACCCGCCGCTGTGGCGGAGGCTGGCGGTCGCGCGCTTGATCTCGCGCGGCACCTCGCCGTTGAGCATGTCGTTGCAGAGTTTGTCCAGGGGGGCGGCGGAGATGAGGACGTCGTACGGGACAATCTCGCCGTCCTGGAAGCGGACTTCCTTCTTCTTCAGGTTGATGAAGTCGACGGTCTTGTTGAGCTGGTAGTGGCCTTCGAGCGGGCCGGCGAAGCGGCGGTAGAACTCACCCGTGCCGCCGAAGAGGGGGAACTTGAACTGGTTGTTGGGGCCCCAGCCGAAGTCGTCGCCGCCGATCACGACGTTCTTCAGCGCCCGCTGGATGTCGAGGACGGCGACGCGCTCGCCGATCCACTCCTTGTTCATCATCCTGGGGGGGTGGGCCCAGACCTTGAAGTTGTACGGCTTCATGAAGTACTTCGCGATGCCCTCGCCGAAGACGGCGTCGATGAACTCGTCGAAGTTCTTCGCCTGCTTGTGGTCGCACTTGGTCTGGGCCTCGATCAGGCCGGCGAGGCACTCGAACTGCTGCTGTTTGGGCAGGTAGCGGATGTTGTTCTGGAAGGGGTAGGGCACCCAGGTGTCGAACATGCGCACCCAGCACTCGCGCATGTTCATCTGGTACTGCTCGCCCATCAGGCGGTCGAAGACGTCGTCGTAGTACTTGTAGTGGCTGAACATCACGTGGCCGCCCACGTCCCAGGTGAAGCCGGCGTCGTCGGTGTAGCTGCTCGCCAGACCGCCCAGGTGTCCCAGGCGGTCGTACATCATGAAATTCTTGTGGCCCAGTTCCTTGAGCCGGTAGGCGGCGCCCAGCCCGGTCGGGCCCGCCCCGATGATGACGATCTTCTTATGCTCCATGATCCAACATCCTTTCGCGCTGACAAACTCGATCAGTTCTCATTTCTGTCTATTCATCCATTCGCCTTTTGGCCTTGGGGCTTGAGCTTTGCTCAGGACCCTTGCGTGGCCATGTAGACGTATTCCAGTTCGGACTCTTCGAGCGGCTCGACGTCTCGGGTCGACCGGCGGTCCTTCTCGGAGATTGCCTCTTTGATGAGTTGCTGCATGGTGGCGACCGTCGATTCCCAGGAGCATTTCTTAGCAAGCTCCAGGCCGCGTTGGACCCGCTCGCCCCTCGGGTTTTTCAACGCGTCCTCGGCGGCCTTGACGAATTCCCCGGCGTTCTTCGCGAGGTAGACGATGTCGCTCCACTGCCGCACGACGTCGCGCACGGGGGTGCTGACGATCGGCTTACCGGTCGCCATGTATTCCAGGCCCTTGGTGGGGTTGATGTATTGCGTGGCGGCGTTGTTGGCGAAGCACATCATGTTGACGTCGAACGCGCGGCAGTAATTCGGCAGTTGCTGGTAGTCGCGCCCGCCAAGCCAGTAGAGGTTCGGCGCGTGCGGCAGCAGGTTGGGATCGACCTTGACGACCGGGCCGACCATGGCGAACGACCAGTCGGGGCGCATGCGCGCCATTTCGCCGACCATCGCGTAATCGACGCGCTCGTCGACCACGCCCATCCACCCGAGGATCGGGCGGGCCATGAAGTCGATGTCGGGCGGGATGACGGTACTCGGGTCGGCGGCCTTGCCGAAATGGTCGAACTCCACACCGCACCCGAACGTGTGCACGTTGTCGTGCTGCTTGCGCTTCTTTTCGCCCAGCTCGTAGCCGCCGGTGAAGACGACATCGGCGTGCTCGATCAGGCGGGCCTCGTTCGCCACCAGGGCCTTGGGCGCGCCGGTGAACTGCGAAAGCTCGTCCATGCAGTCGTAGACCACGCCGCGATTCTCGAAGTAGCCCAGCGACCAGGCGGAATCCATCGGCGAGTAGTACCAGAGGAGCGGGCGGTCGAACTCGCCGGTCTCGTTCATCGCCTCGATCGCGGTCTTGGTGAACTCGCGGAGCTTGGCGGGCATCCGCGGGCTGCGGTTCCACTCTTTGGACACGTGCGGGGTGACGACGGTGACGTTGGGCATCACCTTGTGGTAGTCGATGCGCGGCTCGCTTCCTTCGGCGAGGTCGAAGAACGGTTCTTCGATGAAGAGGATCTTGTGCTTCTTGGCGAAGCGCGAGAGGAACTGCTGCGGCCGCTGCCAGACGAAGCCCCAGCGGAGGTGGCAGAAGACGACGATGCCGTAGCGGTCGGTGCCGCGCTTGTCGGCGGTGGAAGCGGACACGAGCGGGGCGGTTTCGATGGTCGCGCCCGGCGCGGGATCGGCGAGGCCGCCGCGTGCGGCGGTCGCGGTGGCGGCGGCGACAAGGCGGTTGGCGTGCCCGTTGCCGTTACTCTTGGCCGTCGTCGTCGTCGGAAGTTCCACCAGCGTCGGACCAGGGGCGGCGCCGTTGTCGGCGACGGTCAGTGGGTATTCGATGCCGATCGGCGGGCCCTGATCTTCGACGTCGGACGGCAGGACGATCAGGTCGAGCGCGCCGGCCTTCTGTTGGCCGGCGGCGATGATCTGGGCGTACTGTTTGACCAGCGGCGTCGCGTGCCGCGCGAGGTTGCCGTCCGCCTGCCGCTTCAGGTTGAAGAGGCCGACCTCGTGCACCTTGCCCACGCGGTGGGTCAGCGCGCCGTCCCAATCGACCTGGTCGATCATCGGCCACCAGAAGTAGCCGAGCATCGGCACGCCCTCTTCGCGCAGGCGGCGGCAATCTTCGACGGTTTCTTCCAGCCAGATCTCACGGTTGATGGCCTGGCCTTCGATGCTCGTCTCGGTGAGCATCATCGGCAGGCCATAGCGGTTGTAATACGCGTTGGCGATGCCGTAGAGGCCGACGGGGTTTTCCGAGCGTCGCTGGCGGATGCCGGCGCCGACCTTGTCGAGCTGCCAGTCGGAGTGCGGGTAGTAATCGAGGCCCAGCACGTCGGGCGACTGTGGGTGGGTCTTGAACCATTCCAGGTCCAGCTCGCTCATCCCGTAGGACGTGACCCAGTTGAAGAGCGGGTGGTGGCGGTCGAACCGGCCCATGAGCAGGTCGAGGACCAGGAAGCGGCGGAGGTTGCGGCGGCGGACTTCGATCGCCAGGTCGGCGTCGCGCGACTTGTAGTTTTCGACGTTGTCACAGTGCAGGATCGTCGCCTCGGGCTGGACCCGGCGGATGGCGCGCATCGACCGGCTCACCGCCTGCACGATGCGGGTGAGCACGGGCATGTAGCCGCGCCACTTGCGCGAGTGGGGCGGCCAGAAGCCGAAATCGCCGGAAAACAGCGCTAGGACGAGCGGCTCGTTGCACGGGCACCAGGTGGTGACGCTGGACGCGTAGCGCGAGACCATCGCCTCGGTGAAGCGCTCGAGCGATTCGGGGAATTCCGGATCGCCGGCGGCCTGTGTCAGCCAGAGGGGCGTGCCGAAGTGCATGACGTCGAGATAAAGCTCGATGCCCATCTCGCGCGCCGCATTGATGCGCTCGTCGGCGATCGACCAATCGAACCGGCCCGGCGACGTTTCAATTTTGTGCCATGGGAGGGCGTATCGGAGCGTTTGGACTCCCAATTGCTTACGGGCGAGCTTGAAATCGTCGCGCCAGTGGCGATTGTGCTGCGTCCAATCGAACTGATCCACGTTTAAGTGCGGAATGAACGAGCATTCGATCCCCGCTCCCCACACGAAGGGCTTACTCGACTGTCGCGGAACGTCTTGGCGTACCGAGGGCGACGACGACACATTGTCGTCGTTCGAGGGATTTGATACGGCAGTTTGGGCAAGTCCACGCAACTCCATAAGCACATACTCCTTGCTCAGGTACGGGCATTAACGCCCAGAAAAACAGTCTTTTTTGTCCGGCGTGCTCCGGAAAGGCGGAGCGAAGAAAAACGACGCGGTGTGTGATTCGATGCGTGCGAAAACGCCGATCAATCGGCCAGCGCGAAATGGCGCAATCTGGAATCGCAGTACTTCCGCCACAATTCCGTGGACGAGTCCGCTATCTTGGGAGCCGATACCTGCGAATGTCCGAGTGGCGCAGGCCGGTCGTCCTTCCGGGCGGACAGGCGATCGGCCGCTGGCCCTTTTTGATTCGGTTCTTGCATCGTGACTCCTGGTCGAGGGTCACAAAGCAAAGGGGGTGCCGTCGGGCGCGTTTTAAACCATCGGGACGGCCTAAGTTGACTTTCGGGCGCGCCGTCGCGCGGCGCGCGGCAAACGTGGCGCCGGGCGCACGGCGGAAGAATCCGCGGAATTCTCAGGGATTTTTAATGGTTTGAGGCGCGTAGGGATCGGAGTCGATCGGTCCGTCGTCGCCCAACAGCGCGCACAGTTCGGGACTTTGCAATACGGCGGCGGCGTCGACAGCGAGGCCATCCACTATGACACGACGACTCATCAGGCGGACACCGTGGCTGTAATCCACATCGGTTTGCCGGTGCACACGCCCGGCTCGGTCGCGCCCGATCACAAGCGGAGCCGCGCGGCGCCGGTGGCGCGCTCCAACGGGCGCGCCCGTTATGGACTCCCCGGTGGTTTCTAGTGGCCCGCACCCGCGTGTGGCTTATACTTCGCCTCATTGAAAATGAAGGAGGCCTCTTCGAATTGGGCGACTTTTCCGACGACGAAGCAGTCACATTTTTCCTGAGCGGCATCGCGGCGGTCGTCACGTCGGTCTTCTACTATTACCCGCTGTTCACGCTCACCGCGCTTGGCGGCGGGCGAATGATCAGGGTGGTGCTCGCGTCGGTTCCCGTCGTCTGCCTTGAGGTGCTCGGCCCGCCCCGACTTGCGGGTCCGACGCATCGTGCGATACACCCCACACGGACCCGACCCGCATGAGCGTCACACTCGCCCCGACCATGATCGCCGGCGCCCTCACGGCGACACCGTCGTTCGCCGCCGGTCCGTCGCTTTGCGCCGACGCGTTCGACGGCATCCGCCGCACGATGGTTCTCGACCATTGCAAATGGGATCCGCAGGTCGGCGACGTGGCGGCGCTCGCGCCGTTCCCGCTGCTGATGTCGCGGGAAACCTGGCGACGCCTGGCGACGGCCGCCGAGGCCCTCGCCGACGAGACGACCGGGGCCGAACAACATCTCCTCCACGCGCCCCTCGCCCTTCACCGGCGCCTGGGCGTCCCGTGGAGGCTCCGCCGTCTCCTGCGTCGGGCCGCTAAAAAAGGTGTGCCCCCGACGCCCGTTCGGTCGATGCGATTCGATTTCCACCCGACGACTGACGGCGACTGGCGCATCTCCGAAGTGAACAGCGACGTCCCCGGCGGATTCACCGAGTCGTCGAGCTTCACACGACTGGTCGCCCGGCACTTCCCCGGTTTCGCCCCCGCCGGCGATCCGGCGGGGGCGTATGTTGCGGCTCTGGCTCGCGTCGCGTGGGGTCCCGTCGCGCTCCTCGCCGCGCCGGGCTTCATCGAAGACCAGCAAGTCACCGCTTACCTCGCGCGGCGCCTGCGCGCGTTGAACATTCGCGCGGTTCTCGCGAGCCCACGCCAGGTCACGTGGCGCGGCGGCGTCGCGCACCTCGGCGGCACGCGGGTCGGCGCGGTCGTTCGCTTCTATCAAGCCGAATGGCTGCCCCGACTCCCGCGGCGCTGCGGCTGGCGGAGTTTCTTCGCCGGCGGGCGAACGCCCGTCACCAATCCCGCCGCGCTCTCGCTGCTGAGCGAATCCAAACGCTTCCCGCTTTGCTGGGGCGATCTCCCGTTCGACCTCCCCGCGTGGCGGCGCTATCTCCCCGAGACGCGCGACCCGCGCGACGCGCCGTGGCAGGACGACGACGCCTGGCTGCTCAAATCGGCTTATTCCAACACCGGCGACACGGTTACGATTCGGACGTTGGCCGACCGCACCCGATGGCGCGCGGTCGCGCGGGACGTGCGGCGTCATCCGCGCGACTGGGTCGCCCAGCGGCGCTTCCACACGCGCCGGCTCGACACGCCGCTCGGCCCGCTTTACCCGTGTGTCGGCGTCTACGTCATCGACGGCCGCGCCGCCGGCGTGTACGCCCGGCTCGCCCGCGCGCCCGTCATCGATTACCAGGCGATCGACGTCGCGCTGCTGGTCGAGGAGGGCAACGCACGTGAATAAATACCAGACCTACGCCGCCTGGGCTCCGCCGTCGTCGATCTGGTCCGTCTGGGCCAAGCCCGTCGTCTTCGCGCACATGCCGGCCAAGCCGATGGAACCCGGGGAACCCTCGACCGTTGACGCGCCCGTCCCCCTGGACGTTCCACCCGTTGCCGAACGCTGCGCGGTGATCCTCGACCTCCCCGCGGCCGACGCCGTCGCGTTTGCACCCGCTCTGGCCGAAGCCGGATACCGCCCCGTCCCGCTCTACAACGCCGCGCCCGCGCTCCCGCCGGCGCCGGGCGGCGCGGCGCTGGATGTGATGCCGATCCTTCGCGCGTTACGGGCCGCAGCGCCGCTGCTGGCCGCCCTTGGGGTTCCCGACGACGCCCCGCCCGCGTTCCTGCTCGACGCGCGCCGCTCCGTGGGATCCACCCGACCGCGCCCGGGCGTCTTCGACAATCGCTCGATCAGCCTCCCCAGCGACTTCCCCTCGGCGGCCTTCCTCCAGTCGCACGACGTCCGGCAGGTGCTCCTGGTGCAAGCGACCCAAATCAAGCCGCAAAGCGATCTCGCCCATACGTTGCTGCGCTACCAACGGGCCGGGCTGCCTGTCCGGGCGCGGTCGCTTGCCAACGAGGGCGCTTCCCAGCCGATCCGCATCGCGCGGCCGAGTTGGTTCCGGTCCACGCTGCATCACCTCGTCGCGCAACTCGGATTCCATCGCAGCCGCCTGGGCGGATTTGGAGGTGAGTTACCCGAAGGCTCCTCCGGCGGATGACCGCCGTCCCGGAGGTACATCGCGGGCATGGGCGCGCGCGCGAAGTTATATGCCGGCCGGGTCCACGCGATCGCGGTGGAGGACGTCGGCGCCGGCGCCGGTGTCCAGCAGGGAGTCGGCGATGCCGTCCACGGCGTCGAGGGTGTCGGCGCCGGCTTCGCCGTGGAAGACGTCGACGCCGGCGCCGCCGGTCAGGGTGTCGTTGCCGTCGCCGCCCAGGAGGTTGTCGTCGCCCGCGCCACCGTCGAGGGAGTCGTCGCCGGCCTCGCCGTTGAGCACGTCGTCGCCGGCGGTGCCGATGAGCGTGTCGTTGCCGAACCCACCGTTGGCTGTGGCGTTGAGGAAGAGGCCCGAGAGGTTCACGCGGTCGTCGCCGTCGCCGGCGTTGACGACGATCTTCCCGACGCCGGCGAACGGGCTGCCCGACATCGCGCGGCCGTTGATCGTCACGGCGATCGCGCTGCTTTTCCCACTGACGACGATCGTGTCGTCGCCCGATGTCCCGTTCACCACCAGCGTCGATCCCGCCTGGCCGGCGGGCGCTTCGGGCGTGACGACGGTCCCCTCGATGGCGAAGTTGTAGACGCTGGCGCGCGGATCGTTGGTCGTGAAGCTCACCTGCCCGCTGCGCCGCGCCGCAACGGCCGTGTCCAGCGCCACCGTGAACGTGTCGGCCCGGCCCGGCGCGATCGTCGCGCTCAGCCCTTCGACCAGACGAAACCCCGCCGGCAACTGCACCGCGCCCAAGGCCAGATTCGTCGTCCCCTCGTTGGCCACCAGGAACGTCCGTGTCGTCGCCCGCCCGAGCAGCGTCGCTT
>Ga0207674_10001959_pt1 | contig 26075 bp, 20 predicted proteins | sample KBSCornC72_FD_184303 | JGI IMG/M metagenome (GOLD analysis project Ga0207674, IMG submission 184303) | Corn rhizosphere microbial communities from Kellogg Biological Station, Michigan, USA - KBS Corn C7-2 (SPAdes) (version 2) | ecosystem: Host-associated > Plants > Roots > Rhizosphere > Soil ...
CGGAAACCCGGCGTCTTTCGGCAAAGCACCGTCGTTCCCGCGGAAGCGGGAACCCAGCGTCTTTCGGCAAGCACCGTCGTTCCCGCGGAAGCGGGAACCCAGCGTCTTCCGGCAAAGCACCGTCGTTCCCGCGGAAGCGGGAACCCAGCGTCTTTCGCTCGCACGCGCCACTGGGTCCCCGCCTTCGCGGGGACGACGAAGCTTTCGGGAGCCCGACGTCACGCATGTAAGGCTCCATCGTCAGCGGCACGCGTCCCTGGTATCGACGGTCCGCCCTGTCGTTGCCGCTTCCGCGATCGCCTCGACGACGCGCAAGTCGGCAACGCCGTCGCGCGCCGTGACGAGCGGCGTCGCATCACCGCGGATCACCGCGACGAAATGCGCGATCTGCACCGCGAGCGGGTCCTTCCGCTCGAAGGCCACCGTACGGTTGACGAACGGCCGGTACCACGAGCGCTCGGTGCCCGGGTCATAGCATCGCACGCGCATCGTCGGCACGCCGAACGAGCCCTGCGTGCCGATGACCGTGTAGCAATCCTCGTCGGGATACGCGGCGTACGCCGCATTCTCCCGCGCGGTCTGCTCCCAGCTTTTCGCGCACGCCGCGGTGTCGGACAGCAGGAACGTGCCAAGTGCGCCATTGGCGAAGCGCAGGCTGATCGACACCGTGTCCTCGACGTCGAATCCGCGGATCGCGCTCGACGAAAACGCCTGTACCGCGTTGATCTCCCCCAGCATCGCTCGCAAGTTGTCGACTTCGTGGATCATGTTGATCAGGATCGGTCCGCCGCCCGGCTCGCGACGCCACGCCGCCTCGGCGAAATACGCGTCGGGCTTGCAAAAGACCGCACTGCCGATCACGCCGACCAGCCGCCCGAGCACGCCCGACGCGATGATCTCGCAGGCGGTGCGCAGGATCGGACTATGCCTTCGATGGTGGCCGACGAGGACCGGCACGTTCGTCCGCTCGGCCGCGTCGCGGATGCGCGCGCCATCGGCAAGCGTATGCGCGATGGGCTTCTCGACGAGGACCGGCACGCGCGCATCGATGCACGCAAGCGCCTGTGTGGCGTGCAGCGCGTTCGGCGTCGCGAGCACGATCCCATCCGGCCTGTCGCGCGCCAGCAACTCGTCGAGCGATGCGTAAAGCGGCACGGCCGCTGCCTGCGCGAGCGTGGCCGCGGCTGCGGTGAAATCGACGACGGCGGCGAGCCGTGCGTCGTCGTTCGCACGGATTTCCTGAATGTGGCGCGCGCCGATGCCCCCGGCGCCGACCACCGCGACACGGACGACCCGCGTCACCGCCGTCAGCCGCTCACGGCCGCGGCACCGCTCGCCCGGCGCATCGTTTCGAGCGTCGCGCGCAACTCGTCGATCGCGAGCTGGCCCGGCGCCGAGCTGGCGGCGCCGACGCCGAACGTGAGCGCGGATCCGTACAGGAAACCGGCAATGCGCGACACCGCGCCGAGCGGTCCCATCGACATGCTGATCAGCGGAATGGCAAGGGAACGGCTCGCCTGCCATGTCGCGTCGAGGAGCGTCAGCACGTCGCGCGCGTCGCCCGGCATGACGGCAACCTTCGCGACGTCCGCACCTGCGCGTGCCGCCCGCGCAAACGTGTCGAGCAGGACGCTCGCGGCGGGTGTCGCGCGGAAATCGTGGAACGACGCGATCAACGCGATGCCGTTCGCATGCGCGGCGGCACGCGCGCGCGCAAGGCTCGCCGGTCCGCTGGACAGCTCCCAGTCGACGAAATCGGCGCAGCGTTCGGCACACACGGCTTCGTAAAGCGCGAGCGCGTGATCGTCGGCGATCGCCGCTTGCGCGCCGCCCTCGCGCTCGGAGCGGCGCGTGAAAATCAGCGGCACACCGTGCGCCGCCGCCCGGATCCGCCGTGCCACAGCGACGACGTCGTCGACACGCGTAATGGCGGCGAAATGATCGACGCGCCATTCGAGCACGTCGGGTGATTTCGGCAGAACGGCGGCAAGCTCGGCGAGAACGGCGTCCGCGGTGCGGCCGATCAGTGGCGCACAGATCGCCGGCAGCCTGCCGCCGGCGACCGGCGCACCGTTCACGACAAGTGGCTTCACGGCGAGTGGCTTCACGGCGAGGGCTTCTCGGCGAGGGCTTTCACGACGAGCGCTTCACAACGAGCGGCTTCACGACCCCAGCGGCGCGACGCGCTTCGACGCATCACCGACCGTCGGCGATCCACGGCGTCACTTGTCATGCAAATTCATGCCGCCGTTCCCTGCAGCGCATGCAGGCGATTTCGCAAATCGGCCGTTTCCTCACGCAGCAGGACGAAGGCCGCGCGCTCGTACGCGGCCGCAGCATGGTTGGCAAAAGCTCGCAGCATCTCACACTCGTCCTCGTCGATATCGTTGCCGTTCGGATGCGGCCCGAACAGCGCAATCGCAACATCGCCGAGCGCGTCGCTGCATATCGGCACCGCGATGCACGGCGCGCGCACATTCGCCTCGAGCCCGTGGCTTTCGTCGTCGACGCGCGGAAGTCGCACGATTGCACGGGTTTCCACGCTGCGCAACACCGTCGCATCGCCATCCGGGCTCAGTTGACGCAATCGCGAATCGTCCCAGTCGACCGCATACACGCGTCGAAACACACCGTCGTGTTGCCGGAACAGCGCGCCCGACACGAGCGCAAGCGCGTGCGTGGCCGTGTCGACGAACGTGCGATCGATTGCGCCGGTGGCGTGCAGCGTCAGCATCGCGTCGCCGGCCTCCTTCAATTGATCGCGAGCCGCGTGAAAGCGGCGGTTCAGCACGCGGTCCACGACCTTGACGGCGATTTCATGCAGTCGCTGCAACAGGATGAGCGCAATGGGCGCCACGACCAGAAGCCACGCCCATTCGGGGAGCTCGAACCGGCCCTGGTAATGCGCAAGCAACTCGTGCAGGTTGACGATCGGTATGCCGACCGCGAGCGAAAGCGCGCCCAGCACCGTCCCATGGCGCAGCGGGATCGAGACGCTGATCACGCGCCTGTGCAGGACCGCGACCGAGACGAAGTACGCGAGCACGCCGTTGGTCAGGTAGAGCAGCCCGATGAGCACGGTCGGCGGCGACAGGCCCAGCGCGTGCAGCAGCAGCGACGTCGACTGCGCGATCTCGGCGAAAATGAACGTCGGCAATCCGATCGCGCATCCGCAGATGACCCACAGCATCCGCTGCCTGTCCTGCGCCGGCAGCGCACGCCTGCGGCGGACGAGAATCAGCACGACCACGGCGTCGATCGCGTAGCCGAGCAGGAACGCCGTCGAGGCGAGCGTCTCCGTGCGTGCACCGAAAGCGTTGCTGAAGCTCGCGAACCAGAGTGCCGCGATCGTCGCACCCACACCGATGGCCATCCATTCGCGACGGCTCGGCGGCGCACTCGGCGTGTCGAACGGAAATCGCAGCGCGAAGATCAACAGCCCGGCGTAGCCGGCGCCGTGCGCGAGCGCCTCGGCGATCTCCTGCGCGAGAATGGCCGCGGGCCACGGCTGCAACAGCGCGTAATACGCGAACGTCTGGCCCGGATTGAACCACATCGCGTAGAGGAAGAAGCCCCACGTCATCCAGCCGGGCCGAAGCCAGACCAGCCTCGCTGCCGCGACAATCACGAGGAGGCCGACGAGGGTATCGGCGAGCAGCACCAGCCTGTCGCCCCAGCCGCGCGTCGTTCGCGCCGCCTGCATGCGAACGACCTTCGTCGCGCCTCCGTGCGCCGGCTCGATGACGAGCTCGATCGTGCGGCCCGGACGCACCACCTGCGTGCCCGCCAGTCCGCCGAGCACGGACAGCAGGCTGCCACAGCGCGGCGATGCGAGCGGGACGCAGCGCATGGCGCGCAGGTCGATCCGGTCGCCCGCGACGATGCCGGCGGCCGTTGCGGGCGATTGCGCCGGCGTTGCGAACGAGCCGACGGTGTCGACGATCACGCCGTCGTTGTCGGCGACGAGGCCGAACGACCCGAGCGAGCCGAACACGCGATAGGCTTCGGGCAGGATCATCGCAATCGCCCACGCCGCGAGCACGACGAGCAGCGCGCGACCGGCATCGATGCGCGACCAGCCGATGGCGAATTGCCGCGGAACTACCGAGGGAGCATCGGCCACCATGCGTCGCTCGTCGGGACAGGACTGACCGCTAGCTGCCGCCTTTTTTCACGGTGCGCACGCGCAGCGCCGGCATCGCCGCGATCACTTTGGCTCCTGCGACGCAGTCGACAAAATAGCGCTTGCGTCCTTCGATCTCCTCCTCGACGAGGCCGTGGATGTCGGTCTCGAACCCGGGGAAGCGCTCGTTGAAATCGCGCGCGAACTGCAGGTACTTCACGATCTGGCGGTTGAAGCGCTCGCCGGGAATCAGCAGCGGAATGCCCGGCGGATAGGGTGTCAGCAGCATGCCGGTGACGCGACCCTCGAGGTCGTCGATCTCGACGCGCTCGATCTCGCGGTGCGCCATCCGCGCGAACGCGTCCGACGGCTTCATCGCCGGCTCGAGATTCGACAGGTACATCTCCGTGGTCAGGCGGCCGATATCGTTCGCCCGGTAGATGCCGTGGATGTTGTCGCACAGGTCGCGCAGCCCGATCTTCTCGTAGCGCGGATACGCCTGCACGAATTCGGGCAGCACGCGCCACAGCGGCAGGTTCCCGTCGTAGTCCGACTTGAACTGCTGCAGCGCGGTGACGAGCGTGTTCCAGCGTCCCTTGGTGATGCCGATCGTGAACATGATGAAGAACGAGTAGAGCCCGGTCTTCTCGACGATGACGCCATGCTCGGCGAGATACTTGGTGACGATCGCCGCCGGGATGCCCTGCTCGGCGAAATCGCCCGACACGTCGAGTCCCGGCGTCAGCACGGTGGCCTTGATCGGGTCCAGCATGTTGAAGCCGGACGCGAGATTGCCGAAGCCGTGCCACTTGTCCTCGGCGCGGATCATCCAGTCCTCGCGATCGCCGATGCCCTCCTCGGCGAGCCGGTCGGGACCCCACACCTTGAACCACCACGAATCGCCGTATTCGTCGTCGACCTTGCGCATCGCGCGGCGGAAATCGAGCGCCTCCATGATCGATTCCTCGACGAGCGCGGTGCCGCCGGGCGGCTCCATCATCGCCGCGGCGACGTCGCACGACGCGATGATCGCGTATTGCGGCGACGTCGACGTATGCATCAGGTACGCCTCGTTGAAGCGGTGGCGGTCGAGCTGCCGCGTCTCGCTGTACTGGACGAGGATCTGCGACGCCTGCGACAGCCCGGCGAGCAGCTTGTGCGTCGACTGCGTCGAGAAGATCAGCGCGTCCTTCGAGCGCGGCCGGTCCTTCCCGATCGCATGCATGCCGCGATAGAAATCGTGGAACGACGCGTGGGGAAGCCACGCCTCGTCGAAGTGCAGCGTGTCGATCTTCGTCGACAGGAGCTCCTTGATCGTGTCGACGTTGTACACGACGCCGTCGTACGTGCTCTGCGTGATCGTGAGGATGCGCGGCTTCGTCTTCACCTGGCGGGCAAACGGATGCGCGCGGATCTTCTTCTCGATGTTCTCCCAGCGGAACTCGTCCATCGGGATCGGCCCGATCACGCCCATGTGGTTGCGCGTTGGCGTCAGGAAAACCGGGATGGCACCGGTCATCGTGATCGCATGCAGGATCGACACGTGGCAATTGCGGTCGACCACGACGACGTCGCCCGGCGCGACGTTGGCATGCCACACCATCTTGTTCGACGTCGACGTGCCATTGGTGACGAAGAACAGCTCGTCGGTGTTGAAGATGCGCGCCGCATTGCGCTCGGACGCCGCGACGGGTCCCGAGTGGTCGAGGAGCTGGCCGAGCTCGTCGACCGAATTGCACACGTCCGCGCGCAACAGGTTCTCGCCGAAGAACTGGTGGAACATCTGTCCCGCGGGACTCTTCAGGAAGGCCACACCGCCCGAATGCCCCGGGCAGTGCCACGAGTACGAGCCGTCGTTGGCGTAGTGGACGAGCGCGCGGAAGAACGGCGGCGCGACGCTGTCGAGGTACGTGCGCGCTTCGCGCAGGATGTAGCGCGCCACGAACTCGGGGGTGTCCTCGTTCATGTGGATGAAGCCGTTCAGCTGGCGCAGGATGTCGTTCGGGATGTGCCGCGACGTGCGCGTCTCGCCGTGCAGGAAGACCGGAATTTCCGAGTTGCGAAAGCGGATCTCCTCGACGAACGCGCGCAGGTTCGCGAGCACCGCGCGCGTCTCGTCGGGCGAGCCCGCGCCGAACTCCTCGTCGTCGATCGACAGGATGAACGCCGACGCGCGCGACTGCTGCTGCGCGAGGCCGGCGAGATCGCCGTAGCTCGTCACACCCAGCACCTCGGTGCCCTCGGCCTCGATGGCACGGGCCAGCGCGCGAATGCCGAGGCCGCTGGCGTTCTCCGAACGGTAGTCCTCGTCGATGATGACGACCGGAAAGCGGAATTTCATTGTGTTCTCCGATGGCGCCGGCCGCCCGGCGCGTGGCGTCTAGTGAGACTGGCGGGCGGCCGAAAGTTCCGGGTGGCGTGCGTCGTCCGCGTTTATCCGGCGCGCATTGTGCGCCAATGCGCGCGCACCGGCGCGCCGCTTCAGATAATTCCCCGCTCGGGATACGGCGCATGCGCGGCGATGCGCGTGTATCCGAGCCGCCCGAGGTCGATGGATTCGAAACGACCATGCACGACCAACTCGGCGATTGCGCGGCCCGCTGCGGGGGCGTGCATCATGCCGTGGCCCGAAAAACCCGCGACGACGTGGAAATTGGCGAGGCGCCCGCTGCCGTTGCCGATCACCGGATTGCCGTCGAGCTCGTTCTGCTCGTAGAGCCCCGACCAGGTGCGCCGGCACCGGCATGCCTCGAACGCCGGAAAGCGGTGCGCCAGTGCCGGCCACACCACGCGCTCGAAGTAGTCGTGGTCGACGTCGAAGTTGTAGCCGCGTGCCTCGCTCGAGTCGACGAGGCCGCCGGAATAACCACGGCCTTCGGGGCGGAAGGCGAGGCGCGCCGTGTCCTTGACGTACGGCAGCGGCTCGATCGCATTCGGCGTTTCGAAATAATGCTCGAAGCGGCGCAGCGGCGCGATCGGCAGCGGCATGTCCACCATCGCCGCGATCTCGCGCGCCCACGCGCCCGCCGCGTTCACGACGACATCGGCGCGCAGGATCGCACCCGACGCGAGCCGGAGCGCGCGCACGGCGGTGGCGTCGTGATCGATCGCAACGACCCGATCGTCGACATAGGCTGCACCGAGCGCGCGTGCCTTTCTGCGCAGCCCCTGCAGCAAGCCGTTGGGATCGCACCAGCCGTCTTCGGGCGTCAGCACGCCGGCGGCAATGCCGTCGACGCTCATCGACGGAAAGCGCGCGCGCAGCCCGTCGACGTCGAGCCATTGCGCGTTGACGCCGTGCGCCTGCTGCGCATCGCAATTGCGATGCAGCACGTCGACGTCGCCGGGACCGACGATGAACAGATAGCCGCCCGCGTGCCATTCGACGTGCGCCGGCTCGCCGTCGACCGCGAGCGTCTCGTCGGCGGAGGCGATGAACGGAAGGCTGAAGTTCGACATCTCGATGTTCTCGGGACACGAGAACTGCCGGCGCGCACCGCCCGATGCGCGCAGCGTCGACGCAAATTCATAGGTGCGGTCGCGCTCGATCACCGCGACACGGGCGGCAGGCGCGAGCCGCTTAAGAAAGAAGGCGACCGCCGATCCGATGATTGCACCGCCGACGATGGCGACGTCGTATTTCGCCGAGGCCCGATCTGCTTCGCTGCTGCGCTCGAAAGCTGTGCTGTTCATGGCTGTACTGGCAGGTGATCACGCAATGCGCCCGTCATTGTCGGGTACCATCGGGCTTGTCGCTCCGCCCGCCGCACCGCGGCGCGAGACGGCGCGCCCGGTCCGGCGACGGCCGCGACTTCCGCCCACTGCGCACCCGTTCCCATGGCCCTCAATCTGTTCAGCCGGCTGATGCCGCCCGAAAAGAGCTTCACCAGCCTCTTCTGCGAGCAGGCCGGTTGCATCGTCGACGCCGCCGAAGAGTTGCGCGACATGGTCGGCCAGCGCCAGGTGGGCATCGAGGCACATATCGCGTCGATCCGCACGATCGAGACGAAGTCCGACGCGGTGGTGCGGCAGATATTCCTGTCCGCGAACCGCACGTTCAACGCGCCCATCGACCGCGAGGACATCCTGGCGCTCGCGCACGAGCTCGACGATGTCGTCGACCTGATCGAGGATACCGCGAAGGGCATTCAGCGTTACGCGTTGACGGTGTTTCCCGAGGAAATGCAGACGATGGTAAACGCCGTCGTCGAAAGCGCCGAGCTCCTCAAGAAGGCGGTGCCGTTCCTCGATTCCATCACGCGCGACCATCGCCAGATCTACGCCCTCTGCCAGCGCATCGGGCAGATCGAGGAACACGCCGACGAATCGTTCGACGCCGCGCTGTCGCGCATCCGCAGCGAGCTTCGCGAAGGCCGGCTGGACGCGATCGGCTACCTCGACCAGAAGGAGTTGTACGAGTGGATCGAGCGCGTCGTCGACAAGTGCGACGACGTCGCGAACCAGCTGCAGACGATCACCGCGAAGCACGTCTAGCGTGAAACGACCGTACAGGGTGAAACGACCCCCACGCTCGCCATGCTCGCTGCCCCCGGAGGGGGCGCAGTCAGCGGCTTGGGGCGGCCCGGCGCCACTGACGCGACCCCCACGCTCGCTACGCTCGCTGCCCCCGGAGGGGGCGCAGTCAGCGGCTTGGGGCGGCCCGGCGCCACTGACACGCCGTTGATGGAGACCGCGCTCGGCCCCGTCCTTCTGTTCGGCCTGGTTGGCGTTGCGCTGCTGTTCGACTTCATGAACGGGCTGCACGACGCGGCGAACTCGATCGCCACCGTCGTGTCGACGCGCGTGCTGAAGCCGCGCACCGCCGTCATGTGGGCAGCGTTCTTCAACTTCATCGCCTTTGCCGTCTTCGGACTGCACGTCGCGAACACGATCGGCACCGGCATCGTCGATGCGAATATCATCGACGCGCACGTGATCTTCGGCGCGCTGACGGGGGCCATCGCGTGGAATGCGTTCACCTGGGCGCTCGGGCTTCCGTCGTCCAGCAGCCACGCGCTGATCGGCGGCCTCGCCGGGGCCGGCGTCGCGAAAGCGGGATGGGGTGCCGTCGTGTTCGGCGGGCTCGGCAAGACGGCGCTCGGCATCGTGCTCTCGCCGCTGCTGGGCTTCGTTCTCGCGCAACTCATTGCGGTGGTCGTGCTGTGGGCGAACATCCGCTCGACGCCGTTCGCCGTCGACCGGCGCTTTCGCGTGCTGCAACTCATTTCGGCCGGCCTCTATTCACTCGGCCACGGCGGCAACGACGCACAGAAGACGATGGGCATCATCGCGGTGCTGCTTTATTCGCAGGGAATGCTGGGCGCGACGTTCCACGTCCCCTTCTGGGTGGTGATTGCGTGCCAGCTCGCGATGGCCCTCGGCACGCTGATGGGCGGCTGGCGCATCGTGCACACGATGGGCACGCGGATCACGCACCTGAAGCCGATCCAGGGCTTCTGCGCCGAGACCGGCGGCGCCATCACGCTGTTCCTCGCGACGGGATTCGGCGTGCCGGTATCGACGACACACACGATCACCGGTGCGATCATCGGCGTGGGCGCCGCGCGCCGCACCGCGGCCGTGCGCTGGCATATCGCGCAGCGCATCGTCATCGCGTGGGTGATCACACTGCCCGCGGCGGCGCTGATCAGCGCGATCGTGTACTTCGGGACAAGCCGCTTCTAGCGGCCGGCGTCGCGACCGGGCGCGGCGGCGTCCTTGCGGCGCAACTCGCCGAGGAACTGGCCGGCCTGACGCATCATCATCGCCATATCGGACGCGACGGCGACGAACGAGTAGCCGTCGTCGATGAACCGCATCGCCATGTCTGCATTCGGCGCGATCGTGCCGCACGGCTTGCCGAGGCCCCGGCACATCGCCGCCACATGGCGCAGGTGCGCCTGCACGTCGGGGTGGCCGATCTCGCCGATATGCCCGCACGCCGCCGACAGATCGCCCGGTCCGGCGAAGATCGCATCCACACCGTCGACGCCCGCGATCTCCTCGAGTCGTGCGATCGCTCCAGGCGTCTCGATCTGGACGATCACGCACGCCTCGTCATTCGCGTGTCGTCCGAAATCGGCGACGGTGCCGTACCGGCTCGCGCGATGCATGCCGGCAAATCCGCGCGATCCTGCCGGCGGGTACCGGGTCGCCGCCACCGCGCGACGCGCCTCGTCCGGCGTCTCGACGAACGGAAACATGACGCTTTGCGCCCCCATGTCCATCGCACGCTTGACCAGCACGGCATCGTTCCATGCGAGGCGCACGATCGGCTGGGCCGGCGTGCCGGCGATCGCCTGCAGCAGCGACAGCACCTGCGGCGCATCGATGGGCACGTGCTCGGTGTCGACGACGAGGAAATCGAAGCCGACGCAGCCGAGCCCCTCCGCCGCGGCCGTGCTGCCCGACATGAGCCAGGTCCCGAGCATCACGCCGTGCCCGAGCGAGCGCTTGAATCGGTTGGCCGGCATTTCCATTTCGTCGCTCCGCGGGATTTCCGCTCAATGGATTTCGGGTTCGGTGACGGATGCGCGCGAATTCAGGAAATCGAAGTCGAACCCGTCCGGCGCCGGGCTTCCATGCTTTTCGTAGCGCGCGAGGACGCGACATCCGCACGCGGCCCGCCGGGCTCGTAGAGTTCCTGAATCATGCATACCGGGCGTGCTCGTGTCTGGAATATCATATAACTCGTGCACACGATGCCCCGCGTCATGGCGCGCTCGCTCGTCACCCACGGCACAGGCACTGTGGAACGCCGGTCGCTCGTTCCAGGCGCCGAGGCGCGAGCGCGAGATCTGCCGCGTCGAGGCGGAACGCTCCGGCGGCGAAGATCGTGAAATCGCGCTGTCGTTTCAGCGGCGGTTGACCCGATGTCCGCGAGCGGCGTGAACGATTTTCGCTCACCACGGCAGCAGCGTGTCGTTATAAGCGAAGAAGCTGCCCGTCTCGTGACGGCTGCAGCGGGCGATGATCGCGCGCATGCCGGCGACGCTTTCGTCGACGTCGACGCGCGCACCCGGCTCGGTCTTCGCCCAGCCCGGGTGCAGCGCAAGCACGAGGATGTGTCGCGGCTGGAGGTCGACCGCCAGGCTTTTGACGACTGCGTTGAGGCCGGCCTTGCTCGAGCGGTACGCATACGAGCCACCGGTCAGGTTGAGCGCGATGCTGCCCATGCGGCTCGAAACGAAGGCCATCACCTTCATCGAGCTCGCGGCCACATGCTCGACGAACGCCTCCGCCAGGCGCAACGGACCGATCAGGTTGACGTCCAGCATGCGGTGCCACAGCGCGTAGTCGGTCTGCGCGAAAGGCGGATGCGGCCGTCCGATACCGGCGTTGCTGACGAGAATGTCGATCGGCTCATCGCGCAGTTCGCCGGCAAGCGCATCGATCGCCGCGAGATCGGAGACGTCGAGCTTCACGATGCGAACGTCGCCGCCGATGGCCCGCACCGCATGCGCGGTCGCAGGGTCGACGCACGTCGCAATGACGCGGCAGCCATCCGCCGCGTATTGCCGGGCGAATTCCACGCCCAGCCCCGTATCGCAACCGGTGATCAAAACACTCGTCATCTGCGCCGGCTCCCGCTTCGATCTTATCGCATCCTCGCGCTCGCGGCCGGCGGCGCAACCGCAACCCCTCGCCGCAACACCGCATTCCAACAGGAGGTGTCATGTCCCGCTTCATGAAGCGCAACGGCCTGCCGGCACTCGTGCTCGTCGCCGCGATCAGTACGGCGCACGCCGCCGACAAGGTGACGATCACGTTCGCAAACTGGGCCACTGCGGAAGGCACGACACGGCCCGCGATCGAGAAGGTCATCGCCGATTTCGAAAAGGCACATCCCGACATCGCGATCAAGAGCGAATCGATTTCGTTCTCGGAGATCGCACGCCAGCTGGCGCTTCGTGTACGTGCGGGCAATCCGCCGGACGTCGCGCAACTGGCCGGCAACGACACGTTCGTGCTCGCGGCGACCGGCAAGCTCGAGCCGCTCGACACGTACGTCGACGCCGGGCTGAAATCGAGCCTGAAGCCCGAGTCGACGCGCGACCTCGCGTATCAGGGCAAGCTCGTGGCGTTGCCGTGGACGCTGGCGCCGGCCGGCTTCTGGTACGACAAGCTCGTCATGCAGAAGGCGGGGCTCGATCCCGCGAAGCCGCCGAAGACGATCGACGAGCTCATGTCGGACATGGCGGCGATCCGCAAAAGCCAGCCTGACGTGATTCCACTCGCCCTCGACACCACCAACCGGCCGTTCGCGCTGCAGTCGAACTGGCCGTGGATGGCGACCTTCGGCGCGGCACCGCTTGGCGGCGCGAACGCGCGCGCCGACTCGCCGCAGTTCAAGGCGTACCTGTCGTGGATGCGCGATCTCGCGTCGAAGCGCTACATCGATCCCGGTCGCAAGATCGGCGAGTTCCGCCCGCTGGCGGCGCAGGACAAGGTCGCCTTCATCTGGGATCAGGTGCTGCTTCAGGGCGTCATCCAGAACGCCGGCAAGATGTCGGATGCGGACTTCTACAAGCGCTGGGGCGTGACGACGCAGCCGGCGGGACCCAGTGGCAAGTCGTACTCGTTCGAGGGCGGCCACCAGCTCGTGATGTTCGCGGACAGCCAGCACAAGAAGGCCGCATGGACGTTCATTGCATACCTGGCTTCGTCGCCGGATGCAATCAGGGAGTACACGCTGGGGCCCGGGTCGTCGCTGCCGCCGTTGACGAAGCTTGCGAGCAAGGACGTCGCAAGCAAGCTCGATACGCCGATCTACAGCGCGTTCACCGAACGCATCGCGGCAACGGCGGCGACGCCGCCTTACGGACCCGCCTTCGCCGCGGCCGCCTCCGCGATCATGGCCGGCGTGCAGCAGGCCGTCACCGGCACAGAGCCGATCGACCAGATTGCGAGCTCCATCCAGCAGCAGCTCGAGCGCAAATGACCGCATCGGCGGCCGCGCCCGTCCCACGAACGGCGGCCGCGACACCCTGGCTCGACACGATGACGATGCCAGCGGCGATGGTGCTGGCGCTCGTCGTCGGCTATCCGGTCGTATACACGCTCATGCTGTCCGTCCAGGATTACAACCTGCTCGCCGCAACACCGGCGCATTTCGTGGGCGCGCAAAACTATCGCCGCCTGCTCGACGATTCGACGTTCTGGCAATCGCTCGGCCATACGGCTGAGTACACGTTCGGCAGCGTCGGCATCGCCGCCGTCCTCGGGCTCGGGCTCGCCCTACTCACCGAGCCCATCACCGGGCCGCACGCACGCGTGGTGCGCGCGCTTTTGCTCATGCCGTGGGCCGTGCCGTTCGTCGTGGTCGCTTTCCTGTTCCGCTACATGTATCTGCAGAACGGCGGCGCGATCAACGCGCTGCTGCTGTGGAGCGGCGTCATTCGCGAGCCGATCGCCTGGCTCAACGCATCGTCGCTGGCGATGCCGGCGGTCATCATCGCGAACGTGTGGGCCATGACGCCGTTCTTCTTCCTGCTGATGACCGCGGCGCTTGCCGGCATTCCCGCCGAGGTCCTCGAATCTGCACGCATCGACCGCGCCCGCACCTGGAGCCTGATCGTCGACATCAAGCTGCCGTTCCTGCGCAACGCGCTGCTGGTGAGCAGCCTGCTCATGATCATCGCCAACTTCAACGATTTCGCGAAGATCTGGGCGATGACACAAGGCGGCCCCGGCTACAGCACGACGACACTCGTCATCTATGTGTACCGCCAGGCGTTCGAGACCTTCGCCTTCGGCTACGCGTCGGCCATCGGCGTCGTATGGCTCGCGCTGCTGCTCGTGTTCGCGCTCGTCTACCTGCGCGCGCTGCGCATGCAGCATTGAGCATGACGGAACTCGGTGACCTGTGCAAAGCTCCGTCGTTCCCGCGCTGTGCAAAGCTTCGTCGTTCCCGCGCTGTGCAAAGCTTCGTCGTTCCCGCGCTGTGCAAAGCTCCGTCGTTCCCGCGCTGTGCAAAGCTCCGTCGTTCCCGCGGAAGCGGGAACCGAGCGTCTTTGGTTCGAACGCGCCACTGGGTCCCCGCCTTCGCGGGGACGACAAAGCTTCGGGAGCCTGACGTCACGCAATCATGTCAGGCGAAGCTTCTAGAGCCTGACGCCACGCGATCATGTCGACCTTGACAGGATGAAACATCCCCCCGACAGCGCGACATGGCGGCGTTCCGGCCGCCTTATCCGCGCCGCGGCAATAGTCGCCGCGCTGGCCTGGAGCCTCGTTCCGATCTACTGGATGCTCGCGACGTCGCTCAAGACGGAGATCGAGGCCACCCGCCTCGACCCGACGTTGTGGCCGCACGCGCCGACCCTTGCCAATTATCGCGGCCTGTTCGGCGGATCGCTGCCGTTCCTGTCGTTCTTCACGAACACGGTCATCACCTGCCTTGTCACGGCGGTGGTCGCCGTGGTACTCGCAACACCGGCGGCCTACGCGTTGTCGCGTGCGCGCTTTCGCCTGCGCGCGGCGTTCGGCTACTCGATCCTCGTGTTCAGGATGCTGCCGCTCGTCGTGCTGCTCGCGCCGCTTTACCTGCTCCTTCTCAACGTGCATCTGCTCGACAGCTACGCCGGGCTCATCGTCGGCTTCACGACGTTCGGTCTTCCGTTCGCCGTGTGGATGCTGAAGAGCTTCATCGACGCGCTGCCGCCCGAGATCGAGGAAGCGGCGCGCATCGACGGCTATCCGCGCTGGCAGATCCTGCTGAAAGTCGTCGCACCGCTGATCGTTCCGGGCCTGCTCACCACCGGGACGTTCGTGTTCATGGAGGCCTGGAACAACCTGATCTATCCGCTGACGTTCGTGACGACGCTCGAGAAGCAGACGCTGCCCGCAGCGCTCGTGCTCACTTTCACCGGTCAGTTCAAGACCGACTGGGGTGGCATGATGGCCGCGGCGGCGATCACGACGCTGCCGCTGATGATCGCCTTCTTCGCCGTCCAGCGATCGATGGTTCGCGGGCTGACGTCAGGCGCCGTTGCCGGGGCGTGAGCGGGCGCCGGGTGACGCGAGACGCGAGCGTGAAGGACGGAACCGCCTGATGGCCAGCATCTCCCTTCGCAACGTCGAAAAGCGCTACGACGACGTTCCGGTCCTGCGCGACTGCAACCTCGATATCCGCGATCGCGAGTTCGTCGTTCTCGTCGGTCCATCGGGGTCAGGCAAGACGACGCTGCTTCGCATCATCGCCGGGCTGGAGCACGTCAGCGCCGGCGAGTTGCGTTTCGACGACGTGCGCGTCAACGAGGTCGACGTCGGCGACCGGGACATCGCGATGGTGTTCCAGAACTACGGGCTCTATCCGCACATGTCGGTCTACGACAACATGGCGTTCGGATTGCGCCGCCGCAAACTGGCGGCGCGCGAGATCGACCGGCGCGTGCGGAGCACGGCGGCGATGCTCGATATCGAGCCGTTCCTGAATCGGCGGCCGCGCCAGCTTTCCGGCGGCCAGCGTCAGCGCGTCGCACTTGGCCGGGCGATCGTGCGCGATCCGGCCGTGTTCCTGCTCGACGAGCCGCTGTCGAACCTCGACGCGCATCTGCGTGTGCAGATGCGTGCCGAGATCCTGCGTGTGCACCGCGCCGTCACCGCCACCGCCGTCTACGTGACGCACGACCAGGTCGAAGCGCTCACGATGGGCGACCGGATCGCGGTGATGAACGCCGGACGCATCCATCAGGTGGGCACGCCCGACGAGCTTTACGATTTCCCGGTGGACCGGTTCGTTGCATCGTTCATCGGCACACCCGCGATGGGCTTCATCGAGTGCCGGATCGCGCGCTCGCAGGCGCGCACCGAGCTCGCTGCCGAGGGTACGCGCATCCGCGTCGGCGAGGCCCACGCGAATGTTTTGCTGCGATCGGATTCGCGGGACGTGACCGTCGGCATCCGTCCCGAGCGACTCGCGCTCGCCTCGCTCGACGAGGGTCAGACGTCCGACGTCGCCATCCGCGGCAGGGTCGAGGCCGTGGAAATGCTCGGGTCCGAGCAGTACGTGCACGTCGTCGTCGACGGTGGGGCCGTCACCGCGCGCGTGCCGAGGAGCCAACGCGTCAGGGCCGAGGACAACGTGACGCTGAAGGCCGACGCGCAGGACGTGCACTTGTTCGAGCGCGCCACGGGACTGGCGTTGCGCTAGCGGCCGTTCACACGCTGCCGATGCACGCGAACGGCGCTGCCGCTCGAGTCACGCAGACGATCACATCTTCGGTAGCGTGACGCCCTGCTGCCCCTGGTACTTGCCGCCGCGATCCTTGTACGACGTTTCGCACACTTCGTCGGCCTCGAAGAAGATCACCTGCGCGACTCCCTCGTTGGCGTAGATCTTTGCCGGCAGCGGCGTGGTGTTCGAGAACTCGAGGGTGACGTAGCCTTCCCACTCGGGCTCGAGCGGCGTTACGTTCACGATAATTCCGCAACGTGCATACGTGCTTTTTCCGAGGCAGACGGTCAGCACGCTGCGCGGAATCCGGAAGTACTCGATCGTACGCGCCAGGGCGAAAGAATTCGGCGGAATGATGCAAACGTCGCCCTTGAAATCGACGAACGACCCCTCGTCGAATTGCTTCGGGTCGACGATCGTCGAGTTGATGTTCGTGAAAATCTTGAATTCGTCAGAACAGCGAATGTCGTAGCCGTAGCTCGACGTGCCGTACGACACGATCCGGTGGCCGTTGGCCTCGCGCACCTGGCCGGGCTCGAACGGCTCGATCATCCGCTGCGACTGCGCCATCCGGCGGATCCACCGGTCCGATTTGATCGACATGATGTCCGAGAGGGCCCGGGGGCTACGTATTCTGCACGACGATGCTCGGGAATTTCGCCGAGAAATCCTCCGCCCGCTTGGCGACCGAGATCGCGACCTTGCGCGCGATCGCCTTGTACGCCTGCGCGACGGCGCCATCGGGATCGGCTACGACGGTCGGACGCCCGGAATCGGCCTGCTCGCGAATGCGGATGTCGAGCGGCAGGCTGCCGAGAAACGGCACGTTGTAGTCGGCACACATGCGGGCAGCGCCGCCCTCGCCGAAGATGTGCTCGGCGTGCCCGCAGTTCGAGCAGACATGGATCGACATGTTCTCGACGACGCCGACGATCGGCACGCCGACCTTCTCGAACATCTTGAGTCCCTTGCGCGCGTCGATCAATGCGATGTCCTGCGGCGTCGTGACGATCACCGCGCCGGTGACCGGCACCTTCTGCGACAGCGTGAGCGCGATGTCGCCGGTACCGGGCGGCATGTCGACGATCAGGAAATCGACGTCGCGCCAGTTGGTGTCCTTCAGGAGCTGCTCGAGCGCCTGCGTGACCATCGGGCCGCGCCACACCATCGGCGTGTCGGTGTCGATCAGGAAGCCGATCGACATCGCCTGCACGCCGTACGCCTCCATCGGCTCGAGCGTCTTGCCGTCCTTCGACTCGGGTCGACCGGCGAGACCGAGCATCATCGGCTGCGACGGGCCGTAGATGTCCGCATCGAGGATGCCTACCGTCGCACCCTCGGCAGCCAGTGCGAGCGCGAGATTGACCGCGGTGGTCGACTTGCCGACGCCGCCCTTGCCGCTCGCGACGGCGACGATGTTGCGCACGCCGGGGACGAGCTTGACGCCGCGCTGCACCGCGTGCGGTGTCGTTTTCTGCGATACGTTGACGCTCACGCGCGCTACGCCGGGCAGCTTCGCGAGCGCGTCGTGCACCAGGCGCTTCAGCGACTCGTGCTGGCTGCGCGCGGGATAGCCGAGCTGGATGTCGACGCTCACGTTGCCGCCGTCGACGCGGATGTTCTTCGCCGACTTGGCGCTCACGAAATCGCGCTCGAGATTGGGGTCGATCACCTGCCGCAGGCACTGCTGCACGTCTTGCTCGGTTACCGCCATGCTGGTCCTCTGCTTTCGGTTCGCTCGCGAATGCCGTGCGTCACGTGCGAAAACCCGTATTTTAGCCTCCCGTGTCCCCGCGGCCGGCGCAGACATGCCGTTTGCTAGAATTCGCGATTCCCCGCCTCGCGTCCCAGCACAAAATCCGCATGCCCGCCACCTCGTCCCGCACATTGTTCGTGACGACGGCGCTACCGTATGCGAACGGCCCGTTCCATATCGGCCACATCATGGAGTACATCCAGGCCGATATCTGGGTGCGCTTCCAGCGCATGCAGGGCCACGTCGTGCACTTCGTGTGTGCGGACGACACGCACGGCGCGCCGATCATGCTGGCCGCCGAAGCCGAGGGCATCACGCCCGAGACGCTGATCGCGCGCGTCGGCGAATCGCACCGCGAGGACTGGGCGCGCTACCGCATCAGCTTCGACACGACCTACTCGACGCATTCGCCCGAGAACGTCGAGCTCGCACAGTCGATATTCCGCGCGCTCGATCGTCGCGGCCTCATCGCAACGCGGACGATCGCCCAGTTCTTCGACCCGGTGAAGGGCATGTTCCTGCCCGACCGCTACATCAAGGGAACGTGTCCGAAATGCGGCGCGAAGGACCAGTTCGGCGACGCGTGTGAAGTCTGCGGCTCGACGTACGCGCCCACCGATCTGATCGAGCCGTATTCGACGCTCACCGGTGCTGCGCCCGAAATGCGCGAATCCGAGCATCTGTTCTTCCGCCTGTCGGCGCCCGAAGTGGTGGCGTACCTCAAGGAATGGACGGCGGCTCCGGCCCCCGGGCAGGCGCTGCAGCCCGAGGTCTACAACAAGGTGCAGGAATGGCTCGGTGACGACGGCAAGCGGCTCGACGACTGGGACATCTCGCGCGATCCGCCGTACTTCGGCATCGAGATTCCCGATCAGCCCGAAGGGCGGCCGCCGAAGTATTTCTATGTCTGGCTCGATGCGCCGATCGGCTACCTCGCGGCGCTCAAGAAGCATTTCGATTCCGGCGCCGCGCGCGCACTCGGCGAAGCGCGCAGCTTCGACGAGTTCATGGCGGCGCCTGCAGTCGAGCAGTATCACTTCATCGGCAAGGACATCGTCTATTTCCATACGCTGTTCTGGCCGGCGATGCTGCACTTCTCGGGGCGCAAGACGCCGACGAACGTGTTCGTGCACGGCTTCATCACGCTCGAAGGCGGGAAGATGTCGAAGTCGCGCGGCACCGGCATCTCGCCGCAGCGCTACATCGAGCTCGGTCTCGATCCCGAATGGCTGCGCTACTACCTCGCCGCAAAGCTGAACGCGAAGGTCGAGGACATCGACTTCGGCCCGGATGATTTCGTGGCACGCGTCAACAGCGACCTGATCGGCAAGTACGTCAACATCGCAAGCCGCGCGGCGCCGTTCATCACGCGGCATTTCGCGGGGCGGCTCGCGACGCCGGCCGAGCCTGCGGCCGACCGGGCGAACCGGGTGGCGCGCGCGCAGCTGGAAGCGGAAGCCGCACGCGCCAATTACGATGCGCGCGAATTCGGCAAGGTGCTGCGCGACGCGATGCGCATCGCCGATCGCATCAACGAGGCGTTCGACGCGGCGCAGCCCTGGGTTCTCGCGAAGGATCAAGCCAGGCGCGACCTGCTGCAGACCGTCTGCTCGCAGGCGATGCAGGGATTCCAGGCATTGACCGTGATGCTCGCGCCCGTGCTGCCGGGTGTCGCGGCGCGCGTGGCGCGCGACGTGTTCGGCCTGGATCGCGAATTCGTGTGGCAGGATGCGTGGCAGGAACCGGCGCGCATCAACGCCTACAGGCATCTGATGACGCGCATCGATCCGAAGAAGGTTGCGACGCTGATCGGTGTCGACGCACCCGCGGCCGCGATGCCGGTACCCTCGTCCGCGCCGGCCTCCTCGTCCGCCGCGAACCCGCCGCGCGTCGCGACACCGGCGACCGACGGGCAGATCACGATCGACGATTTCGCCAGGGTGGACCTGCGCATCGCGCGCATCATCGCCGCCGAAGCGGTCGAAGGCGCCGACAAGCTGGTCAAGCTGACGCTCGATATCGGCGAAGGGCAATCGCGCACGGTTTTCGCAGGCATCAAGTCGGCGTACGCGCCCGAGGCGCTCGTCGGACGCCTCACGCCGATGGTCGCCAATCTCGCGCCGCGCAGGATGCGCTTCGGCGTGTCCGAAGGCATGGTGCTCGCGGCGTCGGGCGACGGACCGGGCATTTATCTGCTGACCCCCGATTCCGGCGCGACGCCGGGCATGCGCGTCAAGTAACGTGGTCGCCACGCCGCTAGGCGCGCTTGTCGTCGCCATCGTGGCGTGGCTGGCGATCGGCGCGGTCGGTCTGCTGCGTCCGCGCGATCTGCGGATGGTGCAGCTGCTGTTTCCCGCCGGTGCGGCCGTGGCGCTCGCCGTGGCCGGCATTGCATTCGCCGCCCTCGCGTCGGCGCCCGAGCAGATGGTGCTGCCGCTCGGCTTGCCCGACCTGCCGTTCCATCTGCGGCTCGACGCGCTGTCGGCGTTCTTCCTGATCCTCCTTGCGTGCGCAAGTGCCGCCGTCTCGATTTTTTCGTCCGGCTATTTCCGCGCGGGCGAAGGCAGCGCTCCCGGATTGATCGGCTTCCAGTATCACGTGTTCATCGCTGCGATGGCGCTCGTCCTCGTCGCCGACGATGCGTACCTTTTCATGGTGGCCTGGGAAACGATGGCGCTCGCGTCGTTCTTCCTCGTGACAACCGACCACCGCATTCCCGAGATACGCCGCGCCGGCTTCCTGTACCTGCTGATCGCGCACGTCGGCGCAATTGCGATCCTGCTCTGCTTCGGCGTGCTGCAGGGCGGACGCGGCGACTACACGTTCGGCGCCATGCGCAGCGCAGCGCTGACGGGCATCTGGCCTAGCATCGCGTTTTTCCTCGCGCTCTTCGGCTTCGGGGCGAAGGCGGGCCTGCTTCCGCTGCACGTCTGGCTCCCCGAAGCGCACCCGGCCGCGCCGTCGCCGGTGTCGGCGCTCATGAGCGGCGTGATGCTGAAGACGGCGATCTACGGCATGTTGCGCGTCACCTTCGATCTGCTGCACGTGCAGCTCTGGTGGTGGGGCGCGATCGCGCTCGCGCTCGGGCTGCTGACCGCACTGTTCGGCATCATCTACGCCGCGGTGCAGACGGACATGAAGCGGCTGCTCGCGTATTCGTCCATCGAGAACATCGGCGTCATCGTCGCCGCGATCGGGCTTGCGATCCTGTTCGAGGCCAATGCAAAGCCGCTGCTCGCCGCCATCGCGCTGACCGCCGCGCTGTACCACGCGCTCAATCACGCGTTCTTCAAGACCCTGCTGTTCCTCGTCACCGGCTCCGTGCTGCATGCAACGCACGAGCGCAGCCTCGGCAAGCTGGGCGGTCTCATCCACCGGATGCCGTGGGTCGCCTGGCTTGCGCTCGTCGGCACGCTGGCCATCGCCGGACTGCCGCCGCTGAACGGATTCGTGTCCGAGTGGCTGCTGCTGCAGGCGTTCCTGTTCACGCCGAGCCTGCCGCAATCGTTCGTCAACATGCTCGTGCCGCTGGCCGCGGCCGCGCTGGTGCTTGCCGTCGCGCTCGCGGCGTACGTGATGGTGAAATTCTACGGCGTCATCTTCCTCGGCCGTCCGCGCGAGCCGAACCTCGTGCACGCGCGCGATGCGGGGCCGCGCGAACGCATCGCACTCGCCGCACTCGCGGCCGGCTGCGTGCTGCTGGGGCTATTCCCCGTCACCGTCATCGACGCGATCGACAACGTCAACGGGCTCCTTCTTGCGACGACCGTCGGCCATGCGGGCCAATCGAGCTGGCTGCTGCTCGCGCCCTTCGCGACGGGCCGCTCTAGCTACAGCCCGCTGATCGTGCTCCTCGTGATCGTCGCCGTCGTGCTGGTCACGATCCAGCTCGTGCACCGCGTGTGGCACGGTCGCGTGCGCCGGTCGAGCGCGTGGGACTGCGGCTATCCGCTGCAGACGCCGCGGATGCAGGACACCGCGGAGGGCTTCGGCCAGCCGATACGCCAGGTGTTCGAGCCGTTCTTCCGGATGGAGCGGCACCTGCCGTCGCCGTTCGACGCGCGGCCGCGCTACGAGGTGCGCGTCAGCGATCATTTCTGGGCGTGGCTCTATGTCCCGATCGCGCGCGCGGCCGACGCCGTATCGCGCCTCGCGGGCCGCATCCAGCAGGGACGCATCGGCGTCTACCTGACGATCAGCTTCGCGACGCTGCTCGCACTGCTGTTCTTCGTGCGATGAGCGCGCAAGCACTGCGATGAGCGATATTGGCTTCCTGTCGCAGCTGCTGCAGGTGACCGTTGCGCTCGCGCTCGCGCCGCTGCTCGTCGGCTGGGTGAACCAGTGCCGAGCGTGGCTTTCGAACAAGCGCGCGCCGTCGATCCTCATTCCCTACCGCACGATCCACAAGCTGTTCATCAAGGACGCGGTGGTCGCCGAGAACGCGTCGCCGATCTTCCGCCTGACACCGTATGTCGTGTTCGGCGCGATGACGTGCGCGGCGGCCATCGTGCCGTCGCTCGCGACCGACGCGCCGTTCGCGATCGCAGCCGACGCGATCGCCCTCGTTGGCCTCTTCGCACTTGCGCGCGTGTTCATCGCCCTCGCGGCGATGGACATCGGCACGTCGTTCGGCTCGCTCGGCGCGCGCCGCGAGATGTTCATCGGCTTCCTGGCCGAGCCGGCACTGCTGATGGTGCTGTTCACCGCGTCGCTGATTTCCGGCTCGACGTCGCTGCCGACGATCGTCGACACGCTGGCGCACCGCGAGCTCGCGATCTATCCGAGCCTCGCATTCGCCGGCGTGGCGTTCACGATGGTGTCGCTTGCCGAGAACGCCCGCATCCCGATCGACAACCCGTCGACGCATCTCGAGCTCACGATGATCCACGAGGCGATGATCCTCGAATACTCGGCGCGCCACCTGGCACTGCTCGAGTGGGCGTCGGCGCTGAAGCTCTACAACTACTCGTGCATCGGCCTCGCGCTGTTCGTGCCGTTCGGCATCGCCGATGCCGCGAACGGGCTCGCGATGCTCGGCGCAGTGCCGGCGCTGATCGCGAAGCTCGCCGCCGGTGGTGCGCTGCTGGCGCTGATCGAGACGCTGTCGGCGAAGCTGCGGCTCTTCCGCGCGCCCGAGTTCCTCGGCACCGCGTTCCTCCTCGCCGTGCTCGGCATGCTCGTCAACCTGCTGCTCGGCAGCTAGATGAAACGACCCCCACGCTCGCTCCGCTCGCTGCCCCAAAGCGGGCACGCCAGTGGCTTGGGGCGGCCCGGCGCCACTGATATGGCGCCGCCACGCTTGCGCACCTGGGCGTCGTGATCCGATGACGTCGATCCCGATCGGCTTCCAGCTCATCAACCTGCTTGCGGCAATCCTGCTGCTGCTCGCGTTCGCGATGCTGGCGCAGCGGCGCGTCGTGTCGCTGATCGACCTCTTCGCCGCGCAGGGATTCGTGCTGGCGCTGTCCACGGCGGTAGTGGCCTATACGACCGCACAGCCACATCTGTACCAGTCGACCGCATTGACGCTGCTCCTCAAGGTGTTCCTGCTTCCGTGGCTGCTGCATCGGCTCGTGCGGAAGCTCGACGTGCGCTGGGAGTTCGAGGGCCTGATCAACATACCGACGACGATGCTGATCGGTATCGTGCTCGTCGTCTTTTCATTCAACCTGGCGCTGCCGATCTCGCAGCTCGCGAACACCGTGACGCGCTCGACGCTCGGGATCGCGATGGCGAGCATCATGCTTTCGTTCCTGATGATGATCACGCGGCGCAAGGCCATCCCGCAGGTGATCGGCTTCCTGTCGATGGAGAACGGCCTGTTCTTCGCGGCGACGAGCGCCACGTACGGTATGCCGATGGTCGTCGAGCTCGGCATCGCGCTCGACGTGCTCGTCGGCATGCTGATCCTCGGCGTCTTCTTCTTCCAGATCCGCGAGCAGTTCGACAGCCTCGATCTCAAGCACTTCGAGACGCTGCGTGAAGACGCTTCGGGTCCGGACGGAGCGGCCGAGTGATCGAGATCGTCGTCGTGCTGGCGCTCCCGGTGATCGGCGCGGCCGTTCTCGCGGCGATCGGCCATCGCCGCCAGGCGGCACTCGTGAACGTCGTCGCAAGCCTCGCGACGCTCGTTGCCGCCGCTGCGCTGACCGCACGCGTCATCGAGGACGGCCCGCTGCTGGCACTCGGCAAGCAGTTCCTCGTCGACCCGTTCAACGTGTTCCTCGTCGCACTGACTGCCTTCGTGGGCTTCACCACTGCGGTCTTCTCGCGTCCGTACATGATGATCGAGGAGCAGCACGGCCGGCTCACGCCTGCGCGACTGCGCCTCTATCACAGCATGTTCCAGCTCTTCATCTTCACGATGCTGCTGGCGCTGCTCACCAACAACGTCGGCATCCTGTGGGTTGCGATGGAAGCCGCGACGCTGACGACGGTGCTGCTCGTGTCGCTCTACCGCACGCCGGCCAGCCTCGAGGCCGCATGGAAGTACTTCATCCTGTGCGGCGTCGGCATCGCGCAGGCGCTGTTCGGCACGATCCTCCTTTACTTCGCCGCGGAAAAGCTGCTCGGCGCAGGCGGCGGTGCACTGCTGTGGACCGAGCTCGACGCCGTGCGCGCGGATCTCGAGCCGACCGTGCTGTCGCTCGCGTTCGTCTTCCTGCTGGTCGGCTACGGCACGAAGGTCGGGCTGGTGCCGCTGCACAACTGGCTCCCCGACGCGCATGCCGAAGGCCCGACACCGGTTTCCGCGGTGCTGTCGGGATTGCTGCTCAATGTCGCGCTCTACGCCGTCGTGCGCTGCAAGGTGCTGGTCGACGGCGCCCTGCCCGGCGCGTTCGCGAAGAACCTGATGATCGGCTTCGGATTGCTGTCGGTCGTGGTTGCCGCGTTCCTGCTGTCACGGCAACGCGACATCAAGCGGCTCTTCGCGTACTCGTCGATCGAGCACATGGGGATCATCACGTTCGCGTTCGGGCTCGGCGGCCCGATCGCGAACTTCGCCGGCCTCCTCCACATGACCGTGCATTCGCTCACGAAATCGGCGATCTTCTTCGCCGCGGGCCACGCGGCGCAGAAGACGGGCACGCAGATCATGGACGACATCCGCGGCCTCATCACGATCAGTCCCGTTGTCGGCTGGGGACTCGCGCTCGGCACGCTCGCGATCCTCGGCATGCCGCCGTTCGGCGTATTCGCGAGCGAGTTCCTGATCCTGACGAGCGCGATGCGCGAGCAGCCCTGGGCGACGCCGTTCCTGCTGACCGCACTCGGCGTCGCGTTCGCCGCCATCTTCTCCAAGGTGCAGCCGATGGTCTTCGGCGAGACCACCGCATCCCGGCTGCCCGTGCGGCCCGCAATGCTGCCCGTCTTCCTGCACCTGTCGCTCGTGCTGATGCTCGGCGTGTGGATCCCGCCGTTTCTCGCCGACTGGTACCGCAGCGCGGCAAGGCTGATCGGATGAACGTGGCGCCGCTCGGTCTCGCCGCCGCACCGCTCGCCGCGGGCGTTCCCGCGCAGCGCGTGCCGGTCAGCGCCGGCCAGTTGCTGACGGCATCGCGGCTTGCATGGGAGAACGGCGGCCGGCTCATCGGCCTGTGGGGCAGCGACGAGCGCGACCGCCACCGCGGCTTCTGCATTCGCGTAGCCCTCGAGGACCGCGACGGACTCACCGTGCTCGAGCACACGCTGCCCGATGCCAACGCGCACTATCCCGATCTCACGTCGATCTTTCCGGCAGCCGACCGGATGCAGCGCGCAACGTACGATCTTCTCGGCATCGCCGCCGAATCCGACGACCAGCGGCCCTGGCTGTGGATGGCGAGCTGGCCGATCGACCAGTTTCCACTGCGCCGCGATTTCGTCCCGTCGCCGGTATGGGAGCCCGGCCAGGAGGAATACGACTTCGTGAAGGTCGAAGGTGACGGCGTGCACGAAATACCCGTCGGTCCCGTGCACGCCGGCATCATCGAGCCCGGGCATTTCCGCTTCCAGATCGTCGGCGAAAAGGTGCTGCG
>Ga0207674_10001962_pt1 | contig 26046 bp, 27 predicted proteins | sample KBSCornC72_FD_184303 | JGI IMG/M metagenome (GOLD analysis project Ga0207674, IMG submission 184303) | Corn rhizosphere microbial communities from Kellogg Biological Station, Michigan, USA - KBS Corn C7-2 (SPAdes) (version 2) | ecosystem: Host-associated > Plants > Roots > Rhizosphere > Soil ...
TCGGTTGCCACTACCTTTCGAGGTAGGGCGCGGTGCCTTTTCTGCGCCACCTGCCACCCGTGTCTCGAAATTATTCTGAGTGTTTACTCTGGCGCTGGCATTGCCGTGGCCGTGTGCAGGCTGTGAAGCGATCTGGAGAGGTCGCGCTCCTGATTGCTGCACGTGTGGATGCGTTGATCGTTGCGTTTGAGGACGGGCTGCGTGTCTCTGTGCCGCAGCCATCGGTCGCTGCGCTGGGGGACGGTTTGCGTTTCCGTGCGATGCTGATACAGGTCGCGGGGCAGTACGCTTTCCATGGACTGTGGGCTTGCGAACATCAGATTGCCATTCACCGCGACTCCCTCCATGTCGGACGGGCCTGGAATGAGAAGGCTGAGTCCCAGATTCATGACTACGGTTCGGCATTTCCGGTCGGCGGACAGGAGCCGATTGATAATCGAAACCGTCGGCGCGTTTGCGAACGAGACCGCGGCCAATGAAGCGTTCGAGAGCGCGCAGCGCGCTGTGGTCTTCGGGTGTCGCGAAACTCAGCGCGTCACCGACCGCGTGCGCCCGCCCGGTGCGCCCGATGCGGTGGACGTAATCCTCGGGATGTTTGGGAAAGTCATAATTGACAACGTGGGAGATGCCGTCCACGTCAATGCCGCGAGCCGCGATGTCGGTCGCGACCAGGACACGAATCGAGCCGTTCTTGAAATCCTTCAGCGCGCGCAACCGTTGGTTTTGTGAACGATTCGAGTGCAGGGTTCCGGTGCGAATGCCTCGCTCCTCGAGTTTGCGGGCCACCTTGTCCGCGCCGTGTTTGGTCCGGGAAAAGAGCAGCACCATGTTGAGGCCGGGATCGCGCAGCAAATGCAGCAACAGATTCATCTTCAAATCATTACGCACTTCATAGACCAGTTGCGTCACGGTCGTGGCCGGATCGGCGCGCCGGCCAATCTGCACCGTTTTAGGGTTGCGCTGAAATTGATGCGTCAACGTCTCGATCTCTTTCGAGAACGTCGCCGAGAACATCAAGGTTTGTCGCTCGCGCGGCAGTGCGCGCACGATATCCCGAATCGAGGGCAGGAACCCCATGTCGAGCATGCGATCTGCCTCATCGAGCACCAGGAATTGCAGGCCCGAAAAATCTCCGAAACGGCGGCTCATCAAATCGATTAAGCGCCCGGGCGTCGCAATGACGATATCTGCGCCTTCGTTGAGCGCGATCTTTTGATGATGTTCGCTGACGCCGCCAAACACGGTCGCGACGCGCAAGGGCAAATGTCGCGCATAAGCGCGAACGTTTTCCTCAATCTGCACCACCAATTCACGCGTCGGCGCAACTATCAGGACGCGAATGCCGCGTTTCGCGGGTGGCGGCTGGGCAGCCAACCGAGTGAGAATCGGCAGCGTGAACGCGGCCGTTTTACCGGTGCCGGTCTGCGCGATGCCGATGAGGTCATTGCCCGAGAGCACCTGTGGAATGGCGGCGTTCTGAATGGGCGTCGGCTCGGTGTAACCGGCTTGTTGAACGGCTTGTAAAATTCGGGGCTCAAGCCCCAACGAATGAAAAGGCATACTGTTTTAGTTATCCGAGGAATTCCCCAACCCTGAAAGCTAACGAATTATCTGACGGATGCGGATAGGATGGGGCCTTTTCGCTGAAATAGCAAGTGCCGCCTCGGATTATTTATCAGCGATTATATGCGCATGGAGGCCCGGTTATTTAACCGATTTCGGGCAGCTACTGGTTCCCCACAAAAGGATAACCTTTGATGAGGAAGGCCACATCCCGCGCTGTCGCCGCCGCGCTGGGGATGCTGCTGTATTTGTTGGGACTCATGCTCGCCGCGTAGGTAACAGTCGCGCCATCCAGCCACTTGCGCGATGTTGCATGGCCGTCTGTCCAACTGAAACTGCTGGCCGTGACATGGAACACCGCCGGAGAATCCACAAAAGAAGTCCCGGCCCAGTTATTAGCAGCCGTGCCGTGCACCGCCATCACCCATGTCCCCCAGTTCTCGGCCCGCGGATCATTTTCCTCAACGAACAGCAGCCTCTCGGCCGGATGCACCAGCGCCGTACGTTTGAGGATGAATTCGCCTTTCTGTGGATGATCGTCCCACGTCTGCCCATTGAGACCAGTTACTCCAGCCACGCTCCCGTAGGCAAAACCTGCTCCCACGGGCAGTCGGTAGCGCAAATCTCCAGGACAATGGATCGCTGCAGCAGTTTTGAGGTAAAGCCCAAAAGCCCCTTGTCGCACGCACTCATTCATCACCAGAATTGCATAGGCTTGGGCCGCCATCCCATTTTGCGGAGGGACCACCGGCAGAGTCGTTGCATAATACGGAGTGGCTGGTTGATACCGCCATGGATGTTGAATCCCGCCGGGTGGATTGGCGTTATCAAAGTTGTTCATGTTGACCAGCACATCCTCGTTATCGTCGCTGTACAGCAACCAAGCCAATGCCAACTGTTTGTGATTGTTAAGGCACGCGGCCAACGTCGCGCGTTGCTTGGCCTTGTTCAATGCGGGCAGCAACATAGCCGCCAGAATGGCAATGATTGCGATGACCACCAACAACTCAATCAGTGTAAAAGCCCGGCTTTTGGGATTCGCCTGCGGATAGCCATTCTGTTTCATGCGACAGCTCCGTCTGATTTCCGGATCACTTTGGCCTCACATGGCCAAAGCAAAAACCGTTTCCGAGAACGGACAACGAATTGTGCTTATAGTTACTATCACAATCCTAACGTCCACCGTCAATCTATTCCCGTGTAGTGCTATGCGAGTTGGAAGGACTGCGCTCCCCGAGGGATTTATGAGATAGCCTCTAGATTTTGGACTTTGCAGCAGGTCCCTCCAGGACGATACCAAACGCCGCGACAATCTGTTCCGTAATTGGCTTTGGACGGCCCGTACCTGCATCAACAAAGATCCACTCTGTTTCGCCTTCCGCCAGCACAGTTTCATTCCTCATGAACCGATACCGCCGCAGCGATCGGACTTTTCGCCAGTCGGCCACCCAGGTCAGAACCGTTAATTCGTCGTTCAGAAACGCAGGTTTCAGATATTCGATGCGGTGCATCCGAACGAACCAGGAGCCGCCCAACTGCTGGGCGAGCCGCGTTCCACCACAAGCCTCCGCATGGCCGATGGCCGCGTCCTGCATCCATTGAACATAGGCGACGTTATTGACGTGGCGATGGGTATCAACCACTTCAGCAGTTACTCTGATCTTTAGACGAAATATCGAGTCCACTCTCAGCCCCAAATTCGGAACTCGAATATCTTTAGTCAAGATCACTTGGGAACAATTGGCTCACTGCAACGTCTTACAGGAAATGTAAAATACACCGCAGCGGAACCGTTCCCGGGTCGGTGTTCTTGCGATTGCATGAAGAGAATGGTTGGCTGGCGAATCAGGTGCCGCTTCGGAAGAGGGTTTGCATCGTTCTGGATGCTCTGCCCGATTTCGTTGTTTCTGTTTGCAGCAATTACGTCCGCCACTCCACCCACGATTTACCTGATTGAGAGATGGTCAGTTAATGGAACCAATGGTTGCCTCGTACACTTCGATACAGATGCGAATCGAACGTATGTCTTACAGGCGACAGACAGACTTGGAACAAATGCCGTTTGGACGAATCTCTATTCGGCTCCGAAGCTTCCTTTTACCAGCCATTATATCATTCCAGACCTGCGACCAGGGAATCACTTCTACCGACTTTCGGTTACTCCGTAACAAATCAGAATGAGGTTCTTTCTCGCGCTCTCCGTTCTGATTCTTGCACGTGCGGCCAGTGCATGCGAACTTTGTGCCATCTACAATGCGGGCAGCGCCCGGGGACAATCCGAAAGCGGCTTGTCACTGACCATTTCAGAGCAATACATTCCGTATCGCACACCCCAGTTCGACGGTGAAGAGGTTTCGGTATCGAATCCGAGCTATGTGGATAGTTCAATCACACATTTTGTGCCCGGATACAATTTCAATTCCTGGCTTGGCGTCAGCGTCAATATTCCGCTGACTTATTTGAATTTTCGGCGCACAGACTTGCGTTATTCGCTAACCGCTCCACCGGTTCTTTTTACTGAAAAAGGGACCGAGTTTGGTTTAGGCGATGCCGCTTTGATCGGGCGCTTAACGATCTTCCAGAAGCAGACGATGCGATATGGCGTCGCCGTCAATTTATTGGGTGGCGTGAAATTTCCAACTGGAGATGCAAGCCGCCTGGATAATGAGGTCGCACAGGCAGAAATATTCCAGTCCTTTCTGCCGCCGGGAACACCGCACGATCCGCTAGGGCATTCTATTGCCAGTGTCCATCCCCACATGCTGGCGCTGGGCTCCGGCTCCTACGATGGCGTGTTTGGATTAACGGGAAACGCGCGCTGGAAACGATGGTTTTTTAACGCGCAGTTTCAGTATTACCTGCGAACAAAAGGCGAAGCGGGATTTCAATATGGGGACGAACTGATTGTTTCGGGTGGGCCAGGTGCATTCATTTTCTTCGGCGATTCCTGGACCCTCAGCCTCCAAGCAAACGCGCTTTACGACACGATGGGCAGGGACGAATTGCTCGGGCAGGTTTCGAATCGAACCGGCGAAACGTCATGGTATACAGGACCATTCCTCGCGTTCACCTTTGGCGAACATTTCAGCGCCAATGCGGGTGTAGATGTGCCATTGCGAATTGCAAATAACGGATTTCAAAGCGTTACCGATTACGAAATTCGCGGCGGAATTTCGTGGCGGTTTTGAACTGAAAATTTAACGGGGCGCCGGGCAACAAAGCGTCGATGGGGAACTCATCAAACCCAAGGACGCCTGGAAGCAAAAACCCGGCGCCCCGAAGCCCGCGCTTCAAAATCGCCAGGTCAAAGCTGCGTGAACGCGGTAGTCAGGGACCGCTTGCAATCCGCTGTTTTCGAGGCTCACTGGAATATCCACACCGACATGGCCGCTCAGATGTGTGGACCAGGTAAATTCAATTTGCGGGCCGAGAAACACACTGGTCACCGCAGAATCTTCATCGGGTTCGCCATGGTTCGTGTCTTTTCCCTTCGACTCGCCTGACACCAAAGCTTGTAACGCAATCGAATAGTCATCGGTCAGCGCGACATAATAACCGGGACCGCCGGCCCAGGTGAAGTCGTTCGCATATTGATGGCCGAAATCGCCCTCGCTTCGCGCGGCATATTGGAACCCAGCATTCAGGAACAGGCGTTTCCAACGAGCATAAATAGTGGTGCCAAGAATGCCATCCACCGAGCCAGAACCGAGCGCGAGATCGTGCCCGGCAATCGCACTTTCCGGCAGGTCGTTTTCGCTTTCGACATCCGGTTCCTTGAGATGGCCGGAATTCCCGGTTGGGAGCTTGAGACCACCAAGCAAGTTCAACGTGAGCGTATAATCTTTGTGCATGCTCCGATAAGCCACGAAGTTGCCCAGTAGAGAAACATCGCCAAGACCAAATTGGGTCCCGTTTTCAATGAAATCACCGTGAGGACGCCTGAATTCACGATAAATCAGAGGAAGATTGAATTGAGCGCCCAGCCGATCGGTGAAGTTGTAACCCACAAAGAGCTGGGAGATGGAACTGTCAATGTGCTGATCAATCGAGTTTGAGACTTTATGGCTGTCGTCCTGCAACGTGCCATAATGGGTGAACTGCTCGGCAATGCCGCCGAAAAGACCGCTGCTCTTCTCGCCGTTGGCCTGGGTAACGGCATAAACGGCGCACAAGTCACAGCCCAGCACGGGCTGGGCGCAAGTAGCAGCCAAAATGGTTGGAAACAAATATTTCATACACTACAAAATTATAAATCTAATAAGTTAATAGGTTCTCGGATTAATCGGACTAAGTGGCAATTGTGCTTCGTGACGCGTGAAAAATTGCGCTCCACGAATTAGAAGTCGGTCACATCAAGCGAAGGCGTCGCGCCTCCGATAAGCCGTGCACTTAATCAGGATGTAACGTCAGGCAGAGGGGTGCCTGGGAGGAGGAACGGGAGGAGTTTGAAACAGAGCCAAAGCCGAATCATCGGTCGTGCTCGGCTCATCCAAAAAAACAGGAGCAGAAAAAACAAAAGGCGAATCCACAAACGAGAATTCAAACTTCTTCAAGTCGAACTCTGATTCCGCCTTCTTTTCGGAACGCTTGCTTTCAGCGATCTTTTTGCAGAGTGGGCAAGGGTGTTTGCCGTCAAAGGTCTTCTCGAGCGCTTCGGTCAGCGAAGCATCCTGCGAATAGCTGATGACCATCTGCGCCCACGCTAACGTTTGAAAAAATGCCCAATGCAAGCCGATGGAAGAGGCGAGAGCCAATACCAACAGTAGTTTGGGCAGCCGTGAAAGCACGAAACGAGATTATCGCGGAACTCTTGAATGTCAACTGAGTCCAGGCGAGCGGCGCAATGTATCTTTTGCAATCATCCGTGACCGCTACGAGCCACAGCCTGCGGAGGTTTGCGTATGAATTTTGAGATCGCGGCCACAAGCACGAGCGCCAAACCCAGGACGCATACAATAGCCGCGCCGATCGGCAAATCAACCTTGGCCGTAATAAACAAACTGAGGATGCTGCAAAGCGTGGCGATTATCCAGCCGATGGCGAACTTCGCGCCGATCCGGCTTACGAGATACGTTGCACAAACTGCCGGAACAACGAGATAAGTGAAAACAAGCAACACACCTCCAATATGAACGAAACTGGTCACAACCAGACCGAACAACATGTAAAACACAAAATCCCACCAGCGAACGTTGAGGCCGCTCGCCGCCGCCGCATTCGGATCTGTCGAGATGGCGAGGAATTTTTTTCGAAAGAGAAAATGAACAATGCCCACAGCGAGAAATAATCCGAATGTCTTCCACACATCGGACGGCAGCACCACAAGCAATTCGCCAACCAACGAACGCTGCAGTTCTTCATTACCCCCGGCGCTTTTGCTTAGAGCCAGGATCGCCGCTGCGGCCGCAACGACATAGACGATGCCGATTAGCGCTTCCTGAGGCACCCTTTGATCGCGGCTGCGCGTGAAAGTCAGCACCACGGCGCCAACAAACGTGAATCCAAGTGAAAAGGCGTAACTTTGCCAGTCATGAACGTCGTAGCCCATAACCATCGAAACGCACGTGCCGAATGCCGCAGTTTGGGCGAGCGCAAGATCAACAAAGATGACGCCGCGTTGAACAATGTGCAGGCCAAGATAGACAAGCAACCAGGGTAGAATGAGGCTCGCAATCAGCGGCCACTTCATTAATGAGATGAGATCAGCCATAAAAGCTTTATTTCGGCCCGGCAAGAGCGTGAGCCACCGAGGTCACGAGATAATCGAGCAACTGAATGTAGCCGCCCTCGGTGCTTTTGACGCCACCGGGAAATTGCGTCACATCAACAACAGTCGCGCTGGTCTTCGATGCGACCGTTTCGGCAGTGCGGCGATTCAAATAAGGATCTACGATGATAACGTGCACATTGTCGGCGCGCATCTTGGTGATCACTTCAGCCAAATGAGTGGGCGTTGGAGGCACGCCGGGTTTCGGTTCAAGGAATAAGTCAATCACCAGACCGAAACGTTTTCCGAAATAGAGCCAGGAATTGTGATAGGCGACAATTTGTTGCCCTTTGTAGGGTGCCATGATCTTTTCCCATTCGGCGATTTTCGAATTCAGCGCATCAGTGAATTTCTTCGCATTTTCGCCATAGAAGGCAGCGGATTTCGAATCGAACTCCGAAAATGCCCTCGCGATGTGCCGGGCTACAATGATTGCGTTGCCGGGATCGACAAGGTAGTGCGGGTTTCCCGCCGCGTGAATGTCCCCTTTCGAACGATCGAGCGTGGAAGGAACTTCGAGTAACTTGATGCCCTCGGAACATTTGACGTGGCCGGTCGAAGCCAGTTTGCTGTTGCGCGCCTGATCTAACAGCGCGGGCAACCAGCCAATTTCCAATTCAGCGCCGCCCTCGAGCAGGACATCAGCGCGATTGAGCTTCACAATAAAGCTCGGCTTGGCATCGACGAAATGCGGGTCCTCTGTCGGTTTTGCAAGTGTCGTGAGATCGATGTGATCGCCGCCGATTTCTTTCGCAATTGAAGCAATATCGGGAGTGGTCGCGACGACGTTCAACTTCGCAAACGCTGTCGCTGTGAAGAGAACGAGTATGGAGAGAAATGTGACTATTGATTTCATAAACTTAGAATTTGTGTGCACCGTGAGCGCCTAGAAGGAATTCGAATTGCAGCCAGATGGAATGCTCGTCGCCAAAATGTTCTCCGTGGTCGTAGTTATATTGAAGGCGAATCTTTGAAAATTCGCTCGGGTAAAAAGTCAGATTTGGAGAAACGCGCGTGCGCTGGCCGCGAAACACGTCCTCGGCGTCAAAAGCCCCAGAGTTTCCGTCAGCCCACTCTCCGCGAAGGGCCGCGATCCAACGCGGTTTGAAGCCCCAGAGCACTTGCGAATAGAATCCATAGTCGCGCAGTGTTTCTGCGGGCAGTCCGGCTGCAATATCCGAACCAGCCTCAAAGCGTTCGTAAAGCGCTTCCGTCTGCCAGGCAACGAACGGAAAACCGGCGTCTGCATGAGCCGGTTTCCATTTCCAATAAAGGTCCGCGCCATAGACCTGACTATGCCGATCGCTGCCAGTCTCATTCGGACCGAACGCCGCGGAAACGCCTGCAACGAGCGTTTGGGAATCAGAAAGGTCGAAAGAAGACGCAATTCGCGGCACATAAACCAGATCGCCCGGCCCACGCAAATTCCGATCGAACGTCTCCCTCCCGTGAAAGCGATTTACGCCAAGCGCGTCCGGTTCACCGGGATTCCGAAAGCTGAATGCAGTGCTGCCCTGTCCATCGAAAACGCCAAAGGATGCCTCAGTGTAAAATGGCGTCGGCGCCAGCCAGGAAAGCTGTCCGCCAATATTTCGCAAGCCGTCCGGACCAAATGCGCGCGTGAGGATAATCGGCGCGTCCACGAAAGCCCATTGATGCGGGTGTTGCGAATTCTGCCGACCGAAATTCGCGAAGAATTGGCCCGCCTTGGCTTGTAAGTTGAAAGGCAGCGCAGTCGTCAGCAGGTAGCTCTCTTCAAGTTCTATTTCCGTTTCGTTGTCCTTATCGAGCTTAAGTACGATATTCGCGAATCCTTTCAGGTATGGATCGACCGCGCCATCGACCGCAATTTCCGCGTTGCGAAGCGAAAAACCACGTTTTATCGGATCGTGATCGCCAAGCTCCAGATACTGTGAAGGATCGGATGCCGTTGAACCCCCAACATCCATCAGCGCGTCGAAACTAATATTCATGTATGCAGAACCGGCGCGAGCGATCGTGAACGGCTCAGACGGAGACCAGGAAGTTGCGGGTTGGCCGGCTGGCACAACAGAAGGTGCCGGAGCGGTCGCCGGCTGATTCGTCGTCGCCAACTCCGCAGCCAATTGGTCAGCGAGCTTTTTCTTTTCCGCGTCGGCGGCTTTTTCCTTGGTCAACTCGTCGAGTTTTTTTGTCAGCGCGTCAATTTGCTGGCGTTGTTCGTTTTGAACACGCTCAAAATTCTCCTGCATTTGACGCAATTGCTGTTTGAGTTGGTTTATTTCATTGGTGTCCTGGGCGAAAAGGCTGCTGCTGCTCGTTAATGCAAAGGCCAGGCCAGTCAGCACAATTTGAGCAAGAAAGGAACAATCTGATTTTGGTCTTTTTTGTCTAAAAATGTTAAACGGTACGGAATAAATTCTTCGAGCTTTCATATCTATTTCGGGAAAGGCGCAACCAGCCACAACAAGCCGGTGAACCAAATTTATTGAACGAACGGACCGAAACTACTGAAGGCCGAAGCGGGAAGGTGGAGCGCGACTGGGAGCCAGCCGGCGATCTTCCGAGAAAGCAGAAGAAAACCGAAGCAGAGGAATTGAGAAAAGCAGCGTTGCAACAAAACAGACGAAGACTGGTCCAACATTCGAGACGCTTACCTGCCCTTTTGCGAGGGAGCAAACAAAACAGAAATGACCATCAGTCGAGCGCGGATGTGCCAACCGATGAGTTCCATGGCTGACAGCAAGCAGGCCGGAGAAAAACAACAGGACGGCGAGCAAACCTGCGAATGCGGTATTTGCAACCCGATTCGCGCTAACCGATTTAGCTCGTTCTTGCAAGCGACGTCAGTCAAACACGTTGCCGCGCGCAGCGCAAGCGCGAAGTTCGGAACGGACCCATAACTGTTCTCGTTTTGTTCTTTCAGATGTATCAGTCTTTCAAAGTCCGCAAGAAAGCGATGAGCGCCTTAACGTCCGTTTCGTTCAGTTTGCTGCCAAAAGCCGGCATTTCTCCCTTTATTCCCTGGGTGACTACTTTCGTAATTCGTGCATCGCTTTTGTTCAAATTGAACAGGTCCGGACCTTCGTCGCCGCGCGCATCATCGCCGTGACAATGAGCGCAATTGCGCTCGAATAAATTGCGACCGCGCGCGGCATCAGACGAGCCGGCCTGAATTTCATGAGCGATTATCACCGCAACAATGGCCAACCCCACCTTGAAGGCATGCTGAATTCTTTTCATCGCTTGCAGAAAATGCAATTTGGAACTTTGCACTGCCGAATTCTCGACTTCCGCAGTTTTGTCTCATTCATAGTCTTAGGCAGCTCGCTTTTTGGCTCGCGGAGAGAGACTGAGCTTTTGGTTTGTTGTTTTGTTCCCATACTCGTCAAGTTGTTGTTCAGGTGAAACGGAACACGCACACGAACACTCATCACGTCTGCAACGGTGTGTCCACGACTGCCAGCGTGCTCTTCCCTTCCACATAGTTGACGCTGGTCACCCCGAGAACTCTTCGCAATTTCTCCACCGGCACTTTCATCGGTCCAGGTTTCGGCGCGGCGCCTGGTTGCGGTTGCGGAAACGCGGTGGACATCGCGGTATGAAAAGTGATGTTGCCCTCCACCTTTTGAATGATTTGATGAATGTGCCCGTTGAGCACAGTCACCGAACCAAAACGTTTGAGATAGCCCAGCACCTCTTCGCTATCATCGGTGCCCCAGCCCCACTTCGGGTAAATCGCCCACAACGGCACGTGCGCAAACAAAACGATAGGCGTGCTGCTCGATCGGCCCTTGAGGTCATCTTCCAGCCATTCCAATTGCTTGCGGCCAAGCACGCCCAAGCCGCCTTCTTTGATATCCATCACATTGACGAGTCCGATGAAGTGAACGCCTTTTTCATCGAAGCTGTACCAACCAGCACCTTTCGCTCCCTTCCCAAATCGCTCGCAATACTGCTTTCCGTTATCATTGATGACGTCGTGTTCGCCGGGGACATAGAAAATATCACGGACTTTGCACTCCTTCAGGATTTGACCAAGACCGTCGAATTCCTCCGCCTCGGCCAGATGCGTCAGATCACCGGTGTGCAACATGAAAGACGGAGTGACCGGCAGCGCATTAATTTTCGCTACGGCTTCACGCAAAGTTGATGCGACATCTTTGTTCGCTTCCTTGTTGAAACCGATGTGGCTGTCGCTGATTTGGATGAAATTGAGATCACCAGCAGCGACTTTCCCCTCGCCTTTTGCGACCTGGCTTAAAGTTTGTGAGCGGAGAATGCCACCGCTGATCGACCAAAGCACCCCTGTGCCCGCCCACGCCATGCATTTGAGAAAGCCGCGGCGGTCGATGCCGTCGGTGTCGAAATTCTGTTTAATCTTATCCGATGATTGAGTCGTAATTTCCATTTGTCTGGTTCAGTTAATGCGCCGCTTGCGGCACGTTCTTGTTTCCAACCTTCCAGACCGGTGCGGCTCAGAAATATTCCCGCCACTCGTCAAATTCACCACCTGTGGAAATAAATCTCAATTGCGGGAACAAAATCGACCCTCAATCGGTCCATAACTTGGTGGGACCGATCTGTGCCGAAAGAAAACGATTGAACGAACCGGAATTACAATCGCGCTTTGAAGAGCTGATTATGCCGCATTTGGACGCGGCATACAACCTGGCGCGTTGGTTGACCCGCAACGAGCACGACGCTGAAGACATCGTGCAGGATGCCTTCCTGCGCGCATTCAAGTTTTTCGACAGTTTTCGCGAGGGAAACAGCCGTTCCTGGCTGCTCTCGATTGTGCGCAATACCGCCTATACGTGGCTCGAGAAGAACAGGAAACACGAAATCGGGACTGTGACGGACGATGAAATTGAAAACATCCAGGACGAAGCGCCCACCCCCGAAACCGTTCTTTTGCACAATACGGGTCATCAAGAAATCATCGCAGCCATTGCCGGGTTGCCCGTGGAATTTCGCGAGGCCATCATTCTGCGTGAATTGGAGGAAATGTCGTACAAAGAAATTGCGGACATGATGAGTGTCCCTCTGGGCACCGTGATGTCACGCCTGGCGCGCGCCCGCCGGCAATTGCAGGAATCGTTGCGCCATCGTCAACCAGGAGTTGCTAAATGAATTGTCGAGATGTCGAAGCTTTGTCACACGCCTATGCGGACAGCGAACTGGACCTCGTTCGGACAACTGAAATTCAACAACATTTGACCGTCTGCCGTTCGTGCTCGCGAGAGGTCGCGAATATTCGCTCCATCAGTTCCGCCCTTAAGTCCTCAACGTTCTATTTCCGAGCACCCGCGAATTTGGGCAATCGAATTCGGCAATCAACCTGCGCAACAAACGGAACCGTAAGCTTGAGACGGCGTTCCGAAGTCCACGAAATGCCATGGAAGCAATGGATGCGATGGCTCATCCCCGTTACTGCAAGTGCAGTTGTAATCCTTCTCGCCATCTCGGCCGTTCCAACGGCAGACAAGCGCCTCACTGGGGAAGTCGTGTCCAGCCACATTCGCTCGATGATGGCGAATCACTTAACTGACGTGGCGTCATCCGATCAACACACTGTCAAGCCTTGGTTCGACGGCAAAATTGATTTTGCTCCGCCCGTGATAAATTTAGCGGAACGCGGGTTTCCGCTGATCGGCGGCCGGCTGGATTATTTGCAAAATCAGCCCGTCGCAGCCGAGGTTTATCAACGGAACAAACATATCATTAATCTTTTCGTTTGGCCCTCAGCCCAAAACCGGAATAGTTCAAAGACCGCAAACTCCAAAAAGGGTTACACCGTCATTTCCTGGGAGCAGGCTGGAATGAATTACTGCGCGGTATCGGACCTGAACGCCGTTGAACTGCGAGAATTCACCGATTTGCTGCAGTGAGTCTCGCTGGGATTCAGAGCAAGTGCAGGAGGAGCGTCAAAATTCCAATCGCTGCAAACCCGACCGTAAAATTGGTAAGCACCAGCGTTTTGTGATGCTCGAATATTTCGCCCCGAACCGCATGTGCTGCGAGATAGAGAAATCCACCCCCAACGTGCGTCAGAATCGCTCCTAGCCATGCAAAAGAAATATTGTGCACGACGAACGCACCTAATACTCCACCGAGCAAAGTCGTCGCTTCAACTGCCGCAACCAGCGCGACCGTTTTCGCCTGAGTGAAACCTGCGCCCAGCAACAATGCACCCAGGGCCAGGCCTTCAGGGATTTTGTGGACGCAAACCGCCAGAACCAACGAATAATCCAACGCCTGCCCGCCCTTGACATGTGAAGCATGAGCTTCGTGACCGGCGGCCAGCGCCAGTCCATCTGCCGTGCAATGAATCGCCAGCGCAATCATCATCGCCGCCGCAAATTCACTGAACCGATGCCGCGTCGCTTCGTCGAAATGGCTCGCCGCGCAGGCCGGACAAACGTGATAAACGTATTTCGTAATAATCAGAAAGAGAAAGTAGCCTGATGCCAATGCAACGACGACGCCCCACCACTCCAGCGATCTAGCACCCTCGGGAACAATCGCGAACACAGTCACGCCCAAAAGCGTTCCGGCTCCAAGGCTAATCAGCGCACAAAGCCGTTTGTGTGAGTGAGCCAAAGACGTTCCCAGGAGCCCGCCAATAATAGCGAGTGCAAAAGCCAAAATTACGTAGCCAACAGGCGAACTCATTTTCAACAGCGGAAGTCTTAATCAAAACCAGTGCAATCTAAAGTCACTTTTTCATCTTGTAAAAGCGCGGAACGGTAAGAGGACCAGAATGCCATAAATCGAAACTTACGTTTTCACGAATTATGTCTGCGGGTTTACGGCACGACTTTAACGCCTTTAACGCAGCTCTGGGGTATTCACCTACCTATCCGTTCCGGCTGCATCAACCACAATGACCCTGCATCAACCGCTAATCTCCAAAACCAAAATCAAACCAAACGGGAAAGGGTACATCTATGAAGAGAAACATTGCTGCAATCACGGGCGTCGCGGGATTATTGCTGCTCGCCCTAGCGACTCCTTCTTTTGCCGATGAAAAAGGCAAAGAAATCACCATCACCGGCGAAGGTAAATGCGCCAAGTGCATTCTCAAAGAAACCGAGAAATGCCAAAATGCCATTGAGACAACGGAACATGGCAAGAAAGTCACGTATTATCTCACGGACAACAAGGTCAGCAAAGACTTTCATGAAGACCTCTGCAAAGAAGCCAAGAAAGTTACGGCCACCGGCACAGTCAAGGAAGTCGATGGCAAAAAAGAGCTGACCGTCTCCAAGATCGAAACGGCGTCGAAATAGGGATTTTCCAAACACCCTGGCCCCGCAGGCGAAAACCACAACTTTCCCTGCGGGATTTTTAGTCTTCAGATTTCATCTTGCGATTCGCGGTAGTTCTACGAGAGGCCATCAACGCATAGTTTGCCAGGCCTATGACTGCCCAAAAGATCTGCGCGAGACGCAGCCCGATTCCATAAGTCATCCCGAGCAACACGTTGTAACCAACGGCACGGAGTGCGACGATTCGGCTCCCTTCAAGAGTTCCGAGGCCCAATGGCATTGCGAAGGTAATTAGATCAAACCACATGCCCAAAAACCATGTTGCGGCTGAAATAGTCCATGAGGTCCGATTCAAGAGGCTAAAAAAATACCAGGTCTGCGCAATTCCAATCGAGTAACCAAGCAGATGCCAGCCCATCGCCTTCGGCAGTTCCCCTGAACGCTCACGGTAAAAGGTTTTTAACACCTCATCGATTTCGGTCATGTTCGTGGCGGCTCGCTGCAATGCCCGGCCGCCGAGTTTACGCTCAGCCAGCCAGCGAATGAACACTCCAAGTTTTCCACGTTTTTGAATGAGAAGAAAAATGACCATCCCGCTGAAAACCAGTGTGCTGCTGAATAACATCGCCATCCAAAGCGCTGTGGGCAGCTTCACAGTGGCGATAATCAAAATTGATCCGGCGACAACAAACAATAGATGCGAAAATCCAAAACACAGTTTTCCGATTAACACTCCAGTAACGGCACCGGGGCCTTTGTGAGCAGCCGCCAGGAGTGTTCCCTTTGTCACTTCGCCACCGAGTGTCGCGGTTGGCGTCAAATAATTGATCGCGTATCCAGCCATTCGGACCCGAAAGAGAAAGAACCAGGGCATCGAGCGATACGGCTCGTTCATGCAATGGCGCCAGCCTAGCGTGTGAACCATTTCGGCAATTCCTTCGGCCAGAACAAATGGAATGAGGCCCCACCCGAGCGAAGCGAATTCCCGCCGGATTTCCAGCGGTCCGATTTTCCAGACCAAGTAGGCCAGAAAAGCGGCCCCGAGACTCAACAAAACGAAATGGTACCAACGGCGGTTCGGTCCGGATAGGTGCCTCCTCTCCTTGGGGTGAGGGAGACAGCGATCTAGACCGACCCGCGGCTCAACCGAGAGGAGATGCTCGCCTTCGTCCGCCCACCGTCCATCGAACGTTTCATCGCGCATCGGCGTCACTGACAGGGTACTCCAAATCTGAAACAATATTGGCTGAATCGGCGCGCTTCCCGAAGAACATCAACTCCAAATTCAGCCAGTCTCGGATTATGTTTCTGATATCGCGTCCGTTGAGAGATCAGTTGGCGTATTCGTTCCGTAGCTTCATCAGAGAGCGACGTATCAAGTCGTTCGTAAACGTGGCGAACGGACGCTAAAGGATCAGCTATCAGCTCGGAATAGCTTAAATCAATAAAACGGTTTTCCAATTCAGGATGCGCATCCCGGAATTGAATGAATCTTTCCATCGCCCGGGCAAGCAGCATCGCTTCGCGTTCAGCCAGTTTATCTCGGTCACCGGGCCAGGCAAACAGGCTATAAAGCACTTCGCTCAATTGGATTAGCGATCTTAAGACTTCCAACGGGTTACGATGGGTCTGAATGATGACAGCGTCGGGAAAAACTGAGAAAAGCTCCTTCAAGGAATAGACGTGATCGGGCGCTTTCAGAATCCAGCGCCTTTCGCCAGATTCGAGCTGCAAATACTGCAGAAAGCGTTTCTGCCACGCATAAACCTGCGTGAGGTCAGATGAGCGGAGATATCTTTCATAACTCGGAACTCGCGCCGTCGATATGAATTCCTGCGACAGCAGAGTGTAGCTGTGAATCGCGACGCATTCGTGCGGCGTGTTGGCTCGCATCGGATAAACGGAATCAGGCTGCTTCGCCAACCGACGAAACCACCATAACTGCCTCGCCGACATCCCCGGACGCGGATCGCGCTCACATGACTGTGCCGTTGGAACTGGGAACATGACCTCCCAAACCCTGGGTGCTCGATTGGCGGGATCCTGCGCCAGCAACTCGTGCAGAAAAGAGGAACCGCTGCGGGGCATGCCGGTAACGAAGATGGGTTGACGAATCGGCTGCTCCTTCAGATAAGGCATTTTCCGCCATTCTTCATTCAGTCGCAGTCGAGTTTCCAAAACCGATTCAAGATGAAGCCGCATCAGGAAACGGCCGAGCGGATGAAGCTCAGCCTCGCATTCCAAACTATCGGTGAGAATCCGCAATGGCTCGTCGATAGGCGGATCTCCAAAATCGTCAAGTCCAATCCGCCGTCGCACTTTGGAAGATAATTCCTCGCTATCGAGGAACCAGAGTCGTTTGCTGATTTTGTCACCCAGATCTTTCCAGGCGGCTCTCCTTACATCCTTAACACCCATATGTTGCCCTATTTGAAACCTATTCCACGGACTCATTCTAAATGCTGTCGTCTTGGCTAACAAAGGAGAATATGTGGGGGAAAACCCCAAGAGTCATTTTTCAAACACCTATCTGAAAGACCAACGGTGGACGTCCGACCCTGCAGGCCTTCGATGCAATTGAGTGGAAAATAATGATCACTCAATTGGATCAGCGGACCTGCTTGCCGGCTGCCGCATTCTTCTTGCAGAAAGGCGACGGACTGGAGTAAAGGAAAGGCGTCACATGAGTTTCGAAGAATGGGGGAAAATCATTATAACCGAACGGGTTCGTCTATTTAAACTTGAGAAGATGTCTAATTCCCGGATTTCGAAACCAAAGCTGCCCAATGAGCCCTAAGCCATCGGCTGATTCACAACATTGGTCCGGCACGGGCCGGCTGCGCGGTGGCCGAAGTGGAATTTGGTTTTTCATTACGGCGTTGTGGGTGCTGGGACTTCACTTGACGTATGCCCTGTTACCACCCGTCGCGGCATATTATTCGTTCGCATCGCCGGACGTTCAGGCGACAATGGACTATCACCGGCGCGTGTTTGGTAATGTGCCGTGGTGGAAGCGGCGGTGGCTGGTGTTCCGCCATTTCCTTTCTTTTGGAATCGCGCTGATCGATCGGACTGCGATTCTGGCGCGAAAAACCCGACATTTTTCTTTTTCTTTTGATGGGGAAGAGCATTTGAGAACGGCCGTCGCCGAAGGGCGTGGCGTTTTGCTGCTAACTGCGCATGTCGGGAATTGGGAAGCTGCAGGTCAATTGCTCACCCGCCTGGATGTGCCGATTAACGTAACCGGTTTCGACAATGAAACGTCCGAAATCCGCTCGCTACTCAATCAGGCGTCAAAAGCGAATTTCCGGCTGATTCCACTCACAGGTTCACCAACTGACACCATCCCCCTCGTGGCAGCGATGCGGCGCGGTGAAATCGTTGCAATACTGGGAGACAGATCTTACGGCAGTCCGTCAGTGCCAATTTCCTTTCTCGGGGAGACGGCCCATTTTCCTATCGGCGCCTACGTCATGGCAGCGATTGCGGGCGCACCGTTGGTGCATGTTTTCAATTTGCGCGAGAGAGGCGGCCATTACCGCTTCATCGCCTTTCCACCCCAGCGTCCTCAGATGCCGGCACACGACAAGCGTGATGCGTACTTACGGGAATGCGCGGCACGTTTTGCGGGCGACCTCGAATCGATTATCAGGCGCGACCCGCTGCAATGGTACAATTTTTATCCGTTTTGGGAAAAGCCGCAGACAAACTCCAAACCGCAACACCCGGCAAGTTCGGAAATAAATAGTCACAACGTCAAAAGTCCCAGCAATGGTAACCTCCTCCGGTTGGACGGGCACAAAGACTCTATGGCTTCTCCAGCGATATGCGCGAAGTCGGCGCAATTAGAACCAGGTGACCGCGAAGGGTCTGCATTGAATAATGTCATCTGACTTAGAGAAGCTGCTTCCGCATCGGCCTCCGATGCTCTGGATCGAAGAATTGACTCGCTGCACAGATACCGAGGCGACCGCGACCGCGAGTTTCAAGGAAGGCGATTTTGCTGCCGCAGATGGCGCCGTCTTGGAAACGGCGTTGGTGGAATGCATAGCTCAGACCGTGGCCGCGGCGCAGGGAGAACGCGCGCGAAAATCGGGGAAATTAGGCGCAAGCATTGGCGGAATGCTGGCGGCAGTGACTGATTTCAAAATCGACGCGCGCGTACCGGCGGGAAAATCGTTGCAAATTGAAGTGTGCGAACTTAAGCGTTTTGGCCCGATGCTGTTGGTTTCAGGCGAAATAAAATGCGAAGGTCAACGGGTCGCTTCCGGGCAATTATCGCTCTATGCATGACGTGAATCATGCAGCGGACAGAAATGCCCGCGTTTCGGCTATACCCGAGATAGTCATCGCTGGTTGCGGCGCAATTACAGCGGTTGGCGACGGAGTGGAAGCGCTGCGAACTGCAATGCGAACGGGCAGGAGCGGTTTGCGGAAATGCGAGCGGTATAGCGACACACGCTTTCAATCAAGCATTGCCGGTGTGGCGCTGCAAAATGGAGAATATGATGACCCTGCATACGAACTGGCTAGCCGCGCACTCGCCGAAGCTTGTGGACAAGCCCAAGCGGTTTTGACGTCGGTTGCACCCGAGCGAATAGGATTCGTGCTTGCAACGACTAAGGCGAATATCGAGGCGCTCGAACGTATCTCCGACGAACGCAAGTGCTCGGAAGAAGGCCGGCGCCATTTGCAAGGCGATCTACTCGCAGCAGATCTCGCGGTGGAGTACCGGGCGAAAGGGCCGAAACAATGTGTATCCAACGCATGTGTGTCCGGCCTCATCGCAATTCAACAAGGGGCCAGATTGATTCAACGAGGCGAAGCTGACGCAGTGCTCGTAGCTGGCGTGGATCATCTGTCGGCCTTTGTCATGGCGGGGTTTAGCTCATTAAAAGCGCTCGACCCTGTGGGCTGCCGGCCATTTGATAGGGACCGTGCGGGCCTGAGTCCCGGTGAAGCCGGCGCAGCAATTGTTCTGACGAAAAAAATATTTTTTCAATCCAACCATCCAACAATTCAATCACCCATCTTTTTGCAAGGCTGGGGTAACAGCAATGATGCGAATCATATTACCGGTCCATCGCGCGACGGTTCAGGCCTGGCTGCAGCAATTCGGGCAGCGTTGACTTCGGCAAAAGTGAAACTCGAGGAGATTGACTACATCAATGCACACGGAACCGGGACGCCGTTCAACGACGCGATGGAATCTGCTGCCTTGCGAACAGTGTTCGGAGATTCTTGTCCGCCCGTCAGCGGCTCCAAGGGAATGTTGGGACACACGTTAGGAGCGGCTGGGGTCGTCGAGACAATTTTATGTGTTTTGGCGATACGGGAACGCTGGCTGCCGGGAACGCCCGGATTGAATGTCCCGGCCGAGCTCGCGCCGGGCAGTTTGATGCGTGAATCGCGTCCGGCGAATCGTATCAATCACGTCCTCAAAATGAACACCGGTTTTGGCGGTGTAAACGGAGCTTTGGTCCTCGGTTATGAATGAAGTTCTTGTTACGGCAACAAGCGCAGCGACTCAAGCCGATCTGCCCAATGCGAAAATGGGTTCTCGCTTTGGCCGAATGGACTTGCTGAGCCAATTGGCGTTGCTATCGGTCGAATCCCTCGGAGTCAATTTTGAATCGATGGACCGAACTCGCATCGCAATCTGCATGGCTGTAACCGCAGGCTCGCTGCCCACAGACATCGAATATTGGAAAGGGCGAAGGGAACCCGGCGGGCCGAGTCCGACATTATTTGCGTACACTTTGCCAAGTTCAGCCATTGGCGAGATAGCCATTCGCTACCGATTAACAGGCCCGAATCTCTGTTTCGTGGGATCACGTGCAAACCTTTTGAATGAAGCCAGAGACTTAATCGACCGTGAGGAAGCAGACGCCTGCATCTGCATCGAATGTGATGTGGTCACAGCCGCGATTGCAACGATCACGGGACTACCAACAAAGGCGCAGGCGCGCGCCGCCTTCCTGATGCGCGGCACCAATGGGTTCCTGTTAAAAGAAAATCACCGTGACATTGAGTCGGTCTGCGCATTAGTTTCTGCGGCAGAGGCTGCGAGAAACAGCAGTCGCTGAAGTTTTCTACCGTGAGAAGTAGCGAAACAGCTAATTCCGCCAAATTGTTGGAAACGGAAGAATACCTCCATGGACCGTACACTTGACATGAGCGTCTCAACAAACGAACTGAAAGCAAAAATTATCGAGTCACTCAGGCTGCAGGATGTGACCCCCGAACAAATCGAAGATGATGCTCCCCTCTTCGGCACTGGTCTCGGCCTGGACTCAATTGACGCGCTGGAATTGGTCGTCATGCTCGAGAAACACTACGGAATCGTCATCAAAGACATCGAAGAAGGGCGGCCCGCCTTTCGGTCCGTGCGCACATTGGCGGAGTTTATCGAAGCCAAGCAGGCGCCCAAGTGATGGCAGGCGGTATGGCTGCAGATGACGCGCGATATCCAGTCATTACGGGAATGGGTATTGTGGCCGCGCCCGGCTTCGGAATGGAGGCAGTTTGGGGGGCGATGCAAAAAGGAGAGAGCGGTCTTAGGCCGCTTAGCCTATTCGAGTCACCGCGTTATGGACAGGTGCTCGCGGGTGAAGTTCGGCGCGATTTGACAGAACTCGGCGCGCCGCTGCGAGGTTCACGCAGCGATCGCCTCGGCTGGCTGGCGGCCAAACAAGCCATTGATTCATCGAAAATCGACTTGCGCGTTTGCGGTGATCGCACCGGTTTGCTTCTTGGGACTTCTGTCGGCGGCTCTTTCGATAGCGAACGATTTCTAACTACGCTCATCAAACAGAGAAAAATGCGCGTGCGACCGACTCGTTTTCATGAGTGCGCATCTGCAATCGAAATCATCGCCGACGATTTCGGGTTATATGGCCCGAGCATGGCCATCGCCACCGCATGTTCTTCAAGTGCATTGGCCATTGCAACCGCGGCAGACCTCATTATGACTGGCGAAGCGGACGTGATGCTCGCCGGAGGGGCGGATTCTTTGTCGCGAATGACGTGGGGCGGTTTTCACTCCTTACTGCTGGTAGATAGCGCTGGCTGCCGACCCTTTGACGCGAATCGCGCCGGAATGAGCCTCGGAGAAGGCGCAGCCATTCTGGTAATCGAAGCGGAGGAGATTGCGCGAAAGCGGGGAGCCAGCATTTTGGCTCGGCTTACCGGCTGGGGAGCAAGTTGCGATGCCTATCATGCAACCGCACCGCATCCCCAGGGAGCCGGCGCGGCGGCGGCTATGCAATCGGCGCTGCGCCGAGCTGGGCTGGAGCCGAAAGCAATCGATTACGTCAACGCGCATGGAACCGGAACGCGCGACAACGACGTTGCAGAGGCGAGCGCGCTGAAATCGACCTTCGGCGAACGAGTGCCGCCCGTTTCGAGCACCAAAAGATTTTTCGGCCATTCACTTGCCGCAAGCGGCGCAATCGAAGCCGTTGTGTGCATCGAGGCATTGCGGTGCGGTCAACTGCCACCAAATATCGGATTTACCACGACCGATCCAGCGATTGGGTTCGAACCCGTCAAAAAAATGAAGCATGCATCGTTGAGCCACGTGATGAGCAACTCATTTGGATTTGGTGGCAACAATGCAGTCTTGATTTTCTCCCAACCAGAATCTCCCGCCTCGACGCGTCCCGTTCGACCAACTCCCGTCGCCGTGACAGGAATTGGTGTAATCGGACCCGGCACTGTGACGAATCGCGAAATTGAGCCGCCACTTCCCCCCGGCACAGTGTTGGCGCACAGCTGCGGAAATCTTGCCGGGGCAGAGTCACTTAGTCCGAATCAGCGGCGACGTTTAAACCGAATGGTGCAGATGGCCTTGTTAGCTGCACGAGGGAGTCATGCGGCAAACCCGGCGCAACGCGTGGCAATAGCGATGGGCACAGGCATGGGCTGCCTCGAAGAAGGTGCAGCCTTTATCGAGAACTTGATTTCAAAAGATGAACGCGAGCCGATGCCTGCCCGCTTTCCCGGTTCGGTCCACAATGCTCCCGCAGCGCAAATCGCAATCGATCAACAGGCTCGCGGACTCAACTCAGCGCCGACGATGGGCGAACTCTCGTTTGAGTGCGCTTTATGGCAGGCAATTTCACAATTATGGTCTGGCGAAGCCGATTGTGCACTGGCCGGTGCGGTTGATGAATTGAATAAATATCCATTGAGCATCGGAAAGCGTTGGGGGCTTTGGACAGAAAAAACACGTCCGGGAGAAGGAGCCATCGCCGCAAATCTGGTGCCAGGTGAAAACGTTAAGGAGTCATTGGCTAAAGTAACCGCCGTGCATTTTGGACGATACCCGCGTCCATTCGATCCAACACGCGAAGTGGATTGGATAGCGTCAAAAGTAGCTCTCGAGACAATTGACGTCGTCCTGAGTGGCGCGGGCGGACTATCAGATTTGGAACCAATGTACCAGTCCGTGATTTCGGAATTCTCAAAGCGTGCCGGGAAACCGCTCGAACATCAGACTTACAAAGGCCTTTGCGGCGAATTTCATGCAGCCTCAGCATTCGGATTTTCGCGGGCACTCGATCTTCTGCGACAGGGCAAACGCGGCATTCTGTTATACACACTTTCAGTACGCGGTGGGAGAGCCGCCTGCATAATTCGGATGTAAGACGAAAATTTGACATCGCGCAGATTTCCTCGGATTATTGGCTAGTGGATTGAACATTGCAGAGCCGAGCGATCAATCATGCCGAAAACGCAAACCAGACCGTCACCTAAGCAGGCAGCCGATCCCCTGGCCACGGAGGAACGGGCGTTTCGCCAGCAGCGATCGCAGCTGATGAAACGATTCTCAGGGCAATATGTCGGATTTTATAAAGGGCGCTTTGTCGATCACGATGACAGTGATGAGATTTTAGCGGCGCGCTTATTCAAAAAGCTCGGCGACGTTTCTTTCTACATTGCTCGATTAGAAGATACGCCCACTGTTGGCGAGGTTCCGTCGCCGGAGTTGGCGAATTGAGCCGTGCGAGCATACGACCGTAATTTTTCGCCACCAGCGCCAATTGCGGAGGTTTCACTACTTCATCCTGTCACAAAAGTCACGAGCGGCCCGCTCCAGGGCAAATTAGACACCGGTGCCGATATTAGCGTTATTCCCGAAGGCTTTGTCTCGAAATTAAAGCTGTCAGCCAAAGCTTATTTGTGGGCACGCGGTTATGATGGCACGTTTTCTCACCGCCCGGTGTACTATGTTGGACTGAGGATTGAGGGTCACGAGCTGGTTGCCGTGCGCTGCATTGCTGCTGATCGACGCAATATGCTCATCGGACGAAACGTCCTTAATCGCTTCCTGCTTACGCTCGGCGGAAAGAATCTCCAGTTCAATCTACAGCCGATTTGAAGTCACTGTTCAGAATTCAAATATTCTAGCGCGAATGTTGCGGACGAGATATCACTTTGTCGTTCTGATTGCGCTTGTCCTTCTGGCAATTGCAATCTTATTAAGGAGTTCTCTGACTGCTATTCTCACAGGAGCGGGATTGTTCACTGCAATTGGGTTAGGTGTTGCTTTTCCACAATTGAGTTTATTTGGTCCGTTTATATGTCGTGTTCCGCAGTCTCGAAAATCTGTCGCGATAACATTTGATGATGGTCCGGATGAACATTCCACACCAGCTTTGCTCGAAATATTGCGAGAAAGAGCAGTGAAGGGTGCGTTCTTTGGCATTGGAAAGCGCGTCGCAGCGCATCCCGATATTGCCGCGCGCATTGTGCAAGAGGGTCATCTTTTGGAGAACCATTCCTATGCTCACAGCAATACGACAAATCTCCTTACAGTCTCACAATTGAGAGACGAATTGGCCCAAGCCCAGGAAGCCATAAAAAAAGCAACAGGTGTTCCGCCGACATGTTTCCGGCCTCCAATGGGACTTTCCAATCCCAGAGTTTTTCGAGCGGCTCGCGAGGCAGGGTTAAAAGTAATCGGTTGGAGCGCTCGGGGATTGGACACAAAACTAACGGATTCTGAACAAGTGGTGTCACGTATCTGCAGGCGCTTACAACCGGGAGCGATTATCTTGCTGCACGATGGGAACATTCCAGCGGAGCGGTTAGTGACTACCGTGAAAACTCTATTGGACAGGCTCCGAACGCTGGATTATGAAGTAGTGCGGTTGGATCAATTGCTAAATTCAGATCCCACTTCTTAATGCGCCATCAAAACACAAATCTAAAAATTATGTCGATACTGGCGACGATCTTCATTGCGATTGTTGCCGCCAGCGGAGCTGACCCTTCCCTCAAGCCGGTGGCAGATCCGAAGCCTGTCCTGGAGGATCTGCACCATAAAATGTCTGCCTTGGATTCAGTTTATTTTGAATTCACACAGGAACGGCAGCTCAAATTATTTGCCGAGCCGCTAAAGAGCGAAGGAGTGATGTTGATCCGACGACCGGATCAAATACGGTGGGAAACTACCTCGCCTTTCCAATCCATTCTCATGGGAAACCGTGAGTCCGTCGCCCAATTTGAAAAGGAGGACGGACAATGGAAAAAGCTCAAGCTCGGATTTCCGCAAATGCTCCGCCGCGTCATGGAGCAAATGTCTCTCATGCACCAGGGCAAAATGGATGCGCTGACTGCGGACTTTAACGTATCGGTGGCAACCGGCGCCGTGGCCGTTGTAACATTGAAACCGAAAGATGAATCCGTGCGCTCCGTGTTGTCGTCGCTTGAAATTCATATGTTGCCTGATTTTTCAACCACGCGCGAAGTGATCATGAACGAGCCCAACGGAGATTTGACGCGAATTCTTTTCCGCGAGGAACGTCGCGATGTGAAATTTCCGCCGGCTGCTTTCGACCAAAACAAGCCTGTGGATATCGAAGTCGTCAAAAAGGCAGTTGGTCGCTCAAAATGAATTTTCCTTGTAGCAGCCGACGTGAGGAGGCTCCATTTTATCGCAAATTGCTGCTGCGAATGGAACTGGAGCCTCATCACTTCGGCTGCTACACTCGATATGTAGGTTTCGCTCCAGTATTAAGTCGAACCAGTACTCTCTTATTGATTTTGACTCTCTTCATTTCTGGTTGCGCGACAAACAAACCAAAATCCATCGCGATTGAACGGCATTTCCCCCCGAATGCATTTATGACCCATCGCGCGATTTTTACCGCCCGGGGACGGCAATTCGCGCTCACGGGTTACCTCGCGCTAAGTGAAACAGGTGGCCAGCGGCTCATTATCAGCCAGTCCCTGGGCCAAACGATGGCGGATCTCCTGGTTACTCCAGATGGCACAGTTCACATCATGCAAGCGAGCCCAATGTTCAAACCAGAATGGATTCGCAAATACGTCGCGGCAGATTTGGAATGTCTTTTCGGCGCACATCCGCACAAGCGGTGCCCCGTATCAATGCTCGATACAAACCATTTTCTCATCAAACATTTCTGGTACAAAGTTGATTTACGAATCGTGGAAACGAAA
>Ga0207674_10001964_pt1 | contig 26035 bp, 27 predicted proteins | sample KBSCornC72_FD_184303 | JGI IMG/M metagenome (GOLD analysis project Ga0207674, IMG submission 184303) | Corn rhizosphere microbial communities from Kellogg Biological Station, Michigan, USA - KBS Corn C7-2 (SPAdes) (version 2) | ecosystem: Host-associated > Plants > Roots > Rhizosphere > Soil ...
TCGGCATCTTTCCCGCCTCGGAGTTCTTCGTCGCCTTCACGATCACCATCACGCGCATTGCCGTTCTCCCTGTCGGTTCGAGAGGTCGAGCCGGCCACGCCCGGCCGGGATCGCCTGCTTCTGACCTGGCGACGAACCGCGGCGGCGCGGATCGACACGTCCGTCGACCTGACACGAAAGTCTTGAGAATTCAAGCGCTTGACGGCGAGCGAGCCTCGAAGGTGTCTGGCACCTTCGGTCGCCCCTCGAAGGTGTCTGGCACCTTCGGTCGCCCCTCGAAGGTGTCTGGCACCTTCGGTCGCCCTACCAGATACCCGGAATGAGCGCAGGCGTCCGCCGGGCCCACGCCTGCCACGTCTCGCCGAACGCGGTTCGCAGCAGCCGCTCCTCCGCGCGAACCCGGATGACGGTCCCTGCGCAGAACACGAGCACGCCGAGCAGCAGCGCGAGCGGGCGCGACACGGCGAGGCCGGTGGCGACCAGCATCCCGAGCATCCCCGTGTAGATGGGATTTCTGACGAGGCGGTAGGGGCCACCGGTGACGAGCTGGTGTCCCTCGACGAGGCGCGCGGCCAGGGCCCACTGTCTTCCGAGCGTCCGGACAGACCAGAGGACGAGCGCCACCGAGGCGGCGGCGATCGCGACGGCGAGGACGGCGATCGCGACGAGGACCGGGAAAGAGGTGTCGATCAGGGGGGCGCTCGTGGGGCGTCGAACGCTCCAGACGATGCCAAACCCGACGCCCTGGAGGAGGAGTCCGACCGTGCCCATCGGGTCCCGGGTGCGCTCGGCGGACGCTGCGGGGCGGCGGCGCAGGACGAAGATCGCGGCGAAGGAGAGCCAGGCCACGAGGATCGCGACGGTGGTCCACTCCTGAAGTCGGACGACGTCCACGGCGCGAGCCTCTCACGGCGGGACCCGGGGCAGTTGAGCATTCCGCGCCGCATCGGCGTCTCTGGAGGGTGAACGACCAGGGGGTTTCCATGTCGCCTCGTCCCGTCCGGGCCAGCGTGCTGCTCGGCTCACTGGCTCTCCTCACGCTGGCCTACCTGGAAGGCTGCGGGGGCAGTGATGGAGGCACGCCGGAAGACCCCGCCACGTCGATGGTGACGGGACTGACCAAGGGCCTGACGCGTTCGTTGACGAAGCTGGGGATGGTGGAGACGGGCACCGTGCTCGTCATGAACGCGGGATCGCCCCTGTCGCCGAATGCCACGGCGGTGCCCGCTCACGGCGCTGGAGCGCCGCCGAACACCTACACCTACGGCGGCACGTACGATGGCAACGGCGACGGCAGCGACGAGACCAGCGTCGATCTGAGCGTCTCGTTCGACAACGATCCGAGCGACCTGTTCAACGGATTCAGCGGTGGGCACGGAGGAGGAACCGTCGACATCAACATCCTCTCGCTCATGCACGTCTACCACGGCGATCTCGCCTTCACTCTGGGGATGTCGGAGCACCGCGTGTCCGGAAGCGGCACCTTCGCTGACCCGGTCTCTCGAACCACGACGACGATGACGGTGAGCCCGTCGGCTCCTCTGACGATCAGACTGGCGGATGGCACCGCAAGCGCGCGCCCGAACGCGTGCGCTCACAGCCTCGATGGGGCCCTGCAGCTCGACGTCGCGGGTTCAGCAGGTACGCTGGCATCGCAGTGGCGCTTCGCCCGTGACAGCTCGACCGTCGCGGTGACGGGCGCGACGTTCACCAAACCTTCCGGGGAGGCGACGGCGATTCCCGACAGATCGCTCGATCTCGGATGCGCCGGCAACAACAGCATCGACGACTGGGCCGGTCGTTTCCGGATTCGCTGGGCCTGCCTCCCCGCCGAAACCGGCGAGTTCACCACCAGGATCACGGTGAAGAACTCGACCACGGTGAGCATGGTCGACGACGAGGACACGTCCGACGACGCTTACGATGCAGCGGTGATCGGCTCCAGCGCGCGCGCAATCCGGGGTTACTTCATCGACGGACCGGACGGGGCCCGCTACCGCGAAGATTTCAACTGGACGCTGAACATCGACGGAAACGGCTTCTCGCAGACCTCGCGCTATGTCTACATCGAGGGCACTCAGCAGGGGCTGGGCGGCATGTGCGTTGCGCGTGCGACGCGCATTCCCTGACGGAGTCTTATCGCCGTCGAGCAACGCGCGGGTGACAGTCGGCGGAAGAGCAGCTTTCCCGGCGTGCCTGGACGTGTAGGGTCTGACGCCATGCTCGCACTCACCGTGCCGCTCCTGGCGACCACGCTTGCAGCCGGCTCTCCCGTTCAGGCGCTGAGCAGCCGCTACCTCGAGGGCTTGTTCCACGCGCGTCCGCACCTCGCCACGTACATGGGGGTGCACACCCAGGACGGGCGGATGATGGATCTCGACCCACCGGCGATCACCCAGCGGATCCGCGAGCTGAACGCGCTGGCGGCGCAGGTGAAGGCGCTCGATCCCGGGAAGCTCTCCACCGACGACCGGGCGGACGCGCGGATCCTGGCCGACGGCATCGCGCTCGAGCTGCTCTACCTGACCGACATCCGGGAGTGGGCGTGGGACCCTCGGCTGGAGGACTCCTTTCCGTTCTTCGATCCGCGCGAGTACGTCGCCTCGCGCCTCGGCGAGCTGATCCACGGGATGTTCGCGCCGGAGGACCAGCGGGCGAAGTGGGTGGCCGAGGAGCTCCGGGCGCTCCCGCATCACCTGTCGATGAAGCAGTCGTCCCTGATCACGCCCGAGCCGGTCCGCCTCGCGCAGGCGGTGAAGGACAACGCCGGGCGAATCACCTTCTTCAACACCGAGCTGAAGACCTTCACCGCGAAGTACCCGGACGCGGAGAAGGCGAGAGTCGACGCGGTGAAGGCGCTCGAGGGCTACCAGCAGTTCCTCTCCTCGTTCCCGCCGGCGAAGGCGACGCACGACTGGCGGCTGGGGAAGGAGCTCTACGACCGGAAGTTCCCGCTCGCGCTCCAGACGGAGATGACGCCTGCGCAGCTGCAGAAGGCCGCGGAGGACGCGTTCGAGGCTGCGCGAGGAAAGCTCTACGCGACGGCCCGGGGCCTGTACGTCGGGCTCTGGCCGAAGGACGCGGCGCCAGCCGAGAACGCCCCCGGTGCGGAGCAGGCCCGGGTCATCCGGCGAGTGCTCGACGAGATCAGCAAGAACCATCCGCCGGCCGACCAGTTCGTGCAGGCGCACGCCGAGAAGCTCGCGGGTCTGCGCACGCTCATCGAGGAGAAGAAGCTCCTGAAGCTTCCTCCCACGGACACACTTCGAGTGTTGCCGGAGCCCGAGTACAAGCGCGGCGGGGTGGGCGCGGAGTACCTCTCGCCCGGGATGCTGTCCAAGACCGGCAAGTGGCACGGCACCTTCTTCGTGGACCCGGTCGACCCGAGCTGGCCGGCGGAGAAGGTGGAGAGCTACCTCCGCGCGAACGACTGGTATGCGATCACGCTCACCGCGGCGCACGAGGCGTATCCGGGGCACCACACGCAGACCTGGTATGCACGGCAGCGTCCCAATCCGCTCCGGAGCACACTCTGGAGCGGGGCCTTCGCAGAAGGCTGGGCGGTGTACGGCACCACGCTCATGGTCGAGCAAGGGCTCGGCGAGAAGGAGAATGCGCGGTATGCGCTGAGAGACCTGTGGGGCTCGATGGTCGTCGCGGCGAACGCCATCCTCGACATCAAGCTCCAGCGTGGGGAGATGACCGACGACCAGGCGCTGCGCTTCATGGAGGACGACGGCTTCCAGGAGAAGGCGCTGGCCGAGAAGAAGCTGCTCCGGGCGAAGCTCGACTCGACGCAGCTCTGCCAGTACTACCTCGGCCTGAACGAGATCGAGACGCTGGAGCGCGACGTGAAGGCGCAGGGGAAGTTCGATCAGCGAGCGTTCAACCAGGAGCTGATCGGTCACGGGACGGTGCCGGTGAAGGTCCTCCGGACGTTCTTCAAGCTCGCCGACGGTGGGACGAAGGCCGCGGCTCCGGGCTCGACGCCCGTGCACTGAGCCCCTCCCGCGGGCCAGAGCAGGCCTCGCCCTCGGCCGGTCACATTCATCCCGATGGGTCCATCACACCGGCCGGGTGGTGGACACCGAAAGAGCGGTGAGGCCGGACGGGAGGCCGCTCGGCGGCTCTCGATTCACGGAAGCGCGCGGCGTAGGGTGCGCCCACCGGAGAGGAGCCCCAATGACGACCGAGAACAAGTGCCCTTTTGACCACGTTGCTGGACGCGGACGGACGAACAAGGACTGGTGGCCGAACGCGCTGCACGTCGAGCTGCTGAACCACCACGGCAATCGCTCGAACCCGATGGGCGAGAAGTTCGACTACGCGAAGGAGTTCAAGAGCCTCGACTACAAGGCTCTGAAGAAGGACCTCGCGGCAGTGATGACCGACTCCAAGCCCTGGTGGCCGGCAGACTTCGGTCACTACGGGCCGCTGATGATCCGCATGGCCTGGCACGCAGCCGGCACCTACCGGATCGGCGACGGCCGTGGAGGCGGCGGCAGGGGACAGCAGCGCTTCGCGCCGCTCAACAGCTGGCCGGACAACGGCAACCTGGACAAGGCGCGGCGCCTTCTCTGGCCGGTGAAGCAGAAGTACGGCCGGAAGATCTCCTGGGCGGATCTGATGATCCTCGCCGGCAACGTCGCGCTGGAGACGATGGGCTTCAAGACCTTCGGTTTCGGTGGCGGGCGCGAGGACGTCTGGGAGCCGGACAACGACGTCAACTGGGGACTCGAGACCGAGTGGCTGGGCGAGAAGCGGTACTCGGGAGAGCGGGACCTCGCGGGCCCGTTCGGCGCCGTGCAGATGGGTCTCATCTACGTGAATCCCGAAGGTCCGAACGGCAATCCGGATCCGGTCAAGGCCGCAAAGGACATTCGCGAGACGTTCCGCCGCATGGCGATGAACGACGAGGAGACGGTGGCGCTGATCGCCGGCGGCCACACCTTCGGCAAGACGCACGGCGCGGGTCCGAAGGAGCACGTCGGAGCGGACCCCGAGGGCGGTGACATCGAGGATCAGGGCATCGGCTGGAGGAACCGCTTCCGCACCGGTTATGCGGGGGACGCGATCACCAGCGGCCTCGAGCTGACCTGGACCACCACGCCGACCAAGTGGGGCAATGACTTCTTCAAGCAGCTCTTCGGCTACGAGTGGGAGCTGACCAAGAGCCCGGCGGGTGCGCAGCAGTGGAAGCCGAAGGGAGGCGCGGGCGCCGGCACCGTGCCGGACGCACACGACAAGTCGAAGAAGATCGCGCCGAACTATCTGACCACGGACCTCTCGCTGCGATTCGATCCGGCGTACGAGAAGATCTCGCGGCGCTTCATGGAGCATCCGGATCAGTTCGCCGATGCGTTCGCCCGTGCGTGGTACAAGCTCACCCACCGCGACATGGGTCCGCGGGCGCGCTACCTCGGTCCGGAGGTCCCGAAGGAGGAGCTGATCTGGCAGGACCCGGTCCCGGCGGTCGACCACAAGCTGGTCGACGACAAGGATGCCGAGAAGCTGAAGGCGCAGATCCTCAAGTCCGGTCTCTCGATCTCGCAGCTGGTGTCGACCGCGTGGGCGTCGGCGTCGACCTTCCGTGGCTCGGACAAGCGCGGCGGCGCGAACGGCGCCCGCATCCGTCTCGCTCCCCAGAAGGACTGGGAGGTCAACCACCCGAAGGACCTCGCGAAGACCCTGAAGATCTACGAGGGCATCCAGAAGGAGTTCAACGGCTCGGCGAAGGGCGGCAAGAAGGTCTCGCTGGCCGATCTCATCGTCCTGGGTGGCGACGCGGCCATCGAGCAGGCGGCGAAGAACGCCGGGGTGAAGGTGACGGTGCCCTTCACGCCCGGGCGGACTGACGCGACGCAGGCCCAGACGGACGTCGAGGCGTTCTCGGTGCTCGAGCCGTTCGCGGACGGGTTCCGGAACTACCAGAAGGCGCGGGCGCCGGTGTCGACCGAGGAGCTGCTGATCGACAAGGCGCAGCTGCTGACGCTGACCGCGCCGGAGATGACGGTGCTGGTGGGCGGCATGCGCGTCCTGGGCACGAACGCCCGGCCATCGAAGCACGGCGTCTTCACCAAGAAGACCGACGCGCTGACCAACGACTTCTTCGTGAACCTGCTCGACATGGACACGGAGTGGAAGCCGACGTCGGACGCGAAGGACGTGTTCGAGGGACGCGACCGCAAGTCCGGTCAGGTGAAGTGGACCGGCACCCGGGCGGATCTGGTCTTCGGCTCGCACTCGGTGCTCCGCGCGCTGGCGGAGGTGTACGGAAGCGCGGATGCCCAGGAGAAGTTCGTGAGGGACTTCGTGGCGGCCTGGACCAAGGTGATGAACCTGGACCGCTTCGACGCCTGAGCGGCGGAAGGTCCGTTCACGCTCGGCTCCGGCCGGGCGTGAACAGCCTGCGCCGCGCGCCGTGACTCGACCGGGGTCTGGCGGGACTGGCCGATGTTGCTCTTCTCGCAGTCAACGGCACGGCGCGCGCTGCCGGCAGCCCGGGGCTGCGCGCATTCTGAACTACGCTCAGCAGACGACCCTCCCGGAAGAGGGTCACGGAGGATCCCGATGAGAGCGCTTGCGGTCGTGCTGTTCCTGTCCCAGTCGGCGCTCGCGGCCGAGGGCGCTGCGAAGCCGGCCACGCTCAAGAGCAGCCTGCTCGACCAGCTCCGGACGACGCACGAGCAGCAGGACTGGTTCGTCCCGGTGAAGCCCGCGCTGGACGGAGTCACCGCGGCCCAGGCGACCTGGAAGCCGCAGGGGGGTGACCACTCGATCGGGCAGCTGGCAAACCATCTGCTGTTCTGGAACTCGCAGAATCTCGCGAAGTTCAAGAAGGTCGCTCCCGCGAAGTTCGATGGGAACAACGACGAGACGTTCAATGCCTTCGACCAGGCCAAGTGGGACGAGGTCCGGAAGAGGCTGGACGAGGTCCTGACCGAGCTGGAGAAGCTGGTCGCCGCGGCGGACGACAAGACGCTGCAGACCTGGGCGCCGACGCTCGGGAGGATCGCGACGCACAACGCGTACCACACGGGCCAGATCCTCGTTCTCCGCAAGATGCAGGGAGCGTGGGACGCGTCGAAGGGCGTGAAGTAGGGCTCGGCGAGCGGGCGGCCTGCCCCGACCTACCGCAGCTGCGTCCTCGTGCGCAGCGTGCGACCGACGATGGCCACCTACGTGTTCATTCACGGCGCCGGCGACGTCGCCTGGTACTGGCACCTGGTCGAGGCGGAGCTCCGCAGGCGCGGGCACGAGACGGTCTCGATGGATCTCCCGGTCGAGGACGATGCCGCCGGCCTCCTCGAGTATGCGCAGGAGGTCGTCTCCGCCATCGGCGACCGCCAAGCTCCGGTGGTCGTGGCCCAGTCGTTCGGTGGGTACGTCGCACCGATCGTCTGTGACCGGGTCCCGGCGCGCCTCCTGGTCCTCATCGCCGGCATGGTCCCCTCGCCGGGCGAGTCAGCGGAGGAGATGTTCGCGAACACCCGCTACCCGACGGAGCCGCGCAACGACCCGGGCGAGGCCGACATCTTCTACCACGACGTCCCGCCAGCTCTGGCGCGCGAGGCGAAGGCACGCGGACGGCGCCAGTCGGACACGCCGGGCAAGCAGCCCTGGCCGCTGGTCGCGTGGCCCAGGGTGCCGACACGGTTCCTGCTGTGTCGCGACGATCGGCTGTTCCCGGCGCCCTGGCTCCGGGACGTGGTGCGCGACCGTCTGTGCATCACGCCCGATGAGATCCACGGCGGCCACACGCCGGCCCTGAGCCGGCCGCTGGAGGTCGCCGAGCGACTCGACGCCTACCAGGCCGCGCTCTCGACTGGCTGAACGCGGGGCAGGGCGCGCGCACCCGGTCCCCTCGCGCCGGCTGGACCCGGGCGGGGGCCCGCTCGTGGCGACTCAGAGCCGCAGGTTCTGGACGACGTAGAGCTCGGAGAGGCGCCGGGTGACGCTGTACGCCCAGGCGTTCCCGTCGGGCGTCACGTACACGCGCGCGAGCCCGGTCCCGCCGGTCGGATCCGCGGGAGTGAGCCGCCGGACGAAGGCGCGGCGGCCGGTGCGTGGATCGAGGCGGAAGAGGTCCATGCCGGTCGCGGTCCGCTCGCCAATCAGAAGGCCGGTCCCCCCCGCGTCCCAGGTGAGCGGGATCGCCTGTTCCATCCCGGCCACCGGTGTCGGCTCCCCCGGCGTCCCGACCGGATAGAGACAGAAGCGCCGCTGGGGACAGGGAGCGACGAGCGTGCGCCCATCGGGGGACAGGAGATCGCGCCTCACGAGCCTGAGCTCCGGCGTGAGGGGCTCTGGACGTTGGCCGGGTGCGGCGAGCCACGTTCGCGGCGGACGCTCGGCGGCCGCGCCGGAGAAGAGCAACCGTCCATCGGGGCGGAGCTTCGCCCAGAGGAACGAGACGATTCCGGGCACCGCGATCCGCTGGGTCGCTCCTGCTCCGATGGGCAGGAGATCGACGTGATCGTCGCCGACCAGCGGCCCGGCGAGGGCGGCCTTCCCGTCGGGTGTCAGGGAGAAGGCCCGTCCGCTGCCGATCCGGACCGGTGGCGCGCAGTCGGTCGAGCGGAGGTAGACGGCGTAGTCCTTGCCGCCGCCGTTCCCGCTCTCGGCGAGCAAGACCTGACGGCCGTCGGCCGTGAGGTCCTCGGCCGAGGTCGCGTCCAGCCAGGTGAGCTCGCAGCTCCCGCCACCCTCCCTGCCGAAGAAGACCTGAGGTCGCTGCGTGACGCGCTCGAGGAGGATGCGGCCGTCGGGAGCGACGTCGCGGACGACCAGCCGTCCTCCCGCCGAGAGCAGCAGACGCTCCGCCCCCGTCTCGGCGGAGATCGCCCAGAGGGACGTGTCGGCTCCCTCGCGCGCCGCGGTGATCAGGATGTCCTTGCCGCCGGGTGACCAGGCGAGGCCCTCGATGCTGGCCCAGCGGGTGGGGAAGGTGCGGCGCAGCTCGCCCGGGCCATAGAGGCGCACGACGCCGGCGTCGTCGCCGGCGATGGGGTGATCGATGAGCGCGATCCGACGACCGTCCGGCGAGATGCGAACCGCTCCCGGCTGGATGACCCGTCCGAGGAGGGTCCCGACGGGGGACTCGACGCGGAGGCCGGTGCCGTCACCCGGCGCGCGGACCACCACGAGGCGGGAGCCGTCCGATGTGGCGTCCGCCGAGAGCACGCCGTTGCTCAGGACCTTGCCCGCGCCGCCTGCGAGCGGTGAGCGGACCAGCTCGTTGGTCTGCGTGGCGAGGAGCGACAGTGCCTCGCCTCGCGTGCTGATCGACGCCAGGATCGTGGACTCGGGGGTGACCAGCCGCGCTTCCGGCGCTCCCGGCTGGACGGCGTAGAGCTGGAAGGGCTCGCCGTCCCAGGCCGCGGTGTAGGCGATCTCGCCGCCGGGTGCGAAGCGAGCGCCACTGACCGAGCCACGGCGGAAGGTGACCCGCTGCCAGGTGGGCGGCGGCTCCGGCCGGCGTCGGAACAGCTCCGCTCCAGCGACGAGCCCGACGCCGAGCGCGAGGAGGACGGCCATTCCGGCGAGCGCGATCGATCGGCGCACGCGGGGCGTTCGGGGCTTCTCCCCGGAAGCGGCGCCGGGCTCGGGGGGAACGACGGGCTCGGCGGGACCGATCCACCGGTAGCCCCGCCGGGGCAGGGTCTCCACGTAGAACGGGGCGCCCGCGTTGTCGCCGAGCGCGGCGCGGATCTCCTTCACGCAGTAGTTCAGCCCCTGGTCGAAGTCGATCAGGGTGTCATTTCCCCAGAGCTCGGTCCGGAGCTCCTCCCGGGTGACGACGGCGCCAGGGCTGGCAAGCAGCATGCCGAGCACCCGGGCCGGCTGCTGTCGGAGGTGCACGGCAGAGCCAGCCTCCTTCAGCTCGAGGCTCGTCCGGTCGAACTCGAAGCGTCCGAACCGGACGCGGCCGGGCAGCTCCGCGGCGTGGTTCCTCGGACCCTGCGGAGTGCCCTGGACCGTCACCATTCCGGGCTTGCACCCTACCGCGTCTCGCGGCGTCCAGCGGAGGCGTCAACCTGGCCGAAGCACCGGCGTTTTCGCTCCATCCCCGATCCATGGCGATTCCAGAGCGGCGCCATGGTGCGCCTCGCAGGCGCAGGGCATCGGTGATCGCTTCTCCGTCCCCGAGGTGTCCACCGTGAAGACTGCCCGCCTTGCTCCGATCCTCCTGTCGCTCTTCGCCGCCTGCGGCGGGTCGCCTGGCTCCGGGACCCCCGACGCGGGGTCGACGATCGGTCCCGCGGGCGGGACGGTCACCAGCAGGGACGGAAGGGCGACGCTGGTGGTCCCTGCCGGCGCGCTGGCGACGGCCGTTCCGTTGACGCTGGCCACGACGGGGGTCATTCCGCTCGACCCGCACGAGGTCGCCGGGACCGCGTACCTCGTGAGCCCTCCGGAGACGACCTTCGCGACGCCGGCGACGCTGAGACTCCGGTACAACGCCGCGAACGGCCCGTCCGGGGTCGACGAGGCGGAGCTCCGCGTCGCGGCCCTGACCAACTTCGTCTGGGAGTCGATCTCCCAGGGGACCATCGACGTCGCCAGCCGGGACGCGTCGGCTCCGGTCGGGGGCGGAGGGACGTTCGCCGTGGTGTGGCCCGGTCCCGGGAGCGACTGTGCGGATCCCGAGGACCACCAGTTCGATTTCTGGCTCGGTCAGTGGAACTTCGCGGTCGGCTCGAACACCGGCGGGACGAACGACATCACCGCCGAGGGGCGGGGGTGCCTGATCGAGGAGCACTACCACGACGCGACCGGCGCTCCGGGGCGGAGCACCAGCCTCTTCAGCCGGCTGGATGGCCAGTGGCACCAGACGTACATCGACCAGCGCGGCACGCGGCTGGTGCTCATCGGAACCTGGGACGGGACGCGGATGGTGCTCTACCAGACGCCCACGTCGCGCTTCCTCTGGCAGCAGACCAGCCCGACGGTGGTGCGCTACTGGCAGGAGACGACGGCCGACAACGGCGCGACCTGGTCCGTCCCGTTCGACTCGAACTACATCCGGCCGTAGCGCCCGCGCCCCGAGGCTCCGCGGGAGCGAATCAGTTCAGGTCCTCGGCGCGGGGCACGGACAGGAGCCGGGGACCTCGCGCGGCCGGGTCCCGTGCCCGCGACTCTCCGCCTCGCCCGCCCCGCTGCGGCGTCGCAGCCTCGAGCGGTCGGGGAGACTCGGGCGGAGACGCGACGGCATGGTACTCGTGGCCGTCGATGTCGAGCACTGCCTCGACGGGCTTCCCGGGGGACGGCGGGTCCGACAGGAGGAGCGTCACGGCCGTGAGGGCGGCGGTGAGCGCCCCGAGCTCGACCTCGGTGGCGGGTCGCAACGCACCACCGCGAGTTCGGAAGACGAAGGGGAATTCGGGCAGGGAGAACGCAGCGTGGACGGCGCGGAGCGCGTACTCGGGCCGCGCCTCGAAGACGAGCGCGGTCGCGTCGCACCTCTGGGCCAGGAGCGCGTGCCCTGCCCGCAGCGCGGCGACGGCTCGCAGGGCGTCGCCCGGCTTGTCGTAGAGCGCCAGGCCTCGGGGCTCGCCCTGGGCGCCGGTCACGATCGCCTCTCGGGTCGTCGTCTTGCCCCGGGCCAGGACGCGGACCGGGAACGGCTGATCGGCGCGATAACGTGCCCAGGGCCCGCCCGAGCCGTACGCGAAGCAGGCCTCGAGGAACGCCCGGATGCCGGTGCCCATCGGGAGGCTCTGGTGAGCGTTCGCGGTGGCGAAGGCGAGGACGGCCGGCGCATCGGCCAGGTCGTCCGGGAGCGGACCGACGGGCACCCCGCGTCCGGGAGCAGCTGCCGCAAGCGCTGGCTCCAGCATGACCTCCGCGTCAATCAGGCCGTCGAGCATCCGCCTCAGCGCCCTGTCGACGGTCGTCTCCATGACCGGTTGCAGAAAGCCGCCGAACTCGTCGATCGCGCCGACGAGCCAGCTCCGACGCCGGGAACCGGGCAGCGGCCCGAGATGGAAGAGATGGAGCACGCTGCCGGCGCTTGCGAGCCGCGTACCAGTGCGTCCCGAGCAGCGGCCCGACGCAGACGTCCCGACCGCAAGACGGCAGGGTCCATTGCGATGGACCGGGCACGCGCTCCGGACCTGCACTCGCCGGAAGAGCGGACCACGCGCTGTGTCCGGCGTGACGGAATCCCGTCACCCTTGTCACTCCTGCCGCGCGAGGATTCGCCGCTAGACGTATCTCCCGACGGTGGCTGGTCACCGGACAGCACGGAGACGACGAACCATGACGACGCACAGAACCGGGACGCGGGAAGAGTGGCTGGCGGCACGCCTGGACCTGCTCAAGGCAGAGAAGGAGCACACGCGGCGCGGCGACGACCTGGCGCGGCGACGGCAGGAGCTGCCGTGGGTCCGCATCGACAAGACGTACACGTTCGACACCGACGAGGGCCCGGCGACGCTGAAGGACCTCTTCCGGGGACGCTCGCAGCTCCTCGTCTACCACTTCATGTTCGGGCCCGATTACAAGGCCGGCTGTCCCTCCTGCTCGGCGATCGCGGACGGGTTCGACGGCTTCGCGGTCCACCTCGCCAACCACGACGTCCTCCTGACGGCGGTCTCGCGGGCCCCGCTCCCGAAGCTGCAGGCGTACAAGAAGCGGCTGGGATGGACGTTCCCCTGGGCCTCCTCGTTCGGCGGTGACTTCAACGACGACTTCGCCGTCCGGATCACGGAGGAGCAGCAGCGCACCGGAGGCGCCGAGTACAACTTCCGGCGCGAAGGAAAGTGGGAGTCGGGTGACGACCAGGGCCCCGTGCAGCAGTTCGCGGCGATGGCGGGGACCGATCCAGCGACCTACGTCCGCGAGCGGCCGGGCCTGAGCGCGTTCGTGCTCGAGGACGGTGCCATCTTCCACACCTATTCCGCCTACGCGCGCGGGCTGGACGGTCTCTGGGGCATGTACCAGTGGCTCGACCGTGCGCCGAAGGGGCGCAACGAGGGAGACGGCCTCTGGTGGAAGCGGCGCGACGAGTACGGCAAGAGCTGACTAGCGGATGCCGCCGGGACGTTCCGATCGCCGGAACGGATCTCGCCCCTTGGCCTGGTCGCTCTCGGTGGCGGTGACTGCGGCCTCGAGCGCTCCTCGGGCTGGAGGCGGTCGGGAGAGCGCCTCCCGGACGTCCCCTTCGAAGCGGACCTTTCCGAGCGCAACCTCGCGAAGCGCGACGACCGCTGCCTTGTTGCGCTGCGCATCGACGTGGGGAGTTGCGCCGGCCGCGAGCTGCCGGGCCCGGCGAGTCGCCAGGATGCAAAGGGCAAAGCGATTGTCGACGTGCTCGACGCAATCCTCGACGGTGATGCGGGCCATGCGGACCTCGGTGCGGACGGGTGGGGCGAGACCGTCCTGCGAATCCGAAGGGTCCTCGAGGGCCTCAGGTGCAGGCGCAGACGGGCGGCGCAGAGGTGACGTACCAGGGACGCCGACGAGCAGCAAGCCGCGGGCCAACGCTGTCAGTCGCTTGTGTGAGAGGGCGTGACGTGTCACTTTGTGAGCCTCGGCCGCGCACGAACTCGCCGCGCCCAGATGGCTGGCCATGCCGATGCGCTCGACAGCTCCGCTGATCTATCTCGGTACGATCTGCCGCCGTCACGGCTGCGCGGACCGTCTGGTGGAGACGCACGAGTGCCTGGAGTGCGTGGGGCCCGAGCGCCTCAGACGGATGGAGGAGATCTCCGAGCGTCAGGAGCGAGCGCGGAGGATGCACCGCCTGCTGCACGAGATGAGCGACGGCGGGAAGACCGCGATCGAGCTGGTCCACACGACGGGGCTCGCGATGCCACAGCTCCGGCATCTGCTCGAGGAGCTCGTCTCGTCGGGGCGGGCCACCTTCCGCCAGGAGCGGCTCCGGCAGAACGGTCGGTGGCTGTGGTCGCGGGTTTCATGAACACGCTGTCCATCTCGCTGGTCGGCGACTCGCGGGCCTGCCTGCATGCGCGCCAGCATCACCCGGGTGCTCCCGAACGGATGCTCCCCTGTGCCTGGCCAGGCTGCGAGATGGGGGTGGGCGAGGTGCGGCTCTCGATCTGCCGGCGAGATCGAGCGTTTCCGTTGCTCGTCGAGCGGCGCTCGCTGATGCTCGCCGGCGAAGAGCAGGCGTTCGTCTGGCATCCCTGCCAGCACCAGAGCTAGCCCGGCGCGACTCACCCATCCCGACGCCCGTACCCGAGGCCGGTGATGGTGAGCAGCACGATCCAGATCGCACCGACGCGCGCGAAGAGCTCGATGCCCACGCCGGCCGGCGGTCGGAACGTCAGCCATTGCAGGACGAGCAACCCACCGAGCAGCACGATCAGAAATGCGGCGCCCCAGGCGCGACGTCCGCCCGGCGGCATCCGGGTCAGGGCGTCACGCACCGAGGTGTGGTTCCCGACAGCGAGCAGACCTGCCCGGCAGTGCAGAGGGGCGCGGCCGCGCTCAGATCGCACTGCCCTGCCCGCATGACGCCCGCGGTCCGGTAGCACGGGTCGGTGCAGGCGCTCCCGTCGAGCTCCAGGCAGCTCCCGCAGCTCTGCAGCCCCGAGGAGACGAACCCGCCGGCGGCGGTCCACCGGTACGTGGGGCACTGCATCCGGGCGCCGTAGTCCGCCGGTGCCGTCCGTCCATCCGGCCCCGGAACGTAGGGCGAGTCGGTGGGGACCAGCGGGTGATTGCCCTCCATCAGCACGAGGGTCTGGCTCGGGCTCGTGTCGCAGATGTCGCGGTGGAACGTCGCCGTCCCGTGTGGCGAGCGGTAGGTCCAGGGGTGGCGCACGGCGGTCGCGCCGTCGTCCACCTGGCCCGCTCGCACGTGGACCATGCTGATCGCTCCGCAGCGCGCGTCGGAGACGGTGGCGACGAAGACGGTGCTTCGCTGGCTGGCGATGTAGTCGGCCTCGAAGGCCATCACGTAGCCGGTGTAGACGGAGACCTCGCGGCTGCCGTTCGAGACGCGCACGTCCATCATGCCGTTGGCCGCCGGGTAGGCCTTCACGTAGTAGGCGGGCGACGGCGCGAAGGCGACGGGCTGCACGTACGGCGTGGCGCTCGAGCCCTCGAAGCAGGTGCTCGGAAGCAGGGACTCGGGCGTTGGAGCCGCCGACTCGGACTGGGCGCGGGCGAGGCCGAGCCAGGAGACGGCGAGAAGGGCCGGCGCGGCGAGGACGGCCCAGCGAGCAGTGGTGCGTGACGGGCGCAGGTTCCGGAGGTTCATGGGTTGGCTCAGAAGAGGCAGATGTCGTTGGTGGCGCCGCTGCCGAAGTCGTAGGAGACGTCCGCCGGGAGCGGCAGCTTGACCGAGAGCCAGCCGATGCCACAGCGGAGCGTGTTGGACGTCGTGTCGTAGGCGCAGATGCCGCCGCGGGCGTTCTTCTTCTTGTCCCCGTCCCCGGTGCACGCCCCGACGTAGATGTTCCCCAGCGAGAAGAAGATGTAGTTGAGGTTCTTGCTGAAGTTGGTCTTCGTGCCGTCGCACTGCAGCCGGTCGACGAAGTTCTTCTGGTAGCACCAGCCGGTGTTCGCGGTGAGGGTGGCGCAGAAGTTCCAGATCCGCGCCGTGGCGAAGCCGGTTCCCTTGATCTCGAAGTTGATGTGGGTCGTGTTGTCGCGCTTGGGGTTCCCGTTGGGGCAGCAGTTGAAGCAGGAGCCGCGACCGTCCCGGGTATCGGTTCCGAAGCCGGCGCCGAGCTGCGCGATCAGATTGAAGTTGATGTTGAACTTGTTGCTGAAGGGAATGTACTTGCCGATGACCGGGATGGAGTCGCCGGACGGGCCCTTGAAGTTGGCTCCGCCGCCCCCGCCGAATTGCTTGTTGTCGGTGTGCAGCGTGCAGCTCGGCTCGACGCACTGGCCGTTGTCGCCCTCGCATTCACAGAAGGGCGTGCTGCACTGGCCGTCTTCCTTGCTCGATCCGTAGCTTCCCGCGAAGCACCATCCGACGGGGCTCTTCGCGGCCCGGACACAGGCCTGGATGCTTCCGGTGTCGTTGATCTTCTTGTCCGAGAGGCACTTGTCGTAGGTGCGGGTGTCGGTCTCCTGGATCTTCCCGACGATGTTCACGACCTCGAGGTCGAAGATGAAGTTGACCGGGAAGATGTCGCGGGTGTCCGGCGGGATGTTCCACTTGCAGTCGCCGGGGGCGGCGCCCTCGAGGAAGACACCGGCGGCGGCGGAGTCGCAGATTCCGCCGTCGGGGCCGGCGTCGGGACCGCCGTCGCGGGGGCCTCCGTCGGGACCGCCGTCGCGAGGTCCTCCATCGGGACCGCCGTCGGGGCCACCGTCGCGCGGGCCTCCGTCCGGGCCGCCGTCACGCGGCCCCCCGTCGGGGCCTGCATCCCGTCCTCCGTCGGGGCCGGCATCGCGGCCGGCATCTCCGGGGCCGCCGTCGCAGCAGGCGACGTTCAGCGGGTTCTGCGAGCTGGAGCTGGCGTCGGTGCTCGTTCCGCAGGCCAGCGCGGTGGCGACGACGGCGAGGGCGGTGGGAACGGACCAGCGGAGGCGCTGCAGGGCAGGGGACTCTCGGGTGCCGCGTCGCACGTGCTCCCTCCTCGCTGCGGAAGCGCGACGAGATAGACGAGTGCGATCGCAGCGACCAGCGACGGCGCGTGGGTGACTTGCCGGTCACACGGCCCACGGGACCATGTGACACGTCGATCACAGTGTCCCGGAAGGAACGAAGCGAACGACGTCAGGCGAGGCCGACGCGAGTCGCGGTGGTCCGCGTCGACGCGGAAGACCCGGACGGCTTCTCACCGAGGACGACGGATCGAACGACGGCCGGCGCATCGAAGTGAGCCATGTGGGCGGCGCCGGGAACGACGCGCAGCGTGTCCTGTGGGCCGAGCAGCGGGCGCACCCGCTCGATCACCTCGGGCGGGGAGAGGAGGTCGGCATCGCCGAAGACGAGATCCGCGGGGACGGGTGACCAGGGCCAGCGGGAGAGGAGGTCGACCCTGGCGAGCTCCGGGGCCAGGGCGCGCATCGACGCATCCATGTTGGCGAGGACCCGGGGAAGCCGATGGGGCCCGTAGGTGCCAGCGATGCCGATCGCCATGCGAAGGACCTGCGTCCCGTAGCTGGCCCGGGCCTCCAGACTTCCCAGGTGGCCGAGGAGCGTCGCCCGGAGCTTGAACTGCGCGAGATCGAGGCACGGAGGGGGCTGGAGCCGGACGGCCTTCGGAGCGAGCGACCTCCAGCGCGGTTCACGGACTGCCGCCTGGATCCGCTCGTACGCATGACGGTCGCTGGCGGCGGTATCGAGATCCGGGGAGACGGCCACCACCCGCTGAACCGATTCCGGCACGCGATGGCGGGCGAGGAGCGCGAGGGTACCGCCGATCGACACCCCCAGGACGGTCACCTTCCGACCGGAGATGCGGGTGATTCGCTCCAGCAGGGCGACGGTCTCGTCGAGATGACCCTTCAGGCTGAGCCCGGCCGGGGGTGCAGCGTGAAGTCCGGTTCCGCTGCGGTCCCAGAGGAAGACGCTGAAGTGCCGCTCGAGGGCCAGCAGCTTCTTGTACCGCCGGCGCTCGCTCAGGTGCGGGAAGCCGGGCCCTGCCTGGATCACGAGGAGCGGCGGCAGGTCCGGCGCGGCCGTCTCCATCCAGACGTGCTCATTCCAGGGAAGGCGTGGCATCCGGACCTCTTGGGTGGCGAGGGTCAGCCGGCGGATCCAGCAGCCACGCCTCCCCTGAGCGGAGGACACCACCGCCCTGCTGCGTTGCGAGCCGCGAATCGCAACCCGGACGCAGTACGCTGCTCGAGACAATGCGCATCGTCATCCCGGAGCTGTCGTTCGTGGTCCTGATCGGCCCGTCCGGGAGCGGGAAGTCGACGTTCGCGCGCCGTCACTTCAGGCCGACCGAGATCCTCGGCTCGGACACGTTCCGCGGCCTGGTCTCCGACGACGAGAACGATCAGACCGCGACCGAGGATGCGTTCGAGGCGCTGTACTCCGTTGCCCGCAAGCGGCTCCGCCGGGGGCGACTCACGGTGCTCGACGCGACGAACGTTCAGCCCGAGTCGCGGAAGAAGGCGGTCGCGGTCGCACGCGAATTCGAGCGGCTCCCCATCGCCATCGTCTTCGACCTCCCGGAGCAGGTCTGCAACGAGCGGAACCGGTCACGGCCCGATCGCGACTGGAACCCGTATCTCGCCAGTACGCAGCGCCAGCAGTTCCTCAGGGGAATGAAGGACCTGGAGAAGGAGGGGTTCAGAAAGACCTACCTCCTGAGCTCGGTGGAGGAGGTCGACGCTGCCACGGTGGCCCGCGAGCCACTGTGACCCGGGACGAGGTACTATTCCCGAGGGCAGGGGGAGGGCATGAAACAGGTCGCGTTGGCTGTGCTTGTGTGCGCCGGCGTCGCGCTCGGCCAGACCACTCCGAAGGTCACACGCCTCGGGCCCACGCCTCCGAAGAACCTCCTGTGGGTCGGCAACAGCTTCTTCTTCTACAACAAGGGTCTTTCGACCCACGTCTGGCAGCTGCTGGAGTCCACCGAGCCGGACAACGATTTCGACTCCCGGATGGCGACCATCAGTGGCGCGCCGCTGAGCTTGCATGACCTCGAGGCGTACTTCCGCCTGGACCAGCCTCAGGGCTTCTCGGTCCCCTCCAACCAGCGGCTCGTCCTGTCGAAGCCGCGGCCGTTCGATGCGGTGATTCTCCAGGACTGCAGCCAGTGCCCGATCCATCCGCAGCTCGAGCGCGCGTTCCAGGAGGCGGTCCGGAAGGACAGCGCTCTGGCAAAGAAGCACGGTGCAAGCACGATCCTGTTCATGACCTGGGCCTATGCAGACAAGCCCGAGATGACGTCGGCCCTCGCCGAGGCCTACACGCGTGCAGGAAATGAATCCGGTGCCCTCGTGGTGCCGGTGGGACTGGCGTTCGCGGCGGCGCGGGCGAAGGACTCCACCGTGAGCCTGCATGAGCCCGACAATCGCCATCCGAGCCTTGCCGGCTCGTACCTCGCAGCCTGCGTCGTCCTCGCGTCCGTCTACGGCAAGTCCCCCGTCGGCAACCGGTACACGGCCGGGCTCGATCTGAAGACGGCTGCGTTTCTCCAGTCCGTCGCCGCGGAGACGGTCGCGCGGTACTTCGGTCGCTGAGGCGCAACTCCTGACGGAGACGCAGCGCGGGTGGGTCTCGGAGGACTCTGTCTCTTGGGGAGAAACCTCTGGCGCGGCCAGCGGAGGGGAGGAGAGGCTGGGGACTCCGCAGGGCGGGACCATCACCGACACGTGGACCTGGGACCTGAAGCTGGAGGTCCCGCAGCCGCCGCCGCCAGGCCCGTGACGATCCGTCAGGGGACGAGGAAGCCGGTCCGCAGCGCCTGCATCAGGGCGTTCTGTGACCGGCCCCCGGAGGCGCCCGGAGGGAGCCAGCCCTGCTGCACGGTCCAGACGATGATCCCGCCGTACCCGTTCGCCTTCGAGAAGGTGCCCTTGGCGATGATCGAGGTCTCGTCGTCGTAGGGGATGTACTGCGTGGGCGCGCTGCAGCCGGGGTCCGACACGGGGCTGGCGAAGGTGAGGTACGGGACCTGCGCGGTCGCGTCGAGCTGGCGCTCCTGCGCCGACGCCGAATCGAAGGTGCTGCCGGACGCGAAGAAGGCGCTCAGAGGATAGGTGTTGTCGCCTCCGACGATGATCTGCGAGGTCCCGTTCGTCGCCTGCCTCGGGCCGGAGATCCCGCCGGTGTAGCAGATGGCGTAGAAGGCCATCCCCATCCCGAGCTTGCTCGTCGGGATGCCCGCAGCGGCGTAGCGCTGGAGCGTGTCGTCGATGGCGATGGGGGTGCTTCCCGTCACGCCGCTCAGGGGGCTGCTGAACCAGGAGTCCCAGCCGGCTCCGGCGAACGCCGTGGAGGGGTAGTAGGTCTGCACGTTGAACCGGTCGAGCGAAGCGGCGAGGGTCGCCATCCGCGGATCGACGGTCTGGAAGTTGCCGTTGATGGCTCCGGCTGGATAGGTGAGCACGATGTCCGGTCGTGCGGCCCGCAGCGCCTGCGCCAGGGAGACCAGGTCGTCGAGGTCGACCGAGTCCTCCCAGTCGAGATCGATCCCGTCGTAGCCGAGGGTGGTGAGCGCGCCGAGCAGCGCGGTGACGAACGCGGCCCGGTGGGCGGCGCTCGCCGCGGTGGCGATGTTCGGGCCGGCGCCCGCTCCTCCGAGCATCAGCAGCGGTGTCACGGCGTGGCCGTGCGCGGCCTGTGCGAGCGCGATTGCGTCCGCCTGGCCGGTGCCCTTCTGGTCGTCGAAGGTGAGGTTGAGGCTCAGGTCCGCGTTGACCGTGAGCGGCGCGAACGCGAAGTGCGTCAGCGCCGTCCAGTCGATCTGGTCGATCGGATAGTCGTTGATCGCGTAGCCCACGTAGTACCCGAGGACGAACTGATCGGTGAAGATCGCCGAGACGGTCCGGTCCGTGGTCAGGGTGAGGGTGCAGGTCCATCCCGAGGTGGAGTCGCAGCCGGTCCAGCCTGCGAACGCGTTGCCGGACTTCGCAGAAGCGGTGAGCGTGACGGCGGTGCCGGGGTTCAGCTGGGCTGTGCACGTGGACCCGCAGTCGATCCCGTTCCCGGAGACCGTGCCCGAGCCCGACCCGACCTCGGTGACGGTCAACTCGTTCGTCTGAGCGGCGAGGTTGAAGGTGGCGGTGACGGTCCGGTTCGTCGCGAGCGTCAGGGTGCACGTCGTCCCGGAGGTGGAATCGCATCCCGACCATCCGGTGAACCGCGAGGTCGAGCCTGCCGCGGCGGTGAGGGAGACGGCGCTCCCGGTCGAGAGAGTCGCGGTGCAGGTGTTTCCGCAGTCGATCCCGCTGCCGGTGACGGTGCCGGAGCCCGATCCGGAGCGGGCAACGGTCAGGACGCTGGTGCCCGTTCCGGGAGTTCCAGAACCGCCGCCGCAGGCGAGCATCCAGACGAGTCCGAGCATCGCCGTCGAGTGCAGTCCGCCGCGCCGCCGAGAGAGCATGGCCGACGAGTCTCCCAGGATTTCGGAGACGACCGTCGGCGGAATGCTTCAGCAAACCAGTTGCGACACCCAGCCGAGGCTTTCACTGGGCCTTCGGAGCACGACCTCCTCCGACCCGCTGAAAGAGGTCGTACAGGATGCCGTCGTTCCCGTTCGAGGCGTGCATCCGATGGCCGAGGAGGAGCGCCAGCAGCACCGCCAGCACCAGCAGCGTCCAGACCCACCAGCGTCCGTACCAGGGCGAGCGTCCCCGCGTCTGACGGAGCCCTCTGGAGGCCACTTCCGGATGGGGTGGGGCACGCATGCGGGTGACCCTAGCCACCTCCTGGGGCCAGGCCGAGCCCCGATGACGAGGGCCTCTCGGTGGCCAGTCAGGCGTCTGATGCCGGCGCTCGCCTGAATCGCGGGACAGGTTCGTCACGGACTGACGGTGCGCATCCTTCTCCGCTCAGACTGACCAAGGGAGAAGACGATGGGTGAGCACAAGGACGAGCAGGGAAAGCCGATGCAGGCCCCCGGGCAGGATCAGCCGGTGACGCAGCCAGACGAGTCGAACGAAGGCCCCAGCGAGGACCGCACCGCCTCGGACCAGGAACACATGAAGAAGCACTCGCCTTCTCCGAACAACCCCAACAACCCCAACCACAAGCCCTGAGCGAGCCCTTCCCCCTTACAGACTCGGGGCGAATTCAATGGCCTGCAAGAGCTTCGCGTTGTCGAACGGTTTGACGAAATGCGCGTCGAACCCGGCGTCTCGGCTGCGTTCGGCATCGCCAGTTTGCCCGTAACCAGTCACCGCGATGAGGAATGGGCTGGTGACGCCGAGGCGAGCTCGGATCTCACGCGCGAGGTGGTACCCGTCGATCACGGGCAGCCCGATGTCGAGCAAGGCGACGTCGGGATGGATGTCGTGCAGTCTGTCCAGTGCGGCGACGCCGTCATGAAGGATGACCACGTGGTGACCCGCGTCCTCGAGCAGCTCACCTACCGCGGCAGCCAGGTCATCGTTGTCGTCGACGATCATCACGCGACGGGGGTGAGCCGAGAGCGCCCTGGGCGGGGTGAACGAGGCAGTCGCCGGTCGCTCTGGCGTCCGTTCGAGGCGCGGAAGCCGGACGGTGAAGGTGCTTCCCCGTCCGGGACCGTCGCTCGTCACGGAGACCGAACCGCCGTGCATCTCGGTGATCGACTTGGCGATCGCCAGCCCAAGGCCCAGTCCGCTCCGGGAATCCTCCCTGGCCTGCGCGGCCTGGACGAACATCGAGAACACCCGCGGGAGAAGCTCGGGAGAGATCCCGCAACCATTGTCGCTGACGACGACGACGACCTCGTCCTTGCTTGACCGAGCGACGAGCCGAATCAGACCCCCTTCGTCGGTGTACCGCGCAGCATTGGTCAGCAGATTCGCGATGACCTGTGCCAGCCGGCTCTCGTCGCCGCTGATCCACAGTCCGGTGCCGGGAACGTCCACCTCGAGGCGGTGCCGTCGGATCTCGATCAGTGGGCTCGCCATCTCGATGGCCCGAGCCACGATGCTCGAGGTCTCCACGAGCGAACGGACGAGGGTGAGGTTCCCCCGCGTCAGGCGTGCCACGTCGAGCAGATCGTCGACCAGCCGGAGAACGTGCTGCGCCTGACGCTTGATGATCGCCAGCTCCGGCGGCTCCTGATCACCGAGGCGACGGCCGAGAAGCTCGGCAGAGAGGAGAATCGGCGCAAGGGGATTGCGGAGCTCGTGGCCAAGGATGGCCAGGAATTCATCCTTCGCACGGTTGGCGTTCCCGAGCTCGAAGGCCTGACGCCGGATGGTCTCTTCCTGCAGGAGCCGGGCGATGGTGCTCGAAAGGAACTGAGCGATCTGATGGACGAACCGCTCGTCGCGATAGTCGTAGTGGCCGCGATCGGTGGTGAAGCAGATCGCGCCCAGTTCGAGCTCCATCGCCTGCAGAGGAAGACAGAGCCCACGAATCGGACGAGCGCTCGCCAGGGGGGACCTCTGGCGGAGCACCGTGGCGATCATTTCCCTGTCCACCGGAGGGAGCGCGGCCGGTGCGATCGGCTCGAGGTGCTCGCCATCGCGGGTCACCGTCCAGTACTGGCAATCGGTCGGACGGTGGATCGCCAACGTGAGACGCTGAAACTCCACGACCCAGCGCACGCGCCCGCCCGCGGCACGGATGAACGCCGCGAGGTCGTTCGTCTCCCCGCATTCCGCCAGGTATTCCAGGAGGACGTTGATCCGACCGATCTCGGGGTCGACCGCCATCAGAACTCGGAGAACATCTCGTCGGCGGCCATGCCGGTGGCGTCGGCAATGATGTTGGCGTAGACCGCGAGCGCCGACATCGAGACGACCTCCACGATCTGCGATGGGTTCAAGCCATGGTGGCGGAGCTGGTCGTAGTCGGCCACATCGAGCCCCTGCGGGTCGCGTGCGCACTTGATGCCGAAGAGGATGATGTCACGCGCCTTCTCTGGCGTGATCCCGTCCAGCCTGGAAACCAGCATCTCGAGGGTGTGGGGGTCGACGCCAAGCATCCGGCAGCACGCGAGGTGAGCCGCCTCGCAATAGCGGCACTGGCGGTCCCTGGAGATGGCCGAGAACATCATCTCCTTGAGGGTTCGCGGGAGAGCGCCGCCGACCAGGACGTTCTGCACGAGTCCCCAGGTTCCTTGCGCGACCGCCAGAGAGTGTCCCTGTGTCTTGATGAAGTTCGGAGGGGCCGGGAACCCCATGCGCCGCTGGAAATCAGAATAGAGAGCCCGAACATCGTCCGGAGCATTCTCCGGCTCGAGCGTGGCGATGTTGGGCATGCTCCGGCTCTACTGCCAGGGCCCTCACGAAGCAACGACGCGCACGGTCGAAGGGGGGTCGAGCGCCCGTCGTGGTCCGAAAACGGTCGAGCGAGGTGTCGGCCGTCGGCTGCTCGACGGCTGATACGAAGAACCGGCAGGCCTCGAGGCCCGATCGATCTGCGATCCCGGACGCTCTACGATCCCGGACGCTCAACAATGATGAATTGAAAAGGTGGTGCGTTTGCCGATCCTGGCCGGAGGTGCTACTGCAGCTCATGACTTCCCGACCCGGCTGCCCCGGGCAACTTGAGGTCCGGGAGATCACATGCTTGCCTCGGAACTGGCCGCACCGGCGGCTGCGAAGGGCGTCTGCAGCGCGCTCACCGCCGGAGACTTCGGCCTCAAGGTGCTTCTCTGCGAAAGCGCGGACGCCAGCGAGGGCGCGGTCTCGTTTCTCCCCATCGTCGGCTGGGTGACCCTGACCGAGTCGACGGATGGAGCCGGGGAAGGCGCGACCTGGAGCTGGCAGCCGGTCGTCGTGTTCGAGCACGAGCTGCGCCTCGGCCGCACCGTCCCGAACTACCGCGGGACCGTGGCGAAGGACGTCATCGGCAAGGTGGCGCTGGGCCTGGTGAAGTCGCGGTTCGTCACCGCACGCGATCTTCGGCGCTCCCAGAGTCCGATCTGGACCACCAACATTGGGGCCCTCTGAACGCTGGGGTTCCCAACGAGAAAAGCCCGGGCCTTTCGGTCCGGGCCTCTCGACAAATCAGCTCCGCCGCTTAGGCTCGGGCGGCCGCCGGCTCGCCGCGGCTCTCTCCGGCCGCGGAGATGTCACGCGCGCCGCTCTCCTCCAGGACCGTCATCCCCTTCTTGGTCCAGCTGGAGTCCTGCGAGTGGATGGACATCAGGATTCCGCCGTCCTTCACCATTCCCTCGTAGCGCTTGGCCTCGAACTCGGGAATCCCCATTCCCACGAGGGCACCGGTGATCCCACCCATCGTGCCGCCGACGCCTGCTCCGGCGAGAGCCGCCATGATGGGGCCCGCAGCGATGAACGGGCCAACGCCTGGAATCGCCAGCGCGCCGATACCGACGAGCCAGCCGAGCCCGCCACCGAGCAACGCACCGGTTCCTGCACCCGTGGCGGCGCCCTCGGGAGCCTTGGTGTTCTTCTCGTGCGCGAACTCCTTGGTCCCATCCTTGTCGGGGAACAGCACGGAAATGTCCGAGCTATTGAACCCCGCGAGCTTCAGGCGCGACGTGGCCGAGTCGACCTTCGCCCTGTCATCGAAAATGCCAAATACTGCCTTTGCTTTTTCAGTCATTTGAACTCTCTTCATGTGTGATTTAACTTGCGTGAGGTGATGCAAAACCAGCCCTCAAGGCTGGACGTCGAGCTCGTTCTTCACGTTCGGCTGACCTGCGATCGAGGACGCCTGCTGCTGGATGGCGTTCTTCTCGGCCTCTGACCGGACCGGGCCCTTCAGGGTGACCTGACCGTTCTGCGCGACGATCTTCACATTGTGCGCGCTCGTCGACAGCGACTTGTCATCGACGATCGAGCGGCGAATCTTCGCGGTCAGGTCGAGATCCGATTGTTCGTTGCTCTGGCGGTCGGCGTTCGCCTCCCCCGGCTGATTGTGTCGTTCATTGACCGCCGAGTTGCTGGGATCGACGTTCGGTTCCTGCGCGCTGTGCTGGGTTCCCTTCGTCCCGGCGTCCACCTTGCTCTTCGAGCTGCTCTGCTCCGGGGTGCCGGCGAACGCCGACGTCCCCAGTAGCAGGAGGCCCAGGGTCAAGTATTTCGTCTTCATGCAATGCTCCACGTCTGCGCGACCTCGAAGGGCCGCTGGGTGAGACTTCTCTCTGTGAGTGTTTCGACGCCTGGGGAACCCAGGCACGTCGTCAGTGCAGCAGCTGCGCGCGAGCCGTTCTGCGCCGGTTCGTGAGACTCCAGACTCGCGGGGGAATTCGAGGGCGATGCGCGCCGTGATCAGCAGTTCGTCACCGCGCCCTCACTCAAAGGTAACACCGCTTGGCGAGAACCGCTCGCCTCGGTCGCCGAGACCTCCAGCACGGTCGGTCGACTTCCGGGCGATCCAGCACTCGAGCTCGAACGGCTTGCGGAGCCCCCCCCCGAGCTCTCGCGACTCAACCTCGTCCATCGACGAGCAGGATGGACCGCTTGGTCACTGCGCCTGAGTACCCTTGGTGGTCGGGGCGTCGGGCACCCGGGCGACCGGCTT
>Ga0207674_10001965_pt1 | contig 26021 bp, 22 predicted proteins | sample KBSCornC72_FD_184303 | JGI IMG/M metagenome (GOLD analysis project Ga0207674, IMG submission 184303) | Corn rhizosphere microbial communities from Kellogg Biological Station, Michigan, USA - KBS Corn C7-2 (SPAdes) (version 2) | ecosystem: Host-associated > Plants > Roots > Rhizosphere > Soil ...
GCATAGCTTTGGCGATGCGGAGACGCACGCGCGCAAATCGCAGGTCTTGCGGGAGTGGTGCGAGCAGGTTGGGCGCGATCCCGACGAGATCGAGCATGCAGTTGAGGTGGGGTCGGGCGCCTCGGAGAAAGAGCTCGACGCCTATGTCGATGCCGGAGCCACCCATCTGATTCTGGCCGGATCAGCTACCCCTGAGAAGTTCTTCGATATGGAATGGCTGGTGCGCTGGCGCGACCAACGCAATAGATAGCGCGACATAGCTTTTCAGGTGTCAGGAGACTGCATGGTCGGCTCTATTGTCCTGGTTGTTTGACCGTCAGACCGCGATATGTTATCACTGCCTGGGCTTATCTATTCCACTCTGTCATCGTCTGAACGGAGTCAATTGTGCGTCCATTTCACCCGCGCTGGCGCATGACACGCACCCGTGCGAAACCGCTTGCGCTCCTTTGGATCGTGTTGATCATTGGGGTGGCTACTTCTGGGTGTCGTGTCGCACAATCGCCACCTCCCGTTTTTACACCTGTAACATCTCTTGCCGCTAATCCTACGCAGGCCATGCCCTCGATCTTGCTCGGCGCTGCCGTCGATTACAACTATCTCAACAGTGATTCGACATACCGTGAGACGCTCAAGAGCAATTTTTCGCTGCTAGTGCCCGAAAACGACATGAAATTCGCAGCATTGGAGCCAGCGCAGGGCGCATTCGATTTCGCCAGCGGCGACGCGCTGGTAAACTTTGCCCACAGCAATGGTATGTGGGTTCGCGGACATAACCTCGTGTGGGGAGAGCACCTGCCCGACTGGCTCACGCAAGGCAAGTTCAACCACGACCAGGTCATCGCCATTCTGAAAAATCACATTGAGACCGTTGTCCGACACTATCGCGGCAATGTCATCTCATGGGACGTTGTCAACGAGCCGTTCAATGGCGCGCATCTACGCGACACCTTCTGGCTTCGCACGATAGGACCAGACTATATCGCGATGGCCTTCACGTGGGCGCACGAAGCTGACCCAAATGCGAAGCTCTACCTCAATGACTTTGGCGACGACGAGATTGGGCCGAAGTTCAACGCGATCTATGCTCTGGCAACTAGCCTGCGCCAGCAACACGTTCCCATCGATGGCATTGGCATGGAGATGCACATCGGATTCGGAGCGCCTGCTAATCCTCACGCGGTCAAGGTGAATATGAGCCGACTCAAATCCGCCGGACTGGAGGTCGAGGTGACGGAGCTTGATGTCCAGATCCACAATCTTCCTGGCTCTCTCCAGGACAAATTGAACGAGCAGGCGGCAATTTATGGCGAGATAGCAACGGCATGCCGCAATGCGGGGAATTGTGACGCATTCATTACCTGGGGACTCACCGACCGCCATACCTGGCTTACGGCGATCCTGGGTCATCCCGATGAGCCGCTGCTCTTCGACCAGAACTACCACCCCAAGCCCGCTTATTTCGCCGTCAAGGCTGCCCTGTATGGCTCGTCCACAGCCACCGTCACAGCTACGCCGTGAAGCGCGGCGCAATCTGGCACTACCTCGTTGCTGCTCGCCCTGCTCCTGCGGTTTCCTCCTGAGAGGCGGGGTTTGTGCGATCAGACGTTCTGCGACGGTGGGTGCCATACCATCCCTTGCGAATGAAGCCGGCGAGAAAGACGCCATAGAAAAGCGCCCAATACGCAGATCCAAAGTCAAAACTAGTTAAGATGGGAGTAGTGAGCAGGCCATAGATCATCGATCCTGCGATCAGCCCAAAGAGCAGCATCTGCGGCAGCGTCTCGCGCCAATACCAGGTGAATCGATTCGTTTTTCTCGTCACACGATAGGTCGGCTTTCGGTGAGGTCCGCTTATCAGTGCGACAATGCATGCCTTGATATAGACTGGCGCCAGACCCATCCACATCTCACGTTGACGCAAGAGCGTCTCATACCGCTGGCCATTATTCAGCGTTGCCAGAAACACCTCGATGGAGAGCGCAAATGGCCAGAAGTGCATCGCATAGTCTAAATTCGTCGTCGTCAGAGGGTAGACCTGGAACGAAAGGCTAATTGCCAGCGTGATGAGAATGGTCACAACTGTGAAACTCTGCATGTAGAAGAGTCCCAGTTCGATGAAATGGAGGCGCTGGCGCAGGTTTAACCCGCGAAAATTGCCCCAGAAGAACAGGCGCATCGTATCAAGCGCCCAGGTGCCCGACTGTTTATAGACATTCGGAATATCCTCTGGGGCCGTCTGTCCAGTTGCCCCGACAATGGGCAGGTAGATACCCCGCCAGCCGCGCCGAAGCGCCTCCACGCCTGACTGTAAGTCCTCGACTAGATTCCATGTTGGGAATCCGCCGATAGCACTCAGCGCCGACGTATGCCAGACAAGTCCCGATCCGCACGGAATGACTGCATTCGCCGCATGTCGCGCCAGCATCGTGCCTCGATAGAAGACCACATTGAGATTGGCGAAAGGGTCTCCCTCGCTCACGCGAGCTTCTTTGATGGTCTGCACATAGGCGGCGCCCATATCACTCATGAGCTGACCAACGCAGTGCCGGAGAAACGCCCAATCTCCTACCTCATCATCGGCATCGCGCGTCTCGATGAACTCGATATGTGGGTAGCGGTTAACAATCATATCAAGCGCTGAATTCAGATTTCCCGCCTTCGCCTCGCCACGGCGTTCCGCTGAGCCGCGCATGGGTGGTTCATGGTACAGCACAACCGCATCCCGATAGGCGCGTTGCAGGCCAACCACGACCGATTCAATCTCTGCGGAGTGCGCATCATCGGAGATGACTAGGGTAATCTTATCATTTGGCCATTTCTGCTGAAGCACTGATTCCGCCGTCCGCGCGACCATGGAGCCCGGCTCGCCAGCAGTGGGGATGATGACGGCGACATCTGGCTCGTCTCCTTCTGAGACAAAGTGTATCGCTGGGACGCTCCGCCGCCAGTTGTTGATGAAGGTGACCAGAGTCGCGATGATGATGAGCAGATTCGCGCCAGCAAAGGGAATTGCAAGCCAGAGCGCCGCGACGTTCACGCTCATGATGAGCCATGGACCAAACCAGATAGCTCCCAGTATCAGGGCAAATCCTGCCAGGCGTATCGGCCAGTTTTTGACCCTGCGCGTGGCGGCGGACATGGCCATCTCGTGTATCTCCTCTTGTGTGGGCCGACAGGTCGCTAGAGTCTGGCTGTATTTACCCACACGGTAATTTGGACCGGGTACGTGACGAACTGGAGGGAATGTCCAAGCTGGGTAACCATGCTGGTGCTCGAATACACCTCCTTGAAGGTATCGCAGGCCTCGATTTGCTGGTGCACGGTAGCAGGCCAGCTAATACCCCCAACTTCATCAACGAACCAGTCCGCTGAGCAGAGGCTACCCTTATATTCGCCATGCGCAACGCGATAGGTGTCGTAGATATCCCACGGGGATTGCAGGTTTCCATTACGGTAGAGTGTCATCTGATATGGTGCGGCGTCGCTTGCGAGTATAGGCTGACCGGGTCGCACATGGGTCGCAAGATATTGGGCAGCGGGGCGAGTATCTGGCCAGCCACGATCCATCTGCATTGCCTGAGCGATTCCCGCATAGGCCATAGCGAGCAGGGCGACGATGACCACGCCGCGCCGCAGCCAGCGCCAGGTTCCGGGCCTGAGCCAGATCCATGCGAACATCGCGCCAATGAGTGGGTAGCCGAACAGGAACCCAAACACCTGATGTTTCTCCTCACTTACCACGTTATCGATGATGAAGTGGTATGCTGGCCAGAGCAGCAAGCCACCGATGAGAACGATGATGAGCAGACGTTTATTCCTATCGGCAACCCATAATATGACAGCCGCGATGCCAGCCACCAGCCATGCCAGCGCACCATACCAGAGAAGCGAGAAATGCACTGTCTCCGTTGTTGCGCCGAAGGAAGGATTGTTCTCCTGGCGCCAGAGAAGAAACTGCACCAGTTGGTCTCGTAACGGCAGTACATAGATAAGCAGCAGTGCGATGCTCGCGGACAGCAGAATGAACAGATCAGCCTGAGCGCGCTTCCGACGCAATGTGAAGACGACTCCCACCAGCGGCGTGAGGCACAGGATCATGGGATACTTGGCGATAACGGCGACGGCGAAAGCTAAGACAGCAACGAGCAACCAGCGCCGCTCATCTCTCCGACCCACCCTAGAAACTGCCCAGAAGCTGATAGCCACTCCCGCCAGGGCGAGCTGGTCGTAGACGGCGAGATGTGCGAGATAAATGACTGGGCCGCTCACCACAAGAGCGAGTGCAGTCCACAGTTGCGCCGGTTCGCCAAAGAGATTGCGCGCTGCCTTGGCGCTCGCAAAGATGGCGAGCGACGTACAGGCAAGGGCGATGAGCCGCGCGCCCACCAGTCCGCCTACAATGTAGCCACTGGCGGAGACCACTGGCCACAGAAGCGATCCGGCAAACCAGGTGAGGTAGTTATCGCTGAGGCCGTAGCCCTCGATAGTGCGCATGCCAGCGAAGATATAGATCGCCTCATCGCCGAATGGGCCTGTTTGCTGGCTCAGAATGAGCGCAATCTCACAGCCAATGAAGACGAGCAACACCGCGATCGTGGCCCAGTGATAGGTCAGGGCGAGGCGGTGTCTTGCCGCAGAGACCCGTGCCGATGGGAGGATGACAGTCGGCTCCAGACTCACTGCGCCTTGAATGAAATAAGGCAGTGAGCGGTTGGCCGCAATGGACCCATAGGCAAATTCGACAATAGCTACCCGTTGCGGCACAGACAGTTGCGCTGTGTGCTTGAGGGTTATGATGAAGTCGTCGAACTCGATCTCCGAGGGAATACTCGCCACGTTTCCCGCTGGATACGACTGAGCAGCCGCTGTGATCGCTGAGACCACTGTCGTTGGCAGATCCTCCAGATGTAGCTCTTCCGGTGCGCTCCTGGTCCTGTTTTCTTCAAGCGCCATGGGAAAAGTCGACCGGTACGAGGGTCGCACACCGCGAGCTGGCAGGCGCTTTGTCTCCATCTTGCTTATATCAAAAGTGTCCGATGCCTGGCCACTTGCCGTGCGGATCTCTTCATTGAGTTCATTCCCGTTAAGAACCGTTGTCATGTCCTCGTCGGGAACGTCAGCTTCCACACCAGGCTCTCGGAGATCGAGACTGCCCGTTGTTTGCAGCGCGTTAATCTGGGCGTCCCACTTTGCTTCGAGCTGCAATACCACTTTGCGCGCCTGCTGCGCGATTGTATCGGCTGTTTCGGTACTCGGAGCCGCCTCCTCTGACTCGCTCTGCTGGGGTGAGAGCCGTGGGAACCTTGCAGGAGCACCTGTTGTGCTTCGTCTGGGTACCTGGGAGTGAGGTGGCATTCGCATGTCGCTCAATCAATATCTCCTATATGTGATCGATATCTATTGCGATAAGTACCGCTTCTATGATGTTGCGTAGAAAGTATCGTTCCATCTCATTTGAACGAACGACTCTCAAACGAGTAATCATGAGTGACAGTATCAGCAGTCTAGCAAATAGACGAACATAGCGCAAAGTGCCTCTGCAAGGTATACAACAATTCCCCCTGTCTCCTCACTGAGAGAAATAGGGGAAAGCTATCGTTTCCTTTTGACAGCTAGCGCGCGGCGACGGGGACGCGGGCCAGCGCCTGCTCCAGGTCGGCGATCAGGTCGTCGGCGTCCTCGATGCCCACCGAGAGGCGCAGCAGCGTATCGGTGACGCCGCGCTTCTCGCGCTCCTCCGCCGGGATCGAGCCATGGGTCATGCTGGCCGGATGGCAGCAGAGCGATTCGATGCCGCCAAGGCTTTCCGCCAGCGCGAACACCTTCAGCCCACGCACAAACGTATCTACGTCTTCGCGCCTGCCCTTGAAAGCAAACGAGACCATCCCGCCGAAGTCGCGCATCTGCTGGCGGGCCAGCGCGTGGTCGGGGTGCGACTCCAGCCCTGGATAGTAGACCCGCTCGACATTGGGATGCGTCGCCAGGAAGGTGGCGACCCGGCGCGCGTTCTCGCAATGCTGGCGCATGCGCACCGCCAGCGTCTTCACCCCGCGCAAGGTCAGCCAGGCGTCGAAGGGCGAAGGGACGCCGCCCGCGGCATTCTGATAGAACTTGATCGCCTCATACGCCTCACTATCCGAGGTCAGCGCCGCGCCGCCGACGACATCGCTGTGACCGTTGATATATTTGGTCGTGCTGTGGACGACGATATCCGCGCCGAGGTCGAGCGGCTGCTGGAGAAACGGCGAGGCAAACGTGTTATCCACCACCACCCGCGCATCGTGGGCATGGGCAATCTTCGCGACGGCGGCAATATCCACCAGCGTCAGCAGCGGGTTGGTCGGCGTCTCGATCCAGACCAGCTTCGTCTCTGGCCTGATCGCGGCGGCATAGGCGTCCACGTCGCGGGCGTCCACATAGCTGATGGTGACGCCGGTCGGGCGGAGCACCTTCTCGAAGATGCGGTAGGAGCCGCCGTAGAGATCGTCGCAGGCAAGCACATGGTCGCCGGGACGCAGCAGGCTGAGGATGGCGCTGGTGGCCGCCATGCCGCTGCTGAAGGCGAGGCCATATTGCGCGTTTTCCAGCGAGGCGAGGCAGGCTTCGAGCGCGGTGCGCGTCGGGTTGCCGGTGCGCGAATACTCATAGCCTTTATTCTGGCCCAGGCCTGCCTGTGTATAGGTCGAGGTCTGGAAGATCGGTGTAATGGTCGCGCCGGTCGAGGGATCAGGCTCCTGCCCGGCATGAATCGCGCGCGTCGCAAACTTCATCGTCTCTGCCTCACTTCATTGTGGTTTCTATTTAGAGCTGACCGCCCCTCCCCTAACCCCTCCCCCTAAAGGGAGAGGGGGACCAGAACTATCCTGGCCGGGAGCGCTGGGTCAAGTATATCTTATCGCGGCTACACTACATGCGCCTCATGCCGGGGCCACAGTATGCCCGCGCCCGGCGAGGCCAGCGGCGAGCAGCGCCAGCACCAGCAGGGGAATCGCGATGCCGAAGGCCTGGCCGATGCCGATATGGTCGGCCAGCGCGCCAAGGATAAATGGAGCGATGAGCGCCGAGAGACCAGCGGCGATTGAGAGTCGCGCCGATGCGCGGTCGGCCTGGCCGGGCGCCGCTTCCGTCGCCAGCGCAACCCCAAGCGGATAGACGTTTGCCAGCCCCAATCCGACGATGAACAGGCCCACGACGCGCATGAGGGGAAGCGGGACCAGCCAGAAAAGCGGGAAGCCGACGAGCGCGATCCCCAGTGATGCCGCCAGCACGAGGAGGCCGGGGAAGGCGCGCGTCAAACGGCTGCCGATGACGCGGCCTATCAGCATCGCCAGGAAGAAGGCGGCCATCGCGGTGGCGGCATCGGCCTTCGAGAGCGGCGAATCCGACGCCAGGAAGCTCGCGCCCCAATAGACGACAGACCACTCGGCGCCGGTCTCCAGCGCGATCAGGCACCAGAACATCCAGTAGGCGAGCGGGAGCCGCGCGCGTCCATCGGTCGCTTTCGCTGGCTCGTGGTGGGCCGCCGCGCGCTCTGGAAACGGCACTGACCAGTAACGCAGCCCGACGACCGCAAGCAACGCGAGGACAGGGAAGAGCGCCAGCCGCCACCCCAGCCCCGCGCCGGTCACTAGCCCGACCATCAGCGGCGCGAGCAAGGCGAATCCGCTGGCGAAGACGTTCGCCTCGGTCAGCGCGACGGAGCTAAACAGCCGGTGGCGATCCGCCAGCGCCGCCTGGATGGTGATGAGCAGCAGACTGCCCAGCAGCCCCATGAGGAGCGCGCCCAGAATCGTCCCAGCTGCGACGGGCGAGAGGGCGACCAGCAGCGCGCCAGCCGCCATACCGATGCCACCACCCCAGAACGCGCCGCGCCGACCCACTCGGCTGGTGATGCGGTCGGCAAGAGTTCCCATCGCGACCGCCCCGAGCGCGAACGCGCTAAAATGCAGGCTCGCAAGGGTATAGCTCAGGCGCAGATCGCCGCGAATGAAGGGCATCAGCGGGCCGAGGATTGCATCGAAGAAGGCGAAATAGCCAAGCATCCAGTAGGATGCCCAGGTGAAGCGCCCGCGGACAAAGCGCGGCGCGGCAGGTTTTTCTATCTCATGGATGGTTGTTGTTGTGCTGCTCATCTCTCGGTGTACTCTAGAATGCGTGCGCTATCAGCCGCAAGCCGCGGCCAGAATTTCCAACCAGAGATTGCCATCGCGCGAGCCGTGGGCCGGGAGGGATAGGCAACCGGGGACGATATCCGGATAACCGGGACACCTGGTGAAACAGCGCGCTGGTCAGAAAGGTTTCATAGAATGAGTACGGCGGCGAGTTATGCTGTCAGCATGTATATCAGATTTCTGATAGCACAAACTCGACACAGGTGGTACAATTGCCGACGTGTGTGAGAGCGCCTTCGTGAGAGAATTGTGACGAAGGCCCACACAGCGCCTTCGCATGATGCGCGATGGTGTTCCCCCGTTCACCTCATTTGGAGGCACGGAGCCAATGTCTACATTCCTGGAAGTTACTGCGAAAACGATCCGGACCACCGGAGTCTGCTAGGCGCCAGGAGCGTCTAGCGGACCAGGTTCTGCCCATCGTACTGGTCGCGTCCGGATCGCCCTGGTCCGTCTGCGCGGCCCTCCATGCCATTTTCCATGGCATCCCCCGCACCCCTTGCGACGGTTGCATTGCCAGCATCTGGTGCATCTCTCAAGCGATGGGCATATCGTACACTTGCGGTCTTTTTTCCAGGAGGAACCCTCATGGCTACCGATGGTACGCCCGAATTCGCGGCCAAACGCTGCGGCGAAGCGATTGCGCGTCTGCGCACCCTGCGTGGCTGGTCGCGCGCGCAGCTCATCATCCGGCTCTATAACGAGCTGCCACCCGAAGATCCCAACTACGACAGCATCAGCGAGACATGGCTCGCCCGGCTGGAGAACGGGCGCATGGTCAAGGTCCAGCGCCAGACCGTCGAGGCGCTCTGTCGGGCGCTCCGCTGTTCGCCGCAGGAACGCGCCTGGGTGCTGCTCTACGCCGACCGCAATGTGCTGGTGGACGCCGAGAGCGCGCCGACACCAGCCGCCGAGGCGCTGACCTTCGTCATGGATCGTCTCTATGCCGAGGCGGGCGACCTGCTGACGGCGATGGTGAGCCAACAACCTGGCATTGCCCAGGATGAGCTCTCACTGCTCGAGGCGACCGCCGCCGCGCTGGAGTATGTCATCGAGCATCACCGGCGCGCGCCGCAGACGACAGAGGCAGCCAGCGGCTATGCCGCCGCCACGCCGATGTATGCGTTACGCCGGACTAGAACCTGAGACGGGCTGGCGGATGACGCGGCCTCTGTCCCAGCACAACCGGGACATCGGCCCGACGAAATCCGCTAGCCCATCATCCGTTACCATTTGATCCATAGGAGCTATTTCCCATGCCTCTCTCTGTTCTCTTGCCGCCGCACCTCACCGTGCGCGCGCCCACTCGCGACGACCTGCCAGCTATCTCCGCGCTAATTCAGGCCAGCGATCTCGACATCTACGGACGGGCCGACTATACCATGCAGGAGCTTGAGCACGACTGGAGCCGCCCGGAGTTCGATCCTGCCACGGATGCCTGGCTTGTCCTTAGCCCTGACGTCGGCTTCGTTGGCTATGCGTTTACCTCCACCAGCAACCACTTCCGCATCTTCGGGATGGGCGTGGTGCATCCTGACTATGAAGGGATGGGCATCGCTTCGACGCTGCTCGGTCTGATGGAGGAGCGCGCGCGCGAGCACATTCCACTGGCGCCGCCGGAAGCGCGTGTCGCCTTGCAGCCCAGCATCGCTGGTGGCCACGAGCCATCTGAGAGCCTGATGACTGACCACGGCTTTCACAAGGTGCGCCGCTTCAGTCGCATGCAAATTGTGATGGATGCGCCGCCGCCCGCGCCGATCTGGCCAGAGGGTATCACCATGCGCACGATGGTTCCTGGTCAGGATGAGCACGCCATCTGGGAGGCGCTGGAAGAAGCGTTCTCCGACCATTGGGGCCACACCTACGAAAGCTTCGAGCACTGGCTGGCGCGGCATAACACGCCAGATAGCCTGCCGCCGGATCTGGTGTTTCTGGCGATGGCGGGGGAAACCGTCGCGGGCGTGGCGCTCTGCATCTACCTGGAAAACTTCGGCTGGGTGGATACACTGGGGGTGCGGCGCGAGTGGCGCAAACACGGGCTGGGCCTCGCGCTGCTCCACCACGCCTTTGGCGCGTTCTACCGCCGTGGCACGCGTGAGGTGGGCCTGGGCGTGGACGCGCAGAGTTTGACGGGCGCGACCCGCCTCTACGAGCGCGCCGGGATGCGTCCACTGGTGCATTACGACGTCTATGAGAAAGAGCTGCGCCCCGGCGTCGAGCTGAGCGTGCAATCGCTAGACGACGACTAAGCGCCGATACGAAACAGCAAACGCCATGCGCTGCAACCAATGCGGCCGGAGTCAGGTTGATGCTCATTGGGAATGTGACGCTACCTCACCGGAGGAGGAAACGAAACCATGAGCATTGACGCCGGAACGGTGCAGCGCTGGCTCGACGCCTATAGCCAGGCCTGGATCAGCTATGATCCGAACGAGATTGGCGCGCTCTTCGCCGACGACGCCGAGTATCGCTACCATCCGTGGGACGAGGGCGACGACGTCTTGCGTGGCCGCGAGCAGATCGTTGCCAACTGGCTGGAGAACCGCGATAAGGCTGGCACATACCGCGGCGAGTACCATCCGCTCTTGGTAGACGGCGATCAGGCCGTCACGGAGGGTGTCTCCAGCTACTATAGCGACGAGACGCAGACGACGCTCGAACGCGCCTACCACAACCTGTGGGTGCTGCGCTTCAACGCCGACGGCCAGTGCCGCTCATACACCGAGTGGTACATGGAAGCGCCGCGCAAGCAATAGATCAACACCGAGCCGTTCGTGCTACAGGCGCTATGCTGGCGTATGTAATAGTTCTTTCGCCATAATCTGAGGGGATATTCTTAGGCGAAAGGCAAGGCGCGATGGCCCGGATTCTCTTGTCCACTTTTGGCTCCAGCGGCGACCTCAACCCGTTTCTGGCGGTTGGCCTGGGACTGCGCGCCCGCGGCCACGAGGTGACTTTTGCGGTCGAGCGTAACTTTCAGCAGCCGGTGAACGTGCTAGGGTTCCCGGTGGCGCTGCTGACGGGCGATGCCGAGACGACGCTGATGCACCGCGCCGAATCGCTGGTCTCGCGCGCGACCCCGCTGGCATCCTTGCGCATCCTGATGAACGAGGTCATTCTGCCCGCGCTGCGCCCCAAGGTCGAGGAGCTACGCGCCGCCAGCGTCGAGGCCGATGTGCTCGTCTCCTCCGCGCAACAGCTTGCCGCATCATTCGTGGCCGACCTGACACACATCCCCTGGGCGAGCATTGCCCTCTCGCCGGTCCTCGTCCCCTCGCCCCATCTGGAGCCACAGCCAACACCCGTACCCATTCCCCGCGCGTTGCAGCCGCTGGCCAATCGCGTATCGTGGGCGATGGGCATGGCCGCGGTGCGCCAGCTATGGGACGTACCGGTCAACAAGGTGCGGACGGAGTATGGGCTGCCACCCCTGCGCGATGTGGCGCAGACCGGCAACCTCTCGCGCCAGCTTACGGCAATGGCCGTCTCCCCGGCCTACACGCCGCGCCCGCCGGACTGGCCCGCATGGGTGTATCAGACGGGCTTCTGCTTCTGGGATGCGCCCGATAGCTGGAACGAGCCGCCGGAACTGACGGCCTTTCTGGCGGGTGATCGGCCGGTGGTAGCCCTCTCCTCCGGTTCGATGGCCGACAAGGTGGGCGGCGCCTTCGACCCGATGTATCGCGCGGGCATCGAGGCGATTCGCCGGGCGGGTGCGCGGGCGCTGGTGATCGGCGCGCCACCCGAAGCGCTACCGCATCCGCTGCCCGACGATGTCTTCGCGGCGGGCTTTGCGCCGTTCTCGCGGGTCTATCCGCGCTGCGCGGCGGCGATCCATCACGGCGGCATGGGAACGGTGGCGCAGAGCCTGCGTGCAGGCATCCCCGCGCTGGTGGTGCCATGGGGCGTGGATCAGTTCTTCGCGGGCGCGCAACTGGCGCGGGTGGGCGCGGGCCGCTGGCTCCGTCGTCCCGCCTTCACAGTGGAGCGTGGCGCGCGGGAGGTCGCCGCGCTGCTCAACGACATCTCCTACCGCAAACGCGCCCAGTCCATCTCCGAGCAGATCGCCGCCGAGGATGGCGTGGCGAACTTCATTGCCCTGCTCGACAAGCTGCTGGCCCAATCGAGCCGCTGATAGTTCCACCGGGAAAGCGCAAGATGGAAGAAGGCGATTTCGCATTTGTGGGGTATAGTGTGTTCTCTGGCAACCACGAAGAGAAGAGGAGAGCACTGTGCGGAAAGTTATCTCGATGATTCATCTCTCGCTGGACGGACTCGCGGCGGGTCCCAACGATGAGCTGGACTGGATTTCCTATGATCGCGAGCTCGAGCAGTATGCCCATTCGATGCACGCCATCACCGACGCTGTCATCTGGGGACGCCGAACCTACGAAGGGATGGCGGGCTACTGGCTGACCATACCGGGCAATCCAGAGAGCACGCCCTACGAACTTGAACATGCCCGCTTTCTGGAGGACTCGACCAAAATCGTCGTCTCGCGCACGCTGGATCGCGTCGCCTGGGGTGATGCCCAGAACACCGTGCTGATTAAGGACAACATCGCCGACGAAATCAATAAGATCAAGCAGCAGCCTGGCAAAGACATATGGTTTCTCGGCAGCGTCGCGCTGGCGCAGACGTTTATGCAGCTTGACCTGATCGACGAGTACCGCATCAACATCAATCCGACGGTGCTGGGTCAGGGCAAACCCCTCTTTGCTGGCGTCACCCGCGCATTTCCGCTGAAGCTGCTGGAGTCGAGGACGCTCAAGAGCGGTGTCGTCGCGCTGCGCTATGAGCCAGATCGCACCTAGCACGCGGACAAAGGGATAACAGCCTCTTCCATGGTAGGAGCACACGATGGGCAAAGTCATGTTTGGCCTCTCGGTCTCGCTGGATGGGTACATCGCGGGCAAAAACGATGATGTCACCGAGGTGTTCGCATGGTTTTCAGACGCATGGGAACGCCTGCATGAGATCATGGGCGACTCGCTCAACGATTGTGGCGCGGTCATCATGGGCCACCGCAGCTTCGATATGATCGATGGCGATGAGGGATGGGTCTTCCCCGACGGCACGGCTCCCGACTGGCCGGTAATCGTGCTGCAATCGCAGCCGCGCGAGCCGGTGAAAAAGGGCAAGACGCAGTACTACTTTGTCACCGATGGCATCGAAAGCGCGGTCGCGAAGGCGCAGGAAATCGCGGGCGAGAAGTACGTCGCCCTGCACGGCGGCAGTGCGGTCCAGCAGGCGCTGAAGGCGGGGCTGCTCGACGAGTTCCACATGAACATCGCCAATGTGCTGCTGGGCGAGGGTGTGCGCCTCTTCGACCACATCGGCTCCGAGCCGATCCACCTGGAGCGCCTCCGTGTGATGGAGACACCAGGGGCCACCCATCTCTCGTTCCGTGTCGTGAAGTGAAGTAAGGCGTCCCGTGAGAGCGCAAGGAGGTGCATCGTGAGCGACGCGCAGCGGCAAGTTCAGGAAGCGATAGATCACCTGGTGGAGTCGGGCGCCGAGACGGGGATGCAGGTCGCCGTCTATGAGCATGGGACGCTGGTGGTGGACGCCGTCGCGGGCCGTGCCGATCCGGAAACTGGTCGTCCGGTGACGACAGACACGCCGTTCTTCAGCGCCTCAACCGGTAAGAGCATGACCTCGACCGTGGCGCATATTCTTGCTGAGCGCGGCGTCTTCACCTACGAGACGCCGATTGTGGAGGTGTGGCCGGAGTCTGGCGCGCACGGCAAACAGGCCGCGACTATCCGCCATGCGCTCACCCATTCGGTCGGCGTTCCCGGCGTCCCGGCGGATACGACGCCGGAGGATCTCTGCGACTGGCGGAAGATGTGCGCGGCCATCGCCGACGCCGAGCCCTGGTGGGAGCCTGGCGCGAAGTTCGGCTATCATGCCCTGACCTACGGCTACATCATCGGCGAGATTGTTCGCCGGGCCACTGGCAAACCCATCTCGCAGATTCTGCGGGAAGTGGTCTCCGAACCGCTTGGCGTCGCCGACGAGCTGTTCTTCAGCGTGCCACGGGCAGCGCTGGGCAGGCTGGCCCGGCTGGAGTCTGGTGACGAGCCGATGACCGACGAGCAGATCAAGCAGTTCGAGGAGATGATGCCGTTGATGTTCAAGGCGGCGCCGCTGGCGGTGCAGCCGAGCGCTGACCTCTACAACCGCACCGATTTCTTGACCGCCGACGTCCCGTCTGGCGGCACGGTGTCCGCTCGGGCAGTGGCGCGCCTCTATGCCGCGCTGCTCGGCGAGGTAGACGGCGTCCGGCTCGTTTCGCCGGAGCGGCTGCGCGCACTCGCCGCAGTCGCCGTCGAAGGGACTGACCAGGTCTTCGGCAACCACGCCCGGATGTCGCTGGGGTACTCTCTTGGCCGCCCGTCGCTGAACCCATCGGATTCCTCGACCGCGTTTGGGTGGTCGGGCGTCGGCGGAAGCCATGCCAGCGCCGATACGGCCACCGGGATCGCGCTTGCCGTCACTAAGAACCGGTTCACGACCACCGACTTCAGCACCGCCGCGCAGATCGCCGATATCGTCACGAATGCGCTGGGCGAGCGTTGATTTCATAGGGCCAGATGGCGTGTGTCGTTGTAGCGTTTCAGCGTCCAGCGTGGCGGCCTCTCCGGCTTGACCCATTGGGTGATGGAGGCGTTCTCGACGGCGATGCCCGGGATCGTGACAGGGCTGATGCCGAAGAAGTAGCCACATGCCGCCTGTATCACCCCACCATGTGTCACGATCACGATGTTTTTGCCCTCGTGCTCCTGCTCGATCCGATGCAGCGCAATCTGTACCCGCGTCGCGAACTCCAGCCAGCTTTCACCACCCGGAACCCAGCGATAGTAGGGTTTCTGCGCCTCGGTCAGTCGTTGCCAGCGCGCGTTGAACTCTTCCTGGCTCAGGCTACCGTTGTCGCCGCGCCATTCCTCCAGATCTTGTTCAAGGATGACCGGCTGCAATAGGGCCGGCGCAAGCAGCTCCGCCGTCTCGACGGCGCGGCGCAGACTGCTGGCAATGAGGACATCCGCCGCGATCTCATCCGTCTGCGCCAGCCAATCGCGCAATCGCTCAGCCTGCTGAATCCCCTCCGCCGATAGCCCTGGGTTTTCGAGCTCGACGCCATTCTCTATCTCATCGTAGGTCGCATGGCGAATCAGATAGATATTGGTCATTCCAGGTGTCCTTGTTTACTTGCCTTCCCGTCACGCCTTCATGCAGGGCATCGGGCCAACACAGCCAGCATTCCTCCTCATTGTACCCCTTCCCGGTTGCTTTGGTCTTGATCTGCTGATTTTCCGCGGATGGCGCAAAAGAGGCAGCTTTTCGTGTACATTTTCGTCCCCGCGCGTACGTATCATCGCTTGCCCCTTGACGCTGGCACAGACAATTTGACATACTCTTCGATACAGGCTGGCGGATTAGCTACCTGTCTAAGAAGCAAGCCTTGTTGTCGATTGCCCTGCGAACGGGTTGATGGCGCGAAAAGCGCCTTGATTGATAAACCATGCGACGTCGTTCGCTTTCTGTCCAGGAAGCGATCAGACGCGCTATTCCTTGCATACGTGGGCCAACTCAGCGGACGTGTGTATCGAAGATCGTTTCGCCGCGGCGGCAACGTCCACGGCTTTGAGCATTCCTCGTGCAATTGTAGTGCTTGCCCCCAATGCCGACTCTCGGCCAGTGTAGCTGCATAACCTGGGTCGCTGCCCCAACCGGTATGAGCCGATACCGTCCCAGAAGAGACGGTGGCGGCACCGTGGCCGCGCGCTCACGTGCGCGAGCCGTAGCCTCTGGCGCCGCACGGAGCGTATTGGCGAGACCTCACTATGAGAAAGAGATGGACAACATGGACAGCATGAACCATCCTCGGCCCGATTGGAGTCGCTTGCGAAAAACGCTGCTTATGTTGCTGCATCGCGCACGCTTCGCTGTCCTCGCGTTGTTGACTGACACACGCCTGTTCGTTGTCTCACTGCGCACGCCAGAGGGGTTACGTGCGGGCTGGCGAGCCGTGCGGCCGCTCGTCGTGTTTGCGGTGGCCTACATCGCCGCCTGGTCCTACCTCTTCATCGCGGCCTTTCTCGGCGCTAAACCACCGCCTGCTCCGCTGTTTGTGCCGGGCGCGGTACTCCTGTGCGCGTTGCTTCTCGTGCCCCCGCGCCGCTGGTGGCTTTTCTTGCTTGCTGCCTTCCTGATTCAAGTGCCCATTCTCGCCTACCTGCATCTGCCATTATGGTGGAATCTGGTGGGGTTCATCCCGGATGCGGTCGAACCAATCCTCGCCGTCCTGCTCTTGCGTCGGTATGTTACGACGCCGCCGGGATTTGTCAGTCTGCGGGAGGCGAGCATCTATACCGGCTGCGTGACGGCTGCTGTAGCGGTCGCCGCGACGATTGGCTCGATGGTGAACGCGCTCGGCGGAGAGCCTTACGGGAGCTCCTGGCGTACCTGGTTTCTTGGCGATACGCTATCCGCCTTGATACTCGCGCCAACGCTCCTGCTCTGGTTTACCGTCGGCGTTCGTGGGCTACATGCCGACTCGCGCTGGCGCTACACCGAGGTGATCATGCTGTATGGCGGCCTGCTGGTGCTGGGCGTGGTGGCCTTCGATACACGTATTTTCGCCGGGGATATTGCAGGCGCAGCAATCTATCTGCCTGTGCCCCTGTTATTATGGGCAGCCGTGCGATTTGGCCCCCGTGGCGTCGTGAGCGCGCTGTCGCTGGTCGTGGTACTTGGCATTCCAGCTGTGGCCAGCGCGCTCGGCCCCTTCGCCAGCGTCTCCGTCCCGGCGCCATCACTGCTCGATCACATCTTTCAACTCCAGCTGTACTTGCTGGTGATTGGCATGCCGTTATTCTTCCTGGCAGCCCTCATCCAGGAGCGTAAGCAGACGGAAGCGTCCCTCCAGGCAAGCGAGGCGCGGTACCGCGCGGCCTTTGAGTCGGCTGTGACGGGCATGATGCTGGTAAGCACCGACGGACGTTCCCTGCACGTCAATCGCCCATTGGTCGAGATGTTGGGCTACACCGAGGAGGAGTTACGCACCCAGCCCTTCGCGGACTTCACCTACCCCGACGACCTGGAGCCCAATCTGACGCTGTTCCGCCAGGCCGTGGCTGGCGAGATCGACAGCTATCGGCTGGAGAAGCGCTTCGTCAGCAAGCAGGGGCGTATCGTCTGGGGCATCGTCAGCGCGGGGGTGGTGAAGGACGCAGCGGGCAAGCCGCTCTATCTGGTGGGCCAGATCGAAAACATCACCGAGCGCAAGCTGCTGGAGCAGGAGCGCGAAGAGGCCAGAGCTCAGGCGGAGCGGCGCGCTGAGGAGTTGGACCGTGTCTTCGAGGCGATGGCCGATGGAGTAGCCGTCTTTGATCAGGATGGGCGACACCTGCGGTTCAACACGGCGTACCAGCGTTTGCTCGGCCTGGACACTGCGTCATCCGATTACGTCGAACGGCCCTTGCACGAGCGCGTGGCTCTGTTGGCAATCCGGGACGAACAGGGACATCCGCTGGCGGCTGAGGAGACACCACTGGCGCGTGCCCTCAATGGGGAGGTTCTCGCCGAGGAGCGGGCGATAGACCTGCGGGTGCGCGCGCTGGATGGGCGTGAGGTCGAGTTGCGGTTGAGCGCCGCACCCATCCATGGCCCGACTGGGCAGCTAGTCGGCGCTGTCTCCGTGTATCGCGATGTGACCGAGCACAAGAGGCTGGAGCGTACGCTGGTCGAGCAGGCAGAGCAACTCAATCGCATCTTCGAAGGAATAGCCGATGGGCTGGTCGTCTACGATGCCGAAGGGCAGGTGTTGCGAGCGAACACAGCCGCGCGCCGCATCCTTGGGCTGGACGCCGCCCCGACTGACTATGACCAGGTTTCGACACATGGCCGGGCGATCCTCTATGAGGCATACGACGACGAGGGTCAGCGGCTTGCGCCTGAGGATTGGCCGCTTATCCGTGTCCTAAGGGGATTAGTAGCCGACGCCGATGCGCGGGATGTGCGACTGCGCGTGCTGGATGGCCGCGAGGTGGATCTGCATACCAGCGCCGCGCCACTCCGCGATGGAGCGGGACACCTGGTAGGGGCGGTGAGCATCCTCCATGACCAGACGGAGCGCCGTCGCCTGGAGCGCGAACGCGAGGAGGTGCGGGCACGCGAGCTAGCGGTGCGCGAGATGAACCAGCGGCTGGACATATTCGTGACCATGGCCGCTCACGATTTGCGCTCGCCAGTGGCCGTCAGCCGCACGGTGGTGCAGATGGCGCAAGCACTGCTGGGACGGGCGACAACGGGCATACGCTCGGGGAGCAGAGTGGGCGCCAAGCTGGTGCAATCGCTCGACCGCGCCGCCGAGGCGCTGGCGACGACCGAAGGCAACCTTGGTCGCTTGTGGCGACTGGTGCAGCAGTTGCTGGATGTTGCGCGCGTGAAAGAGGGTACGCTGGCGCTAAATCTCGATAAGACGGATCTTGCGGACTTGCTGCGCACCTGTATCGCGGAGCAGAGCATGCTGAATCCTGACAGGGCGATTGAGCTTGATCTGCCCGCTCCTGCTGACCTGAGAGCAATGATCGTGAATGCCGACGTCGATCGATTGGACCAGGTCGTAACGAACTACCTGAGCAATGCGGAGCGCTACTCCCCCGAAGACCAACCAATCAAGGTGACTCTACGGCTCGCAGATGAGGAACTGCCCGGCGTCGCGGATGCCCCAGCGGACGACTCGCCGGAGCGCTACGTGCGCCAGGTCGCGCGTGTCGAAGTATACGATCACGGGGTGGGCATCGCTGAAGAGGATCAGGTGGCAATCTGGAACCGATTCCAACGGGCGGCAAGCGTTGACCAGGCGTCGGGCCTGGGTCTTGGCCTCTACATCGTACGGACAATCGTCGAGCTGCACGGGGGGCACGTTGGTGTCCAGAGCATGCCGGACCAGGGCTCAACCTTCTGGTTCACCATCCCACTTCTTGCCACTCCCGAAATATTTCCCACGGCACACGAGCCCCTGGACGACGAGAACGTGGCATCATGACGAAGGTGCTCCTGTAGCGCCGCTTGCGCTATCAGCCGCCATGTATCACGCCTTCACGTAAGTCATCGGGCCGACGAGGCGCACTAATCCTTTCAGTTCGAGCATCACCAGCGTGCCCGACACCTCGGCGACCGGCAGCCCCGACGCGCGGCAGAGGTTGTCGATATGCCCCGGGTCATCGCTGGCGTCCAGCAGCGCCAGCAGCCGCGCCTCGCTGGCGTTCTCCGGCAGCGCCTCGCGTAGCTCCAGCAACTCCAGCTGTTGCGGCGCGAGGTGGAGATTCAGCTCGGAGAGGATATCGCCGACCTCCAGTACCATCTTCGCGCCATCCTGAATCAGCCGGTTCGCGCCGACGCTGCCCCGGCTGGTCACGTTGCCAGGCACGGCGAAGATGTCGCGTCCCTGCTCGGCCGCGAAGCGCGTGGTAATCAGCGCGCCACTGGTCTCCGGCGCCTCCGTCACCAGCACGCCCAGCGAGAGGCCGCTAATCAGCCGGTTACGCGCGGGGAAGTTGCCCGCCTCCGGCTGCGTGCCCGGCGGAAATTCCGTTATTACCGCTCCCTGTTCGACGATGCGCACCGCCAGTTTCGCGTTTTCAGGCGGGTAGACGAGATCGGGTCCGCAGCCGAGCACCGCGATGGTCCGGCCACCCGCCGCCAGCGCCGCCTGATGGGCGACGGTGTCGATGCCGCGCGCCAGCCCGCTGACAACTGTGATTGCCTGCCGCGCCAGCTCGCCCGCTAGCCTTTCGGTCATCTGCTTGCCGTAGGGACTTGCCCGCCGCGTGCCGACAATGGCGAGCGCCCACTCATCCGCTGGCGCGAGCGTCCCGCGCACGTAGAGGACGGGCGGGGGCAGCGGAATCTCTTGCAGCAGCCGTGGATACGCCGGGTCTATCGTGCGCAATGCCCCGATGTGCAGCCTGACGAGCCGCTCGATCTCGGCCTCTGGCTCGATGCGTTCCCGCTGCTGCGCCAGCGCCGCCACGCTACGGGCATCCAGCCCAGCCGCCTGCAAGTCCGCCGGGCCAGCCTTCCATGCGCCGCGCGCGCTGCCAAAGCCCTCCAGCAGCAGCCGGAAGCGCGCCGGGCCAATGCCGCGCACGCGGTTGAGCGCCAGCCAGTAGGGCAGGTCGGGATCGTCCAGCGCCGTCTCAGGAGCAGTTGCGGCGCTGGCGGACTGGTAGGTAATCGCGGGTGGGATGCCGCTCTTGCCCATGCCGCCATCGTCGCCAGCGTCATTAGCGCCGTTCGCCTCATCATCGGATGCGCCAATCTCGTCGTCCAGCAGATCGGCGAAGAGCGAGTTGGCCTCGTCGGGTGAGGGCGTAGACGACTGTGAGCGCGGGCGTCGGGGCATGCGATATCGTCACTTTCACTTGGTGCTAACGTCATGCCAGCTTGATTGGCGCTATTCTACCATGCGAGGAGCACGCATGCATGCCCATGCATCTCGGCGAACAAACAAAGACACCGCCCGCGCGAAACAAGCGATGTCTTCTGGTTTTCGAGACCGTGCCGACCGTCAGCCGTGGGTGGCCTGTTCTGCTGGCCGAGCACGCCGCCGCGACGGGACCAGCGGCCTACCAGCCGCGCGCCTGCCACTCGTCCAGCGAGGGACGCTCGACGCCAATGGTGGTGGGCTTGCCGTGCCCCGGCAGCACCATCGTGCTATCCGGCAGGGTAAAGAGCTTCTCGCGCAGGCTGGTCATAATCAGCGGGAAGTCGCCGAGGGGCTGTTTGGTCGCACCGGGGCCGCCGGGGAAGAGCGTGTCGCCGCTGAAGAGGCAGCCATCGGCGAGGAAGCAGACGCCGCCGGGCGTGTGGCCGGGCGTGTGGAGCACATGAATCTCGCCGGAGCCAAGCCCGATGCGCTGGCCATCGTCGAGGGCGAAGTTGGGCGTAAGCGGCAGCATATCGGCGTCGGCCAGGTGGATGCCCACCGGCACGCCCCAGGTATCGCGCAGCTGGCCCAGCGCGCCCCAGTGGTCGGAGTGGCCGTGCGTCAGCAGAATCATCCGCACCCGCACCCGCAGCTTCGCCACCTCCCCGGCGAGCCGCTCGGCGTCGTCCGAGGCGTCGATCAGCACGGATTCGCGTGTCTGGGGCGAGACGAGCAGGTAGACATTGTTCTCCATCGGCCCGGTCTCGAAGGTATGGCGCTCAAACTCACCGCGCGCCGTCATCGTCGGGATTTTTCCGCGTTGCTGCATATGCGTCGCCACTCCTTCTACGGATGCTCTGGACAGTTCGCCCTCAGTATACGACGGCCATGGCACACAATTTGTACATGGCATACCTGTGAATGTCAGGTGGGCCACATGCAGGAGGCATGGGCCTATGCAAGTATAGAGCTACCCGGCGCTTCGGTCGGGAGGAGCATATGACCATGGCAAGTCAAGATGTGCTGAGACACCCAGCCAGCCAGCAGGCAGGGCAACGGGCGCAGGGAGGAAGTCTGAAAGAGCGTGTCATGCCGCTCGTGCATTTCTGGCAAAAGCTCAGCAACGATTGGATTTTCAACCTGGCTGGCCTGCTGGCCTATAACTTCCTGATGTCCATCTTCCCGATCCTGCTGGCGCTGCTAGCCATCGCGGGATTTATCCTCAACACGATCTCGCCGGGCAGCGAGCAGCAGCTTGTCAACGCCATCGCGGGCGCGTTGCCTGGCGGCGCGTCGGGGACGGGCGGCGTCATCGTGAAGGTGGCGCTTACCAACCTCCAGCGCCAGGCAGGGGTGCTCTTTGTCGTTGGCCTGGTGATGGCGATCTTCACCGGGTCGCGGCTCTTTGTCACGATAGAGAACTGCTTCGGCATTATCTTCCGGCTGCGGGGCCGCAATCTGATCCGTCAGAATATCATGGCAATCGGCATGCTGCTGCTCTACATTGTGCTGGTGCCCATCGTCTTTCTGGCGTCAATCGTTCCAAGCGCTATTGTGGGTGCGTTGCATGCCAGCGGCGCCGCGACAGGGATCGTCGGCGTGCTCATCAATCTGGCTGGCCTGCTGGTGGCGTTCCTCGTCGCCCTGGTGCTGTTCACCGCAATCTACATGGTGGTACCGAATCGCCCGGTGCATTTCTCAGAGGTCTGGAAGGGGACGCTCATCGCCGCTGTGCTGCTGGTGCTCTATGAGTTTGTCTTCCCAATCTACCAGAGCATCGCGCTCCGGTCCAACAGCTATGGGTCAGTGGCAGGGTTCGCCATCGTGATACTGGTGTTCTTCTACTACCTGGCGGTTATCCTGTTGCTGGGCGCCGAGATAAACTCGTGGATCTCTGGCCAGCGTGAGACCGCGAGCGATATCGCGGCGATTCTGCATGAGGTGCAGGCGCACAACACCACTCTCGGCGCGGCGGGGCCAACGGCGGGCATGCCCCAGGAGGACAAGCAGCATCACCAGGGCGCGCGGGCGATGGCGACCCCCGAGCGCGCCCAACATCACGAGGACGACGACCATCACAGCGACGTTCATCCGGCAATTACTCTGCCGGAGGGCGAAAAACAGCCTTAGATGCCGCTGAACGACGGGCGCTGGTAGGCCGGGCGCGGGCCGTCGTAGTCGGGCGTGGCATGCTCGGCGGTGACAACTGTCTTGATGTTGCCGCGCACGTTGAACTCCGCTACAACCCGCATCCAGCGCGGCGCGAGCACGCCCGCCAGATCGTCGAGGATGTCGTTGGCCGCGGCCTCGTGGCTAAGCGCGCGGTCGCGGTAGCCGTTGATATAGAGCTTGAGGCTCTTTAGCTCCACCACCGACGGCCCCGGCACGTAGTCGATGACGACGGTGGCAAAGTCGGGATAGCCGGAGCGCGGGCAAAGGCAGGTGAACTCCGGTATCTCGAAGTGGATGACGTAGTCGCGTCCGGTGCGTGGATTGGGCCACGGCTCCAGCTGATTCTCCGCGATTTCCTCGCGTCCATAGATGCCGGGCGTGCGCGGGCGCTGCCCATTCTGCTGCGTGTGTTGCTGTTGTGTTTGTGTGCGTTGTGTTGTTTTGCCTGCGGTTGTATCGGCCTTCGCCATGTCTATGCTTCCCCCACGGAATCGTGCATCCAGCGCCGTAACGATACCCGGCGCTGCCCATCAGCACATTGTACCGCGCCGCGCCGATTCCGTGAGAAGGGACGACTCGCTGGCTACTTCAGCTTGGCCCCGCAGGCCGAACAGAAGGCGGCGCTCCGGCGGACGCTCCGCCCGCATGAGGGACACGTCGTGTGGGTGCTGCTGGTGGGCGTCAGCGCGTTGGGATCATCCTTGCGCTGGACGTTGATGCTGATCGTGCCCGGCACGAATGCCTCGTTGCGGATCGCGGTGATCTCACTCTCTCCCCGGTTGATGTCGTCGGTGAGCGCCTTCAGGCGCGCGGCAATCGCCACGAGCGGCCCCTGGGTCAGCTCGCCGCGCCGGTCCAGATCGAGCAGCACCCCAGCCAGCTGCTCGACCGCCGCCGATCGCTCGCGCCGCAACAGATCTATTTCACGCTGGCGCGCGCCGGTGCGGCGCACTTTGTCAGCCTCCCAGGCTGCCCGCTCGACGGCGGTGCTGGCCACCCGCTTGGCGTTCTCGAACATATCCTGCATCGCGAACTACTCCTCTTCCAGCGCAATCGCGCTGCGATAGTGGCGCACATCGGTCAGTCTGCCGCGCCCATCGAGCTGAATGGCGATCACATCGATGCGCCAGGGCTGCGTCTCGCGCTGATGCTCCACGAGATACCACTGCGCGGCGTCGATCAGATGGGCGCGTTTGCGAGCGGTAATCGCTTCTTCCGGCACGCCATGCGCGACACCCCGGCGCGTCTTCACCTCGACAAAGACCAGCTCATCCGCCTCCTCGGCGATGAGATCGAGCTCGCCATAGACACAGCGCCAGTTGCGCGCCAGGACGCGATAGCCACGCGCCTCCAGCCAGCCAGCGGCCAGCCGTTCGCCTGCGCCGCCCAACGCTGCCCGCGCGCTCACGTTGCCATCGGTCATTCCTGGCCCCTTCTCCGCCCGTTCTTCGCCCGTTCTTCGCGACCGCGCACAGCCGCTCTTGCTAGAGATACGCATCAGCCTGCCCCTGGGTGGCAGGCTCTCTCATCACCCAGCCAGCACGCGCCCGCGAGAGAAATGGCCCGCCCCAACGGGCCATGCGCGCGACGCAGCGCCCGCCAGAACGTTCCAGATATAGCAGAATCCGCCGCGTGCGCGATATGCTACATCTGTTGCACGAAAGAAGGCATATACATGAGTAGCGCCAGAAGCGCATCTCCCACGATTGTATTTCTTCACGGCTCAGGCGATAGCGCCCAGGTCTGGGACGCCGTCATCGCCTGCCTGCCGCAGTATACCGCACTCGCGCTCGATCTGCCGGGGCACGGCGCGTTGCTCGACCGACCCGGCCCGGCCACGATGTCTGTTGAAGATTACGCCGGGGCGGTGCGTGCCGAGCTGACACGCCGCACGCTCGGCCACGTCTGTCTGGTGGGCCATTCGCTGGGGAGCGCGATTGCGCTGCGGATGGCGGTGGATTATCCCGCGCTGGTCAGCCGGTTGGTGCTGGTAGGCGCGGGCGCGCGTCTGCGGGTGTTGCCCGTGCTCTTGGAAAAGGCGCGCACCGACCCGCAGGACGCCAAGGCGGAGCTGGTCGAGCTGGGCTTCGCGCCGGGGCATCAGCAAGAGGCGCGCGAATTCAATAAGCATGTCGCGCCCATCGCGACGGGCACGTTGCATCGCGACCTCGCGGCATGTGATGACTTCGATATGATGGGCGAGCTGGGGCATATCGCCCAGCCGACGCTTGTGCTCACTGGCGAAGAAGACCGCCTGACGCCACCAAAATACGCCCGCTTCCTGACCGAGCGGCTGGATAACGCGCGCCTGGTGTTGCTGCCCGGCGTCGGGCATTACGCTCAGATCGAGGCGCCAGCGGCGATTGCAGACGCAATTCGCGCCTGGCTGGACTAGCTCGATCTACCACGTGTGCCGCATCAGTCATCAGTCGTGGTAGCGGTGGCGCTCGACCGTCCGAATCTCGGCCCGCACCGCCTGACGCACGCCGATGAGACGCTGGGCCTCGATTCCCAACGATTCATCCAGCGCGGGGTGGAGCAATGTGGCCTGCGCGATGAGGCGCATGGCTGTTTCGAGATGCGCCACCGACTCGCGCAGGAGCATCGCCGCATCTTTGGTTTCTGCTGAGAGCGATGGATCATCTCTCATCGCGACGACGAGCGGCGGATTCCGCAGAGGCTTGGACATGGAATACTACTCTTCTTTTTCGCAGCATGTGACAGGGTTCCATTTATAGAGGGTTACTGCGACTGGATACAGATTATCCTGCCTCACCCGATGGTCCTGAGTAATAGGCTGAAAGGGCTATCGCGGAAGCGCCTCAATTGCGGGAACCGAGTGAGCGCAGGCACTATGCCTGTACTCTAGCAGTGCAACGAGTGGCCAGCCAAAACGTCGCCCCCACGCCACTCTCGCGGTCCGCCAGAATACACGATTGCCGTATACCGTATTACGCGCATCCGCTTCTCCATAACGCTCAATTTCACCTCACCCTGTGGAATCGTCACTGGATTGCCGGTACACTGGCGTCTGGTGAGGCCACCCTGTGCGGTGGAGAAGAGCACTTTTAAGGAGGAGTACGATGCAGAATCAACCCGATCCCTATGGCGCGCCCGCACCAGCGGCGCCAGCGGCTCCACCAGCGGCGGCGCCAGCAGTGGCTGAGAAGCCGACAAACACCTACGGGCTGAGATCGCTCCTGGTGGCGGTCGCATCGCTGGTCGTCACGGCGATC
>Ga0207674_10001967_pt1 | contig 26008 bp, 21 predicted proteins | sample KBSCornC72_FD_184303 | JGI IMG/M metagenome (GOLD analysis project Ga0207674, IMG submission 184303) | Corn rhizosphere microbial communities from Kellogg Biological Station, Michigan, USA - KBS Corn C7-2 (SPAdes) (version 2) | ecosystem: Host-associated > Plants > Roots > Rhizosphere > Soil ...
GTAACCGCAAGACGCTGCTGGTTTTACTAGTAGGATGAGCGACTTGCGTGGTGGTGGCAAGAATAGCTTCGAGGGGATTATGAGTCCGCTGCTCTAACCGACTGAGCTAAGGGCCCTTCTGCCGAGTTTACCGCGACTCGCGGTCGGCTCTGCGCTGCTTCTAGAATGAGAATATGAAAAAATCGGGCACGAGCCAAGCTGAATCGGCAGCCGAGCTCATCTCGAAAAGAATCGCCGAACTCGGGGACTGGCGCGGGGAAACCCTCACCAGAATGCGCAAGCTCATCAAGAAAGCAGACCCGGACGTCGTGGAGGAGTGGAAGTGGATGGGCACTCCGGTTTGGTCGCACGATGGAATCATCTGCACTGGTGAATCCTACAAGAAGGTAGTGAAGCTTACTTTCGCGAAGGGCGCGTCTCTGAAGGATCCGGCCCGTCTCTTTAACTCGAGTCTCGACGGAAACGTACGCCGCGCGATCGACATCCACGAAGGAGAAAAAGTGGACGAGTCCGCCTTCAAAGCGCTCATTCGCCAAGCGGTCGCCCTCAATAGTTCCGCCAAGTCGAAATCCCCGAAAAAAGCAGGGTCGGAAGCGAAGCCTTAAGGATTCCGCCTTCTACCGGGTTGCCTTCGATTCGCGTCCGCTCTCGCCACTGCCCTGAGAACGACCCTCCCGAAGCATTGTGTGGAAGTCGATTGAGAAGTCGCGCGCGAAGATGGCGACAACAACCAGGATGAGCAGCACCTCTAGAGAGTGGCCGACAAATCCAAATAGCTCACCCAGCAGACTACGATGGCCTTTCGCGCTTGCGGACTCGCGGTCATCTTCTGCCATGCGCTGCACATTCATTATGATAAAAGCTTGGCCGCAACCAAAACGTTGACCCTGCGCGAGCAGGCCAAGAAGTTCCAGGAACACCTCGCCGCCGTAAAATCGTACACGCCGCTGGACCCGCGCGTGACCTGGTATCCCTGGCAAACCCTCGGCCAAATCCAAGTGCTGGACACGTTTCTCAAGGGCGATACAAGCACGCTGATGGACATGATCGGCCGCGACGCCGCGCTGGACGTCGGCTGCGGCGATGGAGACATCGCGTTCTTTCTGGAATCCCTCGGTGCAAGAGTGGACGCCATCGATCAAGCTCCCACCAACTACAACGCGCTGCTCGGTGTGCACGCGCTTAAACAGGCATTGAACTCCGATCTCCGGATCCATTCCGTGGATCTGGACACGCGACCCAGCCTGCCGTCGTTCACCTACGGTTTTACGGTGATGCTCGGCGTCCTCTATCACCTGAAGAATCCGTTCCTTGTTCTGGAAGCGCTGGCGCGATCCTCCCGCTATATTTTTCTGAGCACCCGAATCGCATCCATGAGCCCGGACGGCAAAACCAACTTCGGTGCGCTCCCGCTGGCTTATCTCGTCGATGAGCGCGAGCTCAACAACGACGAAACTAATTTCTGGATCTTCTCCGAGAAATCGTTGGAACGGATTATGCGGCGCTCTGGATGGGATGTGATCCACTACTCGACTGCCGGACCTGTGGACACTGCGGATCCAGTGACAACCACCGGCGATGCGCGCGCCTTCGTACTAGCCAAGAGCCGGCTGGCCGCGCCGCCCCGAGATTTTCGTTTGCTGCAAGGCTGGCATCGGATGGAGCTCGATTCCTGGCGCTGGACCGAGCGCAGGTTCGTGCTGGAAGTCGATTCGCACACCGCTCTCACGCCGGCCACTCTGGAGTTTACGTTTAAGCTCCCCGACGTGATGTTCACCGTGCATCCGCACTACACCTTGACGGCACGCGTCAACGGCGCAGACCTGCCACCGAAATCTACGCCACGCCGGGCGAACATAAATACTCGGGATCGATTCCAGCGCTGCCGGCCGGACCGATCACCGTGGAATTCGAACTGGATCGCGCCATGGGACCTACAGAGACGGATCTTCGAGAACTAGGGCTGATCGTTGAATTCAAAGGGCCTTCTCCGGTCATGCTTTCGTAGTACGGCTGGGGCTTCCAAATTTCTCCCCGAAAGCGTATACTGCGGGCAGTCGAAAAGGGGATTCCATGTATCGAAACACTCTTATTGTTGCTGCGTCCGTCCTGGCATCCGTCATGCTACTCGCACAAGGCGGGCCTTCCCAGTTTCACGCCACTCTGAAACCTACCAATGAGATCCCGGCGGTCTCCAGCACCGCGGCAGGAACCTTTACCGGGACCCTGCAGAACAACGGCACGGAACTGGCGTACGAATTTCAGTACTCCGGCTTGAGTGGCGCGCCCACCCAGGCTCACATCCACTTCGGCCAGACCTTTGCGAACGGAGGCATCGTGTACTGGATCTGCGGATCGACCGCCAATCCCCCTCAAGGCGGAACGATCACCATTTGCCCCCAAGCCAAGGACGGGAAAGTTACCGGCATCATCCGCGCGGTAAATATCGTGGCCGTTGGTACGCAGGGAATCTCAGCGGGCGATTTCGCCGAGGTCATCGCGGCTATCCGCGACGGTAACAGCTACGTCAATATTCACACGGCGCAATCGCCGGGCGGAGAAGCTCGCGGCCAGTTACGCCCGGGCGGCGGCGGTTCGGATGATGGCGATGGAAACGGCAAAGGCAACTCGAGCGGCAAGGGCAACTCGAACGGCAAAGGCAAGAGCGGAGACTAGAATTTAGACAGCGCCTCCCCGGTCAGACGGAACATCGTCCAGTCATCCAGCGGGACCGCTCCCAGCTTCTTGTAAAACTGAATTGCCGGATCGTTCCAATCCAGCACGCTCCACTCCATCCGGCCATATTCCCGCTCGCGCGCGATCGACGCCAGCTTCCTGAGCAACGCCACCCCGATTCCTTTGCGACGCAGGTGCGGCTTGACGAACAGGTCCTCCAGATACAAACCGGGCTTCCCCAGGAACGTCGAATAGTTGGTGAAGAATAGCGCGAATCCCGCACATTCGTTCCCCACACACGCCAGCCACACTTCCGCCGCGGACCGATCGCCGAACAACGTCCGACGCAGGCGATCTTCCGTCGCTTCCATCGCGTGCGATAGCCGCTCATACTCGGCCAACCCCTGGATCAACTCCAGAATCTGAGGCACGTCGCGCTCTGTGGCGGGCACAATCCGAAGTGCATTTCGAAGATCGTCCATATTTCGATAGTAATGGGCGACCGCTATAATAGTAGTCTCCCCCGGGATCGGAACGTTCTAATGCCCGCGCCCTTCGTTCATCTGCATTGCCATACCGACTACTCTCTGCTCGATGGAGCCTGTGAGATCTCGCAGTTGATGACCCAGGCGGAGGAGCAGAAGATGCCCGCCGTGGCCATGACCGACCACGGAAATCTGTTCGGCGCAGTCGAGTTTTACAACGAAGCCAAGAAGCACGGCGTCCATCCCGTAATCGGATGCGAAGTCTACGTCGCACAGCAGGGCCAGGGCGTCAAGAGCGATACCAATCGCTACAACCATCTGGTGCTGTTGTGCGAAAACCAGACCGGATACCGCAATCTGATTCAACTCGTCTCATCCGGCTACCTGGACGGGTTTTATTACAAGCCGCGAATCGATAAAGACCTCCTGTCGCGACATTCCGAAGGCTTGATCGCGCTCTCGGCCTGTCTTCGCGGCGATATCAACGAAACCCTGCTGGCCGATCGCTATGACGAAGCCAAACGTCTGGCGTACGAATACAGCGACCTCTTCGGCAAGAAGAATTTCTTCCTGGAGCTGCAGAATCACGGACTGGATGAGGATTCGCGCGTGCTTCCGCACATTCACCGGCTCGCAGGAGACACCGGGATCCCTCTAGTCGCGACCAACGATTCGCACTATCTGCGCCAAGACGACGCCCGCGCGCACGAAATTCTCCTGTGCATCCAAACCGGCAAGACCATGTCCGATCCGAACCGCATGCGGTTCACGGTCCCCGAGTTCTATCTCAAATCGCGCGAAGAAATGATGCGGCTGTTCGGCGAGGTTCCCGATGCCTTGGACCGAACCTGGGACATCGCCCAACGATGCCAGATCAAACTCGATCCGGTAGAGGAGCCGTTCCCGAAGTTCCCGATCCCCGAAGGCCACAGCGCCGACACGTATTTCGAATACGTCGCGCGCCAGGGATTCGAGAAACGCCGGTCGCGCCTGGAAGCGCTGCAAGCCCAAGGCCGGCTGAAGAACGATCTGGCGGAGTACGCAGAACGCCTGGATACCGAAATCAAAATCATCCAGCAGATGAAGTTTTCCGGATACTTCCTGATCGTCTGGGATTTCATTCGCTTCGCCAAGCAAAAAGGTATTCCCGTTGGACCAGGGCGCGGTTCGGCCGCCGGCAGCCTGGTCAGCTATGCGATGGATATCACTGATATCGATCCGCTGGCGTACGGCCTGCTGTTCGAGCGCTTTCTGAATCCCGAGCGTATTTCGATGCCCGATATCGATATCGACTTCTGCACGCGCGGGCGCGGTGAAGTGATTCAGTACGTCACCGAAAAATACGGCCGTGAGCAGGTGGCTCAGATCATTACCTTCGGAACACTGGGAGCGCGTGCAGCACTTAAAGACGTCGGGCGCGTGCTCGACGTCAGCTACGCCGATGTCGAGCGAATCACCAAGCTGATCCCGACCATGCCGCTGAACATCAAGCTCGCCGAGGCGCGCAAGATGGAGCCTCAGATCGACGACCTGGCGCGCAAGGATCCGCGCATACAGGAAATCCTGGACGTCGCGCTGCGACTGGAAGGCGTCGCGCGCAATGCCAGCGTGCATGCGGCCGGCGTCGTCATCGCACCGCAGCCTCTCCGCGAGCTGGTTCCGCTCTACAAGACCAACAAAGACGAAATCGTTACCCAGTACGACATGGTGGGCCTGGAAAAATTGGGCCTGCTCAAGATGGACTTCCTGGGGCTGACCACGCTCACCATCATTGAGGACGCGCTGGAGCTGATCAAGCGCCACCAGGGCGTGACCTTGCGCATCGAAGATCTGCCGATGGATGATCCCAAAACCTATCAGTCCATCTTCAGCAAGGGCTACACCAGCGGCGTGTTCCAGTTCGAATCGGCCGGCATGCGCGACATTTTGCGTCGCTACCAGCCGGATCGCATCGAAGATCTGATCGCTCTCAACGCGCTCTACCGCCCCGGCCCCATGGGCATGATCGACGACTTCATCGATCGCAAACACGGCCGCAAGGAAGTCGTTTACGATCTGCCGGTGATGAAGGAAATCCTGCAGGAGACCTACGGCGTAATGGTCTACCAGGAACAGGTGATGCAGATCGCCAACAAAGTAGCCAGCTACTCGCTGGGAGAAGCCGATCTGCTGCGCCGCGCCATGGGCAAGAAGAAGCTCGAGGAAATGGCCAAGCAGCGCGCCCGCTTTGCCGAAGGCGCGCAGAAAAACGGTCATAACGCTCGCAAAGCCGAAAAAGTTTTCGACTTGATGGAGAAGTTCGCAGGCTATGGATTCAACAAATCCCACTCGGCGGCCTACGCGTTTTTGGCGTTGGTCACGGGTTATCTGAAAGCCCACTATCCGCTGGAATTCATGTCCGCTCTGCTGACGTCGGAAGCCGGCAACACTGCCAAGGTGGTGAAGTACATCAGTGAGTGCCGCGATATGTCCATTCCGGTGCTCGCGCCCGACGTGAACTCCTCCGAATTCACCTTCACGCCCGCACCTGACGGCATTCGCTTCGGCTTGGGCGCGATCAAGAACGTCGGCGCCAACGCCGTTGAATCCATCCGTGCGGCGCGCGCGGAAGGCGGTAACTTCACGTCGATCTACGATTTCTGCGAGCGCGTGGATCTATCCGCTGTGAACCGTCGCATGATCGAAAGTTTCATCAAGGCCGGAGCGCTTGACTCTCTGGGCGGCGCGCGCGCGCAGCTCTTCGCGGTCATCGATGGAGCCATGGAAATCGGAACGCGAGCGTGGAAAGATCGCGCTAGCGGCCAATCCGGTTTGTTTGCCGACTTGGCCATACATGAACCGGCCGCCGCCCACCCTCTGCCGTCGGTTCCCGACTGGACCCCGCACGAAAAACTGACCGGCGAAAAGGAGATGCTCGGTTTCTACATCACCGGCCATCCGCTCGATCAATATAAGGACAAGGCTGCGGACCTTGCCACGCACGTTACTTCCAACCTGGAGGGCTTGGCGAAAAGCACCGAGGTCGTCCTGTGCGGCATCCTCACCGGAATCCAGCGCAAGCGCAACAAAGATGGAAAGCTCTGGGCTGCCATGCAGATTGAAGATCGCGAAGGCAGCGTCGAATCCATGGTTTTTTCCACCCAATATGAGCGTCTGCTGTCCGTCCTCAACGAAGACAAGGCTGTGATGGTCCGAGGCCTGGTGCTGCCGGAAGAAAACGCGCCGCCGAAAATTTCGGTGCAGGACATAATCCTGTTGGAGAATGCCCGTGTGAATCTGCCGTCGCTCATCTCCATCCGCGTTCCCATGAACGGAGCAGTGGTGAACGGCGCCACCGATGCCGACCGCGCCAACGCTCTTTCCCAATTGTTCGCCCGCAAACCCGGCGCGACCGAAGTCCGCCTGCGCCTGGAAAAGAGGCGCGACTTCTCGGTTATCCTGGACGTACCGGCTAAGGTCCGCCCGGATAAGGAATTCTGCGCCGAACTGGCGCGTATCTGCGGACCGGAAGCGCTGGAAGTTCTCGCCAACGAATGAGTGCTGAAGCCAAAGCCCCTACTGAAACTAATCCGAGCTGGGAGCGCGTGCAGCTCGCGCGCCATCCCAAGCGACCACACGCGCTCGACTATATCCAGCGCATCTTCACGAATTTCGAAGAGCTACATGGCGATCGCGCCTATGCCGACGACCACGCCATCGTAGCCGGACCCGCGTGGTTCGAAGATCGTCCGGTGATGATCATTGGACAACAGAAGGGCCGCGATACCAAGCAGAAGCTCTTCCGCAACTTCGGCATGCCTAAACCGGAAGGCTATCGCAAATCCCTGCGCCTGATGGAACTGGCGGCGAAGTTTTCGCGCCCCATAATCACTTTGATGGACACGATGGGCGCCTACCCCGGCATCGACGCCGAGGAACGCGGCCAGGCCGAGGCCATCGCGCAGAATTTGCGGGAGATGTCGCGGCTTCCGGTTCCGGTAATCGCCGTGGTGCTGGGCGAAGGTGGCAGCGGCGGTGCGCTGGCGCTGGGCGTCGCCAATCGAATTTACATGATGGAGAATTCCGTGTATAGCGTGATTTCGCCGGAGAGCTGCGCCGCGATTCTCTATCGCGATGCCACCCGCGCGCCCCGGGCAGCGGCCGCGCTAAAATTGACCGCCAAGGATCTGCGTGACTTCGGCGTAATAGACGGCATCATCGCCGAGCCGGGCGGTGGCGCACAAGCCGAGCCGGAACAGGCCGCCGAATCCCTGCGGAACACTCTCCGCCGCGCGCTAGCAGAGCTTTGCGGATTGGATTCGCGCACGCTCATCGATCAGCGCTATGAGAAGTTCCGCCACATGGGGGCGTTCTTCACGGAGTAGCTATGCGGAAACCAGTCCTGGCAGGCATCATTTTCGTGCTGTTGGTTTTGGGAGTGATCATTTACTCCAGCTTCAACCTCGCGAAATATCGCCTTGAAGTGTGTGTGAACTTTAACGGCAAGACCAACTGCAAAACCGCTTCAGCGGTTTCCGAGGAGTTCGCGCAGCAAACGGCGACTGCCAACGCCTGCGGTGAGATTGCCTTCGGGGTAACGGAAACCGTAGCCTGCGAGCACTCGGTTCCCGCGAAAGTTACACGCCTTAAATAGGCTCTATATCCGTCGGGATGTCCGTCAACTTCGCCAGCGACTGCTGCACCACCGGACGAACCACCGCGAGCTGATCCAGCATCTTCTTCGCGCCGGCATAATCGCCTGTGGCTTCGATCGTCAACAGGTCGTGCACCAGATCGCGCACGGCCGGCTGGATCTTGGCGAAGTCGACAGCGAACGTCCCATCGGGCCGCGCGATGAACGCGCCCTTGTCCATCAGGTAATTGAACTGCAGCGCCATGCCTTTGCCGTGGGCTTCGTGTACGCCGAACCGCAGCGTGCGGAAGGACGACGCCAGGAACGTCGTGTACAGCGACTTCTCAGCCGCCGGCAGCAGCTTGTGATCGAACAGATACTGCATCATAAACAACCCGGTGGCATCAGCCTTGGCTTCTTCAATCGCTGAATGCAGTTCCTTGAGCGATTGCCTTACGTTATTCTGCGGCCCGAGCCCGTGCGTCATCTCGTGCGCCAGAATGTGCGTGAAGAATGCGTTGAAATTCAAATCGCGCTGGTCGGCGGGTGCGAGTACTCGCTTGGCGATCGGCTCCAGCGTTTTCGAAAACTTCGCCTCCTGGACGTTCTTGAGCATCACACGCTTGGATCCCATCTTCTGCACGATGCGTTCATCGTTTGGAAGATTGAAGGCTGCCGTGCGAACCCCGTGCGCGCCATCGCCAGTAGCGAGAACCTGATTGACCACGCGAATCGGAGCCAATGCGCCGATCTTCGGATTGCGGAATTTCGGATCAAGAGGAAGATTGTTCTCGATCTCTTGCAAGTGATCCGCGAACATCTTGAGTTTCGCCGTCTCTTCGTCGTCGCGCAGTGTGACATAGGCCTCGAACGCGGCCTTGTAGCCGAAGATCTCGTCCATGTAGGTCTCGTACGGCCCGATGGTGATGTCGATGGGCGCGTCGAGTTGCATCCACGCAACATCGCTGGCGTAGTAATCGTCGCTCACGAACGACTTCGCACGCAGCCGCAGGAAGTTTTGCAATGACTTATTGGTCGTTAATGCCGCAGCTTCCTCAAGTAGTTTCGCGGCCCGAGCCAGATCGCTCTTGTACGCGACGCTGTACGGCTCGCTACGAAGATTCTTGTCTGCACCTCGTCTGACGATCGCGAAGAATCCCCGAGCAGAATCGTTAGCCCACGCCTCGAATTCGGCCTTCGTCATGTCTTCGGGATAGAAATTCGCACCGGGCAGTTTCTTCGGTGGAACATTCGGCAAGAACGCCGCGTGGTCATCCAACTCCGACCATGGCCCCTTGTTCAAGTCGAAATAGTGGAGTCGCGCCTTACCCAGCGCCGACGAATCCGCCGCCAGCTTCGCTCGCAGCGCAACATTCCCGCTCCAGACTTGCTTGAGGAAAATGTCGTCGATGACCCGCGCCGCTTCCAGCAGCTTCGCCAGCGCCTTCTGATCGCCGGCCGATAGCTTGGACTCGTCCGCTTGCAGTTGCACCGGCGCGAACCGTGCGATCATGCGATTCAGCTCCGCGAGATCAGGAATTGCAGCCATAAGCGTCGCGCAAAAGAGAAAAGGGGCGAGCTTTCGCATGCCCCTATGATAACTGGCGTCTGGCCCCTAGCTTTTGCTGCCTTCAATGCGCATCCCGTAGAAGGAGCGCCATACGAAGAACAACGCCACGACCAGAAACGCCGCGCCCAGCGAGGTGGTAAAGGTCGCGCCACGGGTTTCGGTCCAGGAAACGGCCAGAGAGACCGCCAGCACGCCGAACAGAGTGGTGAACTTGATAATCGGGTTGAGCGCCACCGAGGACGTGTCTTTGAACGGATCGCCCACCGTATCGCCCACCACGGTGGCATCATGCAGCGGCGTGCCTTTAGCCTTCAGTGTCACTTCCACGATCTTCTTGGCGTTGTCCCAAGCGCCGCCCGCATTAGCCATGAAGATAGCCTGGTACAGCCCGCTCACGGCGATCGAAATCAGGTATCCGATGAAGTAGTACGGTTCGAAGAATGCGAATGCCAGGGTAATAAAGAAGACCGTCAGGAAGATATTGAACATGCCCTTTTGCGCGTATTGCGTGCAGATTTCCACCACTTTTTTCGAATCCGCGACCGAGGCTTTGGTAGTACCCTCCAGCTTGATGTTGGCCTTGATGAACTCCACCGCGCGATAAGCGCCCGTGGTTACGGCCTGCATAGAGGCGCCGGTGAACCAATAAATCACCGCGCCGCCCGTGATCAGACCCAGCAGGAACGGCGGGTATAAAATCGAGAGGTTGGCCACATTCTTCAAGTGGTCGGTCAGAAGGATGATGATCGAGAAGATCATGGTGGTCGACCCCACCACGGCCGTGCCGATCAAAACCGGTTTCGCGGTCGCCTTGAAAGTGTTGCCCGCGCCGTCATTCTCTTCCAGGTGGTGCTTGGCCTTCTCGAAATCCACATCGAAACCGTACTTCTTTTTAAGCTCGCTCTTGATGTTGGGAATCTCCTCAATCTGACTCAGCTCATATACGGACTGCGCGTTGTCGGTTACAGGGCCGTAAGAATCCACGGCGATCGTCACCGGGCCCATGCCCAGGAATCCGAAGGCCACCAGTCCGAACGCAAACACCGCGGGCGCCAGCGGTATCACGGTCTCCATCCCCAGAGTGCTCACTCCGTAGGCGATGGCCATCAGCGCCATCATCGTCATCCCCAGCCAGAATGCGCTGAAGTTGCCGGCCACCAGACCCGACAGAATGTTTAGCGATGCCCCGCCTTCGCGGGAAGACGTCACCACCTCCTCCACGTGCGAGGAGTCCACGGAAGTAAATATTTTCACCAATTCCGGAATGATTGCCCCGGCCAGCGTGCCGCACGTAATGATGCTCGAAAGTTTCCACCACATGGACGAATCGCCGCCGATATCCGGAATCATCACGTACGAAAGAGCGTAGGTTGCGCCGATGGAAATGAACGACGTAAGCCACACCAGGGATGTCAGTGGGTGTTCGTAGTTCATTTTATCGACGTTTTGATACTTGGCTTTCGCCACGGCTTCGTTGATGAAATAAGAGATCGCGCTGGCGATAATCATCATCACGCGCATGGCGAAGATCCACACCAGCAGTTGCACTTGCGTGATGTCATTGCTGACGGCCAGGATGATGAAGTTGATCAGCGCCACGCCGGTGACGCCGTAAGTCTCGAATCCGTCGGCCGAGGGTCCCACCGAATCGCCCGCGTTATCGCCGGTACAATCCGCGATCACGCCCGGGTTGCGCGCGTCATCCTCTTTGATCTTGAACACGATCTTCATCAGGTCCGCGCCGATGTCGGCGATCTTGGTGAAGATACCTCCCGCCACCCGCAACGCTGCCGCGCCCAGCGATTCGCCGATCGCGAATCCGATGAAGCAAGGCCCGGCGTAGTCGCCCGGAATGAACAGCAGGATGCACAGCATGATCAGCAGTTCCACGCTGATCAGCATCATGCCGATGCTCATACCGGCCTTGAGCGGAATCGCGTAGCACGGGAAAGGCTTGCCGCGCAGGCTGGCGAACGCCGTCCGCGAGTTCGCGAAGGTGTTCACGCGAATGCCGAACCAGGCGACGCCGTAGCTTCCCAAAATACCCACCACGCTGAAGCCCAGAATGATCAGGACCTGGAAGGTCGGCAGGTGGCTCAGGATGCCGAAGTATAAAACGATCACGAAGCCGATGAATATCTCCAGGACCATCAGAAACTTGCCTTGCGTCAGCAGGTACGTCTTACAGGTTTCGTAGATCAGCTCGGAGATTTCGAGCATCGACTCGTGCACCGGCAGGTCTCGCAGATGCTTGTACATCATCAGTCCGAAGACCAGTCCGAGCAGGCTGACACCGATGCCGGCCATCAGGATCGTTCGGCCATTGATGCCCTGAAACAGCACCGTGCTGAGGTCCGGGAGCTTTAATTCCGCTTCGCCCTGCGCCATCAAAGGCACCGAACCTGCGGCGGCCAGCAGCATCAGAATCGACAATGACTTGACGCGCTTCGACACAGCAGACAACGAGGTCAAACACATCCCGGGAAACCCTCCAGTTGAGTTACGAGAAAAGCCGTTCCGAGAGAGGGAACGGTCTTTGGCTACAATACCGCATTAACTGTAGATTTGGCAACAAAAGCCGGTACTCTCAGTACCCGGCTTTTATCTGGCCGAACAGGCCGCCGGAGCGAATCCGGCAGCATCCTTCTGCTTCTTGAAATTGGTGCTGGTGACGAAGGGTTCGGTCAGATTCTGCGGATCTTCCACGATGGTAGTCACTACGAACCACGGATCGCCATTCCGCTCCACCGATAGGTCGAAAAACTCCTTTAGAACGGTGTTAGCGCTGTAGGGAGGCCCATTTTTGCGCAGATAGCCTGGCCGGATCTGAGTGGTCACTATTTCGAGCGACCGTCCCCGCGCTCCTTCACGGGTAGCGCCGAGCCCCTGCTGCGGCGATTGCAACCCGCGCACCGGCGGCTCCCATTGGGCGACGGAATATCCCTGCCAGGAATTGGCTCCTCGCTCCGGCGGCTTGCCTGCGAAGTGAAGCAGTCGAGTCTGCGTGCCCTGGTCCGTGTCGATCTGAAGCGTATTGTCGTCGGCCCAGGTAATATGCAACCTCCCGGGAATCCGCATCACGGCGGGTGCTCCATACGACCGGCACTGCTCGCCTGCGGCTTGATCCTTCGCCGGATCCCACGCGTTGCCCGCAGCGCGGCCTGCAGGACTCAGTGGGATGCTCGCGAAGTCTCCCTTGATCGGCGTGACCATGCGCCACCGCCAGTCTTCCGTAACCACTGAAACCCAGTAGCCCGTGAAATCCACCGGAGCAGCTTCCTTGGCACTGCGCGGCGGCGTCGGTTTGGCGGGAGCCGGACCAAGCTGCGCATATGCAGTCGCTACCGCGACCCATGTCAGCAGATATTTCTTCACGGCTTCCTCGTGGCCAAGCTTCGGTAAATCGACTCGACGAACACGTCCGGCGATCCCGAATACTGCGTGTCGTAATCCCGGCTGGGTTTGCCCGCCTTCACCTGATCGAGCGTCATGCCCTTCTTGATCATGTCCTGCACGCGGTCGCGAATGATCGTCACCATGTCGCGAAACTCCACCACGTCTGCTTCATCGCACAGACGGCCATGACCCGGAATCACGAATGTGCCGCCTTCCTGATATTTCCCGGCCACCGCCATTTCCAGAATGCGATTCAAAGCATCGATCAGCCCCTGCACGCTGCCGCCATTCGCGAGATCGATCACCGGATAGCGATCCGGTGTGAAGATATCGCCCACGCTGAGCACATCCGACTTGCGAAACAGCACGACGCTATCGCCGTCAGTATGCCGGCATGTGATACACCATCACCGCCTCGCCGTTGAACAGGAAATCCTTGGGCGACCGGAAATACGTGTCGTTGATGCTGGCCGCATCCGCCACCCGCAACGGCGCTGCCACCAAACGATTGAGGACATTCTCATGCGCCACAACGCGAGCCCGCAGGCTCGCTTCATTCGATCCGCCGAGCTTCAGAAGCGCCTCATTGCCCCCAATATGATCCGCATCCAGGCTGGTGTTGATCACCCAAATGATCGGCGTGTCCGACAATTTCCGGATCGCCGCCATCACCTGCGGAGCAGCCGCCGCAGTCTGCGTATCCACCACCACCAGGCCTTCCTTGCCCGCCTGGACTGTGATGTTGCCACCCGGCCCCACCAGCATGGAGACGTCGCCCTGCACCGGAAACACGTGGACCTCCTGCCCCCAGACACAACTTCCGCACAGGATCGCAAATAGTAATGGTTTCATCTGAGTTGGCAATCGAACAACGTAGTGCACGTGCAGTAGCGATCACACTTGGGCGGAGCCTTATACCCGTTCAGCTTCAGCCGATACTCCGGATACAGCGTCTCTGCGCCGCCGCGCGTCGCTTCGTACGGCAGCCCGTACCATTCCGATGTCTCGCGCAAGAAAGTATTCGTGCCCGGCAGATGATGGGGAACCACGCCCTCCGGCTTAGGCAGCTCCGGAGCGTGCTCGCACCCGAAGACCCCGATGTGCTGGCCCGGATCCAGATACCAGTTATCGCTGCGCACCAGCGGCTCGGTTAGAAACACCGGATCGTCGATCACCGTCACCACCGTCAGATAATCCCCGTGCCGGATCCAGTGTTCGGTTGAAGTAGCTTGATCGCTCCGCGGCACTCCGTTCCGCCGTAGGTAATTTTCCTTCAGGTGCGTGGTGGTGACCGTCAGCATGTTGCCTTCCCACACTGCTGTTGAAAAACCTTGCCACGTATGATTCGCATACTCCGGCGGATGCGCTCGGCCATCCATATATATGATCCGTTCGCTATCCCAAGCCAGCATGTGCGTACGAAATCCCACCAGCCGCTGCGTCGCTGGATCGATCTCGCGCCACACCCGCATGTTGCCCAATCCGCGCAGCGCATAGTCGGAACCGTGCGGACGGCACTGATACTGCTCCACCACCGAAATTCGGTCGGCATCCCAGCTATCGGCGCGCAGCCGAGCGGCGTCATTAATCGGAAGCTCTGTATAGTCGCCCAGTTCGGGACCGGGCAGGCGTTCGGGACCGTTCTCGTGATACAGCGGCGCCCATTCGCCCGAGAAATCGACTTGCGCGAACATCGGCAGCACCGCCGACAGCAGCAGCATCGTGGCCTTGTTCATGGCATGAAGCATTATACAATCGTTCCCATGCCAGGATCGAAAATCCGCCAAGTGGATCCGGACCTTACGGTAGTCGAATTGACCGGCCATCTTCACCTGGGCAATGAATTGATGACGGTGGAAACCGCGGTGAAAGGGGTAATCGACGAAGGCGCTCGCAAGCTGGTGATCGACGTCACCAATCTCGATTACATCGATAGCGCTGGCATCGGCATGCTGGTGGCCTGCAACGGCCGGATCGAAAAGGCCGGCGGAAAGATGCGCGTCTCAGGCGCTCAGGGAAGCGTCGCGAAAACCTTCGAGGTGGTGCACATGGACCGCATCACTTCGCTCGATCCGGACCTCGATTCGGCCTGCCGAAATCTGTCTTAATGTGTGCCTAAAAGGGGTCAGACGACATTTGGGTTTCTATGAATAACGCGCCCAAAATGTGGCCCGACACCTTTTAGGCTGTTCCTGCCTTGCCCCATAACTTCTTGCTCGCGATCGCCGCGCCCTCAGCCAGCGACTTCAGCTTCATCCAACCCACCGACGGATGCACCGGACCGAATCCCGCAAACGTTCCAAACCCGCAATCGCTCCCCGCGAGGATGCGCTCCCGTCCGATCACTTCGGCGTAGCGCACAATGCGCTGCGCCACCACTTCCGGATGCTCCACAAAGTTGCTGGTGGTTTCCACCACGCCCGGCACCAGAACCTTGTCGGCCGGGAGCTTGTAGGTCTTCCAAACTTCCCACTCATGCGCGTGCCGGGGATTCGCGCCTTCCAGCAGGAACGCCATGGGCTTGGCCTTCATGATGATCGGAAGAATTTTCGTCAAGGCGATATCGTGCGTGTGCGGACCTTCGTAGTTTCCCCAACACACGTGCATACGCACGCGATCCGCGGGACAGTTAGCCAGCGCGTGATTCAACGCCTCCACCTGAATCTCGGCGTTCTTGAGGAACCCCGCCTCGTCCAGATTCTTGAAGCGCGAGTGCCGCCCCATCGCCAGATCGGGACAATCCAGCTGCAAGAGCAGCCCCGATTTCACGATCTCCTCATACTCGGCGCGCATGCCTTCCGACACCGCTTGCATGTACGCTTCGTGATTCGGATAGTATTCGTTGGGCTGGAACACGGCCACCGTGCCGGGTGACACCGAATTCATGAAGCCTTCAGTGACATTCGCCTTGGCCAGCGCCTTCTTCATCCGGGCGATATCTTCTTTCACCGGCTCGAGCGACTTCACTTTGATCTCGCCCTTGCACACCGGACGCTTGTACGTCGCCGAGTGGCCTTCTTTCACCAGCTTGTCGCGATAATCCGGAAAATCGTCCAGATCCTGAGGAGTGGGCCGCTGCGAATCGCCCTCAAACCCGGTCAGCCGATGCCGGATGTAGGTCGCGTAGCTGATCTTGCTCTGCTCGCCGTCGCTGGGAATATCGACGCCCGCTTCCTTCTGCAGCCGGATCACATCTTCGACCGCCCGTTGCACAACCGTTTCGAACTGGGCGGCGTCCACCGACTCTCCGCGATCCTGCGCGAAGATCAAATCCACCACATCCTGCGGTCGCGGCAGGCTGCCGACATGGGTGGTGAGAATGCGGTCCGTACTCAACTTCATCTTCTGGCTGTCTCCTTGGCTTTCGGGTGGTTTTTACGCGAAGAATCGCAACGTTTGAGGATATCATGCTCCTCCCGAGCCGGAACTTTGCCAGTCGAGCTAGACCAACGCCGGTTCCTCGACGCCGACCGGCTTCGCGTTGAACAACCCCACGATCTCCGTCAGCACCTGCTCAGCCGATTCGTTCGCGATCTGGCACGTACCCGCCGCATCGTGACCGCCGCCGCCATATCCCAGCAGAAGATCCCCCACCTTGGCTTTGCTGCTCCGATTGAGAATCGACTTGCCCACCGCCAGCACCGTGTTCTGCTGCTTCAGTCCCCAAATGACGTGAATCGATAGCTCGCATTCCGGAAACAGAGCATAGATCATGAACCGGTTCCCCGCGAAGATCACTTCTTCGTCCCGCAGATCAAGAACGGCCACCTTCCCATGCACCTGGGTGCAACGATAAATCTGCGCGACAAAGTTATCGTGGTGATATTCATACAACTCGGTCCGCTCCCGCACATCCGGCAGGCTCAGAATTTCAGCAATCGTGTGCTCCCTGCAGTAATCGATCAGCTGCATCATCAACTGGTAATTCGAAACTCGAAAGTCGTGAAAGCGTCCAAGGCCGGTCCGCGGATCCATCAAAAACGAGAGCAACACCCATTCGCTCGGATCGAGAATTTCTTCGCGCACGAATTTGGCCGCATCCGCCCGGTCTACCTCCGCCATCATGTGTTCGCTGATGTTCGGAAATGCGGCGCGGCCGCCATAGTAGTCATAAAGCACCCGCGCCGCCGAATCCGCATCGGGCATCAGAATGTGATTCGGGTACGCCACGCCGTCGGCCCGGATTTCTTCGCTGGAGTGGTGATCGAAACAGAGATGGCACCCCCGCACGTACGGCAGGTTAGTGAGGATATCGTCCTCGGTTACCTCAATCTTGCCGTCCTGAACATCCTTGGGATGCACAAATTTGATGGTCCCCAGTATGTCAAGCTCCTTTAAAAGGAGAGCGCACACCAGACCGTCAAAATCGCTGCGCGTAAGAAGTCGGTATTTCTTTGGTTCGATGCTCATAATCGCCTGACTCCCTCATCGTTCGAATCCATCCCACCTTGCAGTGGAAAGATGCCCCAAAAGATGCCCCAGAGGTACAATCAGACCTCATGGCCCCGACGCCGCCACAGAAGGTCGGCCCGTACGAAATCCTCGGGCCCCTCGGCTCCGGCGGCATGGGACAGGTTTTTCGCGCCCGCGATCCCCGCCTGAATCGTGAAGTGGCGGTGAAGCTGCTCCCGCCCGAATATAGCGCCGACCCCGTGCGCAAGCTCCGTTTCGAGCAGGAAGCGCGAGCCATCGCGGCCCTCAACCATCCTGGGATTATCAGCATCTACGACGTCGGCGATGGCTGGATGGTCACCGAGCTCATCGAAGGCGAGACGCTGCGCGCGGCGCTTCAAACGGGCGAGCTCACCATCCTGCAAGTGAGGGATGTGGGAGCCCAGATCGCCGACGCATTGGCGGCGGCCCATGAAACCGGGATCAGCCATCGCGATCTGAAACCGGAAAACATCTTGCTCCTGCCCGACGGCCGAACGAAAATTCTGGATTTCGGTTTGGCCAAGATCGTTACACCGTCTTCCGCCAACGAGGACCCGGAAGACCGCAGTACGCTCACCAATCCTGGTTCTCCCGCCGGAACCCCCGGATACATGTCCCCCGAACAGGTCCGCGGCCAGGAGTCCGATTACCGCTCCGATATTTTCAGCCTGGGCACGGTCTTGTACGAACTTCTCGCCAGACGGCCCGCATTCCAAGCCGAATCCGCGGTAGAGGTAATGCACGCCATCGTCAGCGAGGATCCCGATGAACTTCCTGAAGAAGTTCCCGACGGCCTCCGGCGCATCGTAAAGCGGTGCCTGGAAAAGAAACCTGCCCAGCGATTTCAATCCGCGCGCGATCTGGCTTTTGCATTGCGATCTTTAGGCGGACTCAGCGGATCCGGCAAGCACGCTGTTGAGGAATCCTCTGATACACCGCGGCGTAGCTGGCTATGGCCCTCCGTAGCTGCCGCGAGCGTCATCGCCGCAATCGTGTTCGCCACATACTGGACCCGCGCATCTGGTACACCCGAACTCTCCTCATACAAATTCCAGCCCTTCGCCTTCACCGAAGATCAGGAATTCTCAGGCGTCTGGTCGCCCGACGGCCAAAGTGTCGCCTTCGTTCAGCAATCGTCACAAGGAGCAACCCAAGGAACCAACGGCGGAACTCACTTGATGGTTCAATCGCTCGATACACCCGCCCCCACGCAACTCGCGGCTACAGCTTCTCAAGCTCCCCCCGTGTGGTCCTCCGACGGCACCCGAATATACTTCCTGGGAGCCGGTGGAGTATTCGCCGTGAGTCGCGCCGGGGGACAACCCGAACGCGTCGTGAACAACGCCACCGCGTTTCATATCTCGCGCGATGGCCAGGTTCTCGCGCTCTGGAGAGGCAGCCGGGCAGACGACGGCGCGGGACAGCGCTATTCCGTATGGATCTCTTCGCCGCCCGGAGCGCCGCCTGTAGAGTACGCACAGAGTCCCTCCGTCCGCACGCCGTTTACTCCCGTGTTCATGCGATTCTCGCCCGACGGCAAGCAACTCTATCTGTCCATGTATACCGATGCGGGCGCCGAATTATGGCTGTTGCCCTTCCCCGTCGGCAAAGGCCAGCCGCGTAGGATCTTCGAGAAGATCCCTTGGAACCGGCCCCCCGCCGCATCCTGGATGCCGGATAGCCAGCGCCTCGTCTTAGCCGGAAATCCGGCTCCGGCCTTCGGAGCCACACTGTGGCTGGCCGACACCCGCAGCGAATCCTTGTCGCGATTATTGGCCGACCCCAGCGGCGGACAAACCACGCCTTCGGTCTCCCCCGACGGAAAACGGCTGCTGTTCACCAAGCTGCAGATGGATCGCGATATCGTCGAACTTCCCTTGGATGGCTCGGCGCCGCGTACTCTGCTGGCTACCAGCCTGCCGGAGTTCGCGCCTGCCTGGTCGCCCTCCGGCGATCAGTTCGCCTATGTCACCCGTCGCAACGGATCGGACGAACTGTGGATGCGCAGCAAAGAAGGCAATTGGGACCGTCCCGTCGTCACCGCCAAGGAGTTTCCGACCCTCGAAGCCCTGGTCAGTCCGGTCTTCTCCCCGGATGGCTCGCGCATCGCATACACAGCCGTGCTGGCGGGTGGAGGCCGGCGTCGCAGCCTCGCGATATCCCCAGCCGCCGGCGGCACTCCGACGATCGTTGCGGATGGCTACGCGCCCACCTGGTCGCCCGATGGCACGAAGATCGCCTTCCTGTGGATCAAACCCGACGGCTCGACGCCGGTCGCTATTGTCGCTGTAGGATCCGACCGGCAGCCCACCGAAATTCTAAGTATTCCCGGATTGAACGGGCCCGAGTGGTCGCCGTCTAACAAATGGATTGCCGTCTCCACCTTCATGGGCATCACCATGGTCTCGCCGGATGGAAAGAACATGCAGACGATTCCTACTCTCAATAACGAAGCCCTGGCCTGGTCTAAAGACAGTAAGACGATTTTCGGACTGGCGTACAACGGCAATCCCCCGGCTCTTCACGCCCTCGACGTGGCCACCGGAGCCGTGCGGACCCTGGCCGAGTACCATGTCGGGTTCCAGCCCCTCCAATTGACCGAGACGGCTTATACCGGCAGCATCCGCATCAGCCTGGCCGCCGACGGAAAGAGCGTGGCCGTGGGTACCGCCACCAGCCAGGCCGATTTATGGATTCTAGACGGCGCACTAAGGTAAACCGCTATCCTAAATTTTGTTAACCCAAACCCTGCCGCCTGCGTCCACAAAAATGATGAAAATCGCTCGCGTAGCCCTGTTAGCGCTCCTGATTGTCGCCGCGCTGGTCCCCGCCCTGGCCGATGATGCCGTCCTCTGGGATAACAGCGGAAATGGCTTGCTGAATGGAACTTATAACTTCCGCGAAGTCATGTGGCGAAATAAGAGCGACCTGCATCGCGTCGCCATCTACGGCACTATCGTGTTCGATGGCAGCGGCGGCTATCGGCTTACTTCCTCGGTTTCCGACTCCGCCAGCGGTGGGGCTCCACAGCCCTTCTCGGCATCCGGCTCGTACCGTATTTCAGGCAGCGGCATGGGCTTCCTGGATGATCCTGTTCGGCTCAACGCGGCTTTCGCCAGCAGCAGCGTTTGGGGGACGGTTTCCCAAGGAATTTTCATCGGCAGCACCACGGATGATGGAATTAATAATCTCTTCATCGCCGCCTTGGCGCCCACGGCAGCACCCTCGAATAACGACTTCAGCGGAAGCTACCGGGCGGTTGCGGTCAACATTCCCAGCGGTGACGAAAATCAGGTGAGAGACATGATTTTCCCCCTGAACTCCAACGGCCAGGGGACCCTCGGCACAGTCAACGTCACCGGCTATATCGGCGGTGGTGGAGCGACCATCTCCCAGACAGTTACCAACGCCACGTACTCGATCGCGAACGGAGCCCTCACGCTGGGCTTCGGAGGATCGGGAACTCTGATCTCCGGAAATGCTCTGTGCTATCTCACCCCCGATGAAAACTTCTTCTTCGGCGGATCCGCCACTGGATTCGACATGATCGTAGGCGTGCGCGCCCAGCCTGGTAGCGCCCCTCCCGACCTGCTCAAGGGACTGTATTACCAGGCCGGCGCTGACGTAACCCCATCCAAAGGATTCGGGACGCTTTCCACGTATTACGGGGCCTTTTCGGCTGGATCCGGAACGATTATCGGCCACCAGCGGATCCTGACCAGCCTGGATACCAACGCGAACTCGGCGCCTTTCGACTACACCTATTCGGATACCTTGTCGGTCGCCGCGGACGCGACCCAAGATGATTTCCTCTCGTTTCATCACGTGGTGGGCGCGGCCGGCGCGATCCGGATCGGTTACGGAACCCGCGCGCATCTCGGCATCAACGTAGCGCTGCGCGTTCCGGATTTCGCTGGAGACGGTGTGTTTCTCAACCCGGCTGGCGCAGCCAATGCGGCCAGCTCTGCGCCGTTCACCGTCGGACTCTCGCGCGGTGGGTTCCTCGCTTTGTATGGCAGCAATCTGTCTTCCGTCACGCAACAGAACGCGAGTATGCCCTTCACTTTGGGCGGCGTCCAGGTTCTGATCAACGGGCGGCAGGCGCCTCTTTACTTCGTGAGTTCTGGTTTCATATCGGCGATCGTGCCGATCGGCACCACCGGCAACATAGCCTCCATCCAAGTCATCAACAACGGCGTCGGATCAGCCGTAAGGACCGTACGGGTGAAAGGCGGGACGCCTGGTGTTTATACCAACCCGGCGGGTGGCGTCGGCTACGCGATCGCCCAGCATATCCGAGGGAACACCGCCCCGCTGGTCACGCCACAGGATCCCGCCCGTCCCGGGGAAACGATTACCCTCTGGGTCGCAGGCCTGGGAGATGTGAATCCTCCCGTTTCCGATGGAGTGCCGCCGCCCATCAGCCCGCTCAGCCCGACCGTGAATAAACCAGTGATGCTGGTGGATGGCGAAGAGGCTAGCGTGATCTTCGCAGGCTTGGCTCCCTTTTTTCCCGGCATCTACATTATCAATCTGACGATACCCTCCGATACCGGTGCAGGCGACGCCTATGTCGACATTTCGCTGCCGGATTCGTATACGACTGAAGCCCAAATCCCGATTGGAGCCAGTAATTCCGCGAACGTGCAGCCTCAGAATAGCCGGGCCAAGCCCGCAGTCGAGATTCCCGGCACTTTGCGGCGTTTCCCCAACCGATAGTCTTATGGGCCTTGACTCTGATCGTAAAACCGGACTTAATTACATTAAAGGGAGGCAATCTCTTATGCCGCGTACCGCTGTGGTTCTAGTCGCCCTGCTGGCAATTCCGGCCGCCTGGGGCCAGGCAATCATCTCGGCTCACTCCGGGATGGTGAACTATGTCGAAGGCGGCGTGCAAATCGCCGGCGCCCCGGTGAAGCTCGACGGAGCCATCTTCCCCGAAGTAAAGGTAGGACAGACTCTGTCCACCGAAGCCGGCCATGCTGAAATCCTCTTGACTCCCGGAGTGTTTCTGCGATTGGATCGAAACTCATCCTTCCGGATGGTTGCCAACAAGCTGACCGACACACAAGTGGAAATCCTGAGCGGATCGGCTCTGGTAGAGATAGACGAGATCCTCAAAGATAATCGCATCGAAGTGAAGATGGGCGACTCGTCCACCGTGCTCGCCAAGAACGGCCTGTACCATTTCAATGCCGACGCCGGCCAGATTCGGGCGTTCGACGGAAAGGCCCAAGTCTCCGCTGCTTCGAATTCCACCGAGCTCAAGGGCGGACGCACGCTGTTGGTAGGAAATACGCTGACCCCCGACAAGTTCAACAAAAACAAATCCAAGGACGAGCTGTACCTGTGGAGCGAGCAGCGCGATTACCGGCTGGCCCTAGCCAACATCTCGGCCGCCCGAGGCATCAACACCAATAGCTACGCCTCCAGCATGTGGGCGTGGGATCCGTGGCTAAGCATGTACACGTTCCTGCCCCGGAACGGCCGCATCTACAGCCCGTATGGCTTCTCCTGGTACAGCCCTTCAACGGTCTGGATCGCGTTCCGTCCGCCGGTAACGGTTGACTCGGGCTATCAAGCAAGCAATTCCGGATGGCAGGGCACAGCGCCCTCGTCCGGTTCGGTTTCGGTTGCTCCTTCGGCGAACGCCAGCACCGGAGCAGTCTCCGCGCCTGCTACCTCGAGTTCCTCGGCGGTTGCAGCCAGCGCAGGCGCTTCCCGCGGCCGCTAGCAATTCACTTAGTTGAGGTGGGACAGGCGATCTTGTCGCCTGTCTGAGCCGGGCCACTCGCTATCGCTCGTGGTTCAGTAATTCCGCTGCACCGAACCGCGGCCGCCAGGGAGCGGTAGTGGGCTACTTTGAATTTACGTCGGCACGCGGCCTTGGCGTCGCGTCAGTCTCTTCACCAGAAGTATCGTCACTACGGCGAACGGAAGAAATACTATGAGGCTGAGGAGCCAAGTGAAGCCCACCATCTCGAAGCCCCGAAAAGTCCAAGCTAGTACGAGCCAGTCGAAGTAATTAGCGAAGTCCAGGCGATGGACTACGTTGAAAGTGATGATGACGTACGAAAGAGTCCACGCTATGAAATACGCCCCAAGTGAAGCAAGTGTGTATTGTGAAAGCGTCTTCAGGCCCGCTAGCATCAAGGAGCCTTCGATTCGAATGGCATATGGGCACTGATTCCTTAATTCTACGCCGCTCTTCCCAATCCCGTCATTAGCTTCCTGCAGGGCAATCAAGTCTGTCGAAGTAGCTCACCCCGGGAGCGGCCACAAACAAAAAACGCGGCCGGCGCCCTTATCGGACGCGAGCCGCGTTCTGAATTACCCGATCGATCTACTTTATCTAGCCAGCGGATCCGGCCGGATTTGGAACTTCACGACCTTACCCTTGGTCCCTTTTCCACCCTCGATCTGCCAGACGAAATGCGTGCCGTAATTCGAGTAAAGCGCACGTCCCTTCCATCCTGCATTGGCATCGTCGATACGCCCGTCCATGCCGCGCGCATAGAAGCCGAGCGGATACGGGATGGTGAAATAGGTCCATTTCTTGGTCGTCGGATTCAGCCCAATCAACGAGTCGGAGTCCGAACCGGTCAGGAACGGAGTGTTTTGCCCAAGCTGCATGATATTGTGCGAATCCGTCCAATTGAAGTAGTGGAAGTCAGCCGGCACATTCGTGCCTTTCAGCTTGGGACCAGGAGTTTGATACAGCGTCCAGCCTTCCGGACAGTCGCTGCCGTCAACCTTCATCTTGCCGGTCAGGTTCTTGCACTTGCGAACGTCGAAAGCGGCCAGGTGGCTGGTTGCCGCCAGGCCGGTCCAAACCACACCGTTGCTGTCTACGTCGATTCCACGAGGATCGTAGCCCGGTGACGGCACCTTGAAGACCTGGGTCTTGCAGCTTACCGGCGGATTGTTTCCGCGCTGCAGCCGGATCAGATACCCGGGGAAATCTTCGGCGACGCCCCACACGGAATCGTCTACCGGACTCGGCATGGTCGCGTACAAATTGAAATGCACCATCGTGTCGAGCTTGGGATCGTAAGGCGCGTCGGCTTGCTTACCCTTGCCGGCTCCCCGTCCGCCGGCCACCGGAGCAGCTCCGGCCGTATCGGTGCCGTACAGAGCAGCCAGATCCGCGATCCGCCGAATGTCGTTCCATGGCTTCGTGATCTTTCCATCTCCGTTGGTGTCCACCGTCTGATCGCACCAGCCTACGGCAGTCTGTTCCGCTTTAGCATCGTCCTTGGTGGCAGCCAGCGTCTGGTCATAAATCTTGGAATCGATCCAGCCGAACGTGGGGCCGCTCAATTCGTTGAAATAGATGGTCTCATCCGGATCGTTATCGATCACTACATGGTGAGTGGAGTAGCACGTTTCGATCAACTGAAACTTCTTGGTCTTCGGATCGAAGATGGACGCCTGCCGGGCGCCGCCGCGCTTCGGATACCACTCGGCGTACTTATTGGTGGGATCGGCGCACCAGCCCGGCGCCGTATTTCCGCGAATCTTGGAGGTCAGCCATACACGGCCCTTGCTGTCCATCATCGGATTGTGCGGATCGGCCGGATCGTAGGGCGGATTGGACCACAAATGTTCGTTGCCCCAGAAGAAGGACGGACGATTCGGCGCAGGGAAGCGCGACGGAACTTTGTCCGCTGATTCGCGCGTCGGAATGTCTAGCGCGTACGTGTTATTGTCCGCCTGATCCAAGATCACCAGTTGTCCGTGACCTGCGTTCACCGCGTAATTCGGACCGCCGCCATTTACGGTTGGATTGTTCTTGTCGGTCGAAATCTGATCGTGCATGAAGGAATGGTCGTCGCCTACATCCCATTGCGTGGAGACAATATTGCGCTCGATTCCCGACGGGCGGGGCGGCGGCGGCGGCAGTTCGCCTTTTTCGATGCGTTCCGTCCAGTCCGCCAGCACCTTCAGAGTTTCGGTCTTGCCCATGCCGGTCAGTGTGCCGTACATGTTGGTTCCGCGAACGCCGACACCCAGGCGCCATTCCCAGGCGTCCAGGTGGGTCTTCACCAGATCCGGCTTGGCAGCGAATACGTGCTGCACGTCGCGGCTGAGAGGATTGCCCAGCTGATGGCAGAAGTTGCAGCCCGACTTCAGGCGATTGATCCATTCGTCCTGGTTGGCCATTGCGACGTTAAGTCCGTTGCCGTTGGGATTCGTATCCGATTTTTCTCCCGTTCCCGGGAACAGATTCTTGGCCGGGGGCGCCAGCAGCGACAGCCAATAATCGCCCGGATAAACTTTCGCGGCTTCCGCGGGGGTCTTGGCCGTATTCACCTTGAGCGTCAGCGCTGTGGCCGAAGGCTTCGCATCCACGGGCGTCGAATCGACCAGTCCGTAGCCGCGTACCCAAACCTTGTAATTTGCGCCCGGCAGTTCCGGCAGCATAAACCGGCCCTGATCGTTGGTGACGACGGTCTTAATGAAACCTGTCTGTAGATCTTTGGTTTCCGCGATCACCCACACGCCGGCTTCCGGACCTTTTTCGCTCTGCACCACGCCCGTGATGTATCCGGGGGGGCTCACATAGCGCGACGCGCCTGCCTTGGCTTGCTTGGCCTGCTGCGCGTTGGTAGGAATGGAAACAGACAGGGCGATCAAACCGAGGGCGCCTGCACCCAACAACATCGCGCCGGTTCGGGAACGGATGATCTTCATGGAACTCTCCTCAGTGAACGTGAACTTTTGGGGGCCGCCCAGGAAGGTAACGGCAACCAATTTAGTATAGTTGCGTCCGCCTGGACGATGCAACTTACTCTCTCCTGGGGATTATCCTCAAATGGACCCCTATGGTAAAGT
>Ga0207674_10001970_pt1 | contig 25988 bp, 25 predicted proteins | sample KBSCornC72_FD_184303 | JGI IMG/M metagenome (GOLD analysis project Ga0207674, IMG submission 184303) | Corn rhizosphere microbial communities from Kellogg Biological Station, Michigan, USA - KBS Corn C7-2 (SPAdes) (version 2) | ecosystem: Host-associated > Plants > Roots > Rhizosphere > Soil ...
GATCTCGCCAAAGAGTGGTGTGAGCGCGAAGACCGACCGCTCCTCATCGATGGCGGAATAAGTGGTATGGAATCGGTCGCGCGATCGTCGTGCGCGGTTGGAGTAATCAAGAGCCACCGTACGCTGTATGCCGAGCGGGATGCGCTGGTCACCACGTTCGCGCTCAAGCGCGGCGAGCGGTCGAGCGTCTTCCGCGTGGAGTTCGAGCGGCGAACGCCGGTAGCGAGCTGGTATCTCCGGCTGCGCGACCGAGCAGGCACGGATCCAATGTGGGGGCTCGTACGCGTCGAAGTCGCGCATCCCGATCGGGTGGACGAGCGCGCGATCGGCGCTCGAGCCGACGAGGTGTCGCGCTGGATTCTCGCCGAGGCGACTCCTGTCTCGCTTCCCGACGGACGATGGGACAAGATGGTATATGGTGTGCGCGACTGTGAGGAGTTTTTGAGAGCCGTGATCTGATGACTGAGACCATAGACGTCGGGCTTACCGGGGTGGTGGGGCCGCTCGGCCGCGTCGTTGCAACGGAGCGCAAGCCGAACACGCCGCACGAATTCCATTTCTGGACGGCGCTCGATTCGCCCGTCGGCATTGGAACGATCGTGCGTGTCGAGGGCGACCAGCCGGTCAACGGACAGATTCCGGAGATCTACGGCATCGTCGTCGAGGGATTCAGCTATACCGACCTCGCGACGCCACTGCACGACGTGCTCGGACACGACGGCACGCCGGGCGGCGCATCGCTCGCGGCAACGCATCGCGCGGAAATTCGGCTGTACACCGCCGCGGTGCTGCGGCAGATGCCGGAAGAGCCGCTTCAGCCTGTGCCGATGGGCCGCGTGTATCTCGCCACGAACGACGACGTCGCGGTCGCGCTGCGGATGGACGGGTATCTGCGCGGAGAGGACAGCACTGGGATTCCGGTCGGAGTCTACCGCGCGGGCGGCACCGACGCGCCGATCTATCTGGACGCGGATTTTCTCATCGGTCCGGAGGCGGCACACCTCAACATCACCGGCGTGTCGGGGCTCGCGACGAAAACGAGCGCGATCGAGTGGATTCTGTCGTCGATCTTCGCGCACTTCCCGGAAAAGAAAGGATCGGTCGCGGCGCTCTGCTTCAACGTGAAGGGGCCCGACCTCTGCTTTCTCGATCAGCCGGGCCCGATCGACGAGGCGGACAAGGCGCTCTATGAGAAGTGCGGTGTACCGGCCGGGCCGTTCGAGCACGTGCAGTACTTCGCGCCGTACAAACCCGACGGATTCTCGCTCAACACGCTTCGCTCGAACGAGCAGCTGCTTGGCAACGTCTCTTCGCTGACGTGGGGTCTGAGAGAAGTCCTGCAGTACGCGGAAGTGCTGCTCAACAAAGACGACGTGGATGCGAAGGCCGACGCGCTGATCGACTTCATTCGCGAGCGCGTTGTCGACCGGGATTTCAGCGACGCGTTGCTGGGCAACAAATCGTACCGCGTTCGGTCGTTCGCCGATCTCGAGGAGTGGTTCAAGGACGTATTGTCGGCGATGGAGACAAGGGGGAACGAAGGGTGGCGGACGCACCATGTCGCGACGATCCGAAAGGTGCGGAACCGTCTCTCCAATATCTCCACTCGGTGCGCGGGGCTGGTGACGGACGACGGTGGGGTGAGTGACCTGCCCTTCGGGAGCTTTCAGGACCGCACGGTGTATGTGATCGACGTCGCCTCTCTCGAAGAGGCCGCTCAGGATCTGATCTTCGCGCGCGTCGTCACCAAGCTTCGCGAGCACCTGGAGAAACGGGACCTCGGCGTCAACCACGTCATCGTGTTCGTCGACGAGCTCAACAAGTATGCCCCCAATGACGGACCAGAGACCTACGTTCGCAAGATGCTGCTCGATCTCGCGGAGCGCGGCCGGTATCTCGGCCTCGTGCTCTTCAGCGCGCAGCAATTTCGATCGCAGGTCCACCGTCGCGTGGTTGGGAACTCGGGAACCGCGCTGTACGGTCGCATGGACCCCGACGAGCTCGCGACGCCCGGCTACTCGGTGTTGAGCCCGGCCGTGAAGACGAAGCTGGCGACGCTCGAGAAGGGGCAGTTGATGGTGCGGCATCCGCATTTCACCCAGCCGATTTTCGTCCGCTTCCCGCGGCCCGCCGTAATGCGCGGTCGAGACGGAGCCGAGCGTTATCCGCAAGCGGTAGACGTCGAGCTGGACGCGGCGGTGCTGCGCAGCCTCCGGACGCTGGATCCTTCGCTCACGCTGGGATGGGTACGCGACACGATCGGCATTCGTGAAGATGAAGAAGTGATTCGCGCGAGAAACGCGACACTGCGTGAGCGACCGGCGGACGTGAAGAAATTCTTTCAGTCGCAGCTGCGTCCCGTCGCGGTGACGCACACGCCGGTTCGTCCGATGGCTCCGGCCATTCGCTCGGCGCCGACGGACGATCCGTACGGTTTCTAGGATGTTCCGTTCGGCGCGCCGTCTTTCGCTCCTGGCGGCTGTCGTGGCCGCCGCTCCGCACGCTGGAGCGCAAACCATCACGCTTCGGATCAAGCCGCATGTCGGCGACACGCTGCGCATGCGTCTCGACCAGGAAAGCGAGATGACAGGCGTTCGGAAGATGGCGACCGGTGGCGAGGGCAGCGCGATGGTGCTGACGACCATGCGCATGTTCTCGCGCGCCATCGTCGAAGGCGCGTCCGAAGAAGGGACGACGGTGCTGGCAGTCACCGACTCGATCATTACGACGTCGACCGACGAAAAAACGCGCGCCGCGACGCTGCAGGCAGGAACGAAGATGCGTGGACAGCGCGTTCGGTTTCGCGTGTCTCCGGACGGGATGGTGGCGATGCTTCAGGGCGCCGGGCCTGCGCCTCGCGAAGTCGCTCAAGTGGTATCGCTCATGCCGGCAACGTTCCCGAAGGGGGCGATCAACATCGGTGAGAGCTGGATGCGAGACATGGCGCTGCCCGTCGGGAACGGCCTCGGTGCGCAGGTTGCCGGCCGCTTGCACGTCACGTTCCGATTGGATTCAGTAACTCGGACGGGGGAGCTCGCTTTCGTATCGATGCGGGGCGAGATGCAGCCGGCGAGCGGTCCCGGCGCCGCCTCGTCGGCCGTACTCGAGAAAGGCCTCGTGAACGGCACGATGGTCATAGACCAGAAGCGGGGCTGGCTCGCCGAGTCGTGGTTCAGCATCGCCATGAACTCGGCGATGTCGCTTCCGACGGCGACGGGCGTTGCCTCGATGCGGATGCAGATGCGCATTACGCAGCACATGCAGACACAGCGCTAAATTGTCATCCTACGGCCGTCAAAGCGGCCGTAGGATCTAGCATCCTGTCATCGACGCCGGCTTCGAATCAAGGACAGTAGATCCCCAGTGCGCGGCGCGCGCTGAGGATGACCAATCATGCGCCTGGTCCACCTGGCGGATCTCCATCTCGGCTACAGGCAATACCAGCGGCTCACTCCCGGCGGGGTCAACCAGCGGGAAGCAGACGTCGCGGCGACCTTTCGCACGGCTATAGACCGGATCATCGCGCTACAGCCGGACGTCGTCGTTGTGGCGGGCGACATTTTTCATAGCGCCCGGCCGACGAACCAAGCGATCCTACACGCACTCATCGAGCTAACGCGGCTCCGTGAAGAGCTGCCCAACGCGATCATCCTGCTCGTTGCAGGCGGTCATGACACACCGCGCGCGTCGGAGATGGGAGGCATCCTCCGGTTGTTCGCGCAGCTCGGGTTCAACGTGGTGGACCGGCGGGCGGAACGGGTAAACTTTGCGGATCACGACTTGTCGATCCTGGCAGTGCCCGACGTGCCTGGGCTCGTCCGTCCGGCGCTCACACCCGACTCGTCGGCGCAATTCAACGTTCTCGTAGTTCACGGCATGATCGAAGGAGTGCTGCCGGCGTCGGCGGCGATGGCGGATCGTGCGTCAGTCGCGATACCGCGCGAGGATCTCGAGCTGGCCCGGTGGGATTATGTGGCACTCGGCCACTATCACGTCTACCGCGAAATCGCGCCCAACGCGTATTACAGCGGCTCGATCGACTACACGAGCGTGAACACCTGGGGCGAGCTGTACGAGCAGCGCGTGAGCAGCGTGCGCGGGGGCGGGAAGGGCTTCATCGAGCGCGATCTCGCGAGCGGCCGTCACACATTCCACCCGCTGCCGGCGAGTCGGCCGCTCGTCGACCTTCCACCGATCAGTGCCACGGGATTGTCCGCGGCGGAGCTCGACGCGCGGCTGAGCGCAATCGTCGGGAACGTTCCTGGCGGAATCGACGACAAGATCGTTCGCGCGACGATCCGCGACATTCCCCGCCACATCGGGCGCGAGATGGACCACCGCCCGATTCGTGATTTCAAGCGACGGGCGCTCAACTTTCAGCTCGATCTGGTCCGGCCCGACGTGCGACACGCGCACGGCTCCGGCGCGCCGGGACGGCGCCCCTCGCTGAACGAGATGGTGCGCGAAAAGCTCCTGGCCCGTCCCCTCGATGCGGAGATCGATCGCGCGGCCCTCGTGGACCGCGCGATGAAGTATCTGGACGAGGCTCAGGCCATCGTTCCATCCACGGCGCTCGTCGAGCTCTGAATGCGGCTGCACAGCCTGTATCTCTGCAACTTCAGACAGCACGTCGACACCCGGATCGAGTTCGACACGGGCATCACGGGGATCATCGGCCCGAACGGAGCTGGAAAGTCCACAATCCTCGAGGCGATTGCCTGGGCGCTTTATGGGATGCCCGCGGCTCGCGGCACGCGCGATTCTATTCGGTCATACAAGGCCAGCCCTCGGGCTACAGTCCGGGTGGATCTCGACTTCGAGCTGAGCGGACACCGTTATCTCGTCTCGCGCGGGCTGACGAACGCCGAGCTGTACCTCGACGGCGCCTCCTCGCCAATCGCTACGTCAATCTCGGGGGTTACCGAGATACTGCGCCGCCGGCTCGGCATGAGCCACGACGAGTTTTTCAACACGTATTTCACGGGACAGAAAGAGCTGAGCGTGATGGCGGCGATGAGCCCCGCCGAGCGCGGCCAGTTTCTTTCGCGGGTGTTGGGGTATGAGCGTCTTCGTACGGCGCAGGGCCTGATTCGCGAGCGCCGCAAGTCGATCGTGGCCGAGGCGACCGGACTTCGCGCTGGCATGGCGGATCCCGCGACCGTGCAGCGGGCGCTCGCGGAGGCGACAGCCCGCCGCTCAGAAGCGGTGACGCACGCCAAAACCGCCGCGGGGCGGCGAGACAGTGCGCGCCGAGCCCTCGACGCGATCGCCCCCCAATGGAACACGGTGCAACGCGAGCGCGAGGCGATGCAGGCGCTCGTCGCCGAGTTGCGTGTCGCCGAAGGCGAGCGGGCGTCGCTGCAGCGTGACGACGCGCGTCTCGATCGAGAGCTCGCGGAGACGGCCGAGGCGAAGGAGGAACTGGAGCGCCTCACCGGAGCGCTGTCGCCGCTCGCGGCGCTGCAGATCGAGCTTCGCGAGCTGGATCGCGCGTGCAACGAAGAGGGTCGTCGGAAGACGCTGATCGAGACAGAAAGCGCGCTCGGAGCGGACATCGTTCAGATTCGTGAGCGCCTCCTCAAGATCGAGAGCGCTCCGACGCTCGAGCCGGACGTCACCGCCGCGCTCGAGTGGGCGCGGGCCGAGCTCGAGCATTCTCAGCGCGAATTCGAGGAACGACGCACGGATTGGGTGCGCGACCAGCAGGAGGCCGAAACCAAGCGGCAGTCGCTGCTCGACCAGCTGCAGGACGTTCAGCGGCAGCGAGAGCAGATCGTCGAGCTGGGAGAAGGCGGCACCTGTCCAATCTGCGCGCGGCCGCTCGGAACGCACTTTCGATCTGTGCTCGAGGTGCTCGATCAACAGATCGAATCGATCACGGTGGACGGGAAGTATTACCGAGGCCGTATCGAGCAGCTGCAGCAGATGCCCCCCGAGCTCGGCGGCCTGGAGGAGCGGCGGCGGGCGATTTTCGAGAACATCGGAAAGCTCGAACGACGTCTGGCGAAGATTCAGGCGGCGTTGCAGGAGCTCGCGACCCTCACGCGCGACCTCGGGTCGAAGGAAGAGCGATACGTTGCGGTGTCGCGGGAGCTCGCCTCGATCGCCGTTGAGTACGACGCGGCGCGGCATGCCGAAGTGCGCGCGCTCGTCGAGCGCTTGCTGCCGCTGGCGGAACGCGCGACGAAGCTAACCGGACAAGTCGAGCGCGAACGCACGTTGCTCGACGACCGAGCGCGCACTCGCGCCAACCTGCTCCAGATCGACCGTCGCGTCGCCGACCTGTCGACCCAACGCGAGTCGCTCGCCTTCTCGGAAGAGTCGTACGCCGGTCTTCGCGTCCGCCACGAACAGGCCGCCGCCGACCTGAGGGCATCCGAGCTGGCGGCGGTCGCGGCGGACTCGGATCTCGCCGCGGCTGTGGACGCGCTGGAGGTGGCGGAGCGCGCGCGGGCCGACCTGCTCAAGAACGAAGCGCATCTCGAGCTCCTGACCAAGGACCGACGGTTGCACGAAGAACTGGACCGGGCTTTCTCGGATTTGCGCACGGACCTCAACCTGACGCTGCGGCCGGAGATCTCGGATTTGGCAAGCCGGTACATTCGCGAGCTGACCGACGGGCGCTACTCGGAGATCGAGCTCGACGACCAGTACAATGTGACGGTGCTGGAGGACGCCATTCCGAAGCCGGTTATCTCCGGGGGCGAAGAGGATCTAGCGAATCTGGTCCTTCGGCTAGCAATCTCTGAGATGATCGCGGAACGCGCCGGTCAGGCTTTTTCCCTGCTGATCCTCGATGAGGTGTTCGGCTCTCTCGACGAGACCCGGCGGCACAACGTCGTGGATCTGCTGCGGCGGCTGCAAGACCGCTTCGAGCAAGTCATTCTCATCACGCACATCGAGTCCGTGCGCGACGGCCTCGATCGCGTCGTCTCGGTGCGTTACGACGAAGAGGCGGGAATCTCGCGAGTCGAAGCGGAGTCGCCGGGAGGCGTCGCGCTCGACGTGCACGTCGGAGCGGCGGACTGATGGCCACGTCTCGCGTGTGGCGACCGCAGGCGATCGAAGGGCCGTTTCGTCCGCGGCTCGAGCAGATCACCGAACTGAATCAGGTGTTCAGCGATTCGTTCACCGAGCGATATCGCCGGGATGGGATGGTCGGCGTGCGCGTGCCCTTTCTCAATCCGGCGATCTGGCGCTATGCGATCGAGGATGCCGACGCGGGCGCGATGCTCTGGCGCGACGATCGCGGACACATCGTCGCGTTCAACATGGTGCACCGGTCGGGCGCCGAGGGCTGGATGGGTCCCCTCGCCGTGCGGACGGAGTACCAAGGCGCGGGCATCGGCAAGGAGATCGTGACACGGGGCGTCGAATGGTTGAAGGCGCAGGGCGCGTCGGTCATCGGCCTCGAAACGATGCCGCGCACGATGGACAACATCGGCTTCTACTCGCGCCTCGGCTTCTTGCCGGGGCGGCTGACCATCACGACGACGATCGACGCGGCGCACGGCGACGCCCCCGTACAGCTGCTCAGTCGTCTCACGCCGCGAGCGCGCGACGACGCATTGACTGCCTGCCGGGAGCTCGTGAGCGGGTTGCTTCCCGGCTATGACTACACGCGGGAGATCACGCTGACGGCCGACCTGGCGCTCGGCGATACCGCGCTGTTGTATCAGCGTGACCACCTCGTTGGATTTGCGCTGGCGCACAACGCACCGCTCGTGGAAGGCCGTGTCCGTGAAGAGCTTCGCGTTCTCAAATTGGCTGTCACCGACGAAGCGCATCTCGAGGCGCTCGTGCGGGCGGTCGCGGATTTCGCGCGTCGCGGCGGAACGCGTCGCGTCGCGCTTCGTTTGCAGGGCGAGTTTCTTGGAGCATACCGGCGCTTGATCGCGCTCGGGGGACACGTGCGCTGGACCGACTTGCGAATGTCGCTGATGGATTACGAGGAGAAACGTCCCGAACGCGGGCTCGTCCTGTCCAATTGGGAGATCTGAGCTCGGCTCTGCCCACGTAAGGCTCGCTAACGCACCCCACCCACCCGGGAGTTGCATGCGTTACCACCCCATTCGCACTCGCGTCGCGCTGTTGGCGTTCATCGCGACCGCTGCGTGCGCGCGGCATGCTCAGACCGGCCCCGAGCTCGATACTCGCCCCGATCCGATCCCCGTTCATGTCAGGAACGACAACTTTCTCGACATGAACATCGCGGTGGTCGTGAGCGGCGTCAGTCGCCGGCTTGGCAATGTCGTGGGCAACGGATCGGCGGACTTCACGATCGACGGCCAGCTCGCGTTGGGACGAACGCTCTTCTTGACCGCGACGCCGATCGGCGGCAGGGGGCAGGGGCAGTCGGGCGGGTTGAGCGTAGGTCCGGGGCAGATGATCGATTTCGTTGTCGGATCGACGCTCCGCCAGAGCGTCGCCACCGTGCACGAACCTCATTGACGACCGGGTGACGATCCGACTCGTCATTCTCATCGTCACGTATCTTCTGATCGCCGTCCGCCGGGTCCCGCTGCTGCGGCTGAACCGGCCGGCGGCGGCGCTACTCGGTGCAGTCGCGATGGTCACGATCGGCGGGCTGCCGATGCGTGAAGCGTACGCCGCGATCGACCTCGACGTCGTGATCTTCCTGCTCGGCGTGCTGCTGATCACCGGGTATCTCGAGGCCGGCGGATTCTTCGAGTGGGCGGCTCGCCACATCGTCGATCGCGCCCGGTCGGCTACGGCGCTGCTCGGCGCAGTCGTCCTGGCGAGCGGTTTGCTGTCGGCGTTTTTCGTCAACGACACGATCTGTCTCGTGCTCACGCCACTGGTGCTCGCGGCGCTCCGACCGCTCGGGCTTCGGCCGCTGCCGTTTTTGTTGGCGATCGCGCTGGCGTCCAACGTCGGTTCGGCAATGACACCGACGGGCAATCCGCAGAACATGCTCATCGGGATCGCGAGCGGGATCCACTTCGCGCGCTTTCTGGCGTCGCTCGCGTTGCCGTCACTCGGCGGTCTTGGAATCGTGTTCGTCGTACTGCGTTTCATGCATCGGAAGGATCTCGCGCTGCCGCTCCGACAAGCGATTCACGCGCCGGACGCGCCCTTCGACCGGCCGCTCGTGATTCGATCGCTTCTCGTGTTCGCCGGCGCGCTGGCGGGTTGGCTTGCCGGACTCTCGCTACCGCTCGTGGCGATCACCGCGGCGACCGTTCTGCTCGTGATCGCGCAGCGCGATCCAGCAGAAGCGTTCGCGAAAGTGGAGTGGTCGCTCTTGCTGTTCTTCGGCGCGCTTTTCGTCGTGATGCGAGGTGCGCGCGATCTGCCGCTCGTCACGTCGCTGACGTCGGCCGCGGGCACGGCGCTGACTGGCGCGCCGGTGCACGACGCGGTCATAACGTCCGCGGCGATGGCCGCGCTGTCGAACATCGTGTCGAACGTGCCGGCGGTCATTCTCTGGCTACCGGTCGTACCGAAAGTCGCGGCGCCGGCGTTCACCTGGCTGGTGATGGCGATGAGCTCGACGTTCGCCGGGAATCTCACGCTCCTCGGCTCGATGGCGAACTTGATCGTCGCGGAACGCGCGGAAGCGCGTGGCGAGCACATCGGATTCGTCGAGTACATGCGCGCCGGCGCGCCGGTCGCGGCGCTGACGATCGCGTGGGGGATCGCGACGCTGGCGCTCGTCGCGGGCTGAGCTCAGGCTTTCGGCTTCGGCGCGGGATGGCGCCGGTCGCCGCGGACGACGATGCGCCAGAGGATCAAGAAGACACCAACGGTGAGCAACAGGTGGATCCAGCCTGGTGCGTCATAGATCAATGCGCCGATGGCCCAAATCACGAGGAGCGCGATGCCGACTAGAATGCCGAGGTCCATTGCTGGTGCGGTGTGTGACGTTCGCGGCGGCTGAGACGTCGTGAGTGTGAAATTGACCGAAGGCCCACTGGTCTCTAAATTGCTTTTACGTAGAACAGAAGCAACTACTCGGGACGGAGAACTCCGTTTTTGAGCCAACAAGTCCACCGAGTGGGTTCGATAATCTATCACCGACGTCATGCCCCCAGTGCGGGGGAAGGCGGAAGGTTGGTGGTGAGGACCTCATAATTCGACTGGGCTTCACAAAACCCTCTCCGGACCGAACTTTCGAGCCCCGTGGCTAACGCTGCGGGGCTCGACTTTTTGGGGAGCTATGAGCTAGACAGCTAACAGCGAAAGCTGTCAGCGAATCGGTATGAACGCGGCAGCCTCTGGATGCCGCGTTCCTTTTTGCTGATAGCTTTAGCTATCAGCCGATAGCTAATAGCTCACCCCCATGGCAATCGTAACCATAACTCGACGCCTTCAGTTCAATGCCGCGCATCGCGTCCACAACCCGGCGCTGTCCGACGCCGAGAACAAGGCGCTGTTCGGGAAGTGCAACAATCCGAACTGGCACGGGCACAACTATACGCTCGACGTTTCGGTGAGCGGGCCCGTCGACGAGAAAACGGGGTATGTCGTCGACCTGGGTCACATCAAGCGCGTCGTCGAGCGCGAGGTCATCGACAAGGTCGATCATCGCAACTTCAACCTCGAAGTCGACTTCATGCAGGGCGTCATTCCGACCACGGAGAACATCGTCGTCGCGATGTGGCGCGTGATCGAGCCCGCCATGCAGCCGGCAAAGCTGACGAAGCTCGTGCTCTGGGAGACGTCGAACAACTACGTCGAGTACGACGGCCGATGACGCGCCGGCGGACCGCGGTCGTCACGGGTGCGACGCGCGGGATCGGGCTCGCCGTGGCGCGCGCGCTTGCGCCTCAGCACACCGTGATCATGATCGCGCGCAACGCCGACGATCTCCGCGCCGCGGCGCGCGATATCGGCGATTCCGCATGCGCGTTGGCGTGTGACCTCGCCGACGCCGCGGCGACGAACGCCGCCATCGACCGAATCGGGACGATGACCGACGGCGCGCCGGATTTGTTGGTCAACAACGCCGGGCTCTTCAAGCTGTCGCCGATCGAGTCGACGAGTCCCGAAGCGTTTTCCGCGTCGCTCGAGCTGAATCTTTCGGCGCCGTTCCGCCTCATTCGTGCATTCCTTCCCGAGATGCGCAAGCGCGCGAGCGGGCACATCGTCTCGATCGGTTCGATCGCCGACCACATGGCGTTTCCGGAAAATGGCAGCTACTCCGCCGCCAAATTCGGCCTGCGCGGGCTGCACGGCGTGTTGCGCGCCGAGCTCGCCGGCACTGGCGTGCGATCGACGCTCATCTCACCGGCGCCCGTCGACACACCTCTGTGGGACGAGGTGAATCCGGACGAGCGCCCGGGGTTCACGCCGCGTTCGGCGATGCTGCGTCCCGAGGACGTCGCGGCCGCGGTGCTGTTCGTGGTTTCGCAGCCGGCCTCCGTCAACGTGGACGAGCTGCGGCTGTCGCGGAGCTGACGTGTTCATTCCGCTGGTCGATTCGCTGCGGTGCATTGCGGGTCACGAAGAGACGTGGCTCGTCGCCTCGATCGAACGGAGCGACGAGCGCGACATCCGCCGGGGCTTTCTTGGCTGCCCGATCTGCTTCGCCGAATACCCGATTCGCGACGGCATCGCGTACTTCGGCGTCGATCCGGCGGAGCCAGCGATAGCCGCAATGCCGGCTCGCGTCGACGAGGAGGATGCCGTACGCCTCGCTGCCGCGCTGGACTTGACCGATCCGAGAATGGTCGCGGTACTGTTCGGCCCATGGGGAGCCTACGCGCCGATCATGCGAGGCTTTTCGCCGGCGCACTTGCTTCTCGTCAATCCACCGGCGGGCATTGCGAGCGGCGACGGAGTGTCGATCGTTCGGACGAACAGCGTGGCGCCGCTCGCGCGGGGGTCGGTGGACGGCGTCGCACTCGATTCCGGGGCGTCGCCCCAGATGCTCGAGTCGCTGGCCGGCTCGCTTCGCGCGGGAGGCCGGCTTGCCGGTCCTGTCGCGCTTCCGCTGCCGGAGGCCGCGGCCGAATTGGCGCGAGACGACCGGATCTGGGTGGCCGAGCAGTCCGAAGCTGGAGGGGCCACATCGCCGCTCATCTCGTTGCGCCGAGCCCGCTGAAATACCGGTCACGGCCGTATTATTCCCGGTAGGTCATGCTTCGAATTTTCGTTGCGGGCGGCACCGGCGTTCTCGGACGGCGTGTGATCCCGGAGCTACTCGCTTCGGGATTTCGCGTCACGGCGTCAGCGCGCTCGGAAAAATCGCGATCGACACTCGAGTCGTTGGGTGCCGAACCCGTCGCGATGAATCTGTTCGATGCGGCCGACGTAAAGCGCGCCGTGGGCGAACAGGACGTTGTCGTCAATCTTGCGACGCACGTCCCCCCGAGCACGGCGCGCGCGCTTCTGCCCGGCGCTTGGCGCGAAAATGACCGGATCCGTACGGTGGGCGCGGCGAATCTCGCCGCCGCCGCAAAGGCGGGCGGCGCCGATGCGATCATTCAGGAGTCGTTCGCACCGATCTACGAAGACGGCGGCGACAAGTGGATCGATGAGAGTTGGCCCGTTCGGCCCGCCCGCTACAACAAGTCGACCCTCGAGGCGGAACGTGCGGCGACGATGTTCACCCGACGCGGCGGGCGCGGGGTGATCCTTCGCTTTGCGTATTTCTACGGAGCGGACGGGTTCGCGACACGCGAGATGATCGAGACGGTGCGAAAGGGAGTCAGCCCGCTCGTCGGGGCGCCGGACGCCTTTTACTCGACGGTGTCGCACGACGACGCGGCGATGGCGGTGCTCGCCGCCCTGCACGCTCCAAGCGGGATCTACAACGTGTCCGACGATGAGCCGCTGACACGGCAGCAATGGCTCGAGTCATTGGCGAAAACGCTCGGCGTTCGACCGCCGCGAATGATCCCGGGCTGGATGTCGGCCCTCGCCGGCTCGAAATCCGACCTCCTCGGACGCTCACAGCGGCTGTCGACGAAAAAGCTTCAGGACGTCAGCGCCTGGCGGCCGACGACGCCCTCGATCCGCGAGGCGTGGCCGACGCTGGTTCGGGAGATCGGCGCCGGCGCCTCTCAGGAGTGAACCGGCTCGGCCTCGCGATCGCCTGATTCGTAGAGCGAATCGATCAACGCCTTGTACTGCTTGTCGACGACGCGACGCTTCACCTTGAGCGTCGGCGTGAGCTCGCCCCGTTCGATCGAAAAATCGTGCTCGAGCAGCCCGACTTTCTTCGGCATCTCGTAGCGCGCCAGCTCGGCGCACTCGCCCAGGACTTCCTTTTCCATCTTGGCGTGGGTCGCCGGCATCGCGAGTAGTTGCGCGCGGTCGGTCCACAAAATGTTCTGGAGCTTGGCCCACTTCTCGAGCTGGTCCCAGTTCGGCACGACGAGCACCACCGGAAACTTGCGGCGATCGCCGATCATGACCGCCTGACTCACGTACTTGTTGGTCTTGATTTTGTTCTCGATCGGCTGCGGCGCGATGTTCTTTCCGCCAGCCGTGACGATGATGTCCTTCTTGCGATCGGTGATCGCGAGAAAACCGTCGCGAATCTCGCCGATGTCGCCGGTGTGGAACCAACCCTCGGAGTCGATCGCCTCGGCGGTGGCGGTGGGCTTGTTGAAGTAGCCGCGCATCACGTGCGGGCCGCGCGTGAGAATCTCACCGTCGGACGCGATCATGATTTCGACGCCCGGTACCGGCTTCCCGACGGTCCCGATGCGGAACGCGGATGGCTTATTCACCGCGATCACGGGCGACGTCTCGGTGAGACCGTACCCTTCGAGAATCGTGAGTCCGGCCGCGTAGAAAAACTTGTTGATCTCCGGAGCGAGCGGCGCGCCGCCCGACACGAAGTAACGGAGCTTTCCGCCGGTGCGTTTTTGCAGCTTCGAGAAAACCAGTCGCTGCGCGAGGCTGTACTGGGCGGCGAGGAATCCGCGCGGCTCGCCGCCGGCGAGCTTGATGTTGGCCCAGCGTTCCGCGACGTCGCGCCCCCAGAAGAAGATTCTCTTTTTTACCGCGCCGCCGGAAAGCGCGTTCTCGAGGACGCGCGCGTACATCTTCTCGTACAGGCGAGGGACCGAGAGCACGAGCGTCGGGCATACTTCGGTCATGTTGAGGGGAACGGTGTCGTTCGACTCGGCGTAGGCGATGCTCGCGCCGGCGTGAAGCATCAAGTAGTGGCCGGCCATCCGCTCGAAGATGTGTGACAGCGGCAGGAAACTGAGGCACGTGTCCTGACCCGCGAATGGAATCGCCGCCGCGCCCGCCATGACATTCGAGTAAATGTTGTCGTGGGTGAGCATGACGCCTTTCGGGTCGCCCGTCGTCCCCGACGTGTAGATGATCGTGGCGAGATCGTCGGGGCGAACTTTGATCGCGCGTTCGCGGAACGCGGCGCGTGCAGCGTCCCGATCGGCGGCGGCTCCCGCGGTCTCCACCATATCCAGTGAGCGGTCCACCCCGTTCGTCGGCGGCCCAAAACTGATGACGTGTCGCAAGGCGGGGCAGGAAGCTCGCGCCGCCGCAACCTTGGCAGCTTGATCGGGATTGGAGACGAAGGCGACACACGCGCCGGAATCACGCAGGATGTAGGCGACTTGGTCCACGGGCAGATTCGGGTAGACCGGAACGTCGGCGGCGCCAAGGGCGAGAGAGGCGTAGTCGACGATCGCCCACTCCGGCCGATTCTCCGAAAGAATGGCGACGCGATCGCCGCTTCGGACGCCCAGATCTTCCAGTCCGAGCGCAACGCGCCGCACGCGCTCGAGCAACGTGTCGTGCGAGATCGGCTGATACCGTCCGTCTCGCTTTACTTGCAACGCATCCGGCCGTCGATATTTCTCGATGGCCGCGAAGAAGAGCTGATTGAGCGTACCAGGCGCGGAGTTCCGCGGACCACCCGTCGTCACCATCGACGACCTCTCTTCCGGAGACGAAGACGCAGTATATCGCGCGACGGCGGCTCTGGAAACCACCGCGCGGATCAACGGATCGAGATGACGACCTTAACCGGCGTAACGATCCTGAGCGGCGCGAAGGTGAGGTATGCGCCCTTATATGACGCCGTCGCTTCCACGACAACGCTATCGGGCTGTTGCAGCACCGGGCCGGTGAGCAGACGCGTAAGTACGGTCACGTACCGCTTGCCGGCCACGCCTTGCGCGTCGGTCGTGTCTGTTTCCGTCGGCTTTCCACTCGCATCGCCGATATAGACCGAGGGGATGGTGGTCGAGGAGCTGGGAAGTGTTCTCGTGATTCGGTAGTGCACGATCACGCCCTGCACCGTGGTGTCGCCCGCGCCCTTGACGATGGTCGACAATGGAGGGTTCGAACGGCCAATCGAGCTCGCCGAGTCGGAGCCGAGCGGTGCGCGCAGCGTGTCCGGCTTGGTGCCGAGAACGATCGTCGTCGGCCGGACGGTCACCGGAACGTTTACCGTGAGCGTCTGCACGCCGCTGGCCTGCCCGACCACGGTGACATTTCCGAGCTTGTCGCCGAGCAGCAGATGATTCACGGTGAAATGCGCCCGGAACATCGTGTCGAGCACGAACAGCTCGAACGGGAACGCGATCGGCTCCCCTTCCGCGTTGTAGGAGGTCACCGTGACGGGCGCGACGGCGCCCGTGCTGTCGCGCATCGTGTCGCCGCGCACGACGAATGGCGCGGGGAGCTGAACGAGCGAGATCGCCGCCGCGCCAGCCGGCGCGGACATGTCGATGCAGGCGACAGCCGTGGCGACGCCGACGAGGAGCGCGGCGACGACGCCTCGCTTCGATCTTCCGCTCAGTCGCATGCGATTGTGTCGAGCGTCCCGCGCAACAACGAATCGATCACTCGAATCTTCCGGCCAGGTACGCGGCCAAGCTTCGGTACGCCTGCGCCGCCGGATCGTCCGGCGATCGCAGAACGACCGGCTGACCTGCCGCGAATGCCTCGACCGACGCCGAGGTGCGCGGGATCACCGTATCCAGTACCAGGCCGGCGGGAAGCTGTTCCCGGACGTATTTCGCGACGCGTTCCGACGTCGGATTCCCGGGCTCCACCATCGTCAGCAGGATGCCGTCGAGCGTCAAACCGGAGTTGGACGATAGCGATGACCGGATGCCGCGAAGAATCTGCGTGGTCGTCTGCAGTGCGAGCGGCTCGCATTGGAGCGGGATGAGCACATGCTGGCTGGAGGCCAGCACGCGGTGCACGACCGGGCCCAGTCCGGGCGGCGTGTCGACGATGACGATGTAGCCGCGCTCGCGGGCGCGCTCGAACAACTCGGCGGTACGCGGCGACGCGGCGACCTGCTGCAGATACGCGTCGTGCGACACGCTCTCACTCACGCTTCCGACGGAGACGACGCGCAGCCACGGCAGGTTCGTCGGCCGTACGACTTCGTGCATCCCGTGGCTGCCGGTGAGGTAGTCGGACAGTCCGACCTTGGTCGCCGCCGAGTTGAGGCCGAGGCCATGACGAACGGCCCCCTGCGGATCGGCATCGACGAGCAGCGTTTTCACGCCGCGACGCGCCAGCGCCGTCGCGAGGTTGATCGCTGTCGTCGTTTTGCCGACGCCACCTTTTTGGCTGACGACCGCGAGGACTTGGCCCACGGTGTTACTGGGCGTTGCCTGCGCCGGGGTCAGCTCCGTCACTGTTCCCGTCTGCATCTCCATCCATCGTCGCGAGGGTCTCTTCGGCGTGTCTGATCCAGCGTTCCGACTCCTCACCCGTGGGAGGTTTGGCCAAAAATGCCTCGAGGTGTGACCGCGCTCCGTCGCGATCGCCGCGCTTGAGCATGAGGAACGCGAGCCCGTAATGCGCCCCCGAAAGCTCGGGCTTCAGCTCCAGTGCATTACGATAGCACTTAATCGCCTCGTCCGGGCGATTCGTCTTCGTGAACGCGATGGCCATGTTCTGAAGAATCTTCGTGTCGTTGGGCCGATCGCGCAGCGCGAGACGATACGATGTCAAGGCGGCATCGTAATCGCCCTGGCGCTCGAGCGCCATCGCCTCGCTCAAATAATCGAGGCGTTTGGGCTTCACGTCGCTGTCGGACTTCCCGCCTAGCAAGCGGCTCAACCAGGACATACGACTTGAACGTATTGGGGGCTGAAGCGGGGGGGCAGGGAAGACGCGCCGGTCGCCTGATCGTCGGCGAGCGAGGGAAGCTGTGGCGTAACGCCTAAAGTATGGTCGCTGCCACGCCGGAGCAACGTTATTTGTGGGTCGCAGTGTCGCGCGCTACCACGCGTTCCGGGGTAGGGATAGGTTACGCGGAATGTCTCCACGCCGAACGACGGTCGAGCAGTCGAAGGGAGTTTTCGAGGTCGAGTGGCCGCTGTTCGGGGAATTATCCCGCGGCCTCGCCCTCAAGGTCGCCCGTTCTTACGACCCTGAAGTCGTCATCGGCATCGCCACGGCCGGCGTCATTCCGGGTGCCGTGATCGCCGCCATTCTCGGCCGAGAATTCTACTCGATCGTCGTCAGTCGGCGGTTCGGGACCGAGTCGGTTCGGGAGACGCCCGCCGTCCTCAGCGCCGCTCCACCCACCATCCGCGACAAGCGAGTTCTCGTGGTCGACGAGACCTGCGATACCGGCGATACGATCCGCCTGGCGGTCGCGGCCATGGTCAACGCGGGTGCGTCAGAGGTACGGACGGCGGTTGCCTTTCAAACCGGCTCCTTCGCGCCGGATTTTCACGCGCTTGCCACCGAGAGCACGATCATCCTTCCGTGGGACAGGGAAGTGCTGATCGATGGGGAGTTACTGCCGAATCCGCTATACGCGGAGGCGTTGAAGGCGCGCTAACCCGCTCCTACTGCGTCCTCGTACCCCACGCCCTGGCCCATCTCGTCGTACACCCGCTGCAGCGTCTCCGCGCTGCCGAGCAGGAACCGGCAGCGGTCGTTCCCCATGGACCGACATTCGACTTCCATGACCGCGACCGGCGACCCCGCCACGCGACCGAAGAAGTCGGCGAAGACGCCCGCCGTGAAGTAGCAGCCCGGGAATTCCAACGGGGCCTCCGGGTCGCTCTCCGACCAGTCGGCCGAATCGATCGTCGCGACGGTTTCGAGTTTGCCGAGCTCGATGGAGCCCCAGCCGGTCTCGCGGAAGAACTCCGTGGCGTGGACGGCGAATTGGCTGGCGGGGAGTTCTTCCGGCGCGGGTAGGGCGCGGGCGGTGAGCCAGTCGCGGAAGGCACCGAACATCGGTCGGCCGCCGGCGTAACCGGCCTCCTGAAGCACCGCGGCGGCTGTGGCGCCGACGTCGCGGAAGAGCGCCGTGCGCAGCGACACGAGGGAGTCGTGGGTGACCGCGACGAGCGCGTTCTTGGCCAGGTCGATCGAGTCCGACATTTGGTCTCCTAGGTGACCGCGACGCGGCGTTTGAGCTCCGCTTCGTCGATCGTTTCGACGCCCAGTTGGCGGGCTTTTTCCAGCTTGCTGCCGGCGTCCTCGCCGACGACCACGAAGCTGGTTTTCTTCGACACACTGTTGGCGACGCGGCCGCCGTTTGCCTCGACCAGCGCAATCGTCTGTTCGCGCGACAACGTGGGCAGCGTACCTGTTATAACGACGGTCATCCCCTTCAAGGCGCCACTCGTTTGCGTCTGGGGTTCCGTAAGAGTGAGCCCACGTTCCCGGAGCCGGTCGATCAGCCGCCGCGCCCGGGGATTCGAGAACCAAGCCACGATCGACTCGGCGATCGTTTCCCCGATGCCGTGCACCTCGAGGATCTGCTCCGCTGTTGCATCGGCAATCGCGTCCATGGTGCCAAAATGCTTTGCTATCTGCTTGGCCGCGATCTCTCCGACCTGCTCGATACCGAGGGCGAACAATAATTTTGACAGCGGCTGCGCCTTGGACGCCTCGATCGCCTGAACCAGCCCCCACGCGCTCTTCTCGGCCAGCCGCTCCAGCGCCACCAGCTGCCCCGCTGTGAGGTCGTAGAGGTCGGACGGGTCATGGACGAGGTTTGCGTCCACGAACTGCCGTATGCGGGCGTAGGAGAGGCCGCGAATGTCCATCGCATTCCGTGACGCGAAGTGGACCAGACCTTCGAGCTGACGCGCGGGGCAGTCGAAATTCGGACAATAGAGCATGCCCTGCTCGCTCCCCGTGACGAGCTCCGTGCCGCACGACGGACAGTGCGTCGGCGGGACGTAGGGTGGCGGCGGATTCGTCGGATCGCGGCGATCGGGCACGGGGCCGATCACCTGCGGGATCACTTCGCCGGCGCGCTTCACCTGTACGAGGTCGCCGACGCGCAAATCCTTTCTGGACACCAGGTCGAAGTTGTGTAGCGTGGCGAGCTTCACCTGCGCGCCACCGATCTCCACCGGGTCGAGCATGGCGAACGGATTGATCGTGCCCGTGCGACCGACATTCACTTCGATCGCGCGCAGCGTCGTTTCGGCGATATCGGGCGCGAATTTTCGCGCGATGGCGTAGCGGGGCTCGCGTCCGCCGACCACGCCGAGGTCGGGCCAGAGGCCGAGCGCATTCACTTTCACCACGCCGCCGTCGATCGCGAAGTCGAGCGAGCCGCGGACCTTGTGTTCGATCTCGTGCGCCCAGGCATGAACCTGCTCGAGCGCGAGGCAGCAGCGGCGATGGGGCGCGACGGGGATTCCCCAGCTCTCGAGCAGATTCAGCAACGCGTCCTGCGTGTCGAGCTTCAGACTTTCTCCGTCGGGAAGCGCGATCGCGTAGCCGTAGAATTTGAGGGGCCGCGACGCCGTGACTTTGGAGTCGAGCATGCGAAGCGCGCCGGCGGCGGCGTTTCGTGGGTTCGCGAACACCGGCTGTCCGGCGGCGATGCGCTGCTCGTTCATGCGTTCGAACCCGCTGAACGGCATGTACACTTCGCCGCGGACCTCCATCATCGCCGGATGATCCGCGCCGCGAAGGCGGAGTGGGATGTCGCGAATCGTTCGCAGGTTCGTGGTCACGAGCTCGCCGATGGTCCCGTTGCCCCGGGTGGCGCCTGCTATGAGGACGCCCTGACGGTACGTCAGGGCGACTGCCGCGCCGTCGATTTTCAGCTCGCAGTTGTAGCCCGCCTTTTTCACGTCGTCACCGGCAAGGCGCACGATGCGCTCTTCCCAGTCGGCAAGCTCCTCGTCGTTGAAGGAATTCGACAACGAGAGCATGGGCACGAGGTGCGTATGCTTGGCGAGCTGACTCGCCGGCTCAGCGCCGACGCGTTGCGTGGGCGAGTCCGGCGTTCGAAGCGTCGGGTGAGCCTCCTCGAGCTCGACCAGCTCGCGATAGAGCTTGTCGTACTGTGCGTCGGAGACCGTTGGTCGGTCGAGGACGTAGTACTCGTACGAGGCGCGTTCCAGCTCGCGACGCAGCTCGTCGGCGCGCGCGGACAACTCGGCCAGGTTGGGAGGGTCGTCGCCGCTAGGCTTTGGACTCTTCATCGATGACTTGCATCGCGACCGTCACGAGGCGCTCGAGCTCTTCGTCGGAGGCCTTCGGCAACAACGTCTCGGCCCAGACGTGCTCGTCGCTCCGCGCGTACCGGGCGAGCAGGCGTCGCACGAAGGCGATCAGCGCGATGCGCTGGAGCTCGGCTCGGCGCTGGGTCTCGACCGTGTCTTTCTGGTCGCGAAGGAGCGCCTCGAAGCGATGCGCGTTGCGCAGCGATTTCGCGGTGAGCGACGCCACCACCTGGCAGAAGCGCACGTCCGCGTCCGAGAAAGGTTCGGCGTCGCGGTCGGTGCGGAGGAAGATCGCGCCGATCACGGTGCCCTGCCACCGGATCGGGACGACGATGATCGACCGCACGTTGCGCATGTCGAGCGTCGCCTTGATGCTCTTGAGCGACGGGTCGGTCACCGCGTCGGGGATGAACACGGTCTCGCCCGAGTCGAAGGCGCGCTTGAGCTCCGGGTAGCGGTCGAGGTCCACTACCAGATTGCGGATCGACGGATCCTCGTAGCTCGCGACGAGGCGTACCTCGTTGTGCGCGCCGGACAGGAAGATCGCGCACCGATCGAGGCCGAACGATTCCCCCAGTTTGCGGGCGATCGTTTGGAGGATGTCGACGAAGTGGAGTGAGGCGGAGATTTCCTGCAGGATGTCGACGATCGCGACGAGGTGGTCGCGCTCGCGCTGCAGCTCGGCTACCCGCGCGCGGAGCCGGGTGACCTCGTCATCTCTCCCATCGGACGCCGGCGTCGGCGAGGGAGCCTCTGGGCTGGGCTGGGGCGGGCTGAACGTCGGTTGTCCGTTCGTCTGATCCATGTTCGGCGGCAAGATGCTCGTTGAACTCGTCGCTTTCGAACCGGACGACACGATTTCGTCCCATCTCTTTCGCGACGTACAGCGCGTCATCCGCGGCGCGAACGAGGGCGTCGCAGTCGGGCGGGATCCGCGGATGTGGCCATGCGGATACGCCAAAGCTGGCGGTGCGGCGAATCGACGTTCCGTCGAACGTGAATGTATGCGCCTCGACCTGTTTGCGCACCCTTTCCGCGAACGTCACGCCCGCGTCGAGGACGGTGCCCGGCAACAGCAGCATGAACTCCTCTCCGCCGAACCGGCCGGCGCGATCGATCTCGCGCACCTCACCCTTGAGGATCCGCGCGAACTGCTTGAGCACCGCGTCCCCCGCCTGGTGTCCGTACTCGTCGTTCACGCTCTTGAATCGGTCGAGGTCGCACATGACGCAGGCGAACGGCTCGTTCAATCGGCGGGCGTGCTCGAACATTTCCTCGAGGCGGTCCTCGAGCTGGCGGCGGTTATCGAGTCCAGTGAGCGCGTCGGTCTGGGACATGTGGCGAAGCCGCTGATTCGCCTCGAGCAGCTGCCGCTCACGCTCTTCGAGCGCGTCCTGGAGCTTCTTGATTCGGAGCATCGAGTTCACGCGGGCTTTGAGCTCGGCGAAGTCGATAGGCTTGGTGATATAGTCGTCAGCTCCGGCCTCGAGTCCCTCGACCTTGCTCTCGGTCGTGTCGAGCGCGGTCTGCATGATGATCGGGATGAAGGGCAGCCGCCGGTTGCCCTTCACACGGCGGGCGACCTCCATGCCGTCGACCTTGGGCATCATGACGTCGAGCAGGATGAGATCCGGCGCCGCCTGGTCGATCTTGGTCAGCGCTTCATCGCCATCGCCGGCCGAATCGGTGGCATAGCCCCACGATTCCAGGCGGGCCCGGAGCAACTCGACGTTATCCTCGTGGTCGTCGACGATCAGGATGCGCGGATGGTCGTTCTCACGCGGGCTTTCCATCGTTTTTCCCGAGGAAGCGTTGAACCTCCGCCACGACCGCCCTCGGCTCGCAGGGCTTCGCCAAATACCCGTCGCACCCGACTTCCATTGCCTTCTCGCGATCGGACGCGAGGGCGTGCGCGGTTAGTGCGATGATCGGGATCTGTCTCGTTTGCGGATCGTGTTTCAGCACCTGGGTTGCTTCCCAGCCGTCGATCACCGGGATCGAAATGTCCATGAGAATCAGATCCGGGTGCTCGCTACGCGCCTTCGCAATCCCTTCTTCGCCGTTCAGCGCCTCGGTAACCGAGTAGCCGAAATGGCGTAGAATGGTGGAATAGACGATGCGGTTGTCTTCGTTGTCTTCAACGAGAAGTACCGTTTTTCCGTTTGCGGTCATGCGTGTCCTCAACCGTCGACGAGACCTGCGGTCGTCCGGTCCGTGTCGGGGCGATTAGCGATCGAGCAACGGAGCAAGCTATACCCTTCGTACCGGCCCAAGCCGCAATTTCCTTACCAGACAACGAGCAGGAGCCAACACCGATGTCGTACGCAGGCCCGGCAGGGCGCACCAAGCGCGCATCGACCATTGAACCGCTGCGCGTGGAAAGCGGTTCCCGGAGCGGAGTTGGACGTCGCGGCGGATACGCACCGCACGGTGCGTCATCGAACAGATCGTCAGCATATTTTGCTGCCGGAATCGCCGTCGGGATCGCCGTCGGCGCTGGGGTGGCAATTTTATTTGCACCCCAGAGCGGCGCCGACACGCGACGGCAGATTGCCCGTCGGGGTCGCCGCATCGGCAGACGTGGCCGGGACGCTTGGGGCGACCTGGCGTACGAGCTCAAGTCGGCGGCGAAGCGGCGTCGAAAGGCTTGGCGTGATCGACGCGAGCGTCGTCGAGAAGAGCGAGACGAGCGCGACGAGCGCGAAGACTAGCGAAGCTCGCCGAGTCGCTGCTCCGCGGCCTTCTTGTAATTCGGGTCGTTGAAGTCGCTGACCGGCGCACGCGTCACCCACTCGAGCTGCTCGATCGCCTTGGCGGTCTCATGTCGGTCAGCGAGGACCCCGCCGAGGTCGAGGCGATGAACGATCCTGTCGGGATCTGCCGCGACCGCCTGCTCGAGGTAGCGCTGCGCGCTGTCCCAGTTCGCCTCATCGAACACTTTCCCGCCGAGAAAGCGTTTGGCGATCAGGCGCGCGACGGCGTTGAGCCGCATCACCTCGGCGTTCCACATGCCCATCACGTGGAGCGCGCCGGCGTGGCGGGATTCGATCGCCAGAGCGGCTAACGCTTCGTCGCGCACCTCGCGAGCGTATTTGACCCGGTCGCGAGGACCGAGCGAGAGCGCGGTTCGACCTAGCGCGCGCGCCAACTGAAAGTGCGCCTCGGCGCTCCGCGGATTTGCCGCGACCGCGAGCCGCGCGTAGTGTTCTCCCCTTCGGAATAACGACGTTCGCTGCTCGGAGTTGGGTGTGAACTCGCCGAGATCCACCGCGTCGAAGGCGGCTTTGATCAGCACATCGGAATTCGTGGAATCGAGGGCGAGCGCGGCTTCGTAGTGCGCGAGCGCGCCCTGCGCGTTTCGAGCGGCATGGTCGCGATCGCCGGCGGCAACGTGGTCGCCGGCGGATTGAGCAGAGAGTCGAGCGCCCCTCCCCCACACCGCGAGGAGCCCAGTCAGGATGAACGTGGCCAAACGCATGCTGAAATGCTCGCACGCCGTTTGATCGAGCGGAAGCGCGACGGCGGACGCATCGAGCCCGGCGAATGGCGGGCGCTGGCGTCGGCCTACGCGACCGGCCACGTTCCCGACTACCAGATGTCCGCGCTGCTCATGGCGTGCTTCATCCGCGGCCTCGATCGCGTGGAGACCGCGGCGCTCACCGAAGCGATGTTGATGAGTGGCGACCGTCTCGACCTCAAGCGCGTCGAGAAACCGCGCATCGACAAGCACTCGACGGGTGGCGTCGGCGACAAGGTGTCGCTCGTGCTCGCGCCGCTCATTGCGTCGCTCGGCGTGGCCGTGCCAATGATGTCCGGGCGTTCACTCGGCCACACCGGCGGGACGCTCGACAAGCTCGAGTCGATCCCCGGCTTTCGCACCAATCTCACGCTCGCCGAGGCTACGTCGCAGATCGAGCGCATCGGGTGCGCGCTGATTGGCCAGTCGCCGGAGATCGCCCCGGCGGATCGCCGCATGTACTCGCTGCGCGACGCCACGGCGACGGTCGAGTCGATTCCGCTGATCGCGTCGAGCATCATGAGCAAGAAGCTCGCGGAAGACCTCAACGGTCTCGTGCTCGACCTCAAACGTGGGAGCGGCGCCTTCCTTCCCGAGCTCGATCGCGTCTTGGAGCTCGCCGAGGTGATGATCAAGCTCGGCAAGGACCACGGCTGCCCGTGCGTCGCGCTCATCACAGCGATGGATCGTCCCTTGGGGCGGGCCTGCGGGAACTCGCTCGAGGTCGAGGAAGCGATCGCCGCGCTCAAGGGCGAGGGGCCGCCGGATCTCATGTCCGTCACGTACGCGCTGGGCGCCGAAATGCTGGTGCTCGGCGGCGCCGCGCCCGATCTCGACCACGCGCGCCGCGAGATGGAGAAATCGATCGGCACGGGACGAGCGGCCGAATGCTTCCAGAAGATCATCGAGGCACAGGGCGGGAATCCGTCGGTGGTCGACGATCCGGCGGTGCTTCCCCAGGCCGCGGAATGCGAAATCTTCACGGCACGCCGCCGCGGATTCGTCGCGCGCGTGGAGCCGAAGACGATCGGACGCGCCGTGGTCGAGATGGGTGGCGGGCGCACGCGCGTGGAGGACGTCGTCGATCCGGCGGTCGGGTTCGTGGTGAGCACGCGGCCCGGGGACTGGGTCGAGGAAGGCGAACCGTTGGCGACGGTGTTCGCCCACGACCGCGCCGGCATCGGTATCGGGCGACAGGCGCTCCGCGCGGCCATCGTCGTCGCCGACGAAGCCGAGCCCCCGCTGCCGCTCGTCTCTCACCGCGTGACGATCTCGGGCGTCGAGCTCTACGAGACGGACTGAGTTGCACCCACCCCGCGGCGCTGAGACCTTTCACCCAGTACCAAAACCCACCAATTGGGGTCAGACCCCATTTGCGGAAGTGGGGTCAGACCCCAAAACGTTTTAACACACGACGAGACAGAATGCCTCCAAAAGTTGCCCGACTTGCCGGCCTCGGCGCTTTCGGCGCCTGTGCCGCGTTCATCGCGCTGTTCGCGCTGCTAGCCTATGTGAGTCGCCGCACGCCGACGGGCGGGATGACGATGGCGCTGGCGGCGGTCACGTGGATCTCGCTCGGATTGGTATTCGCGTCGCTGATCGCGATCCACGTTGTGCTCGGACGACGATTGTTGGAGCTCGCACGCGGTGGTTCGTACCCGGTCTGAGCTCGCGACCGTGCTTCCGGCGAGAGATCCTTCGCCGTCGTCGGTCGCGACCAAATTCGGGCGAGCGCTGCTCCTCCACTGCCCGCGTTGTGGGGGCGGACGCATCACGACGACATGGTTCCGACTCGCCGAGCATTGTCCGAGCTGCGGCCTGGCGCTGGAGCGCGGCGAGACGTCGGACTTCTGGATCGGTGCTTACGTCTTCAACCTCGTGTTCGGCGAGCTGCTGGCGATCGGTATTCCGATCATATGGATCATCGTGACTTGGCCCAATCCGTCGTGGGGACGCGTGGAAGTGCTCGCCGCCGTTCTATGCGTCCTGATCCCGATCGCGTTCTTTCCGTTCTCGCGGACCCTGTGGCTGGCGTGGGATTTGAGTTTTCGGCCGTTCGAGCCGGGGGACGA
>Ga0207674_10001972_pt1 | contig 25978 bp, 22 predicted proteins | sample KBSCornC72_FD_184303 | JGI IMG/M metagenome (GOLD analysis project Ga0207674, IMG submission 184303) | Corn rhizosphere microbial communities from Kellogg Biological Station, Michigan, USA - KBS Corn C7-2 (SPAdes) (version 2) | ecosystem: Host-associated > Plants > Roots > Rhizosphere > Soil ...
TGCGTTTCGACTTCATCGGTCACGAAGACCTTCTTTACTCCGTCGAGATGAATCAGTACTTCGGCCATGGTATGCTCCTGTCCGATTACGCGTTTATTCCAGGCGTATGCGGGGGTTCTGATCCTGCGCCGACATGTCGGATAAAATCACCTGGTCGCCGACGTTCAGTCCTTCCAAAACCTCAATCGTATTCACCGAGCTGCGTCCCAGCTTAACCGTCAAGCGTGACGCTCCTTTTCCATCCGGCTCCACTTTGAACAAACTCACCGAGCTGTTGGGCTGACCGAATACCGGCCGGCCTATATAGACCACGTCCGCCAGGCGCTCGATTTCGACCGTCCCATCCACGCTGAGATCGGGGACAGCGCCGCTGGGCAGCGGTCCGTCCAGTTTGCAGTCCACGGTTCGAGTTCCATTCACCACATTCGGATCTATTCGAATAACGTGCGCCGGGATGATTCCGTTCCGTGTATCCACGGCGGCTTTTTGGCCCAGCAGGATATCTTTCGCCTGGGTTTCGGCGATCTTAAGCTCGGCGCGGAGTTTCCAGGGCTGGGCCACCTTGGCCACCACCGTACCCGATGACAGCCGCTGCCCCACCTGCAGAGTCATTTCCTGAACTACGCCATCGGTTCCGGCACGCACCGTTAGCTCCGTGATTTGTTGCTTCTTCCGTTCCCACGCGGCTTTCAGCTTGTCGATTTGCACTCGCTGGGATTCCAGCTGAGCATCGTGCGATTCCTTCATAATGCCGAGCTTTTCCTTCTCGGTCTGAAAGTGATTGGCGGCTTGTTCCCAATTGGCCTGCGTGAGCTTCACGTTGAGTTCGGTTTGCAACTGCAGCTTGAAAAGCTGTTCGTCCTTATCCTTATTGAGCGAGGCTTGCTTCAGCGCATTTTCCGCGCTGGCAGCGGAAGCCTGCTGATCGAATCTTTGGCTTTGCAGGCGAACCCGGAGGTCGGCGAAATTCGCTTCGGCCTGCTTCACCTGCCACTCGAGATCGGTTGCCGCCAGGTCCATGTCCGGATTAATCAATACCGCCAAAATCGTGTCGGGTTTCACCTTCTCGCCGGATTTCACGGGAACTTTGATCACCTGGCCTTCCTGCAGCGTGGGGATCACCACGATGTCCTCGGGTACCAGTGTTCCCAGGCCCTTCACTTCGCGCAGCATGGGGCCGCGCTTGACTGAATCGATCCATACCGTCGCACGTTCTACCGTCGGTGCGGCCGGTTCCAGTTTCGACACTCGCCAGCCTGCGGCTCCCAGCGCCCCAGCGCCCAGAATCCCGTAAATCGCGTACTTGATGTGTTTTTTGCGCGCGACTCCTTCTCGTTTTATATCCATGTAGCCTTAATACCTTTTCGATGCCCGGTGGCTCCTTAGCGCACGCTTCCTGCCATTCCGAAGCGGCAGAAAGTCCCTATGCTTACAGAGGTTTAGTAGCCGTGAGCGATTGTATCACGCGGCTCAGTGTCCGTTCCTGGGACGTTGCTGTGCGGATCGGTAATGTGAATTGAATGTGGGGCTGGATTGGAGCGGGAGACGGGATTCGAACCCGCGACATCAACCTTGGCAAGGTTGCACTCTACCAGCTGAGCTACTCCCGCGCCTGCGGAGGGAAGGACTTGCGGACAGCTTTCATTGTCGCGCTAGGCAGCGGCGAAAGTCAAACCCTGTCAGAAGTGACGACCTTCAGCGTTTCTTCAGGTTGAGAATCCAAACTTGGTTCGAGGCCATCTCCGCTCATGGGACCCAGCAATGACAATGAACTAGCGATCGCCCGTATCGTCGACAAGATCGAAATCGAAGGCAAGCTTTATCCAACCGCTATCGAAGATGTGATCGCCACCTTGAACTTCAGCCCGTCCGGATCCGACAGCGAGTTCCTGGTGAACTATATCCGCTGGCGCTTGGATCACCCCATCTGGAAGGGATTTTCAGTTTGAGCCGGACTTGTCGAATGCAGCTTGCATCTCGGCCAGGATCTTTTGCGCCATCTCGCGTGGATCCGCAGCGTCTGTGATCGGACGGCCGATTACCAGGTAGTCCGCACCTGCCAGAATGGCGTCGGTGGGAGTCGTGCGCCGCTTCTGATCGTCTTCCGGGTAGCCATCCGGGCGAATTCCTGGCGTAATCACCAGTAATTTGCCTGCAAGCTGCTTGATCGATTTCGCTTCCTGACCCGACGCGATCACGCCATCGCATCCGGCTTCCAGAGCTTTTTTGGCTCGATGGATCACGAGTTGTTCCACGGTCTGGTTGGTGTAACCCAGTTCGTCGATATCGCTCTTGTCCATATTAGTGAGCACAGTCACGACGAATAACTTCAGGTCGCTGGCGCCGCGGCCTTTGATGGCGCCTTGAATACAGCCGCTGCTGCCGTGCAAGGTGAGAAACGATACCCCGAGATCCACCGCACGGGCGACCGCTTTGGTAAGCGTTGCGGCGATGTCATAGTATTTATAGTCCAGAAAGACCCGCTTGCGGCTCTGGATCAGGTCCCGGATCAACTCTTCAATGCCGGGCGCAAGCTGAAGAGTAAGCCCTATCTTGAAGAAGGTCACGACTCCATCCAGCGCAGCGGCCATTTCCCGGGCCTGCTGGGCACTTTCCAGGTCCAACGCGACGATCAAACGGTCCTGCGCGTTCACTTTCTCAATCATGTTTGGGTTATTTTAGCAGAGCAATTCACGGTTCCAGCTCTCCATTTCAGCTATCCTCTGCAGGGTATGGACGGGGCAATTTGAACTCGTAGACCCTCCCTGGGGTAAAAGGCAAACGGTCTGTCATCGAAATGTTTTGATATCCGTAAGCCTGTGGATGATGCTTGTAATCCACTGAAAATGCTGAGGATAAACTCTAACGATTTCTCTTGCCCAAGAATTGTTTTGTGCTATTCTTAGATCCGCGGTCAGGCACAGTAGTCCAGGCAGAGTGGCTGTGCCTCATTCAGCGAACGCGGAATTTTCCCCCGGATCAGAGAAGAAAAGCTGACTGATTTCCACAGATGTGGAAATCGTGTGGGAAATTTGCGGCTGGACGGATTTGGGTGACGGAGGATACAGCGTGGGTGGAAACTGGGAAGCAACCGCAGCGGTAGTCGAGACGGCGGAACTGAATCCGTGGGATTTGATTAAGGCAAAACTGGCGGAGCGAATCGCTCCTCAGGAATACCAGAATTGGGTGATGCGCACGGCGCTCGACAGTCTGGATAGGGGCTCCTTGCGAGTTCAGGTCCCCGATCAAGTCACCAAGGATTTTATCGAGCAGGAGTATACCGAACACATCCACTCGACGATTCAGGAATTGAATTTGCCCGTGGAGCGGGTCGTCTATCTGCCGCATTCTGAGTCCAGGCAGTCGTCTGAGATGGCAAGTTTGTCTTCTTCGTCGTCCTTGTCGGAACCGGTGTTTGCGTCGGCCGCGGGACAGTTGAACTCGCGCTTCCGTTTCGACAACTTCGTGGTTGGCAGCTGCAATCAGTTCGCGCATGCTGCGGCGCGCGCCGTGGCCGATAGCCCCTCGCGCAGTTACAATCCGCTGTTCATCTACGGCGGCGTGGGAATGGGCAAAACTCACCTTATGCACGCGATCGGGCGACAGTTGCTCGACAAGTATCCGTCGTTGCGCGTGGTGTACACGTCCAGCGAACGGTTCATGAACGAGATGATCCAGTGCCTGCGGACGAATCGGATGCCGGCTTTCCAGCGTCATTTCCGCTCGGCCGACGTGCTGCTGGTCGACGACGTGCAAATCCTGGCAGGCAAGGAACGGATGCAGGAAGAGTTCTTTCATACGTTCAACGAGCTTCACGATCATCAGAAACAAATCGTGATCTCCAGCGATTCGGCGCCGAAGAGCACCCCGGGCCTGGTGGAGCGTCTGCGCTCGCGTTTCGAATGGGGCTTGATGGTCGATGTTCAGCCCCCGGATCTCGAAACAAAGATGGCGATTTTGGATAAGAAGGCCGAGTCCGAGGGCGTCGCTCTACCGGAAGAGGTACGCATTTACATCGCGACCAAGACCAAGTCCAACGTTCGCGAGCTCGAGGGCGCGCTGATCAAACTGATCGCGTATTCTTCCATTACCGCCTCGCCTATCACGCTCCAGATGGCCCAGCAGGTCCTGAAGTACCTGATCTCGACTGGTGAGCGCCGTATCTCCATGGATTCGATCCTGCGCGCTGTTGCCGAGAAGTTCAACATGCAACCGCAGCAACTGAAGCAGAAGTCCAATTCTCGCCAGATTGCGTATCCGCGCCAGATAGCTATGTACTTGATGAAAGATCTGACGCAGGCTTCCCTCCCTGAGATCGGACGGGTCTTTGGCGGCAAACATCACACCACTGTTCTCCATTCGGTCCAGAAAATCGAACGGCTGCGCCAGACCGATACGGATCTCAACAGACTGATCCACAGTCTAATCGACTCAGTACATTAGTCTTGTCTGCGTCATCCACAAACAGCGTTTTTTATGGCCTGTGACATCCTGTGCAAACCGCGTCCCAACCCGAATCCGTCCTCCTGGGCGCACTCTATTTCACACAGCTTGTGATGGTTTTAACCCCTCAGTCTTGCTATAATTTAGAGAGAAATCAAGGTTTCAACAGGGACTACTACTACGAGTTCTCTACTCTTAATAGAGAGACCTAGTCAAAACAACCTTTCGCTATGGAATTTACCGTCAGTAGGGCTGATCTGGTTCGAGAGCTGAACCTTTCGCAGGGTGTAGTCGAGAAGAAGACTACCATCCCGATTCTGTCCAATATTTTGCTCGAAGCAGACGGTGATCGATTGCTGCTGACGGCGACAGATCTGGAGTTGGGAGTCCGGTCGTCCTGTGCCGCGAAGGTAAAGAAAAAGGGCGCAGGGACGATTCCTGCACGGCGCTTGCTGGATTACGTTCGTCTGCTGCCCGAAGGCGACGTACAGGTCAAGATCCTGGAGAACCAGTGGGCCAGCCTGGTATCCGGACGATCCAAGACTCGTATTGCCGGCATGTCCCGGGAGAGTTTTCCCGAATTGCCTGCGATGCCAGCCGTGCTGGCGGAGATACCCATCGGAATACTGGCGGGGATGATCGCGAAAACTATTTTCGCGATTTCAAGTGAAGAATCACGGTTCACACTGAACGGCGCATTACTGATTCTGAAAAAAGGCAATCTCTCGATGGTAGCCACCGATGGACATCGATTGGCGATGGTCGAGAGCTCGGGAGAGCTTCCCGGTGTCACGGGTGCATATCGCGCGCTGCTTCCCCGCAAGGCGATGGCCGAGCTTCAGAAGCTGGCCGGGGATGCCGACCCTGCTGCCACGCTGCGCTTCGCCGGCGATGAGAATCATCTGTTCTTCGAGCTGGGCAGCCGGCTGCTGCTGAGCCGCAAACTCACGGGCAACTTCCCGGATTTCGAGCGAGTGCTTCCCAAAGAGCATTCTCAATCGGTCTCCGTGAACCGCGAAGATTTCCGCGGCGCCATCGAACGCGTCGCGCAGTTCTCCGACGAGAGATCCCGCGGCATTCGAGTTCAGGCCGCGGCAGGCGAGCTGAAGGTCCACTCTTCGGTATCCGAAACCGGTGAGAGCGAGGACAGCATCGCCGCCACCTACGACGGTCCGGCGGTTGAGATCGGATTCAACGCGGAGTACCTGCTGAACTTCTTGCGGGTGGTAACCACGGACGAAGTCACATTCTTGTTCAAGGATTCACATAGCGCGGGTGAATTGCGGCCAGGCGGCGACAAAGCCGAAAACTACCGCTACGTCATCATGCCGATGCGAATTTGAGAGAAGGTTTTTTAAAGAAGTATGGCCACAAAAGATACCGGCGCGGTTTACGATTCCTCCAGTATTAAAGTCCTGGAAGGCCTGGAAGCAGTGCGTCTGCGCCCGGCGATGTACATCGGCTCCACAGGCGACGCGGGATTGCATCACCTGGTCTACGAAGTAGTCGATAATTCCGTCGATGAAGCGCTGGCGGGACATTGCACCGAGATCAATGTCACCATTCACGACGACGACTCCATTACGGTAGTCGACAATGGCCGTGGCATCCCCACCGGAATGCACGAAGAGGGTGTCACCGCGGCGGAAGTGGTGATGACGAAATTGCACGCGGGCGGCAAGTTCGATTCGAACTCGTACAAGGTTTCGGGCGGGTTGCACGGCGTAGGCGTGAGCTGCGTGAACGCCCTGTCCGAAGCATTGCATTTGGAGATCTGGCAAAAGGGCGGCACTTTCGAACAGGATTACGCGAAGGGTATTCCGCAGGCGCCTCTGGTTCAGACCGGCAAAGCTGGCAAGAGAACCGGGACGAAAATCACCTTCAAGCCGGATACGTCCATCATGGACGCGTCGAAATTCAACTTTGACACGCTCGCGCAGCGGCTTCGCGAGCTGGCGTTTCTGAACAAGGGCCTGAAGATCACGCTGACGGACGAACGCGAGGATCCGGCTCGTTCTTCCGAATTTCAATTTATCGGCGGCATCGCTGAATTCATTAAGCATCTGAATAAGGGCAAGGCTGTGCTGCACGACAAGCCCATCTACTTCGAGGGCGTGCGCGATCTTCCCAATGGCGGCCAGTTGACCATGGAGGTGGCGCTGCAATACAACGACACCTACGGCGAATCGGTCTTCAGCTTCGCCAACAACATCAATACAGTGGACGGCGGCTCGCACCTGAGCGGTTTCCGCAGCGCCCTCACCCGGACCATCAACGCCGCAGGCCAGAGCGGCGGCCTTTTCAAGGACGTCAAAGAAAATCTGACGGGCGACGACGTGCGCGAGGGTCTCACGGCCGTGGTTAGCGTGAAGCTGCCGCAACCGCAGTTCGAAGGCCAGACCAAGGGCAAGCTCAACTCGGATATTCAGGGGTACGTTGTCCAGCTCATCAACGAAAAGCTGGGCGAGTTTTTCGACAAGAATCCTCCGGTGATGCGCAAGATCGTCGGCAAGGCGATTGATGCGGCACGCGCCCGTGAAGCGGCCCGCAAAGCTCGCGATCTTACGCGGCGCAAAGGCGCGCTCGATTCCGGGGGTCTGCCGGGGAAACTGGCGGATTGCCAGGAACGCGATCCGGAGCGCTGCGAGTTATTCCTGGTCGAGGGCGAATCGGCCGGCGGCACGGCCAAGGGCGGCCGCGATCGGCGTTATCAGGCGATCCTGCCGCTGCGAGGCAAGATCCTTAACGTAGAGAAGGCCCGCTACGACAAAATGCTGGGGCACGAGGAAATCCGCGCTATGATCACGGCGCTGGGTACCGGCATCGGTAAGGATGATTTCGACGTCGCGCGCTTGCGGTACGGCAAAATCATCATCATGACGGACGCCGACGTGGACGGGTCACATATTCGTACTCTTCTTCTGACGTTCTTCTACCGGCACATGCAGGAGCTGATCAAACGCGGTCACGTTTTCGTCGCGCAGCCGCCGCTCTATCGCATCAAAAAAGGCAAGAGCGAGAAGTACATCAAGGACGACAAGGAATTCACCCGGGAGATTTTGCGGCGGGCCATCGAAAACCTGAAAGTGGAAAACGCCGACAAGGTCGCGCTCGAAGGCACGGAGCTGCGAAATTTCCTAATGCAATTGGACGAGCTGCAGGTGATCTGGCGTCGCCTGGAACGTCGCTTGCGCGAACCGCGCGTGGTCGAGATTCTGGCGCGTCCCGAGCTGGCCATCGACACCAAAGTCGATTTTCAAGAAAAGGCGAACCTGCAAGCGGTCTACGAGGCGCTCAAGGCCTACAAGATCGAGTGCGAGCTCAAACCTGAAGAGGAACACTCCGCCTGGATGGTGACCTTCAAGGATCCGACCAACGCTGAACGCGCCATCAATATCGAGTTGGCGACCCAGCCGGAGTATCGCCGTTTGCGGTCGCTAGCGAAGCAGGCGGCTAAGCTGAATCGTCCTCCATTTGCGGTGGTCAAGGATACCCAGCGCGAGGTGCAGGAGACCTGGCGCGACCTTCTCGCCCACGTCAAAAGCGAGGGTACGCGCGAAGTCAACATCCAGCGCTACAAGGGTCTGGGCGAGATGAATGCGGAGCAGCTGTGGGAAACAACCATGAACATCGAGACTCGCACGCTGCTCAAGGTCCAGTTGGAAGACCTGGTGCTGACCGACGAAATCTTCACCACGCTGATGGGCGAAGACGTCGAGAGCCGTCGGAAGTTCATCGAAGAAAACGCGCTGGACGTTCGTAATCTGGACGTATAGTCACCTAAGTGGGGTCAGCCTTTCAAGGCTGCAGCCGGGCTTCTGCCCGGCCTCATCGCCTGTAGATAAACGCCGGCTCGAAAGCCGGCGGCAGGCTGAAAAGCCTGACCCCGCGAAATAATCGCCCCTGATATGCTGTTCTAGGCAAGGCTTCCAGCGGCCAAAGTGACTTCTGGAAAGAGAACACGGAGAATACCTATCATGCTCAAGAAAATGTTTTACGCGGCTGCGGTGCTCGTATTTACCGTAAGCCTCGCACTTCCCCAAGGAAAAGGCGGCGGTGGCAAGGGCGCGCCCAAGGGTCCCGGCATGGCCTTGACCTCGCCCGATATCCAGGATGGCGGAATCATCGACGACAAATACACCCAAGCGGTCCCGATGCCGATTTCGCCCAAGCTCGAATGGACTAACGTCCCGATGGCCACCGAGAGCTTCGTTCTGATCATGCACGATCCGGATAACGCTCTCAACAAGGGTACCGACGATGTGCTGCATTGGATGGTGTTCAATATTCCTGGCACGGCTCGTTCGCTCGCGGGCAGCATGTCGGCCGATGCAACCCTGCCCGACGGCACGATCCAGGCCAAGAGTCTGCGCGGCACGCCCGGCTATATGGGTCCGGGGAACGCGGCCATCAACCCGTATCATCACTACACCTGGGAGCTGTATGCGCTGGACGCCAAGCTGATGTTAGGTCCGGACGCGACCCGCGCCGACGTGATGAAGGCCATGGAAGGCCACACGGTCGGCAAGGCTGTCCTAAGCGCCCGTTTCAAGCGATCGCAGTAAGGTATCTACGTGCGTGCGGGTTAATCGACGTAAATTCGTTTGACCCGCGCGCTGATTCCGCACAGCACACCGTAAGAAATCGTTCCCGCCAGACGCGCCATTTGTTGCGCGTCGATACTTACCCCACCTTCCGATCCCAACAGCGTCACCGCATCTCCCACCCGAATCTCAGGCGAAGCAGTTACATCGATGGTGGTGAGATCCATGGAGACTGCGCCCACGATGGGCGCCAGTCTTCCGTGGGCGATCACTTGGCCGCGGTTCGAGAGCCGGTGCGGGATGCCATCGGCGTACCCAGCTGCCAGGACAGCGATGCGCATGGCGCGTCCGGCGCGATGCATTCCGCCGTAGCCGATTAAAGCGCCTGCTTCCAGATCTTTCACCGCCAGCACCGTCGCCTTCCAGGTGAGCGCTGGTTTCACATCCAACCGTCGCTTCGGAGCTGCCCCGCGCGCAGGCGAAACGTATCCATAGATGGCGTGGCCGGGCCGCACCAGATTCCACCAGGCTTCCCGGCGATGATAGGCCACAGGGATCGTTCCGGAAGCATGCACATAGCGCGGCTCCAGACCGGCAGTGCGGAGGCATGCAAGCACACCTTCGAAATGCCGGATCTGCTCGCCGGTCTGCGAGCTTTCGTAGTTACCAGACGACGCGAAATGCGTCATGACTCCTTCGCAGCGCGTGGGCGCGGCGGCCACAGCGCGAGCCACCACATCAGGTTGCGCGCGCGTACCCAGGCGACCCATGCCGCTATCGATCTTCAGATGATAGGGAACGCGCGCGGCCGGCAGATCGTCGAGGGAGTGAATCACTGGAGTCAGCTCGAATTCTTCCAAGCCGGTTCGTTCCTCAAGGAGAAAATCCGCCATCACCAGGATCCGTGCGCGGACACCCTGGCGGCGCAGGTACGCGCCTTCTTCTACGTTCGACACCGCCAGCCATGCGGCGCCTTCGGCTTCTAACGCTCGCGCGACTTCGGGCGCGCCGTGACGATAGGCGTCGGCTTTCACTACCGCCATGACGTCCACCTTGTCGCCCACAACTGCGCGTACTGCGCGATAGTTCGCGCGAATTTGCCCGAGGGAAATTTCTACCCAACTTCTCATGACTTGCGATCCGCTCGTGTACTAGCGAGCCTTGTCAGCAGTTTCTCATACGCGTCGGTTACGGCATCCCAGCTGTAGCGCTCGCGGACGCGTTCGCGAGCTCGAGTTCGAAAGGTCTCGCGTGCGGACTCAGGCATGTCGAGCGCGATTTGCATCACCTGCGTTAACGTGGAACGCTCAAATGGCAGGCCTGCGCCGCCGGCGACCTCGGCGTTTTCGGGTGTATCGAGATACAGCGTTAATGCCCCGCGCCCCATGGCCTCAATGAGCGCTGGATGCGTGCCGCCGACTTCCGTAGCGTGTATGTATGCGAAGCAATGTGAGCCCAATTCGCGGTAACCTTCGCCGTAAATCGCGCCGGGAATCACCACTCGCGGATCACTGGTGTCACGCACCCGAGCAATATAGTCCGCTGCGTAGGGAGCGTCGCCGATCAGCGCCAGCCTGAAGGGAGTCCGCAGTTTCTCGAACGCTTCGCGCACCAGCAAAGCGTTGTTCTCCGGCTCCAGGCGACTGACGTACAAGAAGTAGCAGCGTCTTTCCAGAGCGAGCTTTTCCAACACGCCAAAAGTCGCGACTTCGCCGATCTCGGCGCCGTAGGGAATCATTTCCGACGTCCGCCGGTACTTCTCGCGATAGTAAGCAGCAATGGCGGCGGCGTCCGTCACCACAGCGTTGGGCATCCAAGTAGCCAGGCGTTCGGAAATGCGATACCAAGCCTTTGCCAGCGCGTTCCATTTCTTGCGATGCCGCTCCAGGCCGTCCACGTTCAATGCAACAGGCATGCCGAGCGCGCGCGGAATCCAGGTGAACACGGCGTTGGCGGCGTTGCAGTATAGCACTGCGTCTTGTCCGCGAATTGCCGCCAGGTTCAGAGTGGAGAAGAACGTGTGCGCGATTGTGTCGAAGTATTTGTGGTGGATCGTCGGCAGGTATTTCAGTCTAACGCCGCGGTAGGTCTTCTCGGAATATTTTTCGCGGCAGTACACCGTAACAGCGTGTCCGCGTGCCGCCAAGCGTGTGGAAAGTTCTTCGGCGAACGTTTCGAAACCGCCATAACGTGCAGGAATGCCGCGTGTGCCGAGGATGGCGAAGCGCACTCTTTAAGATTCGCAGCTCAGCCGCGAGCAGCGCGGCCGCGAGCTACAGCCCGGGCGGTTGGACGGGGCGCAGGCCTGCTGACAGGCTCGTAGGAAAACCAACTCGAGATGTAGTCGTCCTTGACTCGGCGGCGCTTCATGATCTCGCGACGCTTTACGATCACCCGCCGCCAGTTGCGCGCCAGATACCAGAATGCTTTGAGTGATCCATGCTCGCGCAGCACGCAAGCGCCTACAACAACCAGATCTCGGGCGGTAATGGATACCCAGTTGCGCCGGTACAGATCCGGCGTCATGTTCTTCAACCGCAGCAGGAACCGGTTCTTCACCGAGTGCATGTTGATAGCGGCGGGCAAAGCGCGCCGATTTCCCGGCAGTACATTGCGTACATGATAGCCGCGAGCGAGCGGAGTATAGATGCAGCGCCAACCCATCAATTGGGCCCGCCAGGCGACGTCGGCATCTTCCCGGTACACGAAGAAATCCGGGTCGAAAAACTCGCCGAGTATGGCGACATCCTCGATCATTGAACGGCGGTACAGTGCTGCTGCCGCAGTCGCGCCGAAGACATACTCAAAATTCAGATAGTGGCCGTTATCGACTTCCTGGCTGCCCCGATCCAGGTGGCGCAGCATGGGCGTGAAATAGATGCCTGTGGAATCCACCAGCTGCTTGTCGGGCAGATCGAACGTCGCGCGGATCGTCAGCAGTTTTCCGCATACTGAGCCGACCTTCGGATCCACCTGGCCAGCGTCCACTAGGGCCTGGATGAAGTTGGGCAGCAGCAGGACGTCCGGATTCAGGGTTAGAACCCACTCCCCCTCGCATAGCGAAATCGCCTGATTCTGTGCCGCTGCAAATCCAAGATTCTCGTCGTTGTAGTAAATGCGGCACTGTTCAGCGAACTGTTCCAGCAGATCGACAGTACCGTCGGTGGAGGCGTTGTCGATGACCACGACCTCCATATTGGAATACTTCTGTTCCAGCACGGATTCCAGGCAACGCTTGATAAACCTGCCGCTGTTATACGTGACAATTGTTACGGATACTAAGTCTTTGAGAGCCATTGCGTCCGTTTTCTTTATATTTTTTTATGATTCCCGGACTGCAGCGTCCGCGGCGAGCGCAGGACCAGGCGCTTACCGGCGAACCACATTATTTTGAAATAACTAACGACAGGGTTGAAGTTCTTTTCGCGAATCATCCCCGCGACCATCCGCGGAACCGTGCCGAACACCGCCGCCAAGCAAACTCCCCAGTATTGCCAAGGGCGAAAGTGCTTTCCAGCATATCCTATAAGACTATCATACCAATACGCTTGCATGCGAACCGCCGGAAGCTTCTTCACCGAATGCCCGCCGGTGTGTTCGGCCCGAACCTGCGGTACGTACTGGATCCGATAGCCCGCATCTACCGCCCGGCGGCAGAAATCCACATCCTCGAACCAAACCGGATGGAAGCTCTCGTCGAAACCTCCCAGGCGCTCCCAGACGTCGCGACGGATCATCAAGAAGGCACCCGCCGGCTGTTCCACGGAACCCCCTTGGTTCAAATCCCGATCAAGGTATCGATAACCGCGGTTGATCCGATTGCCCGGCCACAACCAGTTGAGCCCCAGCAGCTCGAAGCTCATTGAAGCCGCCGTCGGAAGGCGCCGGATGGTGAATCCGGCCTGGGGAGCGCCATCGAGACCAGTGAGTTGCCCGGCAGCCAATCCGTGTTCCTGACAGGCCTCGACCAGTGCAACCACGGAGGTTTTCAGCCGGACATCCGGATTGAGCAGCAGAATCTGGTCTGCTTCTGTTTCGCGGAAACCCTGGTTCGAGGCGCCCGCGAACCCGCGATTTTCCTGGTTGGCGACGATCTTGACACCGGCACGCTGCCCCACGCTTTTCAATGTTTGATCCGAAGAAGCGTTGTCCACGACTGTCGCAACAACACCGGGAGCCATCTCCGCCAGTGCGTCAAGACAGCTCAAGATGACCTCCGCCGAGTTGTAGGTGACAATTACGGCCCCGACAGCCAGAAATAGGCCCTCCAATAGCGGTCGAACCCGGTCTGCTGCTGGACCTCACGGATAGTATGATCACTTTCGTTAATGAACGCTTCTATGTTTCCGGACGCCGAACCCTCCGCGGGTATGTTTCGAGCGAGCCGCATGCCCGCAATCTTACCCTGAAGGTAAGCGCCTGCACACCCGTGGCGGAGAGCTACCAAACCCCATAGCAATTGCCCGGCCAAGATAGGCCAGCGCGATAGATCGCGGAAGTACTTTGCTGTCAACAACAACTGGTTGCGTGCGATCAGACGCACTGCGTACTTATTCCACGCTCCCCATGTCGAACTTCCCAAGTGGTAAACAATTGCACTCGGGGCATACACACCCCATCGACCGTGGACTGCGCACCGAATTCCGAAATCGACATCTTCAAGATAAGACTCAAATGTCTCATCCAGCGACCCGATTTCCTCAAATAATGCACGCCGGAACAAAGCTGCCGTCATGGGCGCCATGCGGATCCGACGTGGCTGATTCCAGAGCGGCCCGTCCGGTTTGCCCGCGCCGCAGCGGTAAGCGCACGCTCCGCGGGATATCGCATCGAACGCGCCGTCGATCACCGACCGATCGGCTGCCGTCAGCGTTTTACCGGTGGCAAACCAGATGTCGCTTTCCTGCGCGGCGGCCAGCAGGCTAGTGAGCCACTCCGGATCGAGCGTCACATCGTTATTCAGGATCGCGATCCAGTCCGCATCGGTAGACGCGATGCCGCGGTTCACAGCGGGAGCAAATCCAAGATTACTCTCGAAGCGAATCACGCGAGCGCCGGCGCGCTCCGCCACCTCTACCGAATCATCCTCCGATCCGTTATCCACGACGATGATCTCGTCGAACGCGCGTGTCTGTTCGCGCAGATTGGCCAACAGCGCCTGCAGAAGATCCCTCCGGTTCCAGTGAGGAACTACGGCGGTCACCTTCATGAGAACCGCTTCTTCACCAGGAACCACAAGTTATAGAAGCCGTCGCGCCAGGGATTCAGCTTGATCTCCCCCAGCCGGGAGCTATATAGAATCGAGATCTCCGCAAAACCGTTTCGCGCGGTCTTTAGCGCCTCGATCTTGATCTCTTCAGAGAAAGCCATGCCGTCGGATTCCAGCTTCATCTTGCTGAGGATCGCTCGTCGAAACACCCACATGCCGGATTGTGAATCGCGCACCCAGCGAAAGTAGAGAATGGACATCGCCAGCGACAGGACCAGGTTCCCGAACCAGTGTTTCCAGCTCATGGCGGTCCCGTCGCGCACCGGGAATCGGGACGCGTTCAGGAAATCGACCTTGAGATGCAGGAACGCTTCCAGAAGGTAGGAAATCGCGTCGGGCGGATAACTGTGATCGCCGTCGAGCGTGATAATGATATCGCCCGTGGCTGCGGCGAATCCGGTTTTATAACTACGCCCGTATCCGCGAGCGTCCTCACGAATCACCTGGGCGCCGAATCTGGCTGCCACCTCCGAGGTCCGATCCGTGGATCCGTTATCGACCACGAGCACCTGGTCGACGAAATCCGGCATCCGGATCAGGATCTGCTCGACTCCCTGTTCTTCGTTTAGACACGGCATAATTACCGTGATTTTCTGTTCCTTATACATTCGACCGTTTCACCAGCATAGCCGTTGGGTATCATGGGTTGCATGAAGTGGCTCTTGACCGCGACTCTAATCGCCATGTTTTCGATTCCTGCCGCAAACGCGCAGGTTTCCGGTGTGAAGACCGTATATGTGCTTCCCATGGCCAACGGACTCGATCAGTACCTGGCCCTGCGGCTGACATCCGAGGGAGTGCTGCAGGTGGTCACCGACCCCAAGAAGGCCGATGCGATTTTCACCGACGGGATCGGCGCGCGATTTGAGGAAAGCTTCGCGACTCTGTTCGATTCTGGGAAGAAAGACAAAGGCGAAAAAGGCGACAAGGTTGGCGAAGTCGATTTTGCCCATCCAGCGATGCGTCCGCTCTCTGGGAGCCGGGGCGTGATTTTCCTCGTGGATCGAAACACCCGCGACGTTGTGTGGAGCACCTTTGAGCGGCCCAGGAGTTCCCAGGCCGAGGATCTCAACCACGCTGCCGCGAAGATTGTAGACCGTCTGGCCAAGGTCCACAAGAGCAAGTAATCTGACGCACAGGCTGAAAGCCTGTGCCACTACGGTAAGCCACGTGGCACAGGCCTTCAGCCTGTGTAGAAATCAAGAGCGCATGGTCGCTACTTCCGCGCGATAACACTCCACCAGCCGTCCGGTCATTGCCCGCATATCGCGCTTAACCACCACATTAGCTCGCGCGCGTTCGGCCAACGCTCTAGCTTCTTCCGGATTCCTCAGCAAGCGCACCACGTGTCCCGCGAACTCGGCCGGATCATCCGCCAGTGCGCAAATGTCACCGTCCTTGTCGGCGAGTCCCTCCGCTCCCAGACGCGTGGAGACAACCGGAATTCCGGCGGCGAACGCCTCCAGGAGTTTGACGCGTACTCCGGAGCCCGCCAGAATCGGGCAGACAAAAAGGGAATAGCGCATCAGCGGCTCGCGGACATCTTCCACAAACCCGATCATCTCAATGGCTTCCGAGTCCCGTAGTGAGTGCCGCGGCGGTGGATCGGAACCCACGATCACCAGCCGCGCCCGAGGTTCCTCCTTCCGGATGAGCGGAAAAACCTCCTGCAAGAACCACTGCAGAGCTTCCACGTTCGGCAGGTGACGAAAGCTGCCCAGGAATAGCAACGTAAACGGCTCGCGTCCCGAAGGCTGGAAGTCATAGCCGGATGTGTCAATGCCGGCTCGATAGCCGTCATCCACTCGGCCGTTTAGTTCGGGAAGGAATGACCGGAGGTAATCAGCGTTATCGCGGCTGCACACTTGAACGCGATCCAGCTTCGGCAGCAGTTTGAGCTCGTAGCGAATCGCGCGCAGGTACTCCCAGCGCGATACCATGCGTTCCACCACACTGCTCATGTACGGCAGGCGTCGCGCGATGGACTGGAAATAGACGTCGTGCTCGAACAAGATGCTGGGAATGCGTTTGAAGCCGCCCGCATACTGCCCCATCACCAGGTATTCCAACTGCAGCACGTCGATCGAATGGGTATAGATCTGGCGATGGATCAGCCAGGCCAGATCGCGGTTGCGGAATTCGCGGAGAGCGTGCGGTTCAGCGGAAGCCAGCGCCTTCTGGCGGCCTTCCATCCGTACGATGTATTTAGTCGATTTGCAAATTCCGTCGAGTTCCGCGTGAGCTGCTCGTTCGCGTTCATGATCCAGCAGAACGATCAGATGCAGATCGCACAGCCGGGCGAGCTCACGCACGGTTTGATACATGAACACGCCGCCGCCATGCACCGGCGGGCAAATCGGGTAAGGAGACACGAATAGAACCGCAAGGCATGCTGGCTCGGCACGCAACGGAACGAACGCGTCGCGAAAGTGTCCCCCCAGGGGCCGATCGAAGGCTTCCTGGTCCGTGATGGTGGCGAGTCGTCGAGCCCGCGAACGCGAGACCAGCGTGCGAGGCAGAGCGGCGAACGCTCGCAGAATGGCGGAAAAGCTGGTGCGCTCGGGCGAATCACCAGCTAGCCAACTGAGTGTCGCGGCTCCCCAGGTAGAGATAAAGTGCGCTCCCAACCATCGCCAACTGTGGATGTTCTTCCAGGTGAATAGGAGGAAGTTCTTCTTGACCACAGTCTGAATATAAGCGTCTGAAAAATGTTTGCCGATGGTTCCACGATGCTCATGAAAGACTGCGCTGGCGGGCTGATAAAGAACCTTCCAACCGCGTTTCCAGGCCAGGTACCCCAGGTCGGTGTCTTCCAGATAGAAGGGCTTGAGCAGCTCGTCGAAGCCGCCCAGCTGCAGAAATTTCCGGCGATCGAACGCGCACGAGCCGCCTCCGCCATAAAAGCACGGATATAGTTCTTTAATCTCGGGCTCCAGACGGTGGCCGACGCGCAGAGCCCCTTGCTGCCACCATCCTTCAGTCAGACCGGACTCCTCCCGCAGCTTGTTGGGATCGGAGAAGAAGATCTGGCAGGAGACTGCAAAAGTTCTGTCGTCGGTGAAGCCATCGATCAGAGGCTGGAGGAAATTCCGCTCCACGCGCATGTCATTGTTCAGCAGCACGACGATGTCATGGCGAGCCGCTTCAAAGCCGGCGTTTGAGCCGCCGCCGAAGCCCAAATTCCGTTCGAGGGATAGTATACGGACTTGAGGAAAACGCTCGTCCAGGAACTGCGCGCTGCCATCTTGCGAGCCGTTGTCCACGACGATGATTTCGCTTTCCGGAGAGTCCGCCAGAGCTTCGATCACAGACGGAAGATATTTCTCGAGCAGATCGCGCCCATTCCAGTTGGGGATTACGACGCTCACTGCGTGGGTGTCGGGTGCAGTGTCTGGGGAAAGCGGGCGTCGCGGCCGCAAAGCCGCCACCAAGTCGCACAGAAGCAGCGCCAGCGCCGAGATGATCAGCAGAAACGGAGACAATACGGCGAGAGGCAGGGCCCGGAGCAGTCTCCAGGCGCCCGCGACGAACGACCTCATTTAGCGGGTTCCTTAACGTCCTGTGCGAGCTGCGGCCCAAGCCCGAGTTGACGCCCCAATTTCAGCCATCGCGATTGCCTCACCAAGGCGAGCTGGGCGGCGGTCGCCTGGAGTTGCGCCTCTAGGTCTCTGGCCCAGTTCGTGCGTTCGATGACGGTGGCTTCCGCACGATCCAGCAACCGTACGGCTTCCGCCAGTTGCGAGGTTTGCTTTGCGAGATCCGCGTTAAGGCGCTGTTCGGTCTGGATGGCCCATTTTGTCTTGCGCTGATTTTCTTGATTCAGGTCATCGATAATTTGCGCCGCGCGGCCTTGTTCGGCTGCAAATTGTTTTTGCAGTTCGGAATGAGTAGCCAAAAGACTGTTGCGATCATGAGTGGTCTGATCCAACCACGACCGCACTTCGCTGAGTTCACTCTCGAGCAGGCGAATGTGTTCCTCACGCTCGCGCAGGAGATTCGCGGCGCGGGGCGCATACAGAAAAGCCGCGGGCGGTGGAAGGGGAGCGCAAGAGCAGAGCGCGACGAGAAAGTTCGCTGTCTCAGGATCTCCGGTGGGGCTGCCTATCTCTGCGTCGGTTCCGGAGGTCCGAGTGCCATCGTAAAAGGCAAAAGCCTCGACTCGGTCCTGAAACAGAATTTGCACGTGCGGAAAAAATTCCCCAAGAGCGGCACGAAACTCAGCGTATTCGAATTCGTGCGAATGAAATGGGTTCGGACCGGCCTTGGCCCGTGTTTCCGCGTAGTAACGCTGGTTTGGCGTGGAGACGATCAGCAGGCCGTTGGGTAGCAGCAATCGGCGCGCTTCGGCGAGCAAGGCGCGCCAATCGGGAAGGTGCTCGATTACTTCGAAGGCCGTTATCAGATCGAATGAATCCGGCGGAAGAGGGACAGCGGCGGCTGAACATTGCAGGAATTCCGCTGAAGCGTAATGAGAAACGGCGTAGTCAATGGCTTCCGGTGCAAGATCGACACCCACGGTCGAGGATGCGGTTTGCGCGAGCCGCGCGGTTCCGTACCCGGCGCCACATCCGAGATCTAAAACCCTTTTGTGCGAAGCGAAGCGCGCCGCGAATGCGTAGCGGGCTACGTGTTCGGCCCAAAGATCGTCGTTCACCTGGCCTGGAATTACGCGTTCGCCAGTGAACTCGCTCACGGCGTCACAACTCCGGTATCCAGCTTCGCGTTCACTTTGACGCGGCAGTCGAGATGAAACTGTCCGTAGATCGGTTGATCGGATCTCTCCATTTGCAGAACAACGGCGTTATCGATCCAGTCGCACATCGAATAATGTTCCAGCGATCCGTTGGCGATCGCGGGCGAAAAGGAAAAAGAAGACGCGTACAGCGCAGGCAGATCCAAATAGAAATCGACGGTACAAACATCGCCAGCTAGCATAGGCGGCAGATCCTGGCGTTCGCGGGCTGTGTTGGTTCCCGCGAAATCGACTCCTAGATGATTGCGAAACATGAAACCAACAATGGGCCTATCCAGATTTTCTTTCGCTCGCACGCTGATTCTTACTACAATTGTAGAATTAGGTTGGAGCAGACCAACTCGAACACCCTGCTTATCCAACACAGTGATTCCAATTATTTCCGCCTTCGCGTCACCAAAACGATGATCGATGTTCGGAATGTCTTCGACGATTTCCTGAGGTGCTGGCAGAGAGCGCGCTTCTTCGACCGTAAATTCACGGACCTGATACGCTCGATCTTTTTCAGACATCGCGGCGAGATATTGCGCGACCACCAAGTCCGTTTTCCCGAGAGCTTTCACCACACCGTTCTCGAGCCACATTGCGCGGTCACCCAGGGCCTTCACATCGCCTGTCGCGTGAGAGACGAACAAGATGGTGACTCCACGCTGGCGGAGCTCGTGAACCTTGCGCATGCATCGCTGTCGAAAATACACGTCGCCGACCGCCAGAGCCTCGTCCACCAAAAGAATTTCGGGATCCACATGAATAGCAACTGCAAATGCCAGCCTGACCACCATGCCGCTGGAGTATGTCTTCACCGGCTGATTGATGAAAGCTCCAATTTCAGCGAAGGCTTCGATCTCCGGCAGCCGTCGATCCATATCTTTGCTGGACAATCCGAGAATCGCGCCATTCAGATATACATTGTCGCGCCCGGAAAACTCCGGATTGAATCCCGAGCCGAGTTCGAGAAGCGCCGCGATCCGCCCGTGCGACACCGCCGTTCCGCTGCTCGGCGCCATGATTCCCGCACAAATCTGGAGAAGCGTGCTCTTTCCCGAGCCATTTTCTCCGACGACACAGAACGTTTCGCCGCGGCGGACATCGAAGCTAACATCGCGTAACGCCCAGAATTCCGTGTGAAAGCGGCGTGTTTGGAAGGTAGCAAGTTCTTTTAATCGATCGCGAGGCGCCGCATAGATCGCGTAGCTTTTGGAAACGTTCGAAAATTCGACGGCAGGGACGCTCACTAGAGAAATTGTAGACTAAACTTGACAGGTTCCAGCGGCGATCCTTACGCTGGTAAAGCACGCCGGCGTAGCTCAGGTGGCTAGAGCGACGGTCTCATAATCCGTAGGTCGCTGGTTCGAGTCCAGCCGCCGGCACCATTACTGTTCTCCGACGATCCGCTGATACAGCCGATCCAGGTCGGCCTGCGAATAGTATTCGATCTCAATACGGCCTCGCTGCTCGCTCAATTCGATGATTCGGACGCGTGTTCCGAGGGCGCGCTCTAATTCCCCCGCCGCCGCCCGCACATTGGGGTCCTGGGGGGCTTCTTTGCGCGAACCGTGCGCAGGCTTATCGCGGTCCGCTGTCATTTCCTGAACCTGAGCTTCCACTTGGCGAACGGAAAGGCCTAGTGCAACCACCTTTTCTGCTAATTGAATCTGCTCATCGGCTGTGCCCAATCCCAGAAGCGCACGCGCGTGACCCATTGAAAGCCGCCGCTCAGCCAACAGGAGCTGAACTTCTTTGGGCAACTTGAGCAAACGAACGATATTGGCGATGGATGTGCGATCTTTGCCCGTCCGTCTGCCAATTTCTTCCTGAGATAGTTCGAGTTCCCGGCCTAGCCGTTCAAATGCGTGCGCCGTCTCGATGGGGTTCAGATCCTCCCGCTGAATATTTTCGATGAGCGCCAGCTCCAGCATCGAGCGATCGGCCACATCCTGGATCACCACAGGAACTTCTTGTAGCTCCGCCAGCCGGGCTGCTCGCCAGCGACGCTCGCCGGCCACGATCTGGTACGCATCCCCGAGCTGGCGGACGATCAGGGGCTGGATGATGCCATTTGCCCGAATGGACTCTGCAAGCTCCTGAAGTCCGTCTGAGTTAAACACCGTGCGTGGCTGCATGGGGTTTGGTTGGATCAGACTAAGCGGAAGGGTTCCTGGCTTTGTGGCGCTGGTAGCAGTTGCAGGTGTAGCCGCCGGAGCCACAGCAGGGGTAGGTTGCTGGCTGCGGCCTGGGAGGAGAGCCGAAAGGCCTTTACCCAGCGCTTTGCGTTGTTTGTCGTTGGCGCTGTTCATTTGCGAGAATCTCCTTGGCCAGTCTGATATAGCTCTCTGCGCCGCGCGAGCGAGGATCGTACATGAGAATGGGTTTCCCATAGCTTGGGGCCTCAGCGAGGCGTATGCTGCGCGGGATTACGGTCGTAAGTACTTGATCATTAAAGAATTCTCGTAGGTCCTCAGCTACTTGGCGCGCCAAGTTGGTGCGTTCATCGTACATGGTTAGGAGGATGCCTTCGATCTTAAGCGGGCGTGAGAAGGATTCCCTAACACGCTCAACCGTATCAATCAGTTGCGAGATTCCCTCCAGCGCAAAGAATTCACACTGAATCGGAATCAGGACCGAATCCGCAGCAACCAAGGCGTTTAAAGTCAGTAAATCCAGCGCGGGTGGGCAATCCAGCAATATGTAATCGTAGCTGTGGCGAATTCCTTGAATTGCCTGATCGAGCTTATACTCCCGATCCGGAAGGTCCACTAGGTCGAGATTCGCGGCCACCAGATTTTTGTCGGCTGGAATCAGATCTAGTCCTGGGCAGTCCGTCTTATGTATTGTTTGGGCGACGTCCACTCCACTCAATAGTGCGTCGTAGGCGGTCTTGATCTCTGGGATCTTTTCAACTCCCAGGCCGCTGGTAGAGTTACCCTGTGGGTCGAAGTCGATCAAGAGCACGCGTAAGTCATTGGCAGCTAACGACGCACCCAGATTGATGGCGGTGGTGGTCTTACCCACGCCGCCTTTTTGGTTTGTGATGGCGATTACCTTGGCCATGTCTTCAGAATCTTATCACGGGTGTTTCACGTGGAACACAACGTAGCGCTTGTCTCCCCAAGGAAGGAGCTCGGAATACTGGAAAGTTGCAGCATCGTCAGCACCAACAAGGATCGCTAAGTTCTTTGCCAGGTTTAATTTCAGCACTTCGGCTGGGTTTACGGCCCGAGAAACCAACCAATCAAAGGTATCTTGAAGATTTTCTGCTCGATCTGTGACTACTTTGACATTCACCAAATTTCGAACCGCCTCAGTCAAAAATACCCCCTTACGCTTGTGAGATTCGACCAGCGTAATGTTGCACTCAGGCCGCAGGATTGCGATTGGAATTCCGGGGAAACCCGAGCCTGAGCCGATGTCCGCGATGCGAAGCGGACCCACAGGAAGCCTTTGTCCCAGGAAAAGCGACTCGCAATAATGCAGCCGGGCGGCTTCTTCGATGGAATCTATCCGCGTCAAGTTCAATTTCGCATTCCAACGAAGCAACAACTCGTAGTGCGATTCCAGTTGGCCGAGCTGTTCAAGGCTGAGAGTACCGTACGGGGCGAACTCGTGCGCCAGCAGCTCCCGGAACATCTACTGCTGGAGGCTCAGATAAACATCTAAAACTGCGATCGCGGCCGGAGTGATCCCGGGAATTCGACTTGCCTGTCCCAGCGTCTCCGGACGGACGCGCCCGAGTCTTTCAGATGCCTCGTTAGACAAGCCTGGAACGCCGCAATACGAAAATTCCGCTGGAATCTGCCGTGATTCCGCGTCTTTCATTCGGACGACGAGCTTTTGTTGTTGTGCTATATAGCCGGCGTACTTGAACTCTGTCTCTACCGTTTGCAATACGCCGTGCACCCAATCGTGGCCTGGAAGGTTTGGAACATTCGTGATTCGACTCTCGGGCCTGCGCAGCCAGTCTGCCAATACTGGCCGCTCATCTGACGGCCAGCGCGTTGTCTCGCAGTGCGTTCGCAGCTGCTCTTTCTGAGCTTGCTTCCTGGTGTAGAGATTCCAGCGCTCATCTGTAACTAGGCCGGCTCGACGTCCAAGCGGTGTTAGCCGCTCATCGGCGTTGTCGATCCGCAAGTGCAAGCGGAATTCAGCGCGCGAAGTAAACATACGATACGGCTCGTCGGCACCCTTGGTGATCAGGTCACTGACTAGAATGCCAATGTATCCTTCGCTCCGCCCGACAATGATGGGATCCGAGGCTCCTACGCGCCGCGCAGCATTCAAGCCGGCGATCAGACCCTGGCAAGCCGCCTCTTCGTAGCCCGAAGTACCGTTGATTTGTCCCGCGAGGAACAGACCGTCAATATTCTTCAACTCAAGCGTGTGTTTCAGCTCGCGAGGGTCGATGGCGTCATACTCGATCGCATAGCCTGGCCGAATCATCTCGGCGTCCTCTAATCCGGGGACCGAAGCGAGCATCCGAACTTGAACGTCGATGGGCATGCTGGTGGACATGCCGTTCACATAGATCTCGTAGGTGTCCAGGCCCTCGGGTTCGAGGAACAATTGATGCCGCTTCTTGTCGGGAAACTTTACGATTTTGTCCTCGATAGACGGGCAATATCGCGGGCCGATGCCTTCGATTTGCCCACTATAGAGCGGCGATCTTGCGATGCTATCTCTAAGTATCGAATGGGTTTCTTCAGTTGTGTATGCAACGTAACAAGGAACTTGCTCCCGTACTATTTTTGTAGTGAGAAATGAAAAAGGCGTAGGTTCAGCATCGCCATTCTGCGGTTCGAAGTGCGACCACTCGATCGTCCGTCCATCCAGGCGCGGAGGAGTTCCTGTTTTCAATCGCTTCCACTCCAAGCCCAATGTGCGAAGCTGATCGCCAAGCAGATTCGACGGCGCCTCGCCGCTGCGCCCGCAGCTATACGTCTGCTCGCCGACGTGAGCCAGTCCGTTCAGAAACGTACCCGTGGTGATGACGATCGATTCAGCCTGCAGAGTGCGTCCATCGCGAAGCTCAACGCCTGTGACGCGTCGCTGCGTTCCCTCTGCAATAACCAGTCGAGCTACTTCCGCCTGGATAATCCGAAGATTGGGCTCCGCCTCCAGCACCTCGCGCATCTTGAGCCGATACTGTTTCTTGTCGCATTGGGCGCGGGGCGACCACACGGCAGGACCGCGACTGGTGTTAAGCAGCCGAAACTGGATCCCGACGGCATCCGTGACCTCTCCCATCACGCCGCCCAGAGCATCAATCTCTCGGACGAGGTGCCCTTTGGCGATACCCCCGACCGCAGGATTGCACGACATTTGTGCAATCAGATCGAGGTTCATCGTGATCATCGCCGTATGCACGCCGAGTCGGGCGCAAGCGCGCGCAGCCTCGCATCCGGCATGTCCGGCGCCCACAACGATCACCTGATACGGCTTGGCCATATTGGTTAGCTACATTCTAACTTGCCGCGGTAAACTGGCAGTTCTCCCCGTGAAGATACTCATCATCGGCAGCGGCGGCCGCGAACATGCGATTGCGTGGCGCCTGGCGCAAGAAGGTCACCAAATATTCGGCGCGCCGGGCAATCCTGGGATCGCCGAACTAGGTCAGTTGCTGCCGACGACGGACTATTTGGCCGCCGCGAATTCTATCAACCCCGACCTGACTATCGTAGGGCCTGAAGTGCCCTTGGTCGCCGGCGTCGTCGATCAGTTCCGAGCGTTTGACCGAAAAATTGTTGGACCTACTCAGGAGGCGGCGCAGCTCGAAGGCAGCAAGATTCACTCCAAGGAATTCATGCAGAGGCTGGGGATTCCTACCGCGCGATTCGCTCGCGTGGAAACGATCCACGCTGGCATTCAGGCGCTAGTTGAATTTAGCTATCCGGTTGTGGTCAAGGCCGACGGTCTCGCGGCAGGGAAGGGTGTCATCATCGCGCAGGATCGTGACGAGGCGGAAGCCGCGGTTCGCTCGCTGGGCCCCCGATTAGTAATCGAAGAATTTCTGCGCGGCGAAGAAGTCAGTTTCATCGTCCTGAGCGACGGCAAGAACTTCGTACCGCTCGAGGCAACCCAAGACCATAAAGCGGTAGGCGATGGCGATACGGGCCCGAATACCGGTGGAATGGGCGCTTATTGCGACGGACGGATTTTGTCGGATGCGGATGCGCGCCACGTAATGGATACAGTGATACGCCCGGTGGTGGATGCAACTAAGTTCACCGGATTTCTCTACGCCGGCTTGATGATGACTGCAGACGGACCGAAGGTCCTTGAGTTCAACGTTCGCCTCGGTGATCCCGAAACGCAGCCTTTGATGCACCGTCTTGACTGTCCCTTTGGCGAAGTTCTCATGGCCGCCGCGACTGGCGATCTTGCCGGCGCGACGCTGCACTGGAAAGCCGAGCCATCCGTCTGCGTGGTTCTCGCCGCGGCTGGCTACCCTGGACAGATTCACACCGGCGCCCTGATTACGGGAATCGACAAATGCGGCACAGAAGTATTCCAGGCAGGGACCAAGCAGGGCCTCAAAGGACTCGAAACCGCGGGAGGCAGGGTATTAGGCGTGACTGCCTCCGGTCCGGATCTCGCCGCCGCCGCGGCGAACGCGTATACCGCGGCCGAAAAGATTCATTTCGATGGGATGCATTACCGACGGGATATCGCTCAAAAGGGATTGAACCGCTGGCGTCCTGCTACAATCAGGACAATTGCTCCTTGAAGTGCGGGGACGTAGCTCAGTTGGATAGAGCGGTCGCCTCCTAAGCGACAGGTCGGCAGTTCAAATCTGCCCGTCCCCACCAGAAATTGCACTGGCTCGGCGGGCTGTGGTATGAAGGTAGTTCCTTTTCGCCAGGAAGTTTAAACGATCCCAGTATGGCTTACGTAATAGCAGAACCCTGCATCGGCACAAAAGACGCGGCGTGTGTAGACGCTTGCCCGGTGGATTGCATCCACCCCAAAAAAGAC
>Ga0207674_10001973_pt1 | contig 25972 bp, 24 predicted proteins | sample KBSCornC72_FD_184303 | JGI IMG/M metagenome (GOLD analysis project Ga0207674, IMG submission 184303) | Corn rhizosphere microbial communities from Kellogg Biological Station, Michigan, USA - KBS Corn C7-2 (SPAdes) (version 2) | ecosystem: Host-associated > Plants > Roots > Rhizosphere > Soil ...
GCGGTTCCTCAGCGTGAGCGTCCCGCGAGCATCGGAATACATCGGCCCGACGTGGACCTGGTAGCCGTGGCCCTTCGCGCCGGCCGTGCCGTCGTAGCGGATCGCCAGCGGCAGGAAATGGAACATCAGGTTCGGGTAGGCGACGTCCTCGTTGGACCGGACGAAGCCGCCACCCTCGAAATGGTTGGTGGCGCCCGGCCCGGACCGCAGGAACATCCACTGCGCCCCGATGAACGGGCGCCGCCATAGCTCGGTCGCGGACGGCTGCATCGAGACGGGACGCAGGCTCTGGTACTGGACGTAGACCTCGAGGTGGTCCTGCAGGTTGCGCCCGACACCCGGCCGGTCCGCGACGACATCGATGCCGAGCTCGCGCAGCTCGTTGGCGGCGCCGATGCCCGACAGCAACAGCAGCTGCGGACTATTGATGGATCCGCCCGCGAGGATCACCTCGCCGGCCGTGAGCCGGTCGACTCCGCCTCGACCACCAACGCCTCGCGCGACCTCGACCCCGACGGCGCGCGATCCGTCGAACAGCAGACGAGTCACGAACCGGCGCGTCCAGACGGCGAGGTTCGAGCGCTGCCGCAGGATCGGGTGGAGATAGGCGCGCGCTGCGCTCAACCGACGGGCGTCGTGGATGTTCCGGTCGAACGGGGCGAAGCCTTCCTGGCGATACCCGTTCACGTCGTGAGTCAGCGGGTACCCCGCCTCCTGAGCGGCCGCGAAGAACGCACCGAACAGCGGGTTCGTGGCAGGACCGCGCTCGACGACGAGCGGCCCGTCGTGGCCACGCCACGGGTCATCGGGCGGCGACGCGAGCGCCGTCTCCATCTTCTTGAAGTACGGCAGGCAATGGGCGAAGTCCCACGTTTCCATGCCGTCATCCGCACCCCAGCGCTCGTAGTCGAGTGGGTTCCCGCGCTGGAAGATCTGGCCGTTGATGCTCGACGATCCGCCGAGGACCTTGCCGCGCGCGTGGTAGATGCGGCGACCGTGCATGAACGGCTCCGGTTCCGACTCGTACTGCCAGTCGTAGAACCGGCTGCCGATCGGGAACGTCAACGCCGCCGGCATGTGGATGAACGCGTCGATCCGCCAGTCCATGCGGCCCGCCTCCAGGACGAGCACGCGCGTGTGCGTGTCCTCGGTAAGGCGATTCGCGAGCACCGACCCGGCGGACCCGCCCCCGACGATGATGTAGTCGAACTGCGGTGATGGCATCGCTTCGATGCTAGCCGCTCGGGACGGTCGCGATCAGCGGCGGCGGGCGTCCTCGCCGGGGATCCCGCGCTGCGATAGGGCGGCTGCGAACCCTTCCAGGTCCTCGACGGTGACGTACAGCGCCGGCGTCTTGAAGATCCGCAGCCCGGGGACGCGCTCGCGGAAGTCGAGGCGGACGCCGCCAGTGTCGACCCCGTCGAACGCGAAGACGCCATCCCGGATGCCACGGCGGATGCCGATGGCGGTGATCCAAGCCCACGGCCCTTCGATCCGCCAGGATCGGATGTTGCTCACCGGCGTCCTGAACCGGCCGTAGCCGAACCGCGCGTCCAGCTCGTCACCGAGGTCGACGTAGGCGTTCCCCGGCTTGACGCCGAACAACAACCGAAGCAGACCGCGGGACCGACGCCCGAGCTCGATCGGAAAGCGGGTAGCCGGTGATGGCGTCATCCGATGCCTCGGCGCTTCTCGAACGCGATCTGCAGATCCTGGCTGATGCCGGTCGCGAAGCCGGCTTCGCTCAGCGCAAGGTAGTACTCCCACATCCGGATGAAGCGCTCATCGAACCCGAGTGACCGAACCGCATCGAGGCGGGACATGAACTTCGTCCGCCACGCCTGCAACGTGCGGACGTAGTCGTCAGCGATGTCCCGCACGTCCGCGATCAGGAACCGGGTGTCACGCGTGGCCGCCTCGAGCACGGCGAGTGACGGGCACAGGCCGCCCGGGAAGATGTACGTCTGGATCCAGTTGGCGCCGTGCAACTGGCGCTCGTACGCAGCATCCGGGAACGTGATGACCTGGACGCTGAGGCGCCCACCGGGCCGCAAGGCACGGTCGCATGTCTCGAAGAACGTCGCGAAGTACTCGGCGCCGACGGCCTCGAGCATCTCGATCGACACGATCGCGTCGTACACACCAGTGATATCGCGGTAGTCGCGGAGCTGGATGTCGACCATCTCCTCGAGCCCGGCCGATCTCACCCGTTCGCGCGCGAGCTCGTATTGCTGCTGCGAGATCGTGATCGACGTCACGCGACATCCGACCTCACCCGCCGCATACAGCGCGAAGCCGCCCCAGCCCGTGCCGATCTCCAGGACATGGTCTCCCGCTGCCAACCGGGCTCCCTCCGCGATCAGGCGGTACTTGTTCCGCTGCGCGTCCGCGAGGGGCTGGTCCGGAGTCGCGAAGACGGCGCTCGAGTAGGTCAGCGTCTCATCGAGGAACAGGCGGTACAGGTCGTTGCTCAGGTCGTAGTGCGCGGCGATGTTCCGTCGGCTACCCGCGCGGGTGTTCCGTCGCAGCCGGTGCGCGACCGTGCGTCCAAGCTGGCTTGGGAACCGGAACCACCCGCGGGCCAACGCCAGCGCCTCCCGCTCGCGCGCGGCAAGACGGAGCAGGGCAGCAAGGTCCGGGCTCGACCAGAGACCATCCATGTAGGCCTCGCCGGCACCCGTCTCGCCGTCAACGAGGATCCGGGTGAGAGCCTCCGGATCGTCGATCCGGATCTCGGCTCGCATGGCCGCATCCGGCGGCCCGAATGTCCTGACGGAACCATCCGGGAGGACGACCGTGAGATGTCCGTGGCTGATCCGTTCCGCCGCGGCCATCCCGACGCGGAACGCGGCGCGCTGGAGTGGAGAACGGCCCGCGAAACCCCCGGCAGGTCGGACGTCGACGCTCATCGGGCCGTGGCTCGCTGACCGCGCGGGGCCTCGCGGTGACGGTGGAACGGCAGCCCCAGGCGCCAGAGTCGGAACGCGTGGACGTGGATCATGCCGATGGTCTTCAGGGTGACGAGCGGGTACCGGATGAGCATCGTGGCAAGCGACCGATCCGACAGCGTTCGCCGCGAGAGGTCGAGGCTCGCGTGCAGCACCAGCTCCCCGTCCCGTTCCTCGTTGATGGTGATCCGCAGCCGCTCTGCGTCCTCGCGGACGCGAACGCGGTAGCGGCCGGTCATCTCGATGAACGGCGAGACGTAGAAGTCCTTGTCCATGGCTGCCTCGAAGGCGGCCTCTTCTTCCCTGCGCTGGAGCGTGTAGAGGTGCCGCTCCCCGTGGGTGTTGTGGACTTCGACGATGACGATGCGGAGCGTCCCCGATGCGTCACGGCAGAGGAAGAAGCTCGCCGGGTCGAAGACATAGCCGAAGACGCGAGCGTTCGCGACAAGCGTCACCTGCCACCCGGTCGGGTCCACCCCGTTCCGTCGGAGGTGGTTGCGCACGTCCGTCGGCAGGTCCGTAGCCGGTGGATCGAGATGGTCCTTGTCATGGAACGAGAGCACATTCCGCCGACCCCGCGAGAGCAGACGAAGCGAACGGTCCATCTCGCTCATCTCATCGAGATCGAGCGCGAGGTAGTAGACGCCATGCTCGAGCGAGTACGTCACAGGACGCGCCCGACGGTGGCGAACGACGCCCTCGAGGACGTGCGATCTCATGCGGCGATCTCGGCGGGCGACGCGGCGTCGATCAACGCCGCGGCTTCGAACCCGGAACGACATCCGTCCTCGTGGAACCCGTAGTACAGGTGAGCGCCAGCGTGATAGGTCCGTCGATGGCCTTGGAGCCGAGCGATCGCCGTCTGTGAGACCAGCGTCCGGAACGTGTACATCGGGTGACGCATCTCCCGCTCGACGAGGACATGCTCGGCCCGTACTCGATCACCCGGATTGACCGACACGAGGTAGTCGACTGGGCCTGGGAGCCGCTGGAGCCGGTTCATGTGGTAGGTCATCGATACGAGGTCGCCAGGTGATCCGCAGTCATCCTGGTCGACATTCCACGACGCCCACGCACGGCGCTGCTTCGGCATCAGCCTCGTGTCCGTGTGGAGCACGACCTGGTTCGCAGAATAGCTGAAGCCATCGAGGGCTGAGCGTTCGGCGGCGTCCGCATCGTGGAGAAGCCCGCGCGCGTCGTCGGCGTGCACGGCGAGCACGACGGCATCGAACCGCTCGTCGCTACCCGACGCGGTTCGGACGCGAACGTGATCCGGGTGGCGCGCCACATCGATGACGGGGTCTCCCGGGCGTACGGCTTCGTCTGGCAGCGACGCCAGGATCCGGTCGACGTATGTGCGCGAGCCTCCCCGGATCGTGCGCCAGGTCAGGGCATTTCCCAGGCCGATCAAGCCGTGGTGATCGAGGAAGCGCAGGAGGTAGTCGACCGGGAAGTCGACCGCACGCGTCGAGCCTGTCGACCACACCGCCGACGTGATCGGCAACAGGAAGTGCCGACGGAACGCGGCACCGTACCCACCCTCGTCCATGAAATCGCCGAGGGTCGCGTGTGAGCCCGGACCGTCCAGCCGCTCCCGAGCTCGCCGATAGAACCGCATGACATCCGGGAGCAACCGCAGGTGAGAGGCGCGCGCGATCGCGGCCGGGTCGGCGAACCAGCCACCCACGCCACGCGAGCTGAACGCCAGTCCGCACGCGCGACACGCCGAGCCGAGCGACATGTCGCTGGGCTGACTCTCGACGCCGAGCTCGGCGAGGAGCCGGATGAACGTCGGGTACGTCCGCTCGTTGTAGACGATGAACCCGGTATCGACGGCCAAGGTCCCGCCCGGCGCTGAAACCTGCTCCGTCTTCACGTGTCCGCCGACGGCACGCTCGCCCTCGAACAGGCGCACCTCGTGGCGCTCGCGCAGGGCATATGCCGCGCTGAGGCCACTCACGCCCGATCCGATCACCGCGACCTTCATCGCGCGACCGCGGTCCGCGAAGCGGCGAGGTCGGCGAGCGTCCGGTGCATCCCTGTCGCTGCGTCCTCGCCGATCTTGGCGAACGCGCTCGCGAGGAACGGCTGGGCGACCCGGAGCAGGCCGCGCAACCGGATGTCTGCCGTGTAGCTGATGCGCGTCCCTGATCCCGAAGGCTCGAAGACGATCTCATCGACCGCGTCCACGCCGGATCCGGCGCCCACCAGGACTACGCGATGGGGTCGTTCGAGCGCACTGACCTCGTACGTCATGGGTGCGATCCGCTGACCCATGCGGACATCGAGCGCGAAACGGGAACCCTGTCGGAGCGGTCCGTCGTCCAGCCGGGTCGAGCGAAAGACGCCCGGATCCCAACGCTCGGCGTTCGCGAAGTCGGCGACGAAGTCGAACGTCGGCTCGAGCGGCAGGACGGTCTCGATCTGCTCCTGCAGGCGGGTCATCGGTAGCTCCTCTGGAAGTCGGGCATGCTTGAGCGATGGCCGAGCCCCGAGACCTTGTCGATGCAGCGCTCGAGCTGAGCGTCATCGGGTCGTTCTCGAACCTCGGGTACGCGATACGCCGGCGGATGGATGACTGGGCGGATCCACCCCCGAGCGCCCTTCGCGGCTGCACCGTCCTGGTCACCGGTCCGACGTCCGGTCTCGGACGAGCCGCGAGCGAGGCGTTCGCCGCGCTGGGTGCTCGCCTCGTCCTCGTCGGGCGCGATGCCGGGAAGCTCGCGTCGACCGCGGCCGAGATCGGCGATCGCTACCCCGACGCGGCGATCGCGACCGTGGTCGCCGACATGTCGTCGCTCGACAGCGTCAGCGCCGCTGCCGACGCGGTACGAGCCAGTGAGTCGCGGCTGGACGTCCTGGTCGACAACGCCGGAGCGATCCACGACCGCCGGATCGTCACTTCCGACGGACTCGAGGCAACCTTCGCGACGATGGTCGTCGGGCCGTTCCGTCTGGTCGCGGAGCTGCTCCCGCTGCTCCGCGCGGGTCGTGAGGCTCGCGTCATCGCGGTGACCTCGGGCGGCATGTACGCCCAGTCGCTCGATCTCGACGATCTGGGGTACGAGCGGGGCGACTTCGATGGGACCCGGGCGTACGCCCGTGCGAAGCGGGCGCAGGTCGCGCTGGTCAGGGAATGGGCGCGACGGCTCGGACCACCGGGTCGGGATGGACTCGCGGTGAATGCCATGCATCCGGGTTGGGCTGCGACGCCGGGGCTCGCGGCCTCGCTCCCGCAGTTCGCGCGCGTGATGCGACCGATCCTCCGGTCCCCCGCCGCCGGCATCGACACCCTGCTCTGGCTGGCGACGAACGAGACCGGTGCCAGGACCACCGGCAAGCTGTACCTGGATCGGCGACCTCGACCCTTCGACCGGGCGCCGATGACGCGGCTCTCCGCCGATGACCGACGCCGTCTGTGGGACGACGTCGTGGAGTCGGCGCGGATCGAGGATCCCCTGCCCGACTGGTAAGGCCGATCTTTCGTCGGGCCCGTCCGCGCTGCCCGTGGACTGGCGACCCGTTGTCCAGCGTTTGTTCATGGTAGGAACGGATGGTGCACGGTTGTTCACGCATTGTCAAATGTTTGGTGGCTGGTATGCTGTACAAAGCATGTACACCATCAAGCAGGCGGCCGAACGCACGGGCATCGCGATCCCGACCATCCGCGTGTGGGAGCGTCGGTACGGCGTCGTGTCACCGAAGCGGACACCCTCGGGATACCGGCTGTACGACGACGAGTCGATCGCTCGACTCGGTGCGATGCAACGCCTCGTCGAGCACGAGGGCTGGCGGCCGAGTCAGGCAGCCGATCGCATCCGGGCGGCGTCGGGTCCTGAGCTCGAGGAGCTCAACGCGGCTGGGCGAGGTGGCGAGGTCCGAGCGGTACCGCCTGGGCGACCAGCGATCGCCGAAGCCGTAACAGCGGTGGTCGATGCCGCCCGCCGGCTCGACCTTCGCACGATGGACGAGACGCTCGACGACACGTTCGCCGGCCAACGCTTCGAGGCCGCGATGGACGGCGTCGTGTTCCCGGCGCTGCGAGGCATCGGTGACGCGTGGGGTCGGGGCGAGCTCGACGTCGCGCACGAGCATGCCGCGAGCGAGACGATCCGACGGCGCATCGCGCACTACTTCGATGCAGCGGCACGCGATCCGGGCGGCCCGACGATCGTGGTCGGGCTCCCACCAGGCAGTCGCCACGAGCTCGGGGCGTTCGCGTTCGCGGTCGCCGCGCGCCGCGCCGGTCTGGATAGCGTCTATCTCGGTGCGGACGTTCCGATCGACGCGTGGCGCCAGACGGTCCGTGACACCCACCCGGTCGCCGCCGTGGTCGCGGTCGTGGCACGGGCCGACGTCCGATCGGCAAGCGAGGTCATCCGGGCCATCCGACAGGACGGGGCCACGATCGTCGCTATCGGTGGCCCAGCCGCCGGCGCCATCCCGGAGGAGCTTGGGGCCGTACGGCTGCCGGACGGTATCGAGGAGGCAGTCGCCCGATTGCTCGAGGACGTCGGCGCGACTCGATGACGCGCCACGATCCGGTGGTCGTCTGGCTCCGGCGCGACCTTCGCCTCCACGATCATCCCGCCCTTTCCGATGCCGTGGCGTCGGGACGGCCGGTCGCGCCGCTCTTCGTCTTCGACCCGGCGCTGCTTCACGGCCGCTTCGCGTCGCCGAACCGCACCTGGTTCCTGCTGGGTTCCATCGTGGCGTTGCGTCGCGAGCTGGAGGCGCGTGGCAGCCGGCTGTTCGTCCGCGTCGGCGATCCGTCGGGCGTCCTCCCGGCGTTCGCGCGCGAGATCCGCGCTGGCGACGTCGTGGTCAGCCGTGATCACACGCCGTACGGCAGGCGACGTGACCGCGCGGTCGCCACGGCGCTTGCGGACGCCGAGATCGACCTACGCGCGAAACGCGGGCTCCTGATCCACGAGCCCGAGTCGCTCGTCACGGGCGCCGGGGCCGGCTACACGGTCTTCGGTCCATTCCTGCGCCGCTGGGAAGCGCTCCCGATGCGCGACGTCCTGCCTGCACCGGACAAGCTGCCGACCGTCGAGGCAGATGCCGGCGCGATGCCTGACCTTGCCGGGCTCGGCTTCGATGGTCCGACAGCGGAGGAGGCACGGCTCCCCGAACCTGGCGAGCGGGCTGCGCGTCGGCGACTCGAGACGTGGCTCGACACCGGTGGGCCCGTCGACTACGACCGGACACGGGATCGTCTTGACGACCCGAACGCCACGTCGCACCTGAGTGCGGACCTCCGGTTCGGCCTGCTCTCGCCGGTCGAGATCGCCACTCGCGCGCTGGCATCGGACGACGGCGAGGAGGGATCGCGACGCTTCGCGTCCGAGCTCGCGTGGCGCGACTTCTACGCACATGCGCTCTGGCACGCCCCGCGTATCGCGCGCGAGCCGATGGACGAGCGCTACCGGGACATCATCTGGGAGGACGACAAGGCCGGCCTCGAGGCGTGGCAGGACGGCAGGACCGGCTATCCGATCGTCGACGCCGCCATGCGGCAGCTCCGACAGACGGGCTGGCTCCCGAATCGTGCTCGGATGATCGTCGCCAGCTTCCTGACGAAGGACATGCTCATCGACTGGCGCGCCGGCGAGCGCCATTTCATGACCCATCTGATCGATGGCGATCCGGCATCGAACCTCGGCGGCTGGCAGTGGGCGGCGTCCATCGGCACGGACAGCCGGCCGTTCGTTCGCGTGTTCAACCCGACCACGCAGGCCAAGCGCTTCGACCCCGACGGCGCCTATGTGCGGACCTGGTTGCCGGATCTGGTGCACGTTCCGGAAGGGCGCATCCACGAACCCTGGACGATGACGCCCGACGAGCAAGCGGCCGCGGGCTGCCACATCGGCGTCGACTACCCGGCGCCGATCGTCGACCACGCATCTGCCAGGGAGCGAGCACTGGCTCGATACGCCGCCGCAGTAGCGGCAGCCGCGACCAGCGCCGCCTAGGCCCGCTAGGCCGCCTCGCGTTCCGCCGGCGGCAATAACTCGACGAGCGTGGAGCCCGTGACGTTCGCGACCACCGACGAGCCGAGTGAATCCCGCCAGTCCCTGACGCTCGCAGGGTTCGTGTGGCCGTGCAGCCAGAGCGGTGGTTCACGGCGTTCGAGGAGCCATCGATAGCCCGCGTAGCCGAGGTGGTACGGATCGGTGACGGCGTCGCCGATCCCGCGCGGCGCGGCGTGGCTGATGACAAGGATCGGGGCGCTGCGCGTCCTCGGGGCCCGGCGCAATAGGCCGACCTCGGCCCGCAGGACGTCGAGCCAGGCGCGGAGCTCATCACGTTGGGCCTGGTCCTGGCCGAGGCCCGGCCACGCGAGCGGCACGACGGTGATCCCGTTGACGTCCACGAGCCGGCCGCTCGGCGTCGGGATGGGTACGGGCTGCGGGCGGGTCCACGCGCCGCCACGGTCGTGGTTCCCGCGGACGTAGGTGATCGGGGCGTGGAAGGCATCCCCGAGAAAGCCGAGGTAATCGGGCTCCAGATCGCCGCACCCGATCACAGCGTCGATGTGGCCGAGCTGCTCGCGATTGACCGCATGGTCGAGCGCCGGATCAGGTTCGTCCGAGGCGGCGAGGAATCGGATCGGGGCGCCGGCACGCGACATGAACGGTCGCGGATCCGGCCACTCGACGGTCAGCCGGCGAGTCATCCGGCATCGGGGTCGCTGCCGACCCGATCCTCATGCGCGAGCGCGCCACTGGCCGGCAGACCCTCGCCGCGCGTCCGCAGTGTCTGGGATCCGGCGAGTGTCCCCGCCAGGGTGCCCAGCGGCTCGGTCCTCTGGTCACCGGGTGCCACGAGCTCCACGACCGACGCGTCGATCTCCGGTTGCCCGCTGTAGAGCGCCAGGGCGACCCGGTTGTGCCCGTCGATGACCCAGTACCGGCCGTTGTACTTCACCACTTCGATCGGCGGCAGGATCGCCAGGGAATCCTGGGCCCGGTTCAGCCGCTGCCAGCGCGACTGCCAGTTGCCCCCGCGGAACGGCTTGAGCGGGAGGAAGTCGCCACCGCGCTGATCGCCACCTCCGACGGCCGTCCCGGCGATGGCATCGACCGGGATCGTCCGCAGGCCGACCTGGACCGAGCGGGCCTGGCGCACATCGGGATAGGTCTCGTTGAGGTAGGGCAATGGGTTCGCGGCGCGCCTGCGGACGCGGCGGATACGCATCCCGGGGCGCTCCGCGATCGACCGCTCGACTCCTTCCACCGCATCGCCGATCCGGCCGACGAGCGGCTCCGCAGCAGCCGCGACAGACGCGATGGCATCACGAGCAGGCCGTGCGACCCGGCGAATGCCTCGCGGCGTTCGGGCGTCGGTCGGAGGCTTCGACTCACGGTCGATGTCGTCGCTCATCGCGACGAGTCTGCCGCATGGCGCAAAACACGACCGTCGTGGCGTTGCCCCCCCTGCTGTAACGTGGGTGCTCAGCTCGCACCGAGACGAGCCATGGCCTCGGGGCCCTTGACGATGAAGTACGCCGCCACAAACCAGGAGATCGTCATCAGCCGCGCGGGCTATTCGTTGCCCTCGACGATCGCCATGCCGGCGAGTGACAGCCCCGCTCCGTGCATCGTGTTCTTCGCCGGGAGCGGGCCAACGGACCGCGACTGGACGTCGCCACTCCTTCCCGGCAGCAACGGCAGTGGCGCTCAGCTGGCCGTCGCGCTCCAAGAGCGCGGTGTGGGATCGATCCGCTTCGACAAGGTCGGCTCAGGGATCAACATGCCAAGGAGCGCCGATCCGGCGGATCTCGCGATGCTCGATGTCCTATCGCTCGACCACTACGTCGACGAGGCTCTTGGGGCTTTCGACGAGGTCGCCGCTCGGGAGGGATGCGGCCAGGTCTTCCTCCTTGGCCACAGCGAAGGGTCGATCCACGCGCTATCAGCCGCCAGCCAGAAGCAGGCAGATCCGCGGTTCGGTGGCGTCATCAGCTTGTCTGGACCGTCCCGCTCGCTCCTTGACACGGCGATCGAGCAGATCCGCGCGATCCGCCTCACGGCGGCGGCTGATCCCGCCATCGTTGATGCACGACTCGGCGAGTTTCGCGAGGCGATGCTGAGCCCCGAGGCTGCCGCGCCGGATCTGTCCTCGATCCCGGAAGCCGCAGTGCTCTGGCAGGCGACCCATGCGCCCGCCCAGCAGACGGTCGCCCGCGAATTGATGCTCGCGGACCCCCTGTCGGGGTTGCCCGCCTACCGTGGTCGTGCTCTCGTCGTCTCTGCGGCCAACGACGCCCAGGTGCCGGAGTCGGATGGGGATCGGATCTTCGCGGCACTGGGAAGCAGCCCGACGGACAAGTCGCGCGCGACGATCCCCGATGCGAATCACGTCTACAAGTCCGAGCCTCGGGCGCCGGCTACGCTCAGGCCCGAGGAGATCGTTGCCGGCTATGCGGACGAGGGCCATGGCCTCGCGCCTGGCATCGTCGACGTGATCGCGGACTTCGTCGCGAAGCGATGAGGTCAAGCTGGTCGGGGCGAGAGGGACAGCGCCTCCGGACCCGAATCGCCGGAAGAGGAGGCCGAGATGCGCGCGGCAGGCTGGGAATCCGCGCGTGGCGTTCGAGATTGCCGAACGGCGCGCTCAGATTGAGCACCCGTTGACCTGCGGAGCGGATCCTCGCCGCCCAACCTAGTCACGATGTCCACGGGCCGAACGGCCGCCGATAGGCAGCCACAATTCGGTTAGCGCGCCGTGACGCGACTCACCACTATGCGTGAATAGTTGACTGCGGCACCCTTGGGACGTCAACGGCTGACCGGATCGGGTGTAGGGTGAGTCCGACAGTCGCCGAGGGCGCAGAACGTGAGGGGGGAGTCGCGTGGCAAGGCGAACATGGGCGGGCGGACTCGCCGCCGCGATCACGGCGATCCTGGTGATGGCTGGTCCGGCATCCGGGGCATCGCCGACCGCGCTCTGGCATCTCGATGAGCGGTCGGGATCGATCGCTCACGACGCCACAGGGCACGGCTATGACGGTGCGATCAAGAACATGAAGTTGGGCGTGGCCGGTGTCGTGGGGAGCGCGTTCGAGTTCAACGGGACGTCCTCCCGGATCCTGGTCAACGACGCGCCCGGTCTCCGCGCGGGCGACCTGGACATCGTCGCGACGTTGCGCGTGTCATTCACGACCGTACCGGGCGAGGATTACGACCTCATCCGGAAGGGTCTGAGCTCGAGCTCCGGCGGGGATTGGAAGATGGAGATCATCAGGAGCAGCGGCAAGGCGGTGGCGTACTGCTATTGGAAGGGCTCGAAGGCTTCGAAGGGGAAATCCGGTGGCCCGAGCCTAGCTGACGGCAAGTGGCACACGATCACCTGCGAGAAGCACGCGACGCAGGTCGCGCTCGTCGTCGACGGTCAACGCTACACGTCGACGACGACCATCGGTCGGATCGACAACACAGCCCAGCTCTCGATCGGTGCGAAGGCTGGCAGCGGCGGCGACTGGTACAAGGGGCGGATGGACGAGGTGTCGCTGGCGATCGGGTGAGGGACGGCTCTCCGGGTGTGGAGCCGGCTCCTCTGCTGCACACGATGCGTCCCGTCGTTCGATGGAGTGCGAGTTCGCCTAGGTCGTCGGCCACTGGTCGGCGAGCCACTGACCGGCCCAGGCTGGCCCTCCGTTGCCAGGAAGAAGTAGATGCCGCCGACGAGCGCCATAGGTGAACAAGATCTCGACGACATAGCTCCGCAGCGACCGTCGTCGGTTCATCCGTTGATGTCGCCAGGCTAGCGCCGCAGGACGCGCTCGAGTTCCTCGCGGGTCAGACCACGTCCCATTCGTCGGCGGCTGTCCTCCTCGGCCCCGGCGTTGAACGCCGCCCGAAGTCGCTCATTGAGTCTTCGTCGATCGTCGGCGCTCGTTCGGTCCCTGCGCGCGGCTCCAGATGGTAGCTCGAGGAATCGAGGACCCTGATGCTCCGAGTCACACCAATGCGAGGGCGACCGAGGCTGCGCCTCGCCCATTACCCGTGCAACGGTTGCCGACAGCGCGTCCGGAAGCCGCGAGCCCCCAAAGCCAGCTGCCCCATCGGGAACACCGATCTGCCATTCCGTTAGCTACTCTGACTGAAGCTCGCGTCGCGCAGTGGGCGAGTGACCGTGAGCGCCGGGAATTCGCTCGTCGATGTCAATCTGCGCCAGAAAGGCGGCCTCATAGGCACGCCGCTGTGTTTCGCGAACCTGATGTCCTACCGACCAGGTGTGTTCGTAACTACCGTCCGCCCGAACTACCCCGCGGACGGCAGAGTCCGGATCTACCTCAACCGGGCGGTTAGTTCGAACACGCTCGTTGCGTGGTTCGTGCTGAACTAGGCCGGAAGGGACGTCGCCGTTGCGCGGAGCGGAGCTGGTAGCCGAAACAGCCGACGCTGGCGATCTTCATCGGATGGCGACTCTGCCAGACGCTGCGCGTCCGAACGTGGTGAGGCAGGCGATCTAGGGTCGAGGTAGATCGCACCGTCATGCCCAGGCGCGCTTCCTGGTGATGCGGGCGCGTTTCTTTAGCTCTGCGGCCGCCCGCCGCGCTCGATCGAGTACCGCCTCTTCGTCGATCGTAGTGAGGCGACCATCGAGCATCAAGATCTGCCCGTCGACGAGGACTGTGCGACATTCGTTACCCGACGTGGAGTACACGAGCGCAGAGACCGGTTCGTGGACTGGTGCTGCGAACGCGCCGTCGAGCGCGAACACCGCGATGTCGGCACGCTTGCCGACTTCGAGCGACCCGATCTCCTCGTCCATCCCGACCCCGCGCGCGCCGCCCAACGTGGCCATCTCGAGGACGCGTGGGGCCGTCATGGCCTCTGCATCCTCGTGCGCGACCTTGTGGAGCAACGCCGCGAACTTGAGGACTTGAAGCATGTTCTGGTTGGTGTTGCTGGCTGGCCCATCCGTCGCGAGAGCGATCGTCAGCCCAGCCCGGTCCATCTCGACGATGGGAGCGACACCCGACGCGAGATACATGTTGCTGACCGGGTTATGCGAGACACGAACGTCGTGCGTCCTGAGCCGCGCGATGTCATCGCCGGTGTCGAGCTTTACGCAATGCACGGCGAGCAGATCGGGGGCGAGAAACCCGGTTCGCTCCAGGAACGCCGTCTCGCGCATCCCGTAGAGGCGTTCGGTCTGTTCGACCTCGAATGAGGTCTCGGCCATGTGGTACGTGATCAGCGAGCCCGTCGCATCCGCGAACTCGCGCGTCGCGCGAAAGCCAGCTTCATCGACCATCCACACGAGGCATGGCGCGATCCCGAACGTGATCCGTCCATCACCGGACTCATATGTCGCCCGAAGTCGCTCGACGTCCGCGAGTACCTGCCCGAGGGGTTCGATGAGCGCGGGCGGAACGCCGTTTTCCTCACCGCGCGTGAGGAACCCTCGGGCGACGACAGCGCGTACCCCTGTCCCATCAAGCCCTCGATACACGGCGTCGGCCAGGTACGGGCGCGGGTGGGCGTACATGAAGTCCACGATCGTGGTTGCCCCCGATCGAATGGCCTCGACAGCGCCCAAGCCTGCCGCAGCCTCGCAATCGTCCTCTTCCAGCGCCGTCGCCGCGGGCAGTGTCATCTCGGCGAGCCATCGGTGGAGCGGCTTGTCGTCGCCCAGTCCCTTGAGCAGACCTTGGAAGAGATGCGTATGCGTGTTCACGAAGCCTGGGATGACGAGCTGCCCACTGCAATCGATGCGCTCGATGACCCCGGCCTCCGCCGATATGCCTGCGGCCACCGCTTCGACGGCCTCCCTGTTCGCCACCGATGCGATCCGGCCGTCGACGACGAGTACCGCGCCGTCGTCGAACACGCGGCGAGCGGGATCCATGGTCACGACCGTGCCACCCGTGAGCAGCACGGGTCGGACGGGCGTCGCCTCTGTCATCAGTTCACGGATGGATCGACGTCGATCACCAGCTTCCCTGTCGTGCCTCGCGCGGCGATCGCCGCGTGCAGTTCGGCGACGTTCTCGAGGGGTCGAGTCGTCCCGACCGGGATCCGTAACGACCCGTCGGCGAGATGTGCGAGCAGGAAGTCGACCCCCGCCTGCCAACGTTCGGATCCCGGGATCGCATGAAGGACCTCGAAGCCGGAAAGGGACGTCGAGCGTTCGTACAGCTTCTTGCGGACATTGAAGTCGGGTTCGCCTGCTGCTTCCCCGATGTTGATGACGCGTCCGTACGTTCGGAGTGCATCGAAGCTGTGGGGCAACACACTGGCTCCAAGCGAGTCGACGACGAGGTCGACGCCGCGACCGGAGGTGAACCGCATGGCCTCGTCCGCGAAGTCCGAGCGACTCCGGTCGATGACGAGCTTCGCGCCGGCCGAGGTCGCGATGTCTACCTTCGACGCATCACCGACCGTGCCGATCACCTTCGCGCCGTACAGGTCCGCGATCTGCGCGAGCGCGAGGCCGACCGACCCGCTGATCGCATGGATGAGGACGACGTCCCCTGGGCCGACGGACGCTGCGCTCCGAAGGATGTGCCATGCCGTCAGACTCGCCAGAGGGAACGCCGCTGCCGTGCGCCAGTCGATGTCGTCGGGCAAAGGCAGGACGTACTCGAGAGGCACGGAGATGGATTCCGCATATCCACCGACCAGTCTGGGGCCGCCCAGGGCCGTGACGCGACGCCCGATCCACGTCTCGGGAACGTCGCTACCGACGGCGCCCACGATCCCAGCGACTTCCATACCGAGGATCGCGGGAAAGGCCACAGGGTCCGGGTAGATGTTCTCGCGCTTCTGGACATCGCCCCAGTTCACGGTCGATGCCGCGATGCGGATCAGTACCTCCCTCGGCCCGGGTGCCGGGGTCGGCACCTCAGTCAGCCGGAGGGCTTCGATCCCGCCCGGCTGATCGACGACGACGGCTCTCATGTCGGTTCGATCTCGGATGACGCCGTCACCACTCCGCGATCGGCGTGTCGTCGTACCCCTTGTAGCCGTCCTTGACGCGCAGGAAATACCCAGCCATGAATGTGAGCATCGCCGAGTTGAATGTCCGCGTCGTGATCTCGGCGACGTCGCGATATGGGTCGAGCTCGACGAAGTCGATCGCTGCGACACGAGGATCCTGACCGAGGATGAACAGGGCCTCGAAGAGGTCCGTCGGATGGATGCCGTCCGCTGTCGCCGCCGCCGTTCCCGGCGCGTATCCGAGCTCAAGGACGTCGATATCGACGGTGACATAGATCGCATCTGTGTCACGACCCGCGATCTCGATCGCCTGACGGATCGACTCTTCGATGCCGGCTCGACGGATGGCGCGCGCGGTCATGATCGTGCCGCCTTTGCCTTCCACCCACCGCTTGTAGTAGCTCGCGTTCATGAAGCCGTGGATGCCGACCTGGACCAGGTTCTTGCCTAACACGCGAACGCCCGACGTAAGGATCCCCCGGATCGGCGTCCCATTCGTCGGACCGTGATCGAGGACGCGAACATCGTTGTGGGCGTCGAAATGGATCAGGCCGACCTGCTTGTCCGGGTTCGCCTTGCAGAACGCGCGAACGGCGGGTGCCGTGATCGCATGGTCACCGCCGATGATGATCGGCAGGAACGACTCGGGCTGCGTGAAGATTCCCCGAAGGCTCTCCTCTATGTCGACGATCCCCTGGCGCAGGTCGAGCACCGGCGTGGCGACATCGCCGATCTCGCGCACCTTTAGCTCAGCGAGGTCGACGTCGTAGTCGGGCGTGTAGGTGGTATTGATCGCCCAACTCTCTTTGATCGAGTTCGGCGCGCCGTATGCGCCATTGGCGAGGATCGAGGTCTTGCTCGAAGGAACGCTGATCAGGCCGACGTCGAACTGCGACTGCCAGTCCCATGGCTCGATCCAGTTGTTGACCCTCCACTCGTGGGGATCATTCCAGTGCAGCCGCTTCCGGAGCTCCGGGACCATCAGATGTGGGATATCACGCGGTGGCTTCGGTTGCTCGTAGAAGTCGCCCATCTGTCCTCCGATGCCTACATGGTGGCCGATCGTGATCGGCCTTTTCCGGTCATCCCCTTCGCTGGCTCCGGTTCACCGATCAGGACCCGGCTCGTCCGCCGGAACAAGGTCCATACCGCGACGGCGGCCCTCATCCGGTCGCCCGACCGGATCTCGGCGACCAGATTGGCGTGCTCCTCCATCACGGGTTCGAACTGGTGGACCACGCGCTCGACCTCGAGGCGGATGAGCGTCCGCAGGAGCCCCGTCTGGGTCTCCGACATGCGGTACAGGCGCTCATTCCCGGAGCCTCGACACAGGGTCGCGTGCAATGAGAGGTCCGCCTCGACGAACGCCGCTCGATCCTCGGCTGCCACGGCCGCGCGCATAAGGCCGAGAGCAGCTTCGAGGGCGACTAGCGTCTCAGGGTCGTTCCGCTCGATCACAAGGAAGGCAGCACCTGTCTCGAGGGCCGCGCGCACCTCATAGACGTCGATGATGTCGCGGTCCTGGAGCGACGTGACGTAGCTGCCGCGGTGGGGATCGTCCCGCGTCAACCCTTCGGCCCGAAGTGCTGCGAGTGCCTCACGAACGGGGCCGCGGCTGGTCCCGAGCTGACGCGCGATCTCGACTTCAACGAGGCGCTCCCCCGGGGCGAACGTGCCCTGGATGATCCGCTCGCGGAGGAGTTCTGTCGTCGCCTCGGCGAGGCTTGTGTGGGCGAGTGTCGGTAGGTCCTCCCTATCCATCGCCGTCTCGTCTCCCTCGCCTTCAACCTGGCGGCGGCGCATCGGTTCTACCGCGCATGCTTGGTTGACTGTCGACAATCGACAGGCTATCTTCCGACACCTCGGTCGTCAACGCCGGAGTCCACGGAGTCGGAGGACGTGGTTTGGAGGACGGGCGCCACCAGACCCCCGAGCTCCTCCGGATGGACCGGATCACAAAGAGCTTCGGCCCCCTGCTCGCCGACGACGCCGTCACCCTGGACGTTCGTGTCGGCGAGATCCACGCGCTCCTGGGTGAGAACGGCGCCGGAAAGAGCACGCTGATGAAGGTCCTCTACGGTCTTCATCAGCCGGACTCCGGCGAGATCTGGCTCGACGGGCGGCAGATCACCATCGGTTCACCGCATGAAGCTGTGGCGCACGGGATCGGCATGGTGCACCAACAGTTCATGCTGGTTCCCAACCTCACCGCTACCGAGAACGTCATCCTCGGGATGCGCGCGGAGCGCCGCCCGATGCTGGATCTCGCGGCGGCGCGCAAGCGACTCGTCGAGCTCGCGCGCGAGTACGACCTCGACGTCGATCCCGATGCGCCCGTGTGGCAGATGTCGCTTGGTGGTCAGCAGCGCCTGGAGATCCTCAAAGCGCTGTTTCGAGGAGCACGGCTGCTCGTACTCGACGAGCCGACCGCGGTGCTGGCTCCATCCGAGGTGGGCGGACTCTTCCGGATCATGCGTCAGTTGGCGTCGGAAGGCCGCGGGATCGTGTTCATCAGCCACAAGCTGTCCGAGGTGACCGAGGTCAGCGACCACGTCACGGTCCTTCGTCTAGGGCGCGTCACGGGCACCCTGCCGACTCGTGAGGCGACGGCACACACCCTCGCGACGATGATGGTTGGCCGCGAGATCTCCCTGGCGAGGACCACGGCGCCCGTGGTCGGAACGGATACGGTCCTCGAGATCAGCGGCGTGCATTGCGTGACCGACCGTGGCACGCCAGGCCTCACCGGTGTCGATCTGGTCGTCCGAAAGGGCGAGATCCTCGGCATCGCCGGCGTCGACGGGAATGGCCAACGTGAGCTTGTCGAGTGCATCGCGGGCCTCCGCCCGGTCACGGCGGGCACGATCCTTGTCGAGGGCCGGCCGCCATCGAGCGCGCTGCGGGAGCCGGGGTTGCTCGGGCTCGTCCCGGAGGATCGTTACGAACAGGGGCTCATCGGCGACTTCGATGTTTCCGAGAACCTTGTTCTGCGCGCCTATCAGCGACCTCCGTACTCCACGAACGGGTTCCTTCGGTGGGGCCGGATCCGGGATAACGCGACGCAGCGCATCGCCGCGTTCGATATCCGCTGTCCGGGGCCGCTCGCACCTGTCCGGTCGCTCTCGGGAGGGAATCAGCAGAAGGTCGTCATCGCGCGCGAGACCCAGGACGATCCGGCGCTGATCGTGGCCTCGCAGCCGACGCGTGGCCTCGATGTCGGCGCTGTGGAGTCCGTCCTCAACCTCCTTCGCCAGCAGCGTGACCGCGGCGCGGCGGTCGTCTTCGTGTCGACCGAACTATCCGAGGTCTTGGCATTGAGCGACCGAGTGGTCGTCATGCATAAGGGCGAAGTCATGGGCGAGGTGCCGCCCGATCCGGCTGCGCTCGGACGGATCGGCGAGATGATGATGGGTCGGTCGTTGGAATCGATCGATGCGGGTGCCGTCGCGTGATGGCGATCGGCCGAGGCTACAGCCTCCGGCAGATGCTCCGGACCGCCGCGTATCGAGCGGTCACGCCGGTCCTCTCCGTCTTCCTCGCGTTCCTCGTGTCAGCGGCGATCATCATCGCCGTCGGTACGGACCCGATCGTCGCATTCGGATCGATGCTGAACGGAGCCTTCGGTTCTCAGACGGCGCTCGCGACGACCGGGGTCCGGATGACTCCGATCCTATTCACGGGTCTTGCGGTCGCCGTCAGCTTTCGTGCCGGCATCTTCAACGTCGGCGCTGAGGGCCAGCTCTATCTCGGTGCCGCATTCGGTGCCGCGGTCGCGCTGCTGCCGATCGGCCTACCCGCGTTCATCCACATCCCACTGGCACTGATCGCCGGCTTCATCGGCGGGGCGGCGTGGGCGTTCGTGCCCGGGTACCTCCGGGCGTATCGAGGGGTCAGTGAGGTGGTCACGACGCTGATGCTCAATTTCGTCGCGATCCAGCTCGTGAGCTATCTCGTCGACCCCCTCGTCGGTCCCATCGGCGAGCGCGGGGCGGCCTATGCGCAGTCGGCCGTGATCGACCCAGCGGCGAAGCTCCCGATCCTCCTACGCGGCACCAGCCTCCACGCCGGGCTGATCCTCGGGCTCGCGCTTGCCGTCGCGCTATGGATCTTGATCGGGTACACAAGGCTCGGCTTTCGCATGCGGATGCTGGGAGCCAACCCGATCGCCGCACGGTTCGCCGGCGTGAAGAGCGCGCGAGAGATCATGACCGTGATGCTGCTCTCGGGCGGCATCGCCGGACTCGCCGGCGCGGTAGAAGTCATCGGCCTGCGGTACCGGCTGTTCGACCACTTTTCGCCCGGCTATGGCTATGACGGGATCGCCGTCGCGCTTCTGGCGAACTCGAACCCGCTCGGCGTCATCCTGTCGTCGGGGTTCTTCGCGGCGCTCCGCGCCGGTGCCAACTCGATGCAGCAGGCCACCGGGATCGAAACGTCGGTCGTCTTGATCATCCAGGCGCTCACGATCCTGTTCCTGATCTTCCGACCACTGCGCGACTGGATCGGTTCGCGCGCCGGCCGTCCGCCCCGCCTCGCCCAGGACTCGTTGATCGATGCAGCTTGACGTCGCGTTCCTGATCGATTGGGGCAGCGCCGCAATCCGGCTGGCAACGCCGCTCGTGCTGGCTGCCGTGGGCGGCGTCTACGCCGAGCGAAGCGGTGTGTTCAACATCGGGATCGAGGGGATGATGCTGTCCGGCGCATTCGTCGCCGTCGCGGTGAGCTATTTCCTCGGGGCTGCCGATCCCGCGGTGGCATCGCTGTGCGCGGCGATCGCCGCGATGCTTGCCGGCGGGGGCATGGCGTTCGTCCACGCCTATCTGTCGATCACGCGTCGAGCCGACCAGATCATCTCGGGAGCGGCGATCAACATCCTCGCCCTGGGTCTGACGAACACCCTCTACCGGGTGGTCTGGGGATCCGCCGGACGTGAGCGTGTGGCCGGCTTCCCCACGATCCGGATCCCCATCCTCGCGGACATCCCGGTCCTCGGTCCGATCCTCTTCGACCATTCGTTGATCGTCTACGTCGCCTATGTCCTCCCGTTCATCGCGGCGTTCGTGCTGTTCCGCACGACGTGGGGCCTCAACATCCGGGCGGCCGGCGATTTCCCGCTCGCCGTCGACACGGCAGGGCTATCGGTCACCGTCACGCGATACGTCGCTGTCGTGTTCAGCGGCATGATGGCCGGGCTCGGAGGAGCGGCTCTAGCGCTCGGTGCCGTGCGCTATTTCACCCCGGGCATGACCGCCGGCCGCGGGTTCATCGTGCTCGGGGCGATCGTCTTCGGTCGCTGGAATCCGATCCTGGCGAGCTTCGCGTGCCTCCTGTTCGGAGCAGCCGACGCCCTCCAACTCCGCGCTCAGGCGCTTTCGATCGGGATCCCCTACCAGTTCCTCGTCATGTTGCCCTACCTGCTCGCCGTCCTCGCGATAGCCGGCGCCATCGGCAGGAGCTCGCCGCCGCTGGCGCTCGGGCGGCCGTATCGGCGAGGCGAGCGATGAACCACCTTTCACTAACCGTTCCCTCGATCCCGAGCTGGACCCAATCATGAACGATGGAGGTGCGATGCTGGACAGGAGACCCCAGACAGTCCTGATGGCCGAGATGACGTGGCCGGAATACGCAGCGCTCGTCGCGGAACGCGTCGTCATCCTGCCGGTCGGGTCGACCGAGCAGCACGGGCCGCACCTACCGCTCGGTTCCGACGCTCTGGCAGTCGCCGAGGTCGGCCTGCGAGTCGGCAGGCAGATCGGGGCGATCGTGGCCCCCACGATCCCCTACGGCTATCGCTCGGCGCCTCGCTCTGGTGGAGGCGAGCTCTTCACGGGGACGACGAGCTTGACCGGGGAGACGCTCATCCACGTCGTCCGTGACATCCTGACGGCCCTCGTCAGGCACGGCGCCAGACGGATCGTGGTGCTCGACGGGCACTACGAGAACAACATGTTCCTCCACGAGGGCATCCACCTGGTCCTTGATGAGGGGGCACCACCCGACCTCAGGATCATGAAGATCCTGTGGGTCGACCCGATCCAGCAGAAGACGCTCGACCGAGCGTGGCCGGACGGTTTTCCAGGCTGGGCGCTCGAGCATGCAGCACATCTCGAGACCTCGCTCATGTTGGCGGCGCGGCCGGACTTGGTCCGCATGGATGCGGTTCCGAGCGACGGCGGCGACGCATTCCCGGTCTACGACATGTATCCCCAGCTCGAAGGGTTCGTCCCGGCATCGGGCGTCCTTTCGGATCCGTCACGGGCATCCGCCGACGCTGGGAACGACCTGCTCGACGACTCCGTCGCGGGCGTAGCTGCGGCGATCACTGCGGAATTCGGGACGCCGTCCTCGGGCCGGCCTGACGCCGCGCGGGCGCACTTTGGCGCCACCTAAACAGACCAGGGGAAGAGGAGGAGATCTTTCGTGATCACAAAGCGTTTAGCCGCTTTCGCGGCGACCGCAGCGATAGCGTTCGCGGCTTGCAGCACTGGCGCTCCGGCCAGTTCAGCGCCGGCCGCCAGTTCCGCTGCTCCGGCCTCGGAAAGCGCCCCAGCGGCGTCAGCGTCCGGCAGTGCCGCAGCGGCAGGAGTGAAGGCAGCAGCTCTATTCCCCGGCCTGGTCGATGACGGTTCGTGGAACCAGGCTGGGTTCGAGGGCCTCAAGAAGGCTGAGTCCGAAGCCGGCGCGACAATCGCGTACACCGAGAAGGTCACGCAGGACCAGCAGATCGAGGTGTTCCGCAACTACGCCCAGCAAGGCAACCAGGTGATCATCGGCCACGGCGGCGAGTACATGGACTCGGCGATCCAGGTCGGTGGCGAGTTCCCGGACATCCAGTTCGTCGTGACCAACGGTGACAAGAGCGCGGCGAACGTCACGTCTCTCGCCCTCAGCTACGGCGACATGGGGTACCTCTCCGGGGTACTGGCGTGCTCGGTCACGAAGTCGAACAAGATCGGCGTCGTCGCCGGCGAGACGATCCCGATCGTCAACGACGCCATCAAGGGTTGGAAGGACGGCTGCGCGCGGGTCAACCCGTCCGCCGAGGTCAAGACCACCGCTACGGGTGACTGGGCCGACGTCGATAAGGCGCGCGAAGCCGCGCTCGCCCTCATCAGCGATGGAGCGGACGTCCTCGGGCACGTGCTCGATGCCGCTGACGCCGGCGTCTTCGCCGCCGCAGATGACAAGGGCGCGTCTGCGATCGGCCTCTACGCCGACGAGAGCAAGCTTGGCCCGAAGTCGCATATCGGTGCGGCGCTGGCCGATGCGTCCGCGGTCGTTTTCTTCGCGGTGACAAAGCCGCTCGACGGCCAGGTCCACCAGGAGGGCGTCAAGGAAGGCGTCGTGTCCTTCGGAGCGTACGCTCCCTCGGTTCCCCAGGCGGCACAGGACGCTGTCAAGGCAGCCGAGGACGATCTGAAGAGCGGCGCGGCAACGTTCTAGACGCGCCACTCGCTTCAACCCGGCGCCCGTCTTCATAGGCGGGCGCCGGATTCCGCATCGCCAGGAGGACGGGAGTGATGATGGAAACGAACGGCCCCTTGATCGGAACTCAAGCGTCGCTCAGTTACCCCTTCGCCGGGATCCCGTCGTTCTTGCGAGCACCGATCGAGGCCGACCTTTCACGGCTCGACGCCGACGTCGCCGTGCTGGGCATCCCGAGTGATGAAGGGTCGCCGTTCATGCCCGGCTCACGGTTCGGCCCGCGCCGGATCCGGGAGCACTCGCTGCGGTTTGGTTCGCGTGGCTACTGGGACGCGCGCGAGGAGCGCATGTTCCTCGATGAGGCGCTCGAGGCCGGCGACATCGTCGACGTCGGCGACGTCGACGTCCTGCCGACTGCCACAGAGGTAACGTGGGCGAACATCACCGACTCGGTCGAGCAGCTCCTCGACCGGGGAGCGCTGCCGCTGATCATCGGCGGCGATCATGCCGTGTCCGCGCCAGTCGTCAAGGCGTGGCATGAGCCAGTCCACGTCATCCACTTCGACGCACACATCGACTACTCGCCGTTCCAGCACGGGTTCATGTACACGAATACGCACCCGTTTCGGCACATCCGGGCGATGCCCCATGTCCAGAGCCTCACCCAGCTCGGGATCCGAAGCCTTCGAAACTCTCGCGAGGCCATGGAGGACGCGGTTACCGACGGCAATCGCGTGCTGGCAGTCGAGGAGTTCCGCGACCTGAAGGCCGCAGGGATCCTTGGCAACCTCCCGACCGACGCTCCGGTCTACGTGAGCATCGACATCGACGTCCTCGACATGTCGCTCGTGCCCGGGTGCGTCTCCGCGGAACCGAGTGGCCTCGTGTACGACGAGCTTCGGGAGATGCTCGTGGCGATCGCCGAACACACGAACGTCGTCGGTTTCGATCTAGTCGAGGTCAATCCGCTGCTCGACGTCGGCACTGGGGTCACGTCGTATCTCGCGGCGCACACGATCATCGAATTCCTCGGCCACATCTGCGCCCAGCCGCGCTGGACCCAACGCCGGGCTGAACGAGCGGAGCGTCGCCGGAACTCGGAGGCTGGGCGGTGAGCGGAAGCCCGATCGTCGACGTCCACCTGCACCTCTACAGGAGCGCCGCAGAGGGTGAGGAGGGCAAACACGGGTACGAGATCTGGGAGTATGGAGCGCGCCCCACTCCCGTCGCCTTCAGTGACGCATCGGGCGACGTCGATAGCGCCTTAGCCGCTATCCGGGCCGCGGGCGCATATCGCGCTGTCGTGGTGAACCTCTTAGACGTCCCGCGGCAAGGAGTCCCGCTAGCCGACGACCTCAAGGACTTCAACCGCTGGCTATGCGATGTCGCCGCGGACCATAACGAGTTCGTGCCGTTCATGGCGGTCGACCCCAGCATCCTGGGTGTGTCCGCGACAGTCGACCACCTCGGAGATCTAGCCGAGAACCACGGCGCGCGAGGGATCAAGCTCCACCCGGTGCTCCAGCGGCTCGACCTGGGCGACCCTGCGCTGGCTCCGCTCTTCGAGGCATGTCGGCGACTCGATCTCACCGTTTTGACCCACTCCGGGCCCAGCCGAAGCGGGCGTCATTACGCCGAGCCCGACGCTATTCGTTCGCTTCTGAGCTCGCAACCCGACCTTCGTGTCGTCGTCGCGCACATGGGCGGAGCCGCGTGGCGCCAACTGCCCGGTCTCGCGCGGGACTTCCCTGCGGCGTACTTCGACCTCTGCGAGATCATCGAGTGGCTCGGGGCGGCGAACGCCCCCGACCCTACCGCGTTCGTCGACCTGATTCGAGAAGTCGGGGTCGAGCGAGTCCTTCTCGGGTCCGACTTCCCGTGGTACGACATCGACCACTCAGCACAGCTCGTCATGGAGCTGCCCGCGCTGTCGATGGCCGAGAAGGAGGCGATCTTGGGCGTGAATGCGGTCCGGTTCCTCGGCCTGTGAATACGCGGCGCGTACTCTAGACGTCTCGTGCCTTGGTGGTTCGCATGCCATTGACCCTCGTCTGGGCGGTCGTGATGGGTGCATTCATCCTCGTGGCCGCGACAACGATCGACGACGACGATGACCTAAGGCGCTGGTGGCGGTCCTAACGCGGGAGGTTCCTCGAGCGCCGACTCCGCTAGTCCAGATCCCGTAGCGGTGTCACCGACCCGATTGTGACCGCTCCAAGCGAGGGGGAGCCTCCGGACGTACACGCGCGCCGTTCGACCAACGAGTGTCTCGTCATCGACGTACCGGTCGCGACTCGTGCAACGTACATCGGATCCATTCGTCGCCTTCGCCTCAACCGGTTAACGGTCCCGACCCTCCGCCGCCCGGCCGCTGCGGCGGGGGCAGCAGGTTCGTCTCGACGAACTCGTTTGAAAGGGAGCCGAGCGGCGCGCTGCGGGTCGGGAGTCCTGCGACGAAGGGCAGAAGGTCGAGACGCGCGATCTCGTAGATCCGTCGAAGCTCAGGCACCGGATCGGGGTGCTCGTCGACGCGCAGGTCCCATAACGGGAATGCCTCGCGATCGACGACCAACAGCGCCGCGCACTGGCGTCCGCGCTTGTCGCCGCCGGCCGATTGACCAACCTCAATTGCACGCACGAGCCGCT